>Ga0209201_1000219_pt1 | contig 86684 bp, 111 predicted proteins | sample AD_UKC055_MetaG_FD_184411 | JGI IMG/M metagenome (GOLD analysis project Ga0209201, IMG submission 184411) | Active sludge microbial communities of municipal wastewater-treating anaerobic digesters from USA - AD_UKC055_MetaG (SPAdes) (version 2) | ecosystem: Engineered > Bioreactor > Anaerobic >...
CATGGTCAACACCGAGCAACGTTGCCCGACTCCATGCTTGCTCGGGTGGGGGGACAGGGTAGCGCTTCGCGTACTCGAACGGAAGGAAGACGTGCCACGGCTCCCGGTTGCGGCGGAACCAGAGCATAGGAACAAGGCTGTCCTTGTCGGCTTGTGTCTGGGCCTGAATCCACCATTGCCAGACGGGGCTTGGCCGGCCATCCAAGAGCCGTTGCATTGACCAGTTCTGCTCCCGCTTCACCTCGACACTGAAGGGGAACTCCTCCAGTGTCGTCATCACGTCTCCGCTAGCCCTCATTCCGGCCTTGACCTTCTGGTGGAAGCGGCTTGCTCCTCCCCACCCCCCTGACCCCGGCGTCTTCACGAACACGGCTCCGGGGTAGTGAGGAGTCCACCACTCCATGAGGAGCTTGCATACCTCCCGCTCCCCGGCCTTGCCCTTGCGGTCACTCCTCATTGAGAGCCTCCTCTCCAATTGCCGTGACTGTCGAATAGCCCTCGTGGCGTTGCACGCGAATCATGGCCGGCATCGTGCTCATAACGTCGTTGTGATGGGCCACAACGAACGCTTGAGGGTTGCCCTGGTCCAGCGTGCAAGCGCTCAGAAGGAGGCGGGTGAACGCGTCGCGGTTGGCCTCGTCGAGCGCGCCGAACGGCTCGTCGATAAGGAGTACCCCCCATTGACTGCCACGGTCGCGCTTGAACCAACTCCCCGCCTCCAAGCGAATGACCCCTCCAATGATGTCCTCCGCCGCACCAGAGCGGTCGGAGAAGAGAATGTCACTCTTGTCGATGGTCTTGTTGCCGCGCTCCGCGTCACAACGCGGACACCGCTTGACCCGCTGACTGGCCGGCAAGGGGAAGCCGCAAGAGGTGCATACGTCGGAAAGCCCCTTGCCCTCACGCGCCCATGTGATGTTGAACTCCAGGTCAATCATGCAGTCGTGGAGCTTGGCATTGCCACTGAGCACAATGCCCTGGAGCACGCGCTCCGCAATGACCCGTTGCGCCCCTTGCCTGCCGAGCACGACTGCCGCCGCTTGGAGCACCGACATCTCCTGCTCAATCTCAAGCAAGCGCTGCTCGGCCTTCGCCGCCTCCGCAGTCCCCGGCTTCCAATCCTCCACAAGCTCTGCGAGGTTGCGGTGGTTGCGGTCGGCATCCGCGAACACCTCATACGCCGCTTCCTTCTCGCGCTTGAGGTGGTCGATGCTAGGGGCTTCTGGGTGAGTGTTGATGTAGATGAGGCTCGGCTTGCACTCCGCCGCAATGGTGTCAAGTTCCGCTCTGCGCTTCTCGATGTTCCGCTGTCGCCGCGCCTCCGCGTTGGCTTCAACGAGCTTGCCGTTCAGATGCCTCGATTCCTCGCCGGCCTTGCGCGACGCCTCTACCGCGTTGTCGTAGCGCTTGCGGTTGAGCTTCTCCGCCGCAAGTATCTGCTCGCTTGCGGGGCATTGCATGCGGTTGACGGGGCATACGCCGTCGAACTCACCCACAAGCAAGTCGTGTGCTCTCCGCACCTCGTTCTCGGCGGTAGCCTTGGCCTCTTGCGCTTTCGCCGCCTCCGCCGCAATACGTGTTGCGGTGGTTGCGGCCCCTGCCGCGTCGGCAACCCCGAGCCCCTTGCGCTCGGCCACAATCGCCCGATAACGCTCGACGTTGGCGAAGTGGCCCTGCCATGCCTCTGCCTCGGCTTTGACCCCGCTATACGCCTCCAGGGTGGCATTGTGGGCCACCCGCTTCTGGTCCGCGTACTCCTTCGCTCGGTCGCGCTTGGACTGGAGCCGGGTCCACCCGAGTGCAAGATACTCGCTCACGGTCTTGCCGGCGAGGTCTGGCTTGTCCTCCCCGAGCGCTTGCGCCATGCCGAGAGTGAGCCCTGCGAGATGCTCATTGAGCTTGTCGACCTCTCCCCGCAAGGCATTGAGCCGTGCGAGGGTGGTAGCCTCCGCCTTGCGTAGCATTCCGAGCCGGAACCACGAGGCGAACTCCTTGGCGCGCTCTGCCGGCTTGGCATACACGATGCGAGCGATGTCCTTCTGCCGGAAGTAGCTCGTGTTGAGGAAGTCGTCGCGGCTCATGGCAAGCATCCGCTCGATGAAGCCTTGCGCCTCCACCCCGGTATGGATGGTGTCATTGTCGTCGACCACAAGCTCAGTCGCGTTGCCCCGCTTGCGCGTACGCGAGACGACAACCCCGTTGCTGAAGTGCAGATGCACTCCCCCGCTCGTCGCCTTGTCGAAGATCCACTCATCCTCGGTGCGCTTGCGGTGGAGTCCGAACAGAGCGAACGGGATGGCTTCGAGGAATGAGGTCTTCCCGCTCCAGTTTGAGCGGCCCTCTTCGCCGTCCACCTCAGCGACTACCGCGTAGCACGTAGCCTCCAGGTCAATCCTCTGTACCCCCTTGAAGGGGAGCCAGTTCTCCACCTCAATCGTCGTCAGGTACATCGCTCTCCTCCAGGGTTGTTTGGCAGTATTGCAGGAGCAAGGGCTTCAGTTCGTCGCTGATGGTCGACTGCTCCACAAGCTCGGCCACGACGGTGGATATGGTGTTGTTCCGGTTCTCGCCCGTGAGGTCGTCAATCGCCTCCATCACCTCTCGCGCCTTGTCAGCACTGATGACATCGGGCCGGGGGATGGCGAGCACCTTGATGCCCTTGGCCCCATCGGCTTCGGCCCACCTCACGAACTCTTGCACTTGCGCCTCAGTGGCCCCGACGCGAGGCGCGACACGCACGAACTTCCCCTTCACCGTTGGGCGCTCCCCGCGCTTCGTGCGGGGGATACTGACGGTCACGAACTCGATGCTATCGAGGTCGACGGGTCGAATGAGGTAGTCCGCCGCAATACGTGTTGCGGTGGGGAAGGGGAGTGGCGGGTTCACTAGTCTTCGGGCCATGGGTTCACCTCCGTATCGAAGACGTAGAACGAGGGGGTGTTGCGTTCCTCCCCGAAGTCGAACCGGCCAAGCGAACCGGGGATGTAGACGCCGCTCGGGGTATGTTGGCGAGTGTGGTAGTGACCATTGAACATGATTGCCCCGTAGCGCTTGCCGATGTCGGTGGGGAACGCCATTGTGCGACCCCTCGGCATCAGTGTTGTCTCGTTGCCATTGACGGCCCCGTCGATATGCGTGCAATGGCCGGCGATGACGGTCCTCAACCCCTTGTCGGCGGCGAGCACACACTCCCGCTCGACGAAGCGGCGCACGTCAATCTCGGCTTGGAGAACACGACTGATGTACGGCAGAAACACGAAGTGCCACCCGTCAATCTGCATCGAACCGAGCTTCTCGACAACGTGGAGGAACGGCATGCTCCCCAACGGGGTGAGGCTACTGACGATATCGCTGGAATCGACGACATCGTGGTTGCCGGCCAACCACACCGACTCGATGTCATTCTCGGCCAACATCCGCGCATAGAGGGCGACGGTGGAGATGGCTTTGAGGGTGCGAGCCCCCCGATCCGGGTTGCAGAGGTCGCCCAGAAAGAGGAACAACCTCGGGCGCTCTTGGAGTGCCGTCGTCATCAGTTGGCGCAATGCCACTGACAGGTCATCGAACCGCGAGACACCCAGAGTGACCGAATCTAGGTGCCAGTCAGCGGTGACTATCACTTTCATCAACATCCTCCTCTGTGTCGTGGCCCATGGGGACCAGTTCGTCGGGCTTGAACTCATCCCGACAGGCATTCTCGATGTGATTGAGGAGCTTGTGGTTGGCGTGCAGAACCTTGACGACTGCATCCTTGCCTTGCGCGACATTCCGCCCATTGTAGGCAAACCACGAGCCCTTCTGCTCGATTATGCCGTAGGAGATTGCGAGTTCGAGCACGTCCCTCGCACGGTCGAACCCCTCGGGCACGAGGGCTCCGTTGCTCAAGTGGAAGAAGCCGATTGCATGCTTGTCGTCCTTGCCCTCGACCTTCGTCTTCCAGATTGACACCTTGATCTTCTCACCGAGAACGGGGCCGGCCTTGTCCCCCCGCTTGGGGCCATACACCCAAGCAGAGCGAGTGATACGCATCACGAGGCTTGCGTCGTAGATGATGCCCCGGCCCCCTTGCACTTGCCACGCGGTGTCATACTTGCGCTCGTCATCGGTGGCATTCGGGCGCTCCGACTCCCGCGCAATGAGCAACACCGACGCTCCAGTGTGGTAGAGTTGCGGCGTGAGGTCGTCGAGCCATGCTTGGTTCATTGCCGCTTTCAGTTGCGCTGCTCTGCCCCCCAAGCCGTCGGCCCCTTCCTTGGCAATCTTGGCGAGCAGCGCTTTCGGGGCGAGCTTGCGAATGCTGTCGACCACGATGAGAGCGGTTGTGTCCTCGGCAACCCTACCTTGAGCCCGTGCATCGGCGAGCTTGTCGGTGAGTTGCTTCACACCGTCAATCGCTTGCTCGTAGTTCCGGGGCCGCATTGCCAGGAAGCCGGGGTTGTTGACCTCTTGCCCAAAGAGCTTGGAGATCCACGTTGCGGGGGTTGTCATCTCCGCGTCAATGTGCGCGAAGATATGCCCTTGTCGGAGGAACGAAAGCCCGAGCCCGAGACTGAATGCCGTCTTCCCGTGGTTGCTCGGCCCGTGGACCGTGTTCACCCGGTCAATGGGATAGCCGAACACGCGGGTCGCACGGTCGAACATGGGGAAGATGGTCCGCACACTCCGCACCTGAGTGAGCACCTCGGGGGCCGGCTTCCACAACGAGAACTCCTCTGCAACCCCTGCCAACTCCGACCACCGCTCTTGCCGTGGGTCGTGGGGGACCGCCTCCATCGCGGCATCCACGTCGAAGTCCTCAGTCTCAATCTTCGGTTCTTCTGGCGTAATCACTCTGCGCATTGAGCACCTCCAAACGAGTTGAGCCCCCCGAGCACCATGAGGCGCAAGGAGGGCTCAACGCGGGTCACGCTTGCGTGTCAGTACGGAAGGTCGTCGTCCGGGTCGATGGGGGGGCCAGACGGCTTCGGGTCGTATCCGCAATTGGAGCACGGTTGCCCCTCGTCGATGAACTCCCCGCACTCGTAGCACAACGAACGCGCCGTCGCCTTGGCCGGCTTGGGTGCCTTGGGGGGTTGTTGAGCCGGCCTTGTCTGCTTGGCCGGCTTGGGTGCCTCGTCCTCTGCATCGTAGTCATCGGGGTTGAACGAGGTGTCTCCCTTGCGCTCCCATTCCTCAATGGCATCGGCGAACAGGTCGTCGAGCGGCAACTCGTGCTTCTTGGCGTACGGCTTGTGAGCCGCTTGCAACTGAGCCAGAAGCACGTTGGGGTCGCGCCGCGCCACAATCTTGCTGAGGTCCGGCGGGTCAGTGTCGAAGATGACGCACCGAATCTCCGCCGTGAGCGGGTGTTTGCCCATCTTGACCGCATTGTACTTCTTGTTGAATTGCTGCTCGTCAGGGCGGTAGATCCAGCGGATTGCGTAGGGGTTCACGAGCGGGTTGCCCTCATCCTCCGCCTCCATCATCGCCGCATTGATGACCTCCTTCACCTTGTCTCCGAGAAGCGAAGTCTCAATGGCAATCTGCGGCCCCTCTTGCGGGTTGGCGTTGTCGACCACGCTGAACACGTAGGAGAGCTTCGCCATTGCGTTCTCCCTCCACGCATCCTTGCGGTAGATTCGGGCTTGCTTGAGTTCCTCCTTGTCCTTCTCGGTCAAGTCGCTGCGCCCGAATGCGTTGTAGAGCCCCCCGGCATGGATGATGAGTGTCTTGCTCGGGTCGCTCCCCGCGAAGCGGAACAACGGAGCAGTCCAACTCAGTTCGCCCGACTCCACTGCATCGCGAACGTACTCGATGAGCTTGCAGACGGGGCAGATGCACGGCGGATAAGCGCGTGCTCCGGTATCGCGGTCGCGGAGATACTGCTTCTGGAGTACCTCCTCATCCTCCCAGCAGACCCACGAGCCACTCCACACCTCGATGGTCTTCTCGCCGGTTGCCTTGTCCTCCTTCTCGAACAGACGCGGAATGCCGTGCTGCCAGAGCGACTGAATGAGTGCCTTCGTGTGGAGCCAGACATCGACTTGCGGCGGGTTGTTCTTCTTCCACTTGTTGAGATACTTGCCCCGCGTGCTGACGGTCGACGAGTGTCCGAGAAAAGCGTTGAGGTCCATTCCTGGCATGTTCAATCTCCTTGCGTTGTGCGTTCCCCGTAGGGTGCTTCACCGCACCTTCGCCACCATGGTCTGAAGGCTACGGCATCGGCTTGTCCAGCAAGTCACCAAGTGCTCCAGGTGACTGACGGTGAGCTTGTGTTGACGGCGGTCCACTTGGATACGGGTCCACTCGTCTGGAAACATGGTGGCACACTGAGCCACCACATCGGCGTCTGTGATTGCCTTGCTGAGACGACCCGCCGTCTTCTCCCCTTGGAGCAACGCGGTCGCCTCCTTGCGCATTCCCGCCTCGATGAGCAAGGCATCAGTCTCGAAACGCTCCGCGACCAGCTTGGCATTGACGAACAGCGAGTGGGCGAGTCTGGCGTTGTCCTCCGCCTCGTCGAGTGCCTTCATCAGTGTTGCATAGTCGCGATGCTTCTCGCCCACCCGCAGAGCGGCTTTGAGCCGTTTGAAGTTCTCCCAGATGTCGACCTGAAAGAGCGTCTCGAATATGCGCGCCATGTGGGGGTCAGTGCGAACATAGCGGCGAGATGCGGAGTCGGCGAACGGGTATGGTTTAGTCGGCTTGACCGGCTCCGCTTGTGGGGGTGTCTCCACGCGTCTCATAGTGGCCTCCTCTGTGTGGTTATGCCGTAATCAATGCCACCTTGCCAAGCCCGAGCACCGTTTTCTGCAAGGTGGCAATCGTACTCCGCCGCAATTCCACCTTCCGCTCTACCGCCAACTCCACCTCACCACCGTCGAGAAGCAGAGTGACCCTGACAGGGGTGGCCCCGACCGGCAACGCGTCGAACACGCTGGCGAGCGCTTTGACCGCCGCAATGGGGGCCGGGTCATCCTCGGGCCGGTCCCTGGCATCGAGCGTGACCGCAATACGTGTTGCGGCAGGGGCCGGGGTTGCCCCCTGGGAGGCTTGCGGGAGCCGGGGGGTGGTACGGGCAAGGGGGGCCGGCCCCGAGCCTCCCACGGGCTCCGCAGGGGCCGGGGGTTGGGGGGTTGGCTTGGCCGGCTTGCGGGGGAGCACAGACGGCCCCCCATGGGCTCGGGCCGGGGGCCGAGGGGTTGGGGCCGGGGTTGCCCCCTGCGAGCCTCTGGTGAGGCTGCTAGGGGCCGGCAACGGTAGCGCCAAGGTGTCCTCGCCGCTTGCCCCCTTGCCTCGCCGCTTGCGGGGGCGAACCTTCGCATGGCGGGTCCAATCGTACTCGGGGAACGATGCCTCAAGGAGCCGCTGAGTCGCGGGGTAGACCAGATTCTCCCAGAGGGCGAAACGGTCGCACTCCCCGGTCCAATCGCTGGCCGGGGCAACCTTCGCTCCCCCCGGCTCATCCGGCTTGCCGTCGACTACGAAGTAGGCAATCTTGACCCCGACCGACACGTCCTCGCCCCGCTCCTTGAGAAGCGATGCAACGCGGACATGGGCCGGGGGTGTCTTGGCCTTGTACTCCTCAATCGGCATCGAGAGCGATTGCGAGAGCACGACATCCTCAATGTCGAGTGGGGCTTCCAACACTCGGAGCTTCCACCGCTCGACGAGCCGGTCATACTCATCAGCCGACTCGACCGCGCGAACGAACAGGTCAATCACCTCCCCCTGCATCTGCCGCGCGAGGCGTACGGTGTCACCGCGCTTGTACTCAAGCCCCTTCACCTCGGGCTTGCTGTCAGCGGTTGCCGGCTTGCCCTTGTAATGAGCATAGACACCGACATACTTCTTCGCACTGACGAGGGCCAAGCGCTTGAATGCCTTTTCGTATGCGAGTGAGATGCGGTTGGCCTTGCACCCCTGCCGCTTGAGCATGTCGGGGTAGAGGTTGGCGTTGCAATGCTCCACGAAGCGCATGAAGTCGGTATAGCCGACTGAGCCTATCTCGGAACCGTCCCCCTCGCGTGCCACGAAGATGGAGTCGGTGTCCCCGTAGATGGTCTCGAATCCCCCCCATTGTTTGGCTTCGTGGATGGTAGCTTTGATGAGCCATGCGCCAGAGGTAGTGACGCTCTCGGCAATGCCTCTGTCATAGTACCGAGAGAAGATGCTACCGAGCACCCCGTAGAACGAATTGGCGAGCACCTTGTATGCCATGCTCCAACGATCGGCATCTACCCATTCCGGGGTTCCGGGGGGCAATGACGCCTTGAGGTCGTTCCACTTCTTGCGCATTGCGATGAGCGTCTTCAGCGCAACGGGGAGCATCCCCTCGATGTCGGTGCGGAACGAGATACCCGTGGAAGGTGCGCGACAGAGGTGGGGGGCAATGGGGCCGTTGACCGGGACATTGTGGTCGACCGTCTCAGGGCTCATGTTCCAACTGATGATGATGCTCGGATACAGCGAACTGAAGTCGGCAACGTGAACATCGTGCTGGATGCCCTTGCACTCCGGGTGGAGCACGAAGGCTCCCGCATAGCGGTCGGGGATGGGCTCGTCGAACTTGCTCGGGAAGTGGAACCCGCGCTCCTTGCCGAGACGCAACATGAAGCCGTCCATCTGTGCGGTACTCTTGAGTGAGTACGTTTCGACGAATAGCTTGCACGCGGCGCACATGGTTCCGAACAATGCGATGTATCCGGTACGCTCCTCAATCTTGAGCAGTAGCTCGGTGTCCTGGCGACAGTAGTCGAACATCCGTTGCCGCTCTGCACCCCCCGCTTCCCATGCCTGCCACGTCTTGCTCGAATCGAAGTCGTGCTTACCCTCACCGAGCACCGCTTGCGCTACGGTATTGAGGGCCATGCTCTGCTTCTCCTCACCGCTCTCCGCAATGTGGGAATTAAGCCCTTTGAACACCTCAAGGTGATCGAGGAACCTCCAGCGCTGGAAGTTGATGGAGAGCCCGTGCGCGCGAGCCCGTGCGCGGAGTACCTCAAAGTCAAAGCCGTCCCCGTACCACGCCGCAACCACGTCGAACGTCTCAAGCCAATTGAACAGGTCAATCAGCAATCGAGCCTCGTCAACGTCAGTGTCGTGGTCGAGCACGAACATTGCGTGCTCCCCCTTGCGCACGTCGGACTCTGGCGCATCACACCCCGCAACCACACAAGCGCAGAGCACTCGCATCTCGTGCTTACGCGTGAACGTCAACCTGGAGTCCGTCTCAATGTCGAGATAGGCAATGCGGGGGGCCGGCTCCACCTCTGCATCGGTATCGACGAAGAAGCGACGCAACGGATGCACGTCGACCTCGTGGGGGTCAACGCCATTGACGCGGAACCAGTTTTCAATGGGACGACCACGTTCGTCCTCAGTGACCATGATGGACTTGCGCGCATCTCGGGACTTCCAATCGACGCGGAACCAATCCCCCTCGGGCATGGCCGACACCACGTAGGGGGAGCGCTCAATCTGCGCCCGATGAGGCTCGACATCAGTTGCGCGGAAGTAGGTTGTCCACCTCGCACGCGTGGTTGCCTCGTGGAGCACACCAGACTCGCGATACAGCAAGTGCAACGTGTCGGTCTGGTCGACATAGCCTCCGACGTACTTCGGTTTCATGGGTGGCCTCCAAACGAGTAAAGACCCCCTCGTGCCGCAATACGTGTTGCGGCCCGAAGGGGTCAGTCCCGTGGCAAGGGTAGCAAGGGGGAGCCGGCAACGGTGGGAACGTGGGAACGGAGAGGCTACTTCCCCGCCTTGCGGCGCTCGCGCTTGATCTGGAGCACGAGCCCCTTGGCGGTCTTGGCGACGTGGAACACCTCGACGACTCCGTTGCGGAGTTCCACCCATGCCCAAGGATCGTCATCCAACGAGGTAGCGGGGACCAGTTCCTTGGAGCCCGTCTTCTTGACCGACTTGAACATCTGCACGGTCTGCTTGCCGAGCAGGCTTGCGACGGTGATGGTGTTGACCTCGCTGCCCTTGCCACCCCGGCCAGAGGGGTTGGCCTTGCCTTGCGGCGTCTCCTTGCGACCCGTGTTGCGCTTGCCCGTCCCGGCCTCCGCGCGAGCGTTCTTCACCTCGGCGGTCAGTTCGCGGTAGCTCGCCCCCTTCTCAGCCTTCTCCTTCAGTTCGGGCCGCTTCTCCTCGGGGGCTTTGAGCAGCAACGCGAGCTTCTTGTAGCCGAGTCGTTCGACATCCGACTTCTCGTAGTTCGCACTCACGTCGATCTGCTCGTACGCTGTCTGCCGGCTGATCTCCAACTCCGCGAAGACGAACGCCTCGAACGACTTGTACGTAGGAGCCCCGTCCTCACCCTTGCGGAGCTTCCAGAGTTGGTCGGTGTGGATCTGCTTCAGTTGCAGACCCAACTCGTACGCAACCACGGCTCCCGCGCGCGTCAGTTGGTTGGCGCGCTCGACCGCTGCATCCAAGTCCTTCACGCTGAAGCGCGGGTCCACGTCGACCGTGACGAGTTCCGCCTTGGCCGGCTTGTCGGCCTTGCTGCCCTCGGCCTTGCCCTTGGCCCCCTTGGCAGGCTCCGCAGGGGGCTCAACGGGCTCGTCTTCGACCTCCGGGGGTGCGTCCTCCGGTGCGTCCTCCGGTGCGTCCTCCGGTGCGTCCTCCGGTGCGTCCTCCGGTGCGTCCTCCGGTGCGTCCTCCGGGGGTGCCTCATCCCCGACTCCGCAGTAGGGGCAAGCGTCGAGTTCGGCGTCCGACTTGCCCTCGCAGACATCGCACTTGGCGAGCTTGTCGGCAGCGGTATGCTCGCGGAAGTGCGCCACGAGCCGGCCAACCTTGTCTTCGACGATTCCATCGGCGGGAAGCTCCAACGCGATCAGCGCCTCCGTCACCGTCTCCTCGTTGACCTTGCTGCTCAGTACCCCATAGATTCGTTCCGGTTTCGTTGCTTTGCGTGCCATGTGGCCTCCTTGCCCTGCTAGGGCTCAAACACGAACGCCGACCGTGCCATAGACGGTCGGCTTTGACAACGCTTATGCCGTGTCGCCATCCGCCGCAATACGTGTTGCGGCGGAATAGCGCTTCGCGGTGCGTTTGAGTACGCCTCGCACGAAGCGGTGAGCAGCGCGTTCGTTACCGAACCGCAATGCGAGACGGGTCTGCGGGTTGGCGTATAGCTCGAACGCGGTAGCCTGGACACTCCACGTTCGAGCAAGCCGAATGATGACGACGGCATCTGCAATGGGAACCTCGCGGGCAATCTCCTTCGCGCGTTCGTAGCGGGAAGTCAATACATCTTCGTCGATTGACACCTCTACGCGACACTCACCCTTGGGGGTTAGCGTCTCACCGCGAGTAGGGTTGCGATCCGAGCTACCAGAGAGACGCGCTCCACGGAGCTTGTGGAGCGCCTTCTTGGCCTTGTCACTGGCATTCCAAACGACGTAGCGTTCGAGTGATACTTCGCGGGTCGAATCCCACGTTCCCACGAATTGCCACGCTGCGAGGAGTAGCTCCTGGTAGACATCCGCCACGTCAACCCCCGTTGGGGGCTTCCACTTGCGGTAGAGATGCGCCGCAAGCCTCCACCAGACCTCGTGCGTGCATGACTGGAACTCGGCAAAAGGCATCGCCCCCCGGCGAAGGAGGTGCAATGCCCCGTCGAGTGACCGCTTGCGCTCTGCGCGCTTGCGGTCCCGCCGCAACTCTGCGGCGGTCTGCCCGCTGCTAGTGCGTCTCATTCCTCTTGACCCCCTTTGCCGCTGCAAAGATGCGGCCCATCAAGTCCCCCTTGGGAGCCTCGGGGGCCGGCTTGGGGGCCGGGGGTGCCTTGGCCGGCTTGGGAGCCACCTTGCGCCCCTTGCGAGGGGGCTTGGGGGCATTGCCGGCAACCACCTGAGCGGCGAACTTCGAACTCCCCGACAGCGAGAAGGTCCATGACTTCCTCGACGAACTGCGACGGACCTACCGCTTTGACGCCGGCCCTCAATGCCAACGATGCTGGACTGGTCAGGTACGCGTGTTGAGCCGCGCGAGTGACTGCCACGTAGAACAACCGGCGCTCCTCCTCGGCATCCCCGCGAGGGTGGGGGAGGATACCCTCGGAGCAACCGCACACGAACACGAACGGCCACTCCAACCCCTTGCTCCGGTGGATGCTCATCAGTAGCACGCGCCCCTCACCGGCCCCTTGCTTGGCTTCCTTGGACTTGGCGATTGTCTCGTCGATGAAGTCGAGGAACGACTCCACCGTAGCGAACCTGGAGGCAACCCGCACAAGCTCCTTCACGTTGGCAACGTGGGAGCTATCAAGCCCCTCTTCACCCTGGTCGCGCTTGAGCCACTCGACATATCCGACCTCACGCACGAGCGCGTCGAGCACCGTTCCAACGTGGTCGGTGTCAGTGCGATTGTCGGTGAGTGCGGCGAGCCGCTTGGCGCCCTGGTCCACGTTGCCGACCGCATCGAGCCAGTCAGTCAGGCTGGACACTTGCCTACGCTGGAGTTCGCCGCTGATGTCTCCAATGGCCCCCACGAGGTCTCCGTGGCGAGCCCCCAACGCGCTAAGGAGCTTGTCGACCGTGACTGCGCCGATGTAGCGGAAGGGGGCATTGACGCAGCGACGCACGTTCTGCTCCAACTCGCGCCCGATTGCCGTGCGGAGGTAGGCAAGCAAGTCCTTGACCTCCTTGCGCTCGTAGAAGCTCGTTCCCCCGACAACCACATAGGGGATCTTCTCGGCCAGGAACGCCTCTTCCAACGCGCGGGACTGAGCGTTAGTGCGGAAGAGAACGGTGTGAGCCTCGTACGGTTGGCCGGCCCTCGCGTTCTCCTGCACGATGCTGGCGATACGCGTTGCCTCGCCGTCGAGGTCCGCCTCGCGCCAGAAGCTCACGCCACCCTGCCAACCACCCTCGGCCACGAGGTCGGCGGGGAGGCGCATTGCGGCGGGACTGATTGCCTTGTTTGCGACGGCAACCACGGCAGAGCCGCAACGGTAGTTCCGATTCATCGTCACCACCTTGGCCCCCGGCCACGACTTCTCGAACTCCATGACGTACTCGGGCTTGGAGCCTCGCCATCCGTAGATGCTCTGCGCCGGGTCGCCGACTACCATGTAGTTCCGGTGGTCGCGGGCAAGCGCTTCGGCGATTGCCATCTGCGCGGGGTTGGCGTCCTGCGCCTCATCCTGAAGCACGTAGTCCCAGCGAGCGGCCCAACGAAGGCGAGTGTCCTCGACGCGCAGGAGGTCAACCGCTTTGCAGAGCATGCAATCGAACGTGAGGAGCCGGTTGTCGAGAAGCTCCGCCTCGTAACGTTGGTATGCCTCGACGAGCCGGCGCTCGCCCTTGGCATACTCGCGCGCTCCGTCGCTCTCCGGCCCCCAGAGTTGCGACTTGCAGAATGAGATGTAGCCCGACACCACACCGATGTCGGCGTCCCGCCAATTCATGCCCTTGTACCCGAGCACGTTGGCCTTGAGGATCACCTTGGCGCGGTCCTTGTCGTCGATTGCCCACTCGTCGATAGCGTGCTCCTCGCGGAGAATCTGCAACGCGAGGGAGTGCCAAGTGCCGACTCGGGCGGCGAGCACTCCCATCTTCCGCGCGCGCTCCTCCATCTCGACAGCGGCTTTCTTGGAGAACGTCACGGCGAGGATGCGTTCGGGCTTGGCGCCCATACTGACCAGGAACGCCATCCTGGCGCAGAGCACGCGGGTCTTGCCACTTCCGGCCCCTGCGAACACGCCAAGCGGCCCCTCGCCGTGCTGGATGGCGACCGCTTGCTCCGGGTTGGCACCCTGGAGGATTGTTTCGGGATTGAGGGCTTGCTTCGCCTTTCGTCGAAGCTCCGCCCTAGTCGGTGTCTCAGTGGTCATCTGCCACTCCTTGGTGAAGGGGACTTCTGCCCCGTTGGCTTGTGCGACTACCGCACAAGCAAGCGCGCGAGACGGCCAGGAGGGGGTGGGGAATACCGTCTCGCGCGCTTGCTTGTGGGGCCGAACTTGGGGTCGGCCCCTTGCCCTTATGCCGCAATACGTGTTGCGGTGCAACGGCTCAGATGACGTGCGCCAGAACGCGCAAGGTGGGGTCGCCATTGTGGAGCCACAACGAGGTTGCGTTGGCGACCGTGGGGGGAGTCCTGCGGTTGTAGAGTTGGCGGATGCGCCCCTGCGGAACCATCTCGAACAGAATGGTCGTGCCACCCTGGTCAATGCCGACCAGCTTGAGCACCTTGAGCACTTGCCCCTTGCGAAGCCCGATGCCCTTGCACCCCTTGCCCAGAACCACCTTGTCACCCGAGTTCATTGAGCGCTTCCTTTGCGGCGAAGTGAGCGTGGATGACGGACTTCCCGCCGTCGAACGCCCAATCAGCGGCATACTCGTCTCCGCCGCAGAGGTCGAGGACTCCGCCCATGAGCTTGCTCACAAGCGAGTATTCGTTCGAGTCGGGGTGCCACGCAATGAGGTCGTGGGCATAGTCGACACCCGCATCCCAAGCCTCCTTCGCCTTGCCCTTGGGGGGCCGGGGGAGACTGGACTTCTTGCTCTTTGCAGTTTTCATGGCTCAGTCCTTCCTCGTTGCGCATGAGTGCTGATTGAAGTGTCCAGCGTCCTTCTCCTCCCCACACTCGGGGCAGATGATGAACACGCGGTGGAGTCGGCGCTTCTGGTTGCTCGCGTATACGCGAATGGTCGCCCCCGCTACCTCCGAGTAGAAGCACCCGAACAACCCGGCCCAGACCTTGTTCTTGGAGTGCGGGATGCCGAGAGCCTCATAGAGCTTCGGGGTGTGAGGGGGGTAGTTCCACCCCCCTTGTGCCACCGACCACTCGGCCAGTCGGCGCACGACTTCCTTCGCAGTCTTTGCTCGTTCCATGTTCCCTCCTGCGTTGGGGCCGTTGCCGGCCCATGCTTGGGGGGTTGCGGTGGAGTCGAACCACCCTGCCGCAATACGTGTTGCGGTTGCGCCCCTTGCGCCCAACCCCTGCTCCCGCCTTGCGTTGCCGCTCAGGAGAAGCAACCGTCTTCGTCGTACTCGACCGTTCCCTCGGTGTAGCGCCATGCGTACGGCTCGTCGCCCCCGCACGTCCCGCACTCGCATTCCCCGATGCTGTAGATGGTGTCGCGCGAGGCACTGTAGCGCTGAGTCCAGTCAATCTCTGCTCCGCAATGCACGCAAGTGTCGGGCCTCTCGACGTATCGCCCCTGGACGGCGATGTCGTAGGAAGCAATCTCTCCCTCGACGTGCAGAATGGCGCAGACCGCATCGTCGATGACCACGAACTCCCCCGTGGGGAGCGCGTTCTCGACCGTACCGCAGACCAACTCCCACTCGCCCCCCTGCTCGGTTGGCTCGGTGAAGTAGTTACCACTGATTCGCTGACCCATTGTGACCTCCTGCGTTGGAGCCGTTGCCGGCCCATGCTTGGGGGGTTGGACCGGAATCGAACCGGCCACCCTTGCGCCCATGCGCCCAACCCCGGTTCCGGCCCCTGCTAGGGGCTAGAACCACACTCGCTTGAACCACCCGCACCTCTTGCAACAGAGGTCTTCGCTACCGTTCTCGGGGTCGCCACTCGCCTCCAGGTCGTGCCCATGCTCCTCGCAGTATGCCTCGCGGCGAGCCTGCTCGGCGTTGCACTCGGGGCAATCGTCGTCAATGGCCGGTCGCCCATGCTTGCAGAGGCACTCGGGGCAACCGAGCCCGTGTTCCTCCTGCTCCTCCTGCGTCGTGCCGCAACGCTTGCACGTCAATTCCCCGCGCTTGGTTGCGAAGTAGATCGCGGCGCACTCGTCGCAGCAACGCTCCTCCTCAGTCTCGTCTCCACACTGCATGAGGCGGAAGCAATGGGGGCAGATGCCCATGGTGGGGTCTTTCGGCCCCTCGATGCATAGCAGGTCGCAGGCTACCGCCTCGGGGTGGAGCTTGCCGGTCAGTTGGCGATGGGTGATGCAGGTGATGCAGTTGAACTCGTTGCACATTGTGATCCTCCTGGTTCCTGGTCATCATCAGTGCGGTTCCCCAACCGCAGACGGCCCCTTGCGGGGGGCCGTTTCGACCTTGGGTGGAACGTGCTAGCGCCTCAGCTTGCCTTGGCGAGCTTGCCCTTGGGAGCCTTGGCCGGCTTGCGGCTCTTGCGCCCCTTGGGGGCCGCTTGCGGGGTCGGCTCGGCAGCGGCAGGGGGCGCCCTTCAAGGCGTCGACGTTCATTAGGATTCTCCTTCCTCGCGGTGCTTACGTCCTCCGCCCCACGTTACGCCTCGCGGCGCTTCCACGTCGTCGTCGTCCCGTCGGGCAGCGCAATCTCGTACACAGGACGCGACCGAAGCGTCCGATGCTCGAGCCAGAACAAGCGCGTGCGCCCTGCTTCGTCCGCCGGACCGACGAGCGCGAACGTGACGCGGCACTTCCCACCACGCCCCTGGAACCGCGTCCGATCGAACTGCGCCACGATCGTGCCCACGGGCACGCTCGTGGACACGCTCGCGTGCCGCTCCGAAGCTCGCACGCCCAGCGCAGGCAAGCGGTCGCCGTCCGGCCAGACGCCTTCATCGCCGTCCACGCCGCTAGGATAGCGCACGCGGCGGAACGCCTCGGGGCCGCTCCCGCGGCATCCGATGTCACGCCATGCGCTTCGGATGCGCATCTCCGCGGGGGCGTCCGGATCTCCCGCGACGTACGCGGCCATCGCCGCGAGCACCGCGTCGACGGGCTTCTCGTGTGCGTTCGCCCAAGCTTCGATTGCTTCCACGTTCATGTTCACGTTCGCTTCCATGTGGTCCTCTTTCTGTGGCTCGTGCCACGTTGCGTTTCCTGCGCGACATTGCGCATTGTGCGAGCCCCTACCCTTGCGGGGTAGGGGGCCGAGGCAATGGGCAATCTCTCAGCGGTACAAGTCGCTCACCGGATTGAACAGGACGCTCGCCATGTTGCCGGCTTGCGCCTCGTGTCGGTCGAACGTGACGCGGGCGACCGGCTTGCCCGTCTCCGCGTTGGCGATGCTCTCGATCCGCACCCCTCGCGCGAGCTTCAGCGCGACCACGCTGAGGAGCCGGCTTGTGTTCGAGTACATGGTGAAGCGCACCATGGGGAGCCCGTTGCGCTTGCCGAACTTTACGTCTGCCATTGTGTTCTCCGTTGCTTGCGTTGCGTTGTTTGCGTTGGAGCCCGTGGTTGGAATCGAACCAACCCTGCCGCAATACGTGTTGCGGTTGCGCCCATGCGCCACGAGCTTCGGGGGCCGTTGCCGGCCCCCCCTTGCTACCCTTAGCGCCAACCCCCGGCCCTAGCTTGCTAGGTTCAACCGGGGCATTGGACGGCTTGGATTATGGCTCTTGCCTGCCGTTGCCTTGGGTGTCTCTCCTAGGGTTGCCCTTTCGAGCCGTGCTAGGAAAAGGCATGGTGCGCGGGGTAGCTACCTTGCGCCGCGTTGCGCCCTAACTGGCTTGTATTGCCAGGGTTGGCGCGTGCCATATTGTGCGGCCCCTTTTGCCTTGCGGCTTGCTGCGCGCTTGGCGCTACCTTTGCCATGCCACCCGCAACCCCGGCTTAGCAGGGGTTGCGGCTTAGGTTGTAAAAGGCCGGGGGGTTGCCCGCGCTTACCTTGTGGCCCGCTGCTAGTGTGCCCCTAGGGGCCGTGGCTTGCGTTACGCCTTGCGGCGTGTTTGCTACTGCTAGCAGCGTTGCGGGTGGGTTGTTTTTGCAACCCGTTGGCCTTACGGGGCCAACCAACCTAACCAAACAATGCAACCCTAGCACGCGCCTTTTGCAACCGTCCAAGGTTTTTTCCGGCCTCTTTCAGCCGGCTTTTCAGCTTCAAAACGAATGCTCGGAAGAATCTCGGCCTATTCACGCTGGAAAGTTTCGGGAAGTTTTTTTCGCCTGATATTCCCCGTGGTTTCCGAGGGTTTGAGCGGCGAGGTTTTTTTTTTTCGGCAGGGGGCGAGCAGGGGGGCGAGCAGGGGGGCGAGCAGGGGGGCGAGGCGACACCTTATGCAAGCGCGTACGCGCGTCACCCGCACGTAGCAAGCGCGATGCCAGAAAGAGCCGAATGCAGATACCATGCCGTCCGTTTTCTGGCGGCGAACGAGAACGTTGGGGGGATGGCCGTTGCCGGGAACGCAAGGGGGTCACAGAGGCTCGGCAAGCGAGCACCTCCAACGACCCTAGGGCAGACCCAGAAAACGATCCTAGGGCTACGCAAGAATGTTGTCATCGCCTCTAGGCGAAAACGCTCGGTATGCAACTCTTGCAAGATTCGGGGTGGGGGTGGGTCGGTTGGCCGGGGGACTCAGGGGGACTCGGGGTAGATGTAAGGGGCTCGGGGGGATGGCTCTCTATCGGGCTCGGGCTTGCCGAGCAACCGCTTCTTCTCGGCAGCGCTGCGACTCGCCCGCACGTATGCCCAGAGCCCGAGCTTCTCGACTCGATAGTAGACCGTTCGCTGCGAGCAACGCATCTCGACCGCAACCGCGTCAAGGATGCCGTCATTGCGCCACAAGATGTCGCGCAGTATCTCCCGCGCTCGCTCGGGTTGGTTGGTGAGATACCACCGGAACGACTTTTCTCGACGGGGATGCAGGTTGCGAGCGCGCACCTCGTCGAGCGTCTCGGCAAGGCCGAGTTGATGCACCCATCGCCAGACCGTCGTGCGACAGACGCCTAGAGCCTTGGCGACCAGCTTGAGCCGGCCCCCGGTTGCTTCAATGCTACTTTCGAGCCTGAACCTCAGTTGCTCTGCCGTCTTCGGGTCGTTGAGGTCCAACCTCTGCCTCCTAGAGATTGCCATGTAACGCCTCCTTCAATTCGTCGGGGGGTGTCTCTGCCGCGTCCCCACCTTGCAAGCGCGCGACTCTCACGTTGGAGATTCGGCACAAGGCGTCATGGACTATGCTGGCGAACTCTACTCCAGTGTAGTCAGGGTCGGCAACGTGAATGATCGTGGTGAAGCGACTGAGCTTGAGCACTTGCGGAGGGTGGAGCTTGCTACCGAACAGAGCAGCGACCGCATACTTGCCCCCCATCACCGCGTCGATGGCGAGGGCATTGATTGCCCCCTCCGTGGTGAATACCACGTCTCGCGGCAACCCCGGCCAGAGGTGTTCACCAAAGACTGACACGTTGTGAGGGAAGCCCTCACTCCGCTTGGGGTTGAGATACCTGCGAGGGTGGTTGACGAACGTGCGAGCGGTGTAGTTCGTGACATTGCCGTACGTATCCCAAGCCGGCAACACGATCCTCCCCGCGAGGTTGCCTTGGACGGCGTACCCGAGCCGATACCGCAATACGTGTTGCGGTGTGATGCCACGCTGCTCGACATACTTGCGCGCAAGTCCCGGCCAGTCGTCGAGGGGGGCAATCACCACGGATGGGGGCAACGTTGCGCGCTTGCGGGCGGGAGTGACTACCACCTTCAACTCGTCGATAGCTCCGAGTGCCTTGCCCAGAACGAGCCCGTTCTCATACAACCACCGAACCGCACTAGGCCGACTGATACCGATGCGCGCTATCACCAAGTCAGCCGGCCCACCCCCTCGCTTGCACCCGAAGCACTTGTGCCACCCATGGTTCGCACTCCCCACCTCGTCGTGGATTGACCAGCTTGGCTCCTTCTCAGTGTGACCGGGGTAGGGGCAGACACTCCACCATTCCTTGTGGCGGTATATCGCATCTCTGATGCGCAACGCGTGGAGCAAGCGCGGAACGTCAACCTGCATCACTTGCCCCCTTTCCGCTTGCCGGCGAACACCTTGGCAACGGCACCCCCTAGATTGACCTCTTGCGATAGGGCGATGTCGTAGGGAACTGACACGCCATCAATGAGGGTGGCATAGAGGGGGTTCCACTTGAACCGCACGGCGAGGGGCCAGACACCGTACCGTTGCTTGAGAATGTCAATCTCCATCGACACGTCCTCGACGTTCTTCCACTGAGCATCTCGGTGGACCCCTAGCACGGTATCGGCAATCTCCACCCAAGCGCTGGTTCCTTTGACCCCCTCGCGGGTGGGCCGCTTGTCTTGGCGCATCTCGATGTCCTTCATGCGTTGCTGTTGAACGAACAAGGCGTGAAGACTGCTATTCTCGACACGCTCTTGGATGTGGTTGAGTGCTAGTTCCTCGGCCTCCGGGTCGTGCGAGACGAACCCCTTGCGCAAGAGATCGGCAACGAACACCTCGGCTCCCGTCTCCTCCGCCGCATCGAGCATGGAATCGGCTTGTGCGATGTTGTTCCGCTTGCCACCGAACCGGGGGAGACGGATGAACGTCACCATGTCCCTCAGTTCCTCCATACTGCTCCGCAAGTCTCGCAGAACGTCTCTGTCGAGCCGGCCAGTCGTGACATCTGTACGGCTCAGTCCACACCGCATGGTCGCCAACACTTCAATCGTGACGCCGGGGTTCATCTCCCATGCCCCGATACACACTCGCCGGCCTTGCTCGATCTGTCCGAGGATGATGCGGTCGGTCACTGTACTCTTGCCGCTACCACTCACTCCCGTGACCAAGGTGATACGCTTCGGTGCGGCCCCTGGAATGATGCGTTGCTCTCCGTTCTCATCCACGTCGAGCCCGTCAATGCCATAGGGGTAGACGGCCCTCCCGCGAACCCGCTTGTCGATGTCGACCATCTGCTCCGTAATCACCGAAGCGGTATCGTACAGAGCACCGCTTTGCCCGTTGGTGAACGCGGTGGACAACCGCTTTGCCGCTTCAGTGACAGCCTCCTTCGGCGTATGCGGGTCACGTAACTGAAGGATAAGCTCAGCCAACGGCCCATTGACCGCTTGATACCGCTGTATCGACCACTCCAACGCGCGGACGTGATGCTCCAGGTTGGGGGGAACATCGGGCCGCAACGCCACAAGCTCCGAGGCATAGTCGGCAATCTCGTCACCCGCATAGCTCTGCACCGTAGCGGGGTCAAACTCCAGGTTGTCGCCGGCCATGGCGACGATGACCTCCCACAGACTGACGTGCATCTTGTCGATGAACGGCACCCCGTCTCGGAACCTACGGACCAACCCGTGGCGAATGGTTGGGTGGGCAAGTGCAACCGCGAGAACGATCTGCTCGTTGACCGTATCGAACCGAATGTTGACAGGGGGGGCCGCTTCTTCCTCACTCACAAGCCTACGCATCAAAGCCCCCTTTCCATCGGATGCACGTCATTGCTCGGGGGCAACGCATCATCCGGCCTGACATCGAGCTTGCCTGCCAACGGAGGGGGAGCGGGCGGAGGTGGGGTCCACACAAGCCACGTCTCGCGGTCGCGATACACCCGTACCCTGAACGCCTCATTGCCAACGCGCAACTCAATCACCCCCGTGTCGAAGGTGCGAGTCCTGTCGCGCTTGACGAAAGGGGTCAATGCCCTCCACACCCGCACAAGCCAACGCTCTACTCGTGTACGCCAGAACCACCAGACCCAGAGGTGGAGCTTCCACCATGGGGGAGCGAAGACGGTGTAGAGCGAACCGTCGAGTCCCCCGACCTTCATACCGTGGTATCCCATGCTGACCTCCTGTGGAGATACGTTATGCCGCGACTCAGCCGTTCCTGACACGCTGCATGAGATACTCAGTGAGAAGCTCGCCGCCGAACTGCATCCGCCAAGTGAGGCGACGCCGGCCAGTATTGTTCCGCCGTCTCCACTCCTCCCTTGCTTCCTCGCGTTGCCAACTCCAACGCATGAACTCGACGACATCGGCAACCACCGAGTCGAAGTCACGTTGGAGCATGGTGAGCACCATGCGAGCAGCGGCTTGTCGATTGAGTTGCCCCCGGAGGTCGAGCGCCTCGACGCCATACACCCGCTCGTGAAGCATGCAATACAGTTCGACGAGGTGGACCGGCCTTGCTTCTCCCCACTCACCGCTCGATAGCATTGAGTCAAGCTCGTCGAGCACCTTCTGCCGCTGCACTCCCCCGCTCCGCTTCTGTTGCCGCTTTGCGCGCTTGGCCCATTCGCGGATTGCGTCTTGCGGGGCAGTCCGCGCTTGAGCACTAGTGTTGTTCCAGATGAGTTGAAGTGTAGGTCTATCAGTATCAGTGTCAGAAGTACCACCACTCCCCCGCGCGCTTGCGCGCGGGACGCGCGTACGCGCGTCAGATACCCCCCTACCCCCCTTCACCTTGGTTCCGTCAGGTAGTCTACGAGCCATTGGTCCCTCGCTTGCTCTCCATGAACTCACGTACCACTCTGTCGTTGTAGTCGAGTGCCTTGGGGTATGCCTCAATCGAGCGCTTGTACTCTGCACGAGCGGCAGCGAGTAGCACGTTGCGCGCTTCCTCGATGACCTCTGCCGGATCTTCCCCTGGCTCGATGGTCACTGTCGCAGAGAACGGCCCCACCCCGAATGAGTTGTAACTGACCGGGGAGTACCGCGTCTCGGCCAGTGTGATGGTCACTTGCATCTGCCGGCTCACCGCAATACGTGTTGCGGTGGAGTCGTTCACGCTCCTTGCCATTGTTTCCGCCTCCTGCTCTGTTGCTCTCGTTTGATGTACTCGTTCGCCTCAACCCACCTATCCGCCACGTCGAGCACCCGAACATCGTTGCTCCACTTGGCGAGGTTCTTCAGGGCGAACAACCCGTAGACGTGTCGGTCCCACAAGTAATAGATGACCGCGCTCTCCTTGCCTGCCGTTGTGCGACAGATGCGTCCCCGTACCTGATTGAACTGTTGTCGATTGCCGCTGATGGGGGTGGTAATCACCCCACGGTCGACGGCGGGAACGTCAATGCCTTGGCCGATGGCTTGGATGGTGCCGATGCCGACTTGCACCTTGCCCTCGCGCAACCCCCGGCTCGTATCGTCGAACGCCTGAGCCCACTCGTCAGTCCCGAGCATCAGGCCTGACTTTATGCCGCGTTCGGCACACAAGGCGTCAATCCGCTGGCAATGACCAACGCGGTGACTGAACACCATTGCCGTTGAACCACCGTCTCGGAACGACAACTCCAGCGCTCGCATGACAACCGCGTTGCGTTGTTCGTCAATCGCCATGGCATCAGTCAGCGCAATGAAGTCCTTGCTGACCTGATACCAGTCGGCGCGGAACTCGGTAGGCAACACCCGCACGGCGACATCGTGGATGTACCCGTTCTCCACGAGCGGCTCCTGGTCAATCTCGTATGCCACATTCCCGAACACGTCATAGATGAGGAACTCCTTGCCATCGTTGCGCGTCTCGTCGGCACTGATGCCGATGCGCCACTTGGCATGGAAGGGCTCAGTCACCTCTCGGAACGTGGTAGCGGCGAAGCGTTGCACTTCGTCCGCAAGTAGGAACCCGAAGTAGCGGTCAATCCCTAGGTTGGCCGGCCCTCTGGAATAGAGGGTCTGTTGCATAGCGACCGTGATTGGCTTCACGTCCACCTTGCCACCCATGACGCGCCCGATGTCGCCGGCTTTGAGCCCTAGCTCGCTCTGCAACCGGGCGAGCCATTGCTTCGCCAACGCACCCGACCACACCACAATGAGGGTCGGACGAGCGATACGCGTAATGAGGTTGATACCGACTGTGGTCTTCCCGCTCCCCGTTGGACTGCGGAGCAGGCAATTGCGCCGCAAGTAGCACGCCTCGACGGCTTCTTGCTGGTAGGGGTACAGTTTGAGGCGATGCTGCGGAACACTGATGGGTTCGCCCTCGTAGCTATTGTCGACGAACCGATAGGCGACACCCGCCTTGCGGAATGCCTCCCTGAGCTTGGACGTTCCCCCCCTCGGCACACTGAACCCCCCGTTCTCCTCTTCCTCATACGTGTGAATGAACTCGCTCTCCTTTCCGGGGTAGAACCCCATTGCGCGCTTCTTGTGATACGCCGGATTGCGGTGCGTGAACGCGTTGCGGATACTCTGCACCACGCTCGGCGCTACCGCGTCGGCGTCAAACCTGAGACGATTGTCTACAATGATGTTGAGCATGGCCCCCGTGTTATGCCGCAATGCAACACTCAAACACTAGCCTAGTGAGGAGAAAGTTCCATGTCAAAGGATGCCATTCTATGCGCGTTCAACTGCTCAAAGACATCGCCATGTAGCGAATGGGCTAGTCAGTTGTTCGCCTCGCCCCCGAGCGTAATTGCAATTGAGGGCGGGTCGAGTACCTCATTCAAGGACGCGGGAGTGAAGTTCGCCAACGACCCCTTCGCTTGGCTTCGCGCCAAGAAGGTCAACACGGGGGGCCGATTGGCCGTTGCCACGTTCTCGGCAGGGTGGGGGTTCATTGACGCGGTGATGCGGAACCAGCAAGCGAGAGAGCTTGTTGACAGCGTGCTACTGCTCGACGGGCTCCACTGCAAAGTAAGCACGCTCGCCCCGTGGATTCAGTATGCCAAGAGGGCCGCAATCGGTGGGGGCTCAATGCCTCTGTTGATGATGCTGCACTCCAACATCACCCCACCCTACACCTCCGCAAAGGAGACGAACGCCTCAGTGTTCTTGGGCGGAGTCGAGTCATGCCCCGCTCCCGCCGAAGCCATTGAGCATGAGGTATTGACCCGCGCCAAGCTGGAGGAGCCAGTCACCATCAAGAGTGCCTACGGTACGAGGACGTGGACCACTGACCCCCTCGCCATGTGGGAAGGGGCCGGCAACCTGTATCGGTACGAGTACAAGGGCAATGACGCCCCGACCCACATCTACATCGCAAAGCTCGTGCAACCGCGAGCATGGGCGGTCCTGGCCCAACGGTGGAATGAGGGGAGTGGTGTGGTGGAGTGTGGTGATCTGATGGGGGAGGGTAGGGTGGAGTGACCGCAACACGTATTGCGGTATCAGCGCTTCGCGTCGAGCTTGTCCTGCCGTCGCTTCTCGCGGCGTAGCTCTGCGGCCCTGCGTCGCCGGCCCTTGCGGTTGAGCTTGGGGATGGCCGGGGTCATGGGTGGTTGGTTCTCGACCTTGCTTGCAACGTAGTCTGGGAGTCTCTGGTCCATGGGTGTCTATCCCTTCTTGCGCTTGGCGCGTCCCTCGGCTTGATGCCGCGCGAACTCCTCCTCACCGAGCGCTTGTTTGCGTATCCATACCGCGAGCGCCGTGGGGTCGTCGATGTCATGGCCGGCAAGGTGTTCACTGATGGTTGCCGTACGCCTCTGTCGGCCCCAAGCCTTCAACCCCTCAAGCGTCTTCTCGTTCATTGGCATGGTGTCACTCGCACTTCAGTCCGCAAGCCCTCACAGCTTCGACGGAGGTTGCCTTGCTGACACACTCGCTCCACGGAGGCATGTAGTCGTCAGCGTGGTAGTCGCCACACCACTTCACGCACGGAACACCTTGCTCGGGGCTCGGCTTGGCTTCCTCGCATCCGAGAGAATCGAGTTGCTTGCATGCTCCTTCGCAATCAGTCGTTGCGGCAGGAGACACGGGGTCGGGCTTGGGGGAACACGCACTGAGCAAGAGTGCGGCGAGTAGAACGATGCGCTTCATACCAGTCTCCCGTCGATGTCGGGGGTTGCGATGTAGGACGTCTCCGGGGACTCGAATGCCTCTTGCGAGAGCAACCCGAAGCCGTTGTCTCCCCATGCCTTGCCCCATGAGTTGCAATACACGAACACGACTTGGCCGTTGGCGAGTGTCTCGTGCCCGACAATGAGCACGGCATGCCCCCCAACGATGGGGCCGGTTCGCTTCCAAGGTGCCATTCCTGGTCGCCAGTCCTCCATCCCCTGGTCAATGGTGAGTGCCACGGAGAGCGGACGCTTGCTGCCGAGTAGCCCCGTCCCCTCCTTGGTACGGGCAGAGCCGTTGCGCAGAACCCAATGATACTGAAGCCACCGATGGTCAGCGGCTTTCCGGTACGCGCTCGGGAATGCCTTGTTCACCGACTTGGGGTCATGGGGCCAGTCGTTGTAGAGCACCACTCCGCGCTCTTTGAGGGCTTGCCATGCCTCATTCGGATTGCACCCCCCGTCCCAGATGTTGCGCCACCCGTAGGCTCTGGCGCGAGCTTGATAGTAGATAGCCCCCGGCGACGGCTCTACGGGCTTGAGCCCCATTGCCTTCTGACGCACATAGATTGAGCCGCAGAGCGACCACCCGACACACTCTTGGAGATTCTCCTGGTCGGGGTGCGTGAAGCCGGGGGGCACGAAGATGAGCCCCGTCATGTCCGACTTGCTTGGAGTCGAACCGGAGCCGATGAGGACGTGAGCAGGGAACTTCTTTGCGCGGGAGTCCCTCTCCCACATTCGCACGCATCCGAGCCCCTTGCCCCCCTTGGTCAGCACGGGACCGTCAGTCACGGCGCACCTCCCGCCGTGCGAGCGTGCGACCAGACCATAGGGGGTTGAACCTTGGGTGTGCCCTCACCCCCTATCAAGCCCAGAATGGGCACGAGGATATCCCATGCCTTGATGATGAGGTCGATGCCCTTGCGCACGTCAGGCGGGTTGCACGCGTCAGTGACAGCGGCGAGTGTCTCGACCGCTAGGCGGTAGCCCTCGTCGGCCATACCGAGCGCCTTGTCGTAGAGTGCCTTCTGCGCCGGGGGTAGCTTGTCACGAATGCCACTCTTGTCGAGGTCCGCTCTCGCACGTTGCGCGTCGGCCAGAGTGCTCTGTAGCTGAGTGGTGACTGCCATCGCCTCGCCACACACCTCGCTCAAGTAGCTTCCGCAAGCGGTGACTGAGAGCAACGCCACGAGGGCGAGCAGGATGAGGAATGCCTTGTTCACTTGTCTGCCTCCTTGTTCTGAACGACCGTGTTCTCGACCGTTGTCTTGGTTCCGATTGCCTTGGCCCCCTTCTCTACCGCCATCGCTCCCACCCAGACGGTGAATATGTGCTTGAGCATGTCGGTCAGTTGCTCGGCGTCAATCTTCCCGAGGTAGAAGAGAACCGAGCACGCGGCAATGACCGCGACTGCCACCCAAGCCTTCCGACTGTAGAGGAAGGAGAGCGGTCCCGTGGGGCTTGTGTCGATGTTCATGGGTGTCCCGTTGCAAGGTAGGAGATGAGTGCGGTGATGAGCCCTGAGCCCAGAATGGTAGTGACTAGTCCAGCGATGATCTGCCACTTCTTGAGAGTCATGTCGCTCGACCGTTGCTTGTCCTCACGCGCAATGCCGTTCTGCTTCTCGCGCTCCGACATGCGTGCTTTGAGCGCCGCGTTCTCGATTGCGAGCCGCTCACGCTCCCCGTCAACGGCTTCCAAGAGGCTCACCGTATCTCGGGCTCTGCTTGCCCATGTCGGCGCAGCGTGGAGGCCAGTGTCTTCGTCGGTACTCCAACTGATGAGTGACTCGCGCCTCTGGTTGGAAGGTGGGGGATGCTTGCCATTGCCGTTTCCGTGCTCCTTACGCTCGACGGGAGCCGGAACGATTGCTCCGATTCTCAACCCCTCAATCACGCGGTCGAGCTTCGCATCAACACGGTCGACCTTCGTCGATACACCGGAGACGATTGCCCTTGTCTTCTCCCCCTCTTGCGACTGAGCCTTTTCGATGCCCTCAACCCTCGCGCTCAGGTCTTGGATGACGGGCAGCATGACACAATCACTTTCCGTCGCTGGACACGTTGCCATCTGTGGAGGAGCCTTTCCTGAAAGCATGTATGAATCGAGTGAACAGGGCAATGAACCAGAGCACGAACTGGTCCCATGCAGACTGATTGAGGTGGACCACGGGGACCATCCCGCTCTCCCGGTCATGGTCGGCTTCGGGACTGAGCATCGGGGTGGCATCGGGGACCGGGGGCTCGGGCCAGAATAGCTCCTCCGGGGTATCCGCAGGGCTTGCCCCTGTAGAGCCCGTGGGAGGCTCGGGGGTAGGCTCGGGGGGTTGGGCCGGGGGTTGGTCCCCCTCGGGCTCTGTAGAGGCATCCTCGGGCTCTGCCGGGGGGGTTGCGGGTGGTTCGGGGGCCGGGGGAGCGGCAAGGTTGGCGAACGCCGTCTCGACCGACTTGGCGGCGATGGGGGCGAGGGTATTGAGCCCCTTGAGATAGTGCTCGGGGTTGGCGGTCATGTACCAGATTGCCGCGAGTGCATCGGTGAACTCCTTGGGTCCACCGTTCCTCATTGCATCGAGCGCCACCTTGCGCTTCGCAGCGGCAAAGAACGTCCAGTAGTGAACGGCCCCATCGAGCAGAGTGGAGTTGGCGGCGAACCGCATATCAAACCACTTCCACTCGCCGGTCAGCTTGCCGGCCTTGTCGCGGAGTTGCTCCTTGCACCGGAGTGTCCAGTAGTCTCGCCCCGCGTTGGCTTGTGCCAGAGTGATGGTGATGTTGCCGAGATTGTAATTGCGACACTTGCTGATGTTGCCCTTGCCGTCTCGGCCACACTCAAGCGCACACTGACTCCACGCGTTGGTGATGGTGCGGATTGTCGGCTTGGTTCCAAAGACCTTCTCGTAGGCGAGAGTCAGCGCCTCAGCCAACTCCACCTCGGAGAAGAGTGTCACCTTGCGTTCGACCTCTGCCATGTCCCCCTCCGTTGGTCAGGGTGTCATCTTCCAAGCTGGAACAACGCCAAGCTCAATCCCCACGGCAGGAGCCGCCGTCGACCATGTTGTATAGAAGTCGATCTCAATGCGCCTCGTACCCACGAGCGCGTAATTGAAGAACAACGGAACCTCGATGTCGATCTGAACGGTGCCAATTCCAAGCGGAAGGTGAATTGACTTCTCACCATAGCCAATGACGGCGATGTCGTTGCCAGTGATGGTATCGACGAGGCGAACGGTGTAATAGAGATATCCGTTCGTCGGACTGACACCGAGAGCGTATGCCCTTGCGAACGTGAACCTGATGGCTCGGGCACTCGCCGGATAGAGGATGTTGTCGACGAAGTTGTATCGGCTTGTCCCTACACCGCTGACGGGAGCAGTCGCTACGGGGGAGATGGTAGGCAAGTCTTGCCCTTGGTGAACCCAATCGCCGTCAGAGGCGAACGGTTGTCCAATTGCCCCGGAATCGACTACCCCACAAGCCGCGATGCTGCCGATCTGAGTGCTACCACCGAGCCCCGTTGCTGTCGGCGGAGAGATAGGCAAGCTCGGGAACCCTCGCGCTGTCGGGGCAACCATGCTGACCGCCATCACGCCGGCCATGCCAGTCGGGCGGCGAGGATTGAAGCTGATGCCGGTATACTTGCGCCACCCTGGCAGATTGAAGGGTGTCAGTGCCCAGAGATAGTAGGGGAACCCGGCAATCGGCACGGCTCCTGCCGCCCAATTCGCCGCATTCGCCAAGTCGATCCACGGCACGTCAGTCGGGTGATTGCCGAGTAGCCCCGACTGATTGTAGGGGCCGAGCCCATTGACCATCTTGCCGGTCACGCGTAGCTCAGTGAACGCGGCATTCCACTCCGCTGTCGACCAGTGTGTCTGCGACGAGGTGTCTTGGAGCCAATTGACGAAGGGGGGCTTGTGGGTTGCACTGAGTAGCGGGCGAACGTCCCATAGGGTGCAATCATCCCACGTCGCAGCGGCAGAGGGCACACTGACAACCGCGAGCGGCAACCACCCAGAGACGACTCCGGGGAAGCCATCTCCCGGCGCACCTTCGCGGATGCGGTATTGAAGCCTTCCCGCCTTCACCTTGTCGACGAGCACCGGAGTGAACAACCCGGTTGCGGGGTTGTAGATGTCTCGGTTGCTCTGTTCGAGTACGTTCTCGATGAGCGCACACTCGATGACGTCGATGCGGGTTGCGCCGGGGGCCGGCGTCAACTGAAGCGTCCCAATGGCACTTATGCCGGGGTCGTCCACGTAGCGGAACGGGCTCTGGTCTGCCGTGTAGCCTCCATCCTCCATGAACGCGAGCCCCGGCGACACGAACATATCAACGGAGCCGTTGAGGGGATAGGGCATCAGTCCATTGACGATGACGCTGTTCTGGTACGGGTCGAGCGCCCCCGGAGGGAATTGAGTGATGAAGCCGGGGAACAACTCAGTGTTGAGTTGCTGGACTCCGAACAACCAATTCGCAAGCTGACTGAGGGCCGCGTCCTTGAAGGTCTGGAGCCGGTTGATGTCGGTGCTTACCGCGCGCTCCAGGTTGTTGATGACGACATCTCTGCTTCCAACGGTCATGGTGTCCTCCTCACCGCAACACGTATTGCGGTGGAGCGCTCAGTGTTACTTGCGGCGAGGGTTGGCAACGCACCGTTCCGCCTTGGCGAGTGCCTCGGCTTGCTCGGGCGTCAGTTCGGTGTCGACGTGACTGAGGTTCATCACCCGCTCAATCTGCGGGTACATCGCCTTGAGGCGAACACCCCGTTCTGAGGGCTTCACTCCGGTTGGATACGCTTTCGGGGCTTGCCCCCCATTGAGGAGCTTCTCCAGCCCATCGCGAAGCGACTTGTGCATACCAGTCTCGGGGAGCTTGATCTCGTCAGCCATCACACGCACCCATCGGTTTCTTGGTAGAACTCAAAGCCGACGCCTCCGGCCTTGCGGTTGTTGATGTCGGCCCATAGTGCCTTCAGAGCGTTGGCAGTCAGCACGGCATAACCATCGTAGAAGGTCAGTGTCGGGAAGCTATCATACGCGCCCAGAGGGTGGTTGTCATACGCGAAGCCGAACTCGCCGTGGGAGGTCGGTGGAATCCCTATGAGGAAGAAGGCGCGGAATGATGCATAGTCGAGATAGACCTTCCAACGGTCGGAGGGTCGCACCACGGGGTCCATGTCGTAGGCGAAGGCGAACTCGTGCGCAAGGGCCGGGTCTACGTCGTAGAAGAAGCCCTTGAGCAGCGGTTGCCCGACCTCGCGGAAACACCCTGTCACTCCAAGCGGGTCGAGCCCTCGTATCATTGCTCGAATGATAGCGTTCGGGCTCACCACGTCTGCCGGCTTGCTGATGCGGTCACGGTACGCATCATCGCCCTCGCCTTGGATGCGGGGCATGTTCTTCTCCAACCCAAGCTCGTCGAGCATGGCAGAGCGACCCCCATCCGGTTGTTCCTCATTGAGCACCTCAATCCCCAACTCGGCATCCCACTCCATCATTCCCCACCCTGCCGTCTGCCCTGGCTCGGGCACGAGCATCGGGTCATATCCAGCGATGGTAGGGGTGGCAGTCGCACCCGAGGTGCCTCCGGTGATGGTGTTCACCGCGTCGAACGCCGGCCCCGATGCCGGCTTGATGTAGATGGTCGAGTTGGCATAGAGGGCGAAGGTGCCACTCGCGCCACTGACAGCCTGAGTGACATTCTCGTATAGCTCAAACGGCACGGGAACGGGGCCGACCACAAGCGCAACGAGCAAGCCCTCCAGGTTCATCGCGTCCAAGGTGGCAGTCGCCCCCGACGTGTCCCCCGTAACCACGGGAGGGCCGGCGAGGTCGAAGACTCCGCCAGTCCGCTCCACCACGAGCAAGCCGCTCGGGGCATCGTAGTGAATGACAACCCCCTTGGCCCCCGTGCCTCCATGGATGATTGTCTCCCCGGCTTGGAAGGTGCCGACTGCGCCGCTCACATAGAGCAAGAGCGTACTCTCCAACTCCGCTCTCCCAGAGTCGTTGGGGGTGGGAGTGTACTGAGCCGCAATGCGCCGGATGACTCCCGCGTTGTAACCCGAACTGAACTGGAGATACTGCCCGACGTGTGAAGGAATGAAGCCGTCGCCACCGAGCAACGCGACAACAGAGCAACGAGGCACGGCACACTCGACGTTCGCGCGCGTGCCATTCAGTTGCTTGCCATTCTGCCGCCAGACAGTGATGGTTTCTGGAAGGGGGTTGTTTCCTCCCCACCCCGATGTCGTGCAGACCGCTTGTCGATACTGCTCAGTCACGTTGCCGGGGAGCCAGTAGATCGGGGACTCGATTGCATACTCCCGGCCAGTGAGCACTTCGACCGACCCTTGCTCGCTATGGTCGAAGGTCCGCTCAAGGGCAATGACGCCCTCGGGCATCCGCACGAAGAGGGAAGGGGCGATGGTGGGGTCGCGAGTGAGCTTGAGTTGCACCGTAGCGAAGCGCTCGCCACTCGCCGGCTCCGCCGTCTGCCCGCTCCACGGCAAGATGTAGAGCGCTTGGAACGTGTTGCGGATTGCGAGACTGACACGCTCGAACTGAGCCCATGCCTGATTGAACACCTCCAACCCGGCCCCGTCCCCCTTCTCGATGAACGGGCGATTGTAGCTCTTGTCGGTCGAGTCGACCCAGAGTTGGAGCAAGTCTTCTCGTGTGTAATATCCAGGCATCAGAGCACCGTCACGTCGTCGATGGTCGTCCTCAGTGTCTTGCCTTGCGCCGGAACCACGTCACCCGCCGGTTCAACGATGGTGTCCTGGTCGGGTATCAGTCCGGCAGGCTTGAACATCTCAAGCATGGCGAACAGAGAGCCACGGAGGAGCGTCTCATTGGCTCCACCCTTGTTGATTGTCTCGACCGTGGTAGCGCGGATTCGCTCGACGACGGGAGCCGTCACCACTCCCGCATTGAACTTGAGCTTCAGCTTCACGGGGACAGTTTGAACCGAGCACGTATACACGATGACCGTGATGCCCCCGGCTCTCCACTCCATCAGTTCTGCTTGCACTTGCGTTGCAATGGCGAGTGAGGCAATGCCGCTTGAGTCTGCGATGTAGAGATTGACCACTCGGGCCGGGTTGGGCTCGGGTGTCAATGCCTCAATCGCATTCGCGCTCTCCACCCCTGCGACCCGCCTTGCACCGTAGGCAATGGCACCCAAGGTGCCACGGCGAGCAGCGGCCCAGAAGTCTCGGATACGCTCACGGAACACGGGGTCGCTCTCGGCGTCCTCGGCGTGAGCGGTTGGCTCTGCGTTGTTGACCTTGAGCGAGGTATCCCAGAGTGACTTGGGGTCGGCAATGAGGCGGATGGCATTCGCCCCCGCTTGCTGAGCCTTGCCGGCTTGCACGCTCTTGACATACGCATTCGCCTCGCCCGTGGTTGGGCCGAAGGTTGCCGTGCTCGTGGTGATGTATTCGATGCCGGTCTTGGTCTTGACGACGGTGCCGATTGGCACACTCCCCGCTCCCGCAGCGGTGGAGTCCCGGTAGAAGGTGACTTCACCGTACCCCGCACTCGCCCCCTTGCGCGGGAGTTGATAGCGGTCCCATGCGTAGCGGTCGAGGTACTCCTTCTCCGCACTATCGAGCAACAGAGACGCAACCTCGGAGACGATCTGATTGACCACCTCACGGGCGATGTATGAGGTGGAACCAACGAACAGATTGGCATCGCTTCCAACGATGTCCACTTGCGCCGGGTCGACCTTCTTTGCCCTCTGGTGGATGTAGTTCCGCCCGATGGAGAAGAGGTCCAGTCTGGTCGGTAGGTCTGGCATTGACTGACTCCTAGAATCCGACGAACGGAACGTCGAACTTGAATGCCTTGTTCACCGTCGTAATCACCTTGATGATGAACCAAGTAATCCCCGGCGTACTCGGCAGATACTTGATGTTGACTTGCACGTAGCGGACATCGGGCTCCTGTAGCACTTGGTTCTTGATGCTGGCTTTGAGCCGTTCCCGCCTCGCAGCGTTGTTGAGCTTCTTGCCTTCCTCGGCAATCCCCACCCCGTAGCCTTGCAACCACACGAAGCCCCCCGGCCTGACAACGCAACGCCGAATGACGCGCTTCTTGAGGTTCTCCACCCCCTCGTCATACCCGTAGTCGCCATCATCGCCATACGGGAAGGTTCCCAGGTTGGTGAAACTGATGTCGGGCAACGGGTCGAACAAGGCATCCTTGGTTGAAGGGTTGGCGAAGTCCCGAGTGCCATCGGGGGCATACGTCTCTGGAACAGGCTTCTCGAACGTACCCCTCAATCCGTAGAAGCTCTCGTTGATGACGTCGGCAAACAACGCACCCCCGGCATCGTACATATTGACGCAGCGGAGAACGTAGAGTGAAGGATAGTGGGTGAAGGGCCGGTCAACGTAGATGTCGACGCTACGCGGGTCGCCACTGACGGCTTCCACCAGAATGACCCCCACGGTCTGCGCGGGTTGGTCGTCGAGCCCTTGCCCCGACTGCTCCCCTACGAAGTAGTGAACCCGATTGAGGGAGTCCTTGCGGTCGAGTAGTCCAGTGAGCAGGAGATTGCTCTCGAACGTAGCCCTCACCACGTTCTCGCGGATAGCCTCCACGGTCGCATGGGGAGTGGGGGCTTCCTCTCCACCCCACGGGCCGATTCCCCAGCTATCTACTCCCCAATCTCCAGTGCTCATTGCCTACCTCATCCACCGCAATACGTGTTGCGGTTGTGCGTCAATCGTAGGGATTGTCCTCTGTATTGTCCTCGTCGTCCACCGTTGGCTCCTTGCCACCTCCCCACCCTACGCTGACGGGGTTGGAGAGGTCGCAATTGAGTGACAACCACGGGAACGGAATACACGACAGAGGGTCCAGCAAACAAGCCGGCAAGGCCGGCAAGTTGAAGCTGAAGAAGAACGTGAACGATGGTGGGAACTTGAACCCACACAACGACGCAGCGGTCGGCGGCTCCGGGTCGAAGTCGACGCCAGCATCGACGACATCCTGCTCCTCGGGGGGTGGCTCTGACTTGGGTGGGGGGCTTCCCATGGCGCACCTAACTGATGATGAAGCCGGCGCAACCTACGCCGGGAGTGAGGGGGGTAGTCGGGGCCGGCCCCTGTAGAGCCGCTGTGAGGGCCGCAAGAGCAGCGGTGAGGGTGGGAGCCCCGTTGGACCCGGCAAGCGCAATCGCCGCCGTTATGAGGGCCATGCCGGCTCCCGCTGGGTCAACCACGGTAGCGAGCCCCGAACCAGTCAATGGGGTCGGCCCAATGAGGTTGAGAGCAGCGGCGAGGACTTGAGTGTAACTGACCAAGAGGTTGACGGCTTGCTCACTCGCCATGCCGTGCAGAACGGGGGTATTGCCAGCGCTGCCGATTGCCACGTTGCCGCTCGCCGCAAGGTTGATGTCGGTGCCGTCGAGCTTGAGCACCGTACTCTGCCACCAGATTGACGCATAGCTCTCCTCAGTGTTGAGGGTTATCTGCCCCGTGCCATCGGCGTCCTGTACCGCGAAGCCGCTCGGGCCGAACTGGAATCCGGTCGAGTTGCCATCACGGACAGTGACGTTGCCTTCCTCGTCAATGCCAATGAGCGCGCCAGTCTGCGCGGAGCGTATCATGTAGAGGCTTCCAGCCTCGATGATGGTGGGGGTCTGTGTGCGGGTGAATGCGATGTTGTTCTGACGCGCATCCTTGCCGGCGACCTTCTCTGGGAACTTGTCGAGAGCGTTGTTGAGACGCGCAATGACCACGGGGGGAGACTGCTCCTGGCCCATGGGCAACACCACAACCACCTCATCGCCTCCGACGAGTGGCACCCATTGACTCTGGAGCACCCCCGACACCGGAGTAGCGACGCGGCAAGTAACCACCTTGTCGGAAGGTTGCAATCGAACCTCGACGAGTGGGCCGGCATCCTCATCGAAGGTGAGAGCACGGTCCTCCTCCCCCTCAAGGTTCTCGTCGAGTTCGACCGTGCCGTATGACACCCAGATACGCCCATCAGAACCGGGGATTCCGGTCATGATGTCCTGAATCAAGGCCGGGTCGAAGACGTGCCGCTTGCTCTTGGGTGCCATTGTTACTCCGCAGTCGGCTCAGGTTCGAGCCCGTCAGGTAGAGCCTTGTCATACCGGACTTCAATGTAGTTGATGGCGTCGATTGAGATGCTTACACCTTCATCGTCACTCCAGTCGTACACGACCTTGAAGGTGCGGAATGCTGTCTGGTATCCCGCGTTCGTGTACGCGGACGCGTACGCCGACGCAATGTCCGGGTCGTAGCCCAACGACTGGAGGTAGTCGAATGTCTTGTCGTTAGTCAGTAGCGCGTCCTCAACCTGAGACTGAGTGGCAGGCAGAGTGACGGGCTCGCCGCTGTCGTCCTTGGCGAAGTACACCTCAATCGGGTCGCCCGACTGAAGGTAGAGCAAGTCGGGCTCAGTGTTGTCGCCGCCGAAGCTGGCGATGTTGGGTGTCTTCATGGACACCTCAATCTCCTGCCGACTGATGTCCTCATAGATGCCTTGGGCTATGACCTGCAATGCCTCCTTCGTTTGCACCCCTGACACCCGGAAAACCGTTATGGTGTTGTCGGCAGACTCCCCCGGTTGCACCCTGCTCTTGACGCCGGGGAACCTGACCACGATGGTCTTCTTGCGCTCTGGCAAGTAGCACCGGACTTCGATGTTGCGTGGTGCCTTCTCGTTGTAACGCCGACTGACGCTGAACTCGGTGAGGTTCCTCCCGTATATCATCGTCCGGTTGTTCATTGGGATGTTGTCGGCCACCCTGCCACGCCACGGGTCTTCGAGCCGGGAGAAGCCATCGGCGTAGAGTGTACGAGGCTTCTGAATGACCACCGTCTCCCCGTCAATGAATGCCACGCATCCCACCATGCCAGTGATGTCGATGATGAAGTCCCACACCGACATCTTGTCCTTGCCGGGGCCGACTCCACCGTTGCGTTGGCTACTCCGCTGCATCACGTCTTTGAGGGCCGGCGCATCCTCGTTGATAGGGCGGTATTCAACGGCGATACCTTCGTACTGAGGGAAGCATGACAGATACTTTGCAATCGCCTCGTCGATTCCCACCTTGGGGTCCACCTTGATCTGAGGCGGAGCATCCTGGTCAATGAACAGAGCAGTGTTGTCGCGGCACGACAACTCCACCGTTGCCGCTTCCTCGTTGCCCCAATTCACCCGCCAATCATCGACCCACCCCTTGAACTGACGGTTGGTCCCATACTCGCTCTCGTCGGGCAAGTCCGCAATGACCTGGAGCCGCATCGACTCCCGCCAAGTGTCACCGTCAATGGTGCCAAGGTAGAACTCGACAGCGCACGAGCGCACGGTCCTCGGGTCGAAGGGAAGGTCGAGGTACGAGAGCGAAAGCTCCAGCGTGTCAGCCTCCTTGTAAGTGTTCTTCTCCAAGGTGGCACTGACCGGAATGATGCCCTCGATGACGTGGGTGAGGTTGTCCTTGCTGGCTTCCTGCGCCTCAGTCTGTCCTCGGCCCGCTAGGCGATAGCGCTTGGTCCCCTCGGGGGCATCGGGGTCAATGATGTAGTCGAGCACTTGCCCCTTGTCCTTCTGCCCCTTGCGCATGGTGGCAGGCTTCTTCGGCGGGACCGCACTCGGCTCGTCACTGAACTCGTCAAAGCGCACAATGAGACGCACCTTGCACGCGGGATAATACGTCTGGTGAGGGAACTCAGCCATGACTCACACCCTCGGGATGGAGAGGATTGACTTGCCCCCCATGGTGGGCTTGCCGGTTGCCGTGCTGACCGGGGCGACAGGGTAGGTGAGCCCGTTGACCTTGGCGATGTCGAGCGCGTGGTCAGGGGTGCCATAGTACCTCGCACTGATGCCAGCCAAGGTGTCGCCTTGCTTGACGATGTGGAGGGCGAGCAAGTCCCCCTGAGTGGGGTATTGCGAATTGAGCACCTTGCCCCCGGCCTTGCGCCGCTTCGCCTTCTCCCTCAGTTGGTCCGCAGTCTGCGCCATGTATTCAGTCTGCTTCGTTCCGGTCGAATAGTACGAGGCAGTCTGCACCAGACTCGCCACCCTCCGGTCGTAGGTAGTCTGCTCCGGGGAGACGCGGGTGAACTCGTCGTGGAACTGATTGCAAGTCGCCACAATGTTCTCTGCCGTAGCAAGGATTGAGGCGTTGATCTCTGCCGGCATGTTCTTGAACTTGGTTGCAAGGTCTGCCACCGACTTGAGCTTGTTCGTCAGTTCGCGCAGGTTGCGGCCCACCCCGTCAATGAGGTTCTTGGGGGAGTCCAAGAAGGCGCTCACTTGCCCGACCGTCAATGTCGGAGTGCCCTTGGGCCGGGGGGTGCGGAGGTCGACGGGGATCTCGGTAGCCTCAAGCTCGACCAGAGTCTCGCTAATGAGGATGAGCCCTTGCACCTCAGACTTGACCCCTTGGTCGCGCGTGCTGACAAGGCGATAGGGGAACAGGGTGCCCGAGTTGATCCACTCAAACGTGGCATCCCACGCGATGTCGGTGTCACGGTCGTGGGGAGCATTGAACAGCTTGAGCCGGCCCATGCGGGTGACTGACTTCCAAGTGACCTGCAAGAGCGACCCCTGAATGAGTATGTCGTAGAACAGGTCACGCATGGTCGCGGGGTAGACCACGCGAATCTCTCTACCGTTCTCGACCACGAGCACCGGATTGCGCCCCAACCACGTTCGCCGCCAGATGCCCTGCATCTGAGTGTCTTGTTGCTTGGGGCCAAGGAGTTGCTGAGTAGCCTCGGGGGCTCCTGCCGGCCAGCGAGTGGCAATGCGTTGCTCCATGCCCCATGCCACCCCTCGCTTCGGCATGCTTGAGGTACTGAGGGTGATGACGCGCTTCTTGCCCTCAAGCTCAGTGATGGTCATGACGTTGGTTTGCCGCTCAATGCGGCTCGCCTCAGTCTCGTAGTCGACGCTGATGCTGCTCTGCTCGGCCATGCTATGCCTCACTCACCGCAATACGTGTTGCGGTGTCATGCCCCGAATGGCGTCCTCACCCGCGAGCGAGTGCGAGACGTTGCGGCACGCACGAGGTCGCGCCGGAAGAACAAGGCAATCCTGTCCGGGTCTGCCTCGCGGAACTCCTGTTTGATATTGAACGTCTGCCCCCCGCTCATGTGGATAGCGGGGGACTTGGTTGCCGCCTCTTTGGGCTTCACGTTCTGTGGATGCTGCTCGGAGTACATATTGTTGAGCTTCTCCACGAAGGTGCGAGTCGTGGTGCCGAGCCGGTTGATGAAGCCGTCAAAACCACCCTCAATCTGCACCGAGGAATCGTTCAACCCGTACGCCAGACTCTCACTCTTGCCGGCGAGGTTTGCGAGGTAGTTCGCCATCGCGTCATCGCCAGTCTTGACGGCTTGATTGTACGCGGCAATCAACTCGCTCTGCGTCTGAACGGTAGCGGCGAACGCCACATTCGCGGCGGTCGGCATGGTCTTCTCGAACTTGGCGAGCATGTTCTCCATCGCAGTGATGCCCATTGCCTCGTAATGCTCTGGAGCCGATGCGCCGAACTTGGCCTGAGCCTTCGCCTTCATTGCAGCGAGGCTCTCCTGCTTCTGCTGTATGATTGCCGCTGCGGACTCGACACCTCCCGCCGTTTGCTGCTCTTGGATGCTCTTACGCGTAGCCTCGATGTCGGCTTCGCTATAGTGCATTCCTGGTCCGTAGCGCGCCTCTTGCCATGCCTGCCGGAAGCCACCCTCACTCTGGAGCTTCTTGTACTGATCGAACGCGGCATAGATGGCAAGAGCCGCCGCTGCGACAGCGGCGAACTGAAGCGCAAGAGTCGCGGCACTCCCTGCCGCCGCTGTCACACTGGTAGTGAACGCAGGGAGTGAAGTGAAACTGAGTGCCTTCAGACCGATGAGCATGGGCTTCAATGCCCCCGCTGCTTGAATGCCCAACTGAATCGAAGGAGCCATGACATTGAGCCCGTATGCCATGAGGATGAGTTCCTTGTTCTCGACAATGAACTTCACCGCTTTGAGGATTGCCTTGGCCCCTTCCTCTGCCCCCTTCACCACGTCATCCCAATGGTCCTCAAGCCAAGTGAGCTTCTCCCCGGCCCAATTGAGGGCTCCCTCGATCTGAGCCCCAAGGAACTTCCCGAACCGAGCCGCGATGGCTTCCAACTGAGGACGCTTGCCCTCAATGGCTTGCAAAAGGTTGTCGAACTTGGCAGTCAACACGCCAATGACGTTCATCCCCACCACGTCGAGCAACCGTTGCTTGACCATATCCAACGACGTCTGCACCGATGCAAACGTCTGCGGAGCTTTGGCGAAGCGCTCATAGATAGTCCCCATTGCCTTCGCCATTGCCGCCGAGCGTTGCTCGTCAGTCAGCTTCCCCCAATACGAGGACGCCTCGCGCAGATTCTTCCCGAAGATGCCAGTGCTAAAGAGCATCTTGAACATCTTGCCACGAGTGCGAACCATGCCTCGCTCCATCATGGCCCACTCGTCAGAGATTGCCGTGACGCTCTCCCCCGTAATGTCAGCGAACATGAGGAGTTTCTCAGTCGTCTTTGCGGCGGCTTCGATCCCCTCGACCGTACCGTCGCTCTGCGTAGCAAGGTTCTGGAATGCGCGTCTCGCGTCATCGATGTTCTGACCAATCGCAATTGAAGCCTTGTAGAGTTCGCGATCGATTCTGGTGGCTCGGTCCATCGCCGCATCCCAAGCCATATCAGCCCCGGTGACGAAGTAGCTCGCAATCGCCCGCATCCGCTCTTGAACCGAAGCAGCGTTGTCGACCATACCCTTGAACGCGCCGACAATGCCTTGCAAGCCGGGGGCAAGATTGACACCGATGGCGGTAGTCAATGCCCCCTTCGCCACCGACATGAACTCCGACTTTATCTTGTCGGCTGCTTTGCCAAGCTGACCGAACTTGCCCTTGATGGTGTCAGCCACCTTGGACGCAGCGTCATCGAGCGTTAGCTTGACCTGGACCTCGGCTGTATCCGCCATCAGTCTTCCCCTGGCATCGTGCCGCCTGAGCGGGTGTTTTCGTTGTCGATGAGTTTCACTAGGTCGCTATGATACCGCAGGAACTCTAGCAGCGGAACCGCGTCCCATTGCAGAACGGATTGCCGCCCATAGCGACCTAGCTCCATCTTCTGCCGAGAACGCCAACGGAGCACTTCCGCAGGGTCAATCTCGGACAGGATGTAGCGGACTGAGCGCAAGTGAGGGTCGAAGTCGACTCCCAGCTTGGTCAGTTGCTTCTGACGAACATCCGCATACTCACTCAGCCCACCGTTCTGACAGCGATGCAGTTCTCGAAAAAATCGGCATGCTCGTCATCACTCAGGTTGTGCGTCTGTGTGTAGATGCGGTGCAGAATGTTGCGACACTTGGGGCCGACCTCATTCCACCATTGGTCAATGTTGCCCTCGCGGTTGGCCCCGGTCCAGTCAACCGGAACCCCGTCGATGTACTTGACCATCGCCTTGCTGAGTTCGTCGATGCTGCGGAGTACGTCGCCACGAGCGCGACTGAGTGCGTTCTTCTCCTCCATGACTGTGACCGGCCATGCGATGGCTTGCCGATTGCCCTTGCGGGGGTTGGCAGTCCACTCGGCTTTGAACAGCATGAAGATGACTTGCACTCCCTTGGGAGGATTGAAGTTCGGTGGGATAGTGGCCCATGGTGGGATGGCGTCCGCTTCCTCCACGTCACGCATCGACTTCGGTGCGGGGGTATCAGCGAGCGCTTGCATCGCGGCGGCAATGCTGGACTTGTCTGGCATTGCCGAATCATCGGAACTGAGGGCTTCGTCGAGTGGGATCTCGGTTGCCCCCGTGCTGATGAGTTGGGAGGGGTCCGCCGCAATACGTGTTGCGGCGTCTGCGGGTTGGTTGCTTTGCTTGTGTGCCATGGTGTTCTTTCCTTCCGGCCTCCAATGAAAGGGTGGCCCTCTTACTTGCGCGGGGTTGGAGGCCACCGTCACGACCGACACCTAGCCGAGCCGGATACCGCGCAAGGGAGGGCCACAATTGCCGCTGAACGCGGGGTGCCCTTACAGGTCTTGAAGCGTGAACTCCGATGCTCCTCCCTCGCACTTCGCTGTCACGAAGTCGGCTCGCCCACCGACACTGATGGGCAACGCGCCGAAGTGAGCGTCGGGAATGAGCACCGCTTTCGTGGCTCCTGCCGGCCAGAACAGAACCGCACTGATGCTGAACTGGACGTCGGGAGTCACGCGCCGCGCCTTGTCGATGATGTTCTGTTGGAAGTCGAGCCAGTCGGGAGTGTCCAAGTGGACCTCGAAGTTGAACGAGCATCCGTTGTAGATCTCGTCGTACTCATTCGTGGTCGCGCCAAGGAAGCCCTCCTCGCTCATCTCCACCTTGGCCTCGAACTCAAAGTTCGTGACCTTGGTGATGGTGTCGAGAAGGACTCCCGCCTTGCTGATGCGAATCTCGACTTCTTGCCCCTTCAGCCTGAGCGCCATGTCTTGACCTTTTCCTTTAGAGTGTTACCGCCACTCTATGAAAGCCTACAATCTTGTCAACCAACGATTCGGAAGACTCACCGTTATCGAGCGAGCCCAAAACAACGGCTCCCACTCTGCTTGGTTGTGTCGATGTGATTGCGGCACAACCAAAACAGTCAGAGGACTTTCCCAGCTATGGAGCACGCGGAATTCATGTCTGCGAAGCATGGCAGTCCTACGAACAGTTCCTTGAGGACATGGGCAGACGGCCAAGCCAGAAGCACAGCATTGACCGCATTGACAACGACGGAGACTACTGCCCTGAGAATTGCCGTTGGGCTACCCGAACAGAGCAGAACAACAATCTCCGTCGCTACCACGAACTCCCAGACGGAACGAAGGTAAGCCGTCGCCGGTTGAACCGGATTCTCTCCGAGCTTGGCGGCGACTAGTGCCATGGGTCAGCCTCCGTCTTCCTTCGTGAACGGTGGAGCCTTCTTGCCGCCGAAGGGTGGGAGCTTGCCCCCCTCTTTCTTCGCCTTCTTGGCGAACGCCTCAATCGGGTTCTTGGGCTCGAGCTTGTCCTTGTCGCCCATGCCGAGGTTGCCGGGGGTCGTCTCCTTGGCGAACGGGGGTTGCGGCCCCTTGTTCGCCTCACCAGAGGCTCGCCCACCCTCGGGGGTGGTTGCGGCAGGGGGTTCGCCCTCGGGCTCCGCCTTGCGGCTTGTGGGGGCCGGCTTGGCCCCTTCCTCATCCTCGCCCTCGGAGGGCTTGCCCTTTGCCGGGGGCTTGCGCCCCTTGGCCCAGAGTTTCAGTTGGTCGGCAATACCCGCCATGTCACACCTCACTGATGGTGACGTTCTCACCGATCTCGGTCTGGAGCACGATGGCGTCGAGTGACGGATACGTCTTCGCTTTCACGAAGACATAGTACGCTCCCGCCGCGAGGCTCGTTGTGGTGTTGCCGCTCTTGGGGTCAATCGAGTACGAGTCGATTCGTTGCTTCGTGGGGTCGTTGGGCGACAGCAACGACTCCATGAATGCTTTGCAGTCCAGCACGAATTGCTGACGGCGTTGCTTGCTGCTCAGTCGCTTGCCGTAGCCCTTGCTGATCTTCGCCAACGAGTCCTGAATCTCATCGGCCATTCGACGGCGACTGACACGCACCTTGGCCGGGTAGGTTCCTGGGTCCACGCTGGTCACACCGGACTGGAAGATTGCCACCCCGTCGTCCATGCGAGGGGCCATGATTCCCTTCTTCTTGAATGCCTTGTAGTCGTCGATGGTCCACCCGACGTACTCGGCACCGGACTCCAACCCTTGCACCGCGTCCATGAAGGTCGTCAGTTGGCCGGGGTTCTCCTCGCTCGGAAGCCGGCAACAGACACTCACCGCGAAGCCGTCTGCTCCTTGGTTGACAACGCCGTTCGCGGTGAAGCCGGCCCCACCCGCAGTCCCCTTGAGGGCGATGGCGGGGACGTAGGTCGACACGCCGGGGAAGGTATACATCACTCGGTCGTGACGGTATGCGCCAATCCCCGGCTCAGCGTTGCCCTTGGCGACTGCACGAGTCGTTCCGATGGGGGGCCGGATGGCGCACATCCGCCCGAAGCATCCACGCTCGCTGGCGAGAATCGCATTCTCGCGTACGCCTCGCCGGCAGATGTTGGACTGCCGTGCGGCCCAGATGAAGTTCGCTTCACGCGCAACCGTGTTGAGGTCGAGCGTGGTTTGGATTGCGGCATAGTACGCCGCGTCAATCTCCAACTCAGTCTTCGCCGCACTGAGGGGGAGTGGGTTGGTGACTGCGAAGATTGCGCCGGCAACGGGGAACGGAATGACGTTGACCGTGCCGACCGGAGCAGCGACCCCCGTGCCGTCGTCGAGGGCGTGACGCACCTTGGCAGTCCACCCGTCGTACTCAGCGGCACTCGCCACGATGGACTCGGTAGTCACCCACTCCGTTGCTCCCGCGTTGCGAACGCGTGTTCCAGCGGGGATGTTCACGTCCTCATCGGCAGTCGCTTGCTCGCCAGTCGTGTCGAGCGGGAAGCCGAAGTCGAGAGCGGTAGTCGTGGCACTGACCACCTCCACCTCTGCCACCCCGGTTGTCGTGGTGTTGTAGATGACGATGTTCTGGTCGTAGTCCCGCATGACCGCAAGGGTGGGGACTGCCGCTGCGACCAACGCATTGACCTCGGCAACCGTCACCGCGTCGATGTCATCGACGTTGCCGCCACCCCCGTTGACGCCGACCACATGACCGAACGTGGTCACGATGGTGCCAGAGCCTCCGACGATGCTGACCTCGCCCGCGTTGCCACGTCGCCGGCCAGTCAACTGAAGCTCTCCACCGCTGTCCGCTGCGAAGGTGAATCCGAACGCGAGATTGATACGCGCGACCACCCCGGCAATGCTGTTGTCGCCGGCTTGGAAAGTGACGCGTACGGTCGGGTTCCCATCGTACGCGAGGTCGATGTAGTCGCCCGCAACCACTCCAGCGAATACCCCACCGACACCCGTCACCGTTGCCGCCGTCGCCAAGAAGGTGACGTTGGTTGCGGCAACGAGGTCGGTCTGGACGGTGAGAATCTGCCCCGGCTCCAGGTCATACGTCGGCTTGAACAGACCAGTGAGTGCGGCGAGCCGGGTGAATGCCACGTAGCCGACACTCGTGTCGACGCGCACGAGAATGAGACGGCGGAACTTCTTGCCATTGAGATGGACGAAGCCGTTGCCGTTCCAATACTCGGGGGTGATTGCCGCGTCGGCCTTGCGGCTTCTGGCGCACGGGTTGTTCCCCTTCACGCCGTCGTAGGTGTAGCCGAACTCACCGAACGTCTGCACGAGGTCGGAGGGACCGAACACCTCAGTGACTTCGTTGTAGGGGCCATCCTCGAACTCTGCGACAAGGATGGCAGTCCCCGTGCCGATGCCTGCGAACGCCTCGGGAGGCTCCAGGTCAATGATGTTGACGGACTCGATGTCGAGCAAGACTTCGAGCCCTGGATCTTCCGTGAAGCGTCGAATGTAGACGGACATTGTAATCCTCCGGGGTCGCGAGGGGCAGAATACCTCTAGCGTCTGTGGTTGTCTAACCCTGCCGCAATACGTGTTGCGGTATCACTCAGTCTCCATGAGAAGGCGAGGATCGAAGTCCCTCGCCAGGACGGGGAACACGCACTCCACTCGCAGGTTGAGAGTGACCTGCAACTCGCGCCGGTTCTTGACCGCGAAGTCTCCATCGAAGCGGCGCGACCCCATGTAGGTGAAGCACGCGATGCGGTCATAGTACCCCGGCAGAGTGAGATAGAGCGGCCCCTGGTTCGTGGTCATTACTGGCCCCTCCATGCCGGCTTGCACCGCTCTGCGTTGGGCGCGAGTCTCAAACCACATATCGAGAATGACATCCTCGCTCAACTCCGCCGCACACACGAGCACAGTCTGCTCTCCGAAGCGGTCATACTTGCTCGGCTCGATGCCGGCCCTCCCGTCATCGACAATGATTGGGGAACCGAGCCACTCTGACTCCGGTGCATTGTTATTCGGGAGCACGGCAATGGCCGGGAACTTGAGCTTGATGTCACCCTCTGGTTGCTCGACGAACATCCGGCAACGCTCAATCTGGAACTCGACGGGTTCACCATCCCGGTCCCGGCCAGTGTGCCTCCAGACGACCGTTGCGAGGTAGTCGAACAAGCGCTCTAGCGCGTAGTCGCGAGCAGCAAAGTCCTTGAGGCCGGGGGGTTGTTGAGGGGGCCATACCTCATTCCAGGCAATGCCCTTCACCAACCCTTCAAACGAGTAGTGACTCACGGCTTCCACCCCACCTTCTGCAACTCGGCAACAATCTGAGCCGCAACCTCTTTGACCAGGAACTCGTCAACCACCCTCTGGGTGATTCGGAATTGAGGGTCAGTGAACAGACCCCTTGCATTGATCTTGCGTGCAATCAACCACGCAACGCGCGGGGCATTCTTCGAGTCTGCGATGTTCTTCCGAATGACCCATTCGACAAGGTGCCTCCCAGACACTCTCGGCTTGGGGACACCGAAGTTGATGAACGGAGCATGGGGAACAGGGTTGAAGATGATTGCCCCGTCCTCGGTTGCTTTGAAGTTCCAACCCGCCCTGAATGCCCCCATGTCGAACGGTGGATAGGGCTCAATGCTCGGGAGTATCTTGGTGACGATCCACGACTGCCCCTTGATTGCCGCGTTGAGCAACCCGCGCTTCTGAGCCGCACGGTACGACTCGAACATGCGCCCGAACGCGGCAGACAAGCGGTCAATCTTGATGGTCGTCATTGATGCATCACTTGCGTTAGTTGGATGTCCCAATCGAGGAGTCCGGCCTTGCGGTATGGCATGCTCGACAGCGTGAACCAGCGCTCCACCACATCGGGGCCACTCCTGCCGTCCTCTTTGACCAGGAACAGGAAGCTCGTAGGGAGGCCACCCTCTGCGGGGCAAGGCGAGCCAGTGACCAAGCCGGGGTAGAGTCTGCCGGCGAGCAACGCTTCACCCAAGGTGGGGTCCACCTTGCGGAGCAAGAACTGACCGTCTTCGACGCGCCCGACATTGAGCCATTGGAAGCGGGTATTGAGGGTGAGTTCGGGGGTGGGGAGAATCTCCTCGCGCTTGACCTCTTGTCTCTCACCTTCGCCAATCTGCTCGCCAGTCCACTGGAACCAAACGAGCCAGACGCGATAGGGGCGCAAGCCGAAGCGCACGGCAATCTGTCGCAGCCGATTGACCCGTGGTCCAAAGCGGTGGACCAGAGTGCGCTTGGCTTCATCGGGACTGAGGGCTTTCGGTCGCGGCATGTCTGTAGACTACCGCGTAGCGGGCGAGGTGTGAAGGCTAGTGCTGAACGGGGACACTGAGGGAGTTCGTGAAGCGCTGGTCGTAGGGGTTGGGCGGGATACCGAGAAGGTTCCCGAGGGTGCGTTGCCAGAAGCGGTATTCACGGCGGAGCTTCGGCATCTCCTTGGGGTCAATCTCAATCTCCGCCACCTTGGTGACTGCGAGCAACTCCAAGTCCGCAGTCATCTGCTCCTCGATGATATCCATCTTGGCGACGATGTTCTTGGCTTGCACCTCTGCCGCCGCGAGCACGCGGTTCATCGCACCTTCAATGAGATACTGAGTCTCCAACGCGGCGGGGACGCCGAGCGCGAAGGTCTGCACCTCACTGACATTGAGATAGCCCATGTGGTGACGGATCTTCGCCTTGTCGGCGTCAGTGAATGCCATGGAGCTTACTCCTCAGTGTAGGGTTGGAGCTTGACCCCCAAGCGCTTGAGGTGGTCGATGTCATAGTTGAGACTATCGAGCACCTTGCCTTCGGGCAACGTCGAGCGGGAGCCGTCGAGCAGGACTGCCGCTTGCTTGACTACGATGTAGCGCTTGGGGGGTGGAACGTCTTTGACCTTGGGGTTGGACTTGGCGACACTCGCCCGCATCACCGGAGCCTCGGACGGAATCTGCCCCTCGGGTACGGAGTCGAGCCCAGTGATGGGAACCCCACCCGTCTCGACCTTGCCTCCCTCGGGGGGAGTGTGCTCGTGCTGAATCGTGTTGCGTGCCATTCGTGGCCTCCTTGCCAGTGTGGTTATGCTGCTGCGAAGCTAGCCTATCACCGCAACACGTATTGCGGCAAGGGCTAGCGATTGAGAACGTATACGTCTTGATTGAACAGGCTCCTCAAACGCTCGCTCCACAGACCATCCATTCCTCAACCTGAAGTAGAGTGTAATTGGTTTGATGCCTAGAATCTCTGCCCATTCATTCACACATCGACTCTGCCCCTTGTAGACCACGAGTCGATTGCTTCGTTGGTTCCTCGCCTGCTCCTTGGGTGTTGCCCATCGCATGTTGTCAGGCTCATAGTCACCGTCGAAGTCAATGCGGTCGATAGTGTGCTTATCAGTTGGGGGATCTCCTATGTGTTCATAGAACGCGAGAAAGTCATCGCGCCATTCGTCACACACCTTGATTCCCCTGCCTCCGTAATTGTGGAACTCCGCGTGATTGGGATTGTGGCATCGCTCCTTCATAGCCTGCCATGCGCGGTAGACTTTGGTTCCTACCATGCCATGTCTGCCATGCCCCTGACAGCCACAATGCCATGTTCGCATCGCCCTCAGTCTGTTGGCCGGAACTTCGATTCGTCTTCCACAATCACACTCACACACCCAACATAGACTTCGCCCCTGCCGACTACCACTCAGTGTGATAGCGGTGAGCTTCCCGAATCGTCGGTTGGTGAGATCGGTTGGTGAGGACTGAGGAGTTGGATGAGAGATTAGCCTACGCATGCACAGAGTCTACACCGCATTGTCGCCGATGTAAACTCATCGAGCATTATAGGGCATGCTCGATGACTACGGCTCTCTTGTAGCGCTCGGGGCCACTTCCGCCGCTGATGTCGGACGGCACGGGGAAGTCCGTCGAGATGCTCCACGTCGAGGACACGATGTCGCCGAGTCGGTCCTGCGGAGAACGGAGGTAGAGACGGATGCGCTCGGTGCCGACCTGGATGCCGTTCTGCACCACGTCGAACTCGCCGACCTTGCCCTGCATTCCCGCCTCGGTCACGTACTTCATCTCGTCGAGATACTTCTCGTAGATGGAGCCCTTGCCGGTCATGATGAGACGCCCGATCTCCACGCCACCTTCATTGACCACTTCGCCGCCGATGCCGCGAGCGTACTGAGCATTCGCGCCGGTCGGTGTCAGTGCTCCCGAGTTGGACTGGTTCGGAATCTCGTTGTTCTCGAAGAACGCGTTGCGCGCGATCTGCCCGATCCACCCCTCCTTGTACCGGATGTGATCCGGGGTTCCGGTGTGGAGTCGCTGCCACGCAACGTCGCTGAAGATCTGCGCGTTCGACAGCGGACTCATGTGGCAATGGTAGAAGCCGTCGGAGTGCGGAGGAACGTTGTTCGACCGCAGGATGGACATGGCATTGATGATGAGTTGGAACGTGAAGATGTCCGCTCCGGTGATGGCGTCGATGCTCGCGCCACCTCCCGCCCTGACCACGCGAGGAGCGTAGGCACTGCGAACCGGCGTACGCGCGGGGAAGACTGCGCCGACCGCCGCATCGAGGAACAGAGTCCCCGGTCCGTAGGGGTCAGTCGCATCCACGGGAGCAACGCCGATGACGTTGCGCTGGACGGCTCCGCCGCCGACTCCGATGGTGATGGGCAACGGGCGAGTCGGAGACACGGCTTCTGGACGAGCATTCGTGCCGAGCAGAATGACGTCGAAGAAGCCGTTGCACGAGGCGACTTGGATCTGCGTATCCACCGCAGCGATTGCCGCCGTCGTGAGCGTCTGCCCGCTCAGGTACGACTTGAACAGGGCATTGCGCGGGAGCCGGTTGACCGACTGACCCGCTTGGAGCCCAAGCTGATTGATGTTGCTGAGGAAGAGGTTGGCGTTCGACACCACGCTCGTCGGCATGTGAGTGTCGATGGTCCCGCTGTAGCGCTTCAGGCTTGCACTCCATTGCTCGTAGCTGAGTTGCTGCGGAACGGGATCGGTGCCGACCGGGAGGGGTTCCGTGATCGGGGTGAGGAGTCCGGGCCGAGTCATGAACATCTCAGTACCGATGTTCGCCGGCCATTCCTCCGCGAGCGCCTCCGCTCGGAACTGGAGCTTGGGGTACAAGGCGTCGTGGAATGCGCGCTCCAAGACACCTTCCTGAATGAGATTGAGAATGACGGGCGGGATTCCGACGACGAGTGGCATGGTGTTTCCTCCAAGAGACTGAACGGTTGATTGCCGTCTTCCCCAGAGTGCCGACTGTTACCGCTGTCGTGAGCGTAGGAGGGAAAGGTTTGAGGCGTAGCGGATAAGATACTCCCGCACAGATTGCGAGGTCAAGGGCTTGTGCGTAGGGGGGTATCAGAAGTTCAAGCCGCGTTGCCGCTTGTACTCCTCCCACTCCTGCTTCGTCATGCTGTTCTGTTGATTGGGCCGGGGGGTCTTGCTGGAGTTGCTTCCCGGCTTGGCAGGCTCGGGTTTCTTGGCCGGGTCGGGGCCGTTGCTTGCCGGCTCTTGCACCTTGCGCCGCTCTCCCGGCTTGCGTGCCATTGCCGGCTTGCGAGCGGCATAGTCCTTGAACCAGTCTTCGATATCCTTGGGGCCAAGTCCATCGAGTTCGTCATTCGACATCTTTGCTAAGTGACGCTGATACGAAGCAACCGCGTCTTCGATGTAGTCACCACTGATGAACTTGCCAGCAATGCCAGCAACGACCTTCTCGCCCTTCTCGGCAAGCTGGTCTTCCTCATACGTGGAGAGCTTGCCCTCTGCTTCCTCCGCCCTCGCCCTCAGTCGCTCGTTGTCCTCCTTGAGCTTCTCGACCTCAGTCATCTGCTCTCGGCGGGTCTTGTCGAGTGCGGCTTGTGCCTCTTTGCCTTGCTTGACCAGCTTCTTGATCTGCGAGGCGTCGTCGGTGCCGAAGATGTCCTTGAGTGCGGTGCGAGTTGCTTGGTTCGCAGCGCGGGTGAGCCGCTTCTGGAACGAGGAGAACGGCATAGTAACTGAGCCCTTGTCGTCGACATCGACGTCATCCCCGTCTGCCGCCTTGCGAGTCTCGGGCTTGGAGTCATCGGCATCCCCTTCGGGCTTCTTGACCTCTGCCCCCTTGCCCTTACCAGCATCGTCTCCGTCTGCCCCCTTCGGCTCCGGGGTGCCCTCTGCCCCCTTCGACTCCGGGGTGCCCTCTGCCCCCTTCGGTTCTTGAGTCTGGTCTTGGTTGATAGTGGTGTCGTCTTCTGCTCCTGGCATGTCGGCCTCCCGAACGTGGCAATGCACCGCAACACGTATTGCGGTGCAGACTTGAAGGGGTGAACCACCTCCCCCTCTGCCTCACTCTCTCTGCCCGTCCTCGTGGACGTGAGGCTACCGCTAGGTCGTAGTTCTCGATCAGATGAAGGTGCTCAGTGCCTCCAGCGGAACACCGATGTCGACACCGGACTTGAGCATGGTCACATCGGCACGCACCACGGCATCCGCCGCGTTGAACGCGATGGTCGCCTTCGCCGCATCGAGCGCGCACTGACCGGCGGCAGGGACGCTTCCGGCGGCGAGCACGGTCTTCTGCGTCGCCACACCGAGCGCGGTATACCCCGTGACGAGCAGGAGCATCACGGCTTGCACGGCAGTCGCCGGGAGGGTGAGAGTGTCGGCGACCACGGGGAAGCCCTCCAACTCCAACTCCGCCACATTGACGACCGGCTCGTACTCGACATCGACGTTCGTCCAGTCATCCGCTGCATTGAAGAGGATGTCGCCCGTCGCGCCCCAACCCACCTCGCCCACTCCGGGGGTCGCCGGGGTTGCACTGACGGTGAGGGGGCCGGGAGTTCCTGCGCCGGCTCGGGCATAGGCACTGAGCACGCGCTCGGCCTTCGCCATGTTGGGGAGAACGATGGTGTCGCCCGTCACCGCGTTCTGCCCCCGAACCACCCGACGCAACCCGGTCAGCACGTTGCCGAACTTGAGGGTGCGGAAGATGTCGTGAGCCACGTTGGGGTCCGAGCGGTTGAGTGAATCGCGGAGCTTCTCGGTCATTGGACTATCCTCTCTTTGAGCACTTGGTCAGGGAGGGTGTCAGCGCTGGCCCTGAGCGAAGTATTCGATTGTTCCGTTGCCTTGCACTTCAAGCAGAGTGAGGGGCTCGCTCTCCGGGGGCTCCCAGATGAACAAGCCATAGACTCGGTGTTCGGTTACGACGGAGCCTACCCCGGCAACCGTCTGGGTGATCCGCAGATTGAGGGGTGCACTCGACCGGAAGTAGAGCAAGCCGCACTCGCTGATGGTGGCAGTCGCGCCCACCCCGTCGAGGGTGAGCCAAGCGGGAGTCGCCACGTTGACAACGCGGGTGAGCACGCCGGTCGCGTGTTGCCAGTTCTTGGGATTGGGAGTGAGGTTGACAGGGATGTTCGCAGTCGTGCCAGGGAAGACCGACTCCCCTGCATTCGGCGGTCCAGCGCTCAGGCTGGCATCGAGTCGCGTCTGGCCCATGGCTTCGACCTCACTTCACCTTGAAGGGAACATGCGTGTTCTGGAGACTGCCGACCGCTGACTCGTCGCCGTCGTGGTACTCCTTCACATGCTCGTCGATTGCGTCGCACAAGCAATCCCCACCTTCGGGAACGAACTTGGGGTTGACGTCATCCTTCGGGTCGTTCATCTGCTTGCGGTCGTTCTCCATCATTCTGCTCCTTGCTCCACCTTGTCTCCCATCCCTTGTACGCGCGTTCGCTGCGTTCAAGTTGAGCGACAACACGTTTCGAGATAGTGCCTCCCGGTTCATCTCCCGTCAAGCGGCGTCTCAAGTGCTCATAGGCGTCGAGCGGTGTCTTGGCCTCTTCACCCAACCTGCGGAACAACGCTGTAGCGTTGGAGCGACTACGGTGGAGCCACTTGCGGAGGGGCTCACTGATTGAGCTTGAAGGACTTTCGTCCTCCGACATCCTCGTAGGCGATTGGCTCACTGGTCGGCCTCCCCTTCTCGTCCGCTCGCCAGTTCGGGTCGCTCTGCTGGTAGTCGAGTTGCTCCTCCATCATGTCGAACTCGCTACCGTATCCCTCGCGGCCCTCAGTGGTGTCGACTGGACCGTTGGTGACTTTGGGTTCTTGCATGTTCTTGAACGGCATGACTCACCCCTTCTTGCCAGCTTGCGCCATCTGCGCCATCTGACTCGCACCATACTTCTTCCGCCCAATCCAAGCGGCGAGTGCCTTCGCGCTGTCCTCGTCGTGGCCCTTTTCTTTGAGGCTCTCAGTGAGCTTGTCAAAGCCCATATAGCCTCCTTCTTTCTTTGCCATAGTGCAAGCCTATCAGGGTGTCGGGGTTGGTTCAACTCCACCGCAATACGTGTTGCGGTGTCACGCGCTCTCCTTGCCAAACAATCCAAGCGGAACAGTAGTCATCTTCGGACGCTCGGGTGGACTGCCCTTCTTGTTCTGCTCCGCAAACCGCGCCTCGTACACCGCGTCGGGCACGGGCTGAAGCTCCTCGGGTATCTCCCACGCAACGCGGTGGAAGACTACCACCTCCCGGTCGTTGGGCCGATTGGGTGGAGTCATGTAAGCAATAGTCTCACCGTTCTTAGTCACCCACTCAAACGGCTCGTCCAGCCTACGTATCTGTCCGTGAACCTGATAGCTATCCCACCCCGTACGGTCGTCGAAGCCGGCGACAAGGATCTTCACCATGTCGCCGCCCACGATGTCGTTGGCCTCCTCGCCGTTCTCAAGGATGCTTCGGTTGTATGCTCCCATACAATTGCCGGTGTAGATACCATTGATTGCATAGTACCCGTGCGGAGTTGTAAGGTTGTAGACATGACCCGCAAAGTCCTCGATGACAATCTCAACAATGCTATCCACCTCTACGCCAACGGGGAGAGCCTCGATTCCGCCAGCCTTCAATGCGGGATTGGTAGGTTCCGTCTCAGAAAGGCGCTCATTGTTGAGGGGCTCTTGCGAACTAGAAGTGAAGCCGCAACCAACCGCTTTGCCGTCATTGGACACCCCCGAACCATCCCCCTCGACGAGCGTAGCATAGTGACTCGCTACGAGTCCGGGGAACCCTTGAGCCACATCGCTTCCAGCTTGGGTGTCTCCAACAGAGCCATCACCGCAAGACTCGAACGCAATGGCGTTGAACTCAGGAGTCCCGCACAAGTGAGAAGTCTCATCGACAGGGAGCAAGCCACCACACGAGGGGCAGAAGGCAAGAGCAGACTTGTCGGTTGGGGTGAAGACCTTGTGACACAATGGCTCCGTGACAGGGGTGAATTCCCCCACCCCCAAGAGCCTTGTGGGACGCGCAATATTGACATTGCCCTCCATCCCATCGCCGTGGAAGTCTGGCTTTCCTCCACGTCTCCGTTCAATGACCCCTATTGTTGCCGCCGCATTGAATACCTCAGCCATCGTGGCTGGTCTTCCTGCTACATCTTGATCTCCCGCAGAACCAAAGTCCTCATTCCACGAGTGGCAGACCAAGTTATCTCCCACCTTGAGTTGATGCGCCGCAAGCCACCCTCGTTCCGTCAGCATCGGGTGATTAGGGGTTGCGGAGAACTCGCGTCCACCACGAGTTCTAACTTTCACAATCTCCCCCTCATACCACCGTCTGTAGACTGCCCTCACCATCGCAGACGACACGATTGAGTCCCCTGTAAAGCATTCCGTGCGAACGATACGTTGAGCCCAGAACATGGGGCTCTCCTCCAACCACTGAGACTCGCTAATGAGGTCTTCCCGTACCTCAGTCCACGGCTTGCCGCTGATGGTCGCCACCATGAGCCGCTCCTCAAACTTGCCAATCACCTCCATGCCATAGCGCTCCATGATGCCCTTGCCGGGAGCCTCCTTGGGGTACTCGGTAGCAAGGCGTCTGAGCACTGAGGCGTTCGGCCCCTTGCCGTACGGGTCAAGCTGGGAGGCAATGCCGAGACGCGCGGTCGAGACGATGCCAGCAAAGCGGGTATCCATCTCGACCAGATTGCGCAACCCGTCGACCTTGCCTAGAGCAGCGGCGACTCGCTTGCTGTCGATGACTGCGCCCCTCACCCCTGGCACAACCAACTCGGCAATGAGGTCTTCGATCTGATGCATTGTCGCCCGCATGGCAGTCGGGGTGAATGCCCCCTCGACAATGAGCGAGCGGGGAACCGTGGCGAGGCGTAGCTCCAAGTCAGCCATGGCCCGACGTAGCACACTGACCACCCGGTCTACTCCGACTTGGTTGGCATAGGTGAACGCTTGCTGACGATTGAGAATGGTCGCCCGAATGACACGCTCCTTGGCTTGCTCCGTGCGAACCGTGGCAGGGGTTGCCACCCCTCCCGGCTTCGCCGGCTTGCCGGCTCGTGTTCGGGGGCTAGGAGGCTTGGCAGGCTTGGCCGGGGGTTGGGGGGCCGGGGAGCCTGCCGAGCCTCTGGTGGGCCGCTTGGGGCCGGCCATGGGTTAGCCTCCGAAGCCTCCCCCGAACCCACCTTGGTCGGGGGGTGGCTCCTCGCCGGGGGCTTGCCCCTGCTCGGCCCCTGCCACCATCGCAATCATGGCGGCTCGCTTCGCCTTGAACTCGCTGACCATGAGGTTGCCGTCCGGGTCGGGCTCCCCGTTGGCGAGCAGCAACGGCCCGAGCCCTTGCGAAGCGCGAGCCTCGTTGACGGTGACGATGTTGGCGACGTCGGTGGCAGTCAGTGTCACGCTGACCTCCTTCGCTGGAGGGGGTGGGGCTTGGCCGGCTTCGTCGATGACGACTGGCTCCTCGCCAGTGACTTCCACCTTGGCCTCGCTTGCCTGGACCGGGGGTTGCTCTGTCTCAGTCTCTTGCTCCTCAGTCTCGTCCTCGTGCTCCATCGGCTCGACGGGTTGGCCGGGTTGCCCACCCATGCTGTCCATCAATGCCTTGCGCTTCTCGGCTTCGGCATCCTGTTCCTTGTAGAGTTCGTCGAGCATCTTCGACGGGTCGCGACTGATGAGCCCCGCGAGCAACTCCACCGCAGTCTTCTGCGACAGAACAGCCTTGCCCCCCGTGCCTTGTGTGAGTGTCGATACCGTCTTCTGCTGGTCATCCGCAGTCGGGCGGAAGTATGGCCCCCAACTGAGTTCGATGTAGCTCGACGTTCCCGGCGTATGCGGCTCCATGGTGACAGACTCTTCGTCAGTCTCCTCGCCGTCCTCGTCGAACACTGGCTCGACAATCACCTTCGGCTGGAGGTGGATGAAGCCAGTGACCTCCACCTCTTCGTCAGTGCCGTCCTCCCCGTTGCGTGTTTCGAGACGTGGCTTGTAGATGCGTTGGGCCACGACAAGCATCTGCCTCAGTAGCTCGCGCAGAGCTTTGCCATACTGGTCACGCAGTAGGTCGCACTTGGAGAGCATGGGGGCATAGACCATCTTGAGTGCCACGCTGCTCGTTCCTGCCGCCGCAACCTTGTCGGGGTCGGGAATGACACACTCCGTACTCTCCAACGTCTGCACGCGTAGCATCTGCATCAGTGAGATACCCGCCGTGATGCTGCTCCCCGCGAGTTCCATGTAGCTCGCGTCGCCCGTCTCGCCGGTCACTAGCGCGTTGTCGCTACCCTTGCGCACGAACGCCATCTCGACAAGCTCGGGGTCCATCTTGAGCTTCAGTGTCGGGTCGAGATTGAGTACCCCACCACGGGCGAGGATACTGACCAGGATGTCGAGCGTGTCCATCTGATCCCACACTCCGTCGCAGTCGGGCAACCCGTCCACGCCGTCAATGGGCGGGATGTTCTGCACGTAGACGAAGTGGCAGAAGCCGTCATTGTGGATGGTAGTCAGTTCCTCATCGACCTCCCACCTTGGCTCGTTGTTGCCTTCGACCTTGCACTCCTTGAACACCACGTCGGCAACCTCGGTCCAGTCCTGCCGATGCCACCATAGCTCACGCACGTAGGAACGCCTCTTTGCATCCCAATGGTCACGCTCGTAGCGGTACACCTCAGTGACATGCTTCGGGCGTAGCTTCGCCCTGTCTGCCCACTCGTGGACAATGATGCCCTTGCCGTTGTGGACTTCGACGTTGGGAACCCCGTTGTGATAGCACCACGACAGTCCCGCCGTGCCAACCGAGCCGCCGATGTTGCGGAGTTGGATCATCTTGGTCGGTAGTCCAGTCTCCTCGACTAGCGCGTTGAGGAACTCCTGCGCGTCAGTGTCCCCATTGACCACCACATCGGGCCAACGACTCTCACCGAACACCATGCTTGTGAAACTGAGCACGATGCGGCGACCGATGCGGTAGGGGGTAGACGGCTTGCGCGCTCTCAGAGGGACATACCACGTCGCACGCTCGGCGCTGATGAGCGGTTGGGAATACCCGCTACCGACAGCACGAGGAGCCATGAGCCGCCCGTCGAAGTCGTAGCGCTTGGCATCGTGTTGCTTGCACTCAAAGTATCGCTGCCAACGCTCCATCTCCTTCCACCGCACACTGTCCACGACGCGCGTTGCGCGGAAGTTAGATGCGTTGTCGCTGAAGCCATACCGGCTGAAGTCGGTAGTGACCTGCATGAAGGGGATGATGTCGGCTAGGGGCTCGTTCATTGATTGCCTCGTCTCGCCTTCTCCACGCGGTCTGCAAGGCTACCACGCAGAGGCTCTGGCTTGGGGTTGACATCGGGCTTGGTTGGGGCTTCCTCCCTCCACCTCATTGCCAACCCCTCGGGGGGAATGATGGGTTGGAGCGGAGCAGCGTTGTCCTCGTCAATGGCCGGGGTGGAGGGTGGGGGATAGGGCTCATTGCGCTGTCGCCATAGCTCGACCGCTATGGCGAACAACAGAAACGCCTTGTCCTTCAACCACGCAAACACGGCTCACCTCGCTACTTGCGCAACGGCAATCCACCGAACGGAGAAGCCCTTGGGGAAGGAGAAGTAGAAGTCAATCGCCGTGAAGCCGTGTTGTGCGGGGTTGACGGCGAACTCCCCCGTAAGCAGACACTCGCTCTCCACGGTACTCTCCCCTTCGCCCTTCACCGCAATACGTGTTGCGGTGTCGATGCCGATGGCTTGTGTGCCACTCGGGTGAAGCCGCACGAAGCCGTTGCCGCTCTGCACCGTACTCGGCACCGGAGTGACCCGCCCGCTGATTGCCCCTTCCGTGTCGAGCAGCATGGCCCACGAGATGGAACGTTGCCCGTCAATGTAGAAGATCGGCCCCCGCAGAACGTGGTTGGGGGAAGGTGGCAATTGCCCCTGATGCCCGTACTCGCGCCGAGCCCAATCGTGCAGAGTGTTGAGCCCATTGTCTGCCACGGGGAGGAGCACTCCGCCCCTCGTACGTAGCAGATGAGCGAACTCGGTATTGTGCTTCGTACCTACGAGTCGCACGTCAGCGGGATAGTGGATGAGAACGTAGTTCATGGGATCGCCTTTCGGTCGTGAGGGTGGCCTCCGCGCCTCAGTCTGGTGGGGGTAGGATACTCTGCCGGGGGGTGGGCCGCAATACGTGTTGCGGTTGGGGGTGGGACTAGAGCTTGGGGTTGAGCACTGCGACGGCTTGCGTGGCAATGAGCTTGCCATTCAATGTCACGTCGCGGACCTGGACAATGGTGGAGTCTGGGCCGCTCGCAAGGTCGACGCCAATCACCTGGACCTCTGCGAGAGAACCTGGCGTGCTCCGCCTTGCGTGGTTGTCATGTTGCCTCTGCTTCTTGCGCCGCTTGTCTCTACCTTTGCCCATTGAACACTCCTGTATGAATTGTCTCTTCCTCCGGGTCGTGGGCCAAGTCCTCACGACCGAGATAGTGAATGGCGAGTGCGCGAAACACGTAGTCAATGAGGCTCGTAGCCTTGTGGATCTTCTCGTGCCCCGTGACCAACCCGTTGGGCTCGAACCGAGTGAAGGTGAACATCTTTACGTAGGAGTCCAGCGGAATGCCATGCTGGAGCCCGAGACTGATACTCATTGCAAAGCAGTTCATCATCGCACGGAACGCCGAGCCTTGCTTGTGCATATCGAGGAATATCTCACCGAGGGTGCCATCCTCGTACTCACCCGTTCTGATGTAGAGCTTGTGGCCCCCGACCCGTGCTTCCTGGTTGAACCCCACTCGCCGCTTGGGGAGGCGGATGCGGTCGGGCACCTCCCCGAGCTTGCGAGTGCGCTTCTCCTCGACCGGAGCCGGCTTGCGCTTGCTGCTCATTGATACCTCCGTGCGGGGCAACCGTTGGGGAAGGAGGGGTGCTTGAGCATCCAGTGTGAGAGCGAGAGTCCAAGCTCGCGCTTGGTTGCAACACTCTCGCACCTCACAATCAATGCCCCGTGCTCGTCGGGTGTCTCGGGGACACTGAGCACCTTGTGCAGACCGTAAGGCTCAATGACCCATAGCTCTCCAGCCTTCGGCAATCCCCCTTCGCGGAACTCGTATGTCTCCTCAACCGTCATTCGCTTGCGTGCCATGTGGCCTCCTCTTGCGTTTCAGTTTCCGCCAGTCCTCTCGCTTGATACACCCGCATTGCATGCAACGGTATCCGCGAACTCCGCTCCTCGATGTATGCATGCCGTTCTGATACGTAAAGCCGCTCCCCCCGCAATGACCGCAACGGCCAACCTCATCGGGCTCCACGACATCCCCCCATGGCCCCGTCGATACGGGGCATTGATAAGCGTCATAGTGGCGCGTCGCGAGATGGCCCGAACGGCCACAAGCAAGGCAAGCATCGACAGATCGACGGGGCATTGAGCACCTCCTAACATGCTTGTTCAAAAGGGATGTCGTCGAAGTCCTCCGGGTCTGCGTTGCCGGCAATGACGGCTTCACGTTGCTCGGGTGTCAGCTTGGGGTACATCGCATCGAGCCACTCAATGTCAATGCGCTCGGGATGCCCGCACTTGCCTGAGCCATAGCGATGGGGGAAGTGGTATGCCTCGCAATTGCAGACTTGCTGGTTCGACTTGCGCTTGCGCATCCAACGGCAGAGTGGGCGACCGGGGCGACACCCCGGAACGTGGTATTCCTCGCCGCTTGATGTGCAACGACACTTCCGACTCACCCCCCATTGCCCCTAGACTTGGGGAATGTGTCATTCTCCTCCAACGTGCGAATTGACTTGCGCACATCGTCATCACTGAACACATCACCCGCGTGGAGGGGGCCATTGTCCTGGAAGCTAGCCTTCACCGCTTCGGCATGGGGGTAGAGGGGGCCGTTGCCGCTGCCGAGGCGGAGGATATGCATCTCACCCACCTTGCGCGCAACGTCGAAGAGGTCCAGCGAGCGGTGGGGAAGTAGCTTGCGGAGCACCTCAATGCCGTCGATGGTGAGCCCCACCCCCTCGCGCACCACGAGCACCTTCGCCTCCCCCTGGGAGTCGTTGACGAAGGTGGCATACAAGTCGTCATCGGGACTGAGCGCTTGGCCGACAAGGATGTACCATGCCGGCCCCTTCCAATAGTTCATGCCGGCGACGCGTACCACGCCATCCGCCTTGAGCGACTTGATGCGCGGGTGTTGGTACATTGCCTTCAGCTTCGTGTAGCGGAACCCGGTGAAGTCCTGCTCGATGTCATATCCCTCGATGGTAGTCCTCTCAGCCATTCTTGGGCCTCCTTCCCAGCTTGGGTTGAACCGTGCCGCGAGCCGCCGCTACGGTGTAGTCCACTTGCTTCTTGTCGCGGAAGTAGGGGTGGGAGTCGAGTGCCTCATTGGTAGCGTTCTCGATGTCCCGCGCAATGCGGTCCCGTTGCCCCTTGTGCAATGTGTCCTTGGACGAGTAACTGACCTGGAACGTTACGGTGTAGTGAACCACCGTATGCACCACATTCTTGTCGGTGGCCGGGGGCTCATTGCCACCGAGCATCTCCACCTTCACGTCTCCCAGGTTGGGCTCCCCGAGCAACTGAGCCGCTTTGCGATGCGCGTCGAAGTACGTATGAGCATGAACGATTGCCCCGGTTGGTTGATAGTGGCCGGCTTGATCGACGCGGTAGACCTTCCACTCAACGTCTCCAACGGGGGGTGCGAACTTGTCAGTCATTGGGCGTCTCCTTGATCTCGCCCGTGGCGAGGTCGACGTAGCCTACGTGAGAGAAGCGCCACCCGATGCCAAGGTGAGAGTCGGGCAAGCGCTCCGGGGCCGTCTCGCAAGTGCAACCCGGCCCCACCTTGAGGAAGCGCAGAGCGCCAAGGGTAGCGCTGTCGAGAGCGATGTTCTGGTATGCGGCCCAAGTCCCCCCGGCCTTGCGCATCTGGGCAAGTGCCTCGTCGGTGGGCAATACGTCAGCGAGCGGTCGGTGTGGTTTGCGTGGCATTGTGATCCTCCTGGTATGCGCCGCAATACGTGTTGCGGTCAGTGCCTAGTGGGTTATGCCGTGGGGAGCCGAATACGGGGTCGGGGAGGGAGGGGGGTGGCAAGGGGCCGGGGGTGGGGGTTGCGAGCCCGTGGTGAGGCTGCTAGGGCTCCTGGTCGCCATGTATGGGCCGGAGGTCGAACCCGCATTCGCAGAGCTTGAACACCCCCGAATAGTCCTCGGCATCATAGAGCCGCTTGCACCTTGCGCACGAGTACGCGGTCGCGTGCTTATCTCGCCCCTGGTAGTCGAGCCCGAGCTTGTCCTCCAGTCCCGCCGGGAGGAACGGGTCGAGCACTCGGGGGTTCCACGCTCGCGCCCAACATCGGCGCATGAACTCCCCCACGGGGAGCCCCTCGTGATAGCACCGGATGTAGAGGATGCGCCGGTCCAGGTCGCTCTCAAGTGCCACGTAGAGCTTGCACTCCCTCTCCTCCCAAACAACCACGCAAGGCACCATCGGCTCCGCGTACCCCACGGTCCACAAGCGCGAGGTGGCTGACGCCTCGGCATAGGCTCGGGGAGCCGTCTGAGTGTGGTAGTTGGACTCGTGTGCGGTGTGGAACTCCACCCATGGGGGGTCGGGGGGTGGGGTATCGACGTTCGCAACGAAGCGGATTGACGCCCATGTCGCCAAGGTATGCAAGCGCTTGGTCAGCATGTCGTGCCGCTCGTTGTGTTGAGTCTGCAACTCCTTCGCGCGGCGCTCGTAGGGCTCGATGACTACCGCGTAGAGGTCGGGATGCTTCGTCCTCACATGGCACGACAGCAACCCGGAGCCGGGGGAACGGATACCCGCCTTGCGGCACTCGACAGCAAGCTCCGCCTCGAACTGAGTATTGAGCTTGTTCCGCTCGAACACATAGCGCTCGTTCTCCGCCTTGCGTTCTTCCTCAGTCCGCACGAAGTGCTCACGCGGGTCGGTGGTTACTCGGTGTCTCATGGGTGGCCTCCTAGTCACGCCTTGTTCGGTGGGTTGAGAATGATGGACAACGCACGCAACGCGCTCGACGTTGCCACGCTGTCGGGGTCGGTCTTCTCGTACACGAAGTTCTGCCCATCCCATGCCACGATGGCGAAGTGCCAACGGGGGGCAATGACCCCTCGCATCATGCGGACCACGGAGCAGATGAATCCGTGCAAGTCCTCACTTCCCGCGTTCATTGTTATTCCTCCATTCACGCCGACGACGCTTCTCAATTGCATAGAGCCCGTTTGCCACCTCGCCGGCATCCATACCAGTCAGGTCGCAGAGCATTGCCATCCACGCACCGTCTGGCAAGTCTTCATCAACAACCTCCAGCGCTTGCTCTAGAGTCAACATACTTCCCTCCTTGGCTATCGGTGGTTATGCCGTGTTGACGTGCTCGCCGTCGTCCGTCGAGTGCCAGTGTTTGCGGGGGTGTCGGCACTCGACGAACTCAAGCAAGCAGAGGTTCGCCACGTCGACAAGCAACTCCAGGTTCCCCGTCTCCCGGTATTGCCTCAGTCTGCGTAGGCAAGAGGAGATGCGGTCGTAGGGTGGTTTGACCTGAGCGCCGATTGCCCCGTAGCGGTAGGCTCCCACGATGAGCCGGTTGCGCATCAGTCGCTCGAACGCGGGGGACCATTGCGCCGCATGGTCGAACTCATCAGTCTCGACCTCTGGCACCCCGGCGCTCCATCGCCAGAGGTTGCGCATGAAGTGGTCACGAGTCAGTTGCCTCATTCGGTGCCTCCATTGCCCTGTTATGCCGCAACACGTATTGCGGTGTCAGCGCGCCATGATGCCAGCCCGACCGGGACTCTTGCCCATGGCACCGAACGCGGCAATCTTGCGCCCCTGCTCCACTGCAAACCAGAGTGCCATCAGCGCGTCGTGTGTATGCTTGGAAGGCTGGTATTCGAGGCACCCCTCCACGAGTGACTCCACCATAGGGTCCATCGCCCCGTCCTCTTCGCAGGGTATCATCCACGCTCCGTTCATGAACTCGATAAAGATGCCCTCCACACCGAACTCCGGGTGGGCCTTGTTCCTCCCCGTGGTGTGAGGCACGATGCGTGTCCCCTTGTGCCGCTTGCGGGTGAACTGGAGGATGTAGTCCTGCGCCGCATTGTTCTCCACCCTGGCGACTGACTTGTATCGCCTGGTCTTGTCGAGGATCTTCTCAACGATAGTGGGGCCGTTCCACTGGCCGATCTCCACGTCGAGTATGCGGCGCACGCCATCGGGGCGGAACTCCACCGTAACGAATGCCGTGTTGTCGTTCTCCTCCCCTTCCTGTACCGCCAAGTCCACCCCGGTTGCGGTGTAGAAGGAGCCGTCGTAGCGGTCAGTCAGCTTGAGCCCCGGCACCTTGCACCGCTCGATCCACTCATCCTGGCAACGCTGGCTCTCCTTGTCGCTGCTCTGCTGTTCGTATAGCTGCATGAAGCGGCGAGGCGTATACCCGCGCTTCAGTTCCGCCCTGACAGCCTTGGTGAACTTCGTGGGCCAGAAGCTCAGTTCGTCGTGCTCGTCGAAGCCGCTCGGGTGCAAGGCGTCATTCGCGACAAGCCGGTATGGCCCCTCCACGTCCTTGGGGCCATGCACACTCGGGCGTATCAGCGGCGAGTCCCACTCAGTGTTGTAGAGGTAGACGTTGCCACTGAGGGTGATCTTGATTGCCGGCCACTTGCGCTTCTTGAGCAGTCGGTGTTGAGCGTCGTCGGGGTGGTGAGCAGTGTTGGTGACTACCACCCTCCCGCCCGTCAGGTCGATGCGGCTCAAGCACGTAGTCTCGATGAAGTCGTAGACCTTATCGCGTTGAGCCTTGGTCGCCGTGTTCTGACGGTCGAGGATGTCGTCAATCACCATCCACGAGAGTCGCGAACCCGGCAATGCGCCGTCGATGCCGACCGCAACCAAGGAGGGGTCGCGGATGGCCGGGGGGCGATTGACGGTGATGGCAGTCTGGGTCCACGGGTCGCCACGCCTGATGCTCGGCTGTAGCGACGGGAAGACGAAGCGCAACTCCTTGCTCGACTCGATGTAGTCCCGCACCATGGCAAGGGGCTTCTCCGCTTGCCCTTGCGTGGCAGAGACTACCGCTCCGCGCTCCGTGGCATTCTGGCCCAAGAGGAACAGAGTGATGATGCCCGTGCAGAAGGTCTTGCTCGCGCCGGGGGGCATGAACACAATGCACTTCGGATGGGCCTGAATGAAGTCGAACAGGAGTTGCTGATGCGGGAGGGCGTCAATGCGAGCTTTGGTATTCTCCTCCCGCGCCACGAAGTTGAAGAAGCCCTTGATGCTGGTCTTCGCGGCGGCGACCTTGCGGACGATGAGGGGTGTGAGACGGACCTCCCGCTGATGCCTCCTATCAGCGTCCATCTCCTCTGCGGCTTGCTCCGGTGTCAGAAGCCTCCGTGCCATTGCCACTCCACCGCAATACGTGTTGCGGTCAGTTACCCTTGCGCTTCACTACGATGCCCAGACGCTTTGCGAGGCTGTCCCCGCTCGGCTCGTCCTCCGCGACTACCGCGCTGAGGAATGACTTGAACGCGTCGCGCGTCTCCTTGCTCGTGAACTCCAGCGTGAGCTTGGGAACCCCCTTGGCCGGCAACGGCCCCCGGCCCCGCTCCGTGTCAGTGCTCATGTCGAGGTAGTCGGTGATCTCCGCCGCACTGAAGCCGGTTGCCGCGAGCGCGTCGATAGCCTTCAGTTGACGGTCCACGTCCTTCATGGCTTCGTCCACGTCGGCCATGGCTTGAGCGTGCAAGTCCTTCACCACACTGACCACCTTGTCGTAGTCCCAATTGCCGCTGATGCGATTGAGCGACAGGTTGACCGTCTTGCGTTGTCGGTCACTCAGCCCCTCGACGAAGATGGCCGGGATCTTCTCGGGGCGCTCCCACCCGAGCATCGCAGTGCCGTCCGGGTTGAGCGGGGCATACTCACCACTGAGGAGCATCAATGCGGCCCTCACCCTCTGGTGCCCACCGAGCAACTCGTTGTCCTCCTTGCACGCACTCACCGCATCCAAGAACCCGAACTCGGCAATGTTCTGGGCCAGTCGGTGAAGCTCTGGAAGGTCCATGTTACGGGGGTTGTAATCGGCCCCCTTGAGGCTTGAGGGTGGCACGTAGGCAACGGGGTAGACCTTGGGCCGCGAGGGCACCTTGGCCCCCTTGTGGGCCGGCTTCGGGGTGGTGACTGGTCGCCTCATTGGAATGCCTCCTTCAACGCTGCGAGCAAGGGCTCGCTCAAGAGATCCGCATACCCCGCTTCGCCCAAGGTGTGAGCCCCGGCCTCGGCCACGGGGAACCGCGCCTTGTGCGCTTGCCCGATGTCCGTCAGTCCGAGCCTCACGGCGTCTGCGTAGAAGTCCGAGTAGACCACGACCTTGCCGTACTCCACCAGACTGAAGTGCTCCTTCGTGCGCGTCATTACTCGCCAACGGTAGGGGATGCCGGAGTCATAGTGTGGCATCTTGGCCCAGAACTGCTCGGCCACAATGCCGAACACGCCAGTCGCAATGAGCATCCGGCACTCCGCCGGTATCACCTTGCGAACCGCCTTGTGGATGGGAGCGGGGTATGGCTTGTCTGCGGCGCATGGCACAACCACGCAAAGCTCACACCCCGGCAAGGTGGCCTCCCAGCGACGGAGGTTCTCCAAGTAACTGAGCACCTCGGGTCGGTGGAATGAGCCGTTGTTCGTTGTAATGAAGACTTGATTGCCAGACCGATGCGTATGGTTGCGCCAACGGATGCGCCATACGCAATCCGCCTGCCACAAGCAATCGCTCAGTTCAGGGCGCAACGTGCTCGCCATCTCCACAAGCTCGCGCTCCTGCCCTGTCGCCCGTGCCTTCTCCCAGAGTCCATGGGCATCAGTCATCAACACGTCAGTCGGGTGGAACACTTGCGGGGTCTGCACCTCCACTCCGTGGTAGAGCAGGAACGGCACCCAACTCCACGGGGGGTTCACGTACCTTGCCCCCTCCGGTGCCTCGACCGCTTCCTTGAGCGTGGCAATCCACCCCCCGTAGCGATCCTCGTACAGCAACCCGGCGTCCGCACTGAACACGATCTCACGTTTCATTCTGGTGTCTCCTCACTCGCTCTACGATGTAGCGGTAGCTCAGTATCGACAAGGTGCCAATCGCGGCACGCCACTGACGGCTTCGTGCGTGCCTCAGTTCCTTCAACTCCTTCATGCTGTAGGGGTAGCACGCATTCAGCAACTCAATCGCCTTCACATAGCTCCCCCGCTTGCTGGTCATATCGACCTCGATATGCGTGCAAGTGCGAGGGTCGAAGAGGCGGAAGCGGCCCCACCTTGCGCCGGCCATCCACGAGCTACTGTCCACCGAACTGAAGGGGAAGCGCCTCATGATGGGGTAGCTGGTGACGCCGAAGCCGTGGACGGTGTGGATGCCGTGTCGGGTAGTCGCCTTGTCGAACACCCCCGCAAGGAACTCCTCATAGTGCGTGCTATTGCTCCCGCCACCGACCAACCCACCGACAGCGAAGGTGTCATAGTCCTCGACAACCTGCTCCACCGTCTCCTCGCTTGCGTTGCTGTGAATGACGGGTAGGGGACGGAAGCCGCTACGCTCGATGACCCGTTGGTTGCGCCGGGTGAGGGCCGGGTTACGTACCACGTCGAGGTTCGCATAGGCGTAGATGCGGTCGCGCCCAAGGATGTCGAATGCCCCCTTCACCCATGCAAGGTAGTCACTGAGGCGTATGTTCGACTTCATTGTCCACGCACTGAATGCCCCGGAGTCGAGGAACCATGTGGGGTCCGCGTAGGGGGGCAGAGCGGCTTTGAGCCGCTTGAGGTGTTGGAGCGTGGGAAAGTAGAAGTAACTGACGAGGAGGTTGGGTTGCTCGAACAAGCCGAGCCGCTTCAACTCCACGAGGGGGATAGTGGCCCACTCCTGGTCGGGCACCACGAAGAACATGCGAGGCATGGGCCGGCCCTCTACCGCAATACGTGTTGCGGTTGAGCCGGGTCCGCAATGCCTGCCTCCGCGAACCCCTTGGCCCTCAGTACGCAAGCGGGGCAAGCTCCGCACCCCGGAACCTTGCCGTGGTAGCAAGTGACACTCTCCGCGAGTGCCTCCATGCAACCGTCGAGGGAGGCGGCGAGCTTCACCATCTCCGCCTTGGTCATGTGCATCAGTGGCGTGTCGAAGCAGATGCCATGCCCCTCGGGCAACCCGAGATTGATTGCCACCTCCAACGCGGCAATCGTCTCAAGTCGGCAGTCGGGATATCCGCTGTAGTCCGTCTGACACACTCCGGTGTAGACCTCCCATGCCCCCATGCTCACGGCCCACGACGCGGCGATGGTAAGGAACACGAGGTTGCGACCGGGGGTGAAGGTGGAGGGTAGGTTGCCCATTCCCCCCTCCGGGGCGACGGGGAGCTTGGGGTCGGTCAATGCCGAGGCGACAAGGGCTCCATACGGGCTCAGGTCCACGACCCTATGGGTTGCCACCCCGGCCATGCGGGCGATGAGCCTGGAGGCCGATAGCTCGCTCTGGTGGCGTTGCCCGTACGCGAAGGTGATAGCGTGGATGTGCGGGTGTCGGCGGCGAGCGTGGTAGAGGCATGTCGTGCTGTCCTGGCCCCCGCTCAATACCACCACGGCATCCGTGGACTCTCGTGTCTCTTTGGGTGTGTCAATCATTGCTGGCCTCCAAGTAGCATTCTGAGCACTTCAGCCTTGGCCGAGCCCTCGCGGAAGACGCCGAGCACCACGCTGGTCGTCATCACGCTCCCCGGCTTCTGCACCCCCCTCGCTTGCATGCATAGGTGTCCGGCTTGAACTACGACTGCCACCCCGAGGGGGTCAAGGTGGCGTTGCAAGTCATTGGCGATGTCGGTAGTCATGCGCTCCTGCAATTGAAGCCGACGCGCGTGCATCTGAACCAATCGCGCCATCTTGCTCAGTCCCACCACTCGCCCACCCTTCTGAGGCAGATACGCGACATGAGCCTTGCCGTGGAAGGGGAGCAGGTGATGCTCGCAAGTGGAGTAGAAGGGGATGTCGCTGAGGGCCACAATCTGGTCGAAGCCATCAGCGTCGAACGTGCGCTTGAGTATGTCCTCCGCCTTGCCCTCGTCGCCACTAAGCATCTCGGCCCATGCCTTGGCGACCCGCGTAGGGGTATCCCTCAGTCCCTCGCGCTCGGGGTCTTGGCCCAAGGCAATGAGGAGTTCGCGGACGGCGCGTTGTGCCCTAGTGTGGTCGATGCTCATGGCACCCCCATCAGCTTGTGGAGTTGGAGTGATACCTTCCACCCGATGTGCTTCAGTGCGAATTGCACGCAAGTGTCAAGGGATCGCAAGGCGTCGAGTTCGGAGTGAGTGCGCTTGTCGATGGGTTGGACATAGCGCTTGGCGGCGAGTGCCTCGTAGTCGAGCGGGTTTCGTACCACGTCGGGGTAGAGGCACTTGACTTCGCTGGCCTGAGTGAGCACGACGCGCTTGGGGGGCTTGGGGCTCAGTGTGACCCAATCCAAGCCGGGGGGAAGGTGGTTGCTCCCGTTCGTCTCAATGGCCGTCTCCCACCCCTCACGCTTGAACGCGGCAATCAGTTCCTCGTCGAGTTGCAAGGTGGGCTCGCCGCCCGTGAAGACAACGTACTTCCGGGGGCTCACCGCAATACGTGTTGCGGCGGAGTGGCAATGAGCGGGGATTGCCATGGCGCATCGGTCCCACTCGTACTGAGCAACACCGACCAGAGCGCCGACCCCCTTGTACCTTCCGCCATTGTGGCCGTCAGTGCCAACGAAGTCTGTGTCGCAGTAGAGGGCGCAACCACCCCGCTCCCTCGCCGCCTCCGCACGGTTCTCCTCCTTGCCGTCCCAGACGTCGCACCCTGCGAAGCGCACGAACACGCATGGGCGACCGGCATGGTAGCCCTCGCCCTGGAAGGAACCGAACACCTCTTTCACCGCATAGACACCCATCAGAGTTGCCCCTCATAGAATGCGGCGGAGCGCGGCGTCTCCCGTACCTCGACGCGAATGAGGTTGACCCCTTGGATGGGTGTCAATCGCTTGTCCCTCAGTCGCGCTTGGATTGCCTTGTAGAAGGTCTTGGAGAGTGTCTCAGCGGTAGTCGGGTCGGTGAATACCACCTTGCGCGAGCCCTCGCTCTCGACGAACTCAAGCAAGGCGGGGTCGGTGTCATCAACCAGGGTGGCGTGGTCGCAGGGGCCAACCACCGCTTTGAGTATCTCGTCGATTGAGACATAGTCAATGACCATTGCCTTGTCGTCGAGAGCGTTGGAGTGGAAGGTGGCGACTACGGTGTATCGGTGTCCGTGTAGGTTGCGGCACTTGCCCTCGTGCAAGGGCAAGCGATGCGCCGCGTCGAACTGATACTCTCGCGTGACTGTGAACATCCCGGCCTCCATGGTTATGCCTTCTTCCCTCCGTGCAAGTAGGGGCGCGAGGCGTTGTATTCGAGCTTGACCAGGATGGCGCGCTCGATGTCAAAGCCCAACTGACCCGCCGTGTCGAACGCGCGAATCACGATGTCTGCGAGTTCCTCCTCTGCGTTGGTGAGCGGTATGCCCTTGTCGCAGGGCTCGTCGAGCTTGCCGTTGCGGTATGCCTCCCAGAGTTCGCTCACCTCCCCGTGGAGGTTTGCCACCCAAGCGGGAGGGGTGTTGTTGACCTCGTGGAACCCCTTTGCTTCGGCTATCTGCCAGCAACGTTGAGCGATGTCCTTCAGTGCCATCATTCACCTCCACCCTTGTCGAACTCCTCAAACGGAATCTCCTCCACGGTAACGCGGTAGAACCGACGCTCCAGGTTGTGCTCGAACATCGGCTTGTCGATGTTGGTCAGTTCGACCGTGCCATTGACGCACGCCAACCTAAGAGAATGGTCGCCGCTGAAGAGATCCTTGGTTGTCCTGTAGGTTGTCATCAGTCGTGTCAGCTTGAACATGGTGTCACTCCGCCCAGGCTTGACCTCTCCGAATCGCTCCCATACCAACGGAGCCGTCCACGGTCACACCATTGTGAGCCGGGAGGTTAGCCTCCTAACCCACTTATGCCGTTCATGGCTTCAGACAATTAGGAGAAAACCAAAGTCGCTCCCTGGTTTTATTCGCATTGACGTATGAACCACCATTCTTCATTCCACCGCGTGCTTTCCAACACACCGTTTCCCAATTATTCGGCGGGTCAAACATACCTTCGTATCCAGCGAAACATATCCGCATAGTTGGTTTATCCCCATACTCCAAACACCAATCACCCACGTCCTTGTAGAGTTGCATATCATCTACGGCGTACAATCGGGAACGCGTGTTATCGTAAGGTGGGTCGAGAAACACTCCTATTGGTGATGCACGATAAAGAGCAGATGCCGTCAGTAACCTATACCATTCACCACACAATACCCGAGTTTGCTTCAGACGTTGTTTTAGATGCAACAACAACGCTAGATTCGATTCAACAATAACGCCTTGTCGAGCAGACAAGTGCGGTCGCTTTCTGGAAGTTGACTTCCCAATCTTCACAGCATCACACCATCCACTTCCCAACCAAACAGACTGACCCCACACCCACCACCCCGCCATCTTCGCGTCATACCACTCTGGGTCAGCAATCAGCATCTTAGTCAACCACGCTCTAGCGCGTACAAGAGCTTCATGCCTTGCATGCATGTCAATCTCGCTTACGGGCCAATCGGCGTGCTCTGCAACTTCCTCAGCGGCATACTTCGTTGCACGCCAGAAGTTAGAGACGAACCCATCTAGGTCGTTGATAGTCTCCCACGGGGGAGGTGATGGATTGGCAAGTAGCACGGCCCCCGAGCCAAAGAACGGCTCGATGTAGTGCTTGACCTCTCCGAATCGCTCCCATACCAGTGAGGCAATCTTGTCCTTCTTACCGAAGTACGGGAAAGGAGGGTTGAGCGCAGGTTGGTTCACAAGACGGCGCATAGGTGTCACTCCGGCCGCAATACGTGTTGCGGTCACTGAATGGTGTGGCCCTCAGTGTCGAATACACTGTCAGGGTCCATACCGCGCTCGAACATAGCAGCCTTTCGCTCAAGCTCCTTCTGCTCTAGCTCTAGCGCGTCTAGTTCCTCGTCACTGAGGTTTGAGATGTAGTCCGCGAGGGCTTGTCGGGCAACGAACTCCACATTGACTTGCACGGGCTCCAGCGTGCCTTGTATCTGCGCAAGCAACCGCTCAAGGCTGGAGACTGCTCCCCATGCCCTGTCCTTGCGTGCTTCGCTGATGTGCCCTTGGATGCGGCGCATTGCGCTGGACTTGTACGTGCGCCTCTGTTCGTCATCCTCCTCAGTCCACCGTCTGCGTATGTGCTTGATGTCATCCTTGATGGTGGCTTCGGCCTTATCGAACTGGCGACTGACGACATCAATGACCACTTGGTCCGCTACGCCGTCGAGCATCATCCGCTCCACGACCAGTGTGCGGTTGAGCTTGCTGATGACGTGGGGATTGCGCGCTAGGTTGGGGTCTGGTGGACGTGCGCGGAAGCGGCGCTCTGCCTCATCCGCGTCCGGGGAGGTGGGGGGGAATTGGTCGTCAGTGTGGTGTGGTGTCCGTGCCATTGGACTGAGCAGTATGGCTCACGGAGGGGGGTGGGGGCAAGGGGGTTGTGCGAATTGCAACTGATAGGGGCGGGTTCAGATGAGTTGGACCTCGCCCTCCTGCAATGCTTCCTCCATGCCCATGCATGTGAGTTGCTGGCAATCGGGGCAGAGGTACTCTCGCGCATCCGGCTCGGTGTCACCAAGGCGGGTGATCTCCTGGCACTCGGTGCAGAAGCCGTCTTGCTGGTCTACGTGGTAGCGGTACTCCTCTTCGCTGAGTTGGATGCTCATGGCTTCGGCCACCCGTAATGACGCCTTGCCTTGTCGGTGAGTGTCTCGTCCTCGATGGAGTCGAACTCTTGCACAAGGAGCTTGAGCACGTCGTAGAGCTTGGAGGGAGTGTCGAGGCCCATTGCCTTGTCGAGCCGTGGTATGAGCGCTTGGATGTAGTCGATTGCCTCGACCGCGCGATTGAGCATCTCGGGCTTGTCGGGGTTGGAGGCTACGTGGCTCGCCGCCTCCACGATGCGGTCGGTGCAGAGGCGGATGAGGGTGTAGAGGATGAGGCGCTGAGTACGTTCTTTCTTCTCGTTGCCAGTGTTCTCGGTGTCAGTCGGCATGGTAGTCAGTTCTTTCAGGTGTGAATGTATCCGTCGAGTTCGACGCCGTGATACATGCCATTGCGGATGAAGTAGTAACACCCGTTCATCCCGTCCCACTCCACGCTAGGGGGCATGGGGAGAACGCTCTCCTCGCCAGTGATGGTGTCGCGCACCTTGCTCGGGTGTTGCTTGGCCCAACGGACGAGGGAGTCTCTGACCGCTTGCGGTATGGTGTCTGGCTGCTTCATGTCTCCTCCACTTCTTCCCACTCAATGCTCAGTATGCCGTCGAGCATGGTCCACCGTAGGTTCGTCGCGTCCTTGGCGGGATAGGTGTCAATCTCGACGGTGCCGCGACCGTACGCGCCCTCAAGCAACTCGGCCATGTCCTTGAGTGTGAGTTGCACCTCAAACCGGCGCTCGGTCTTCGATTGCTTCAACACGCGTGCCATCACCGCACCTCGTAGGTTGACTCCGCGATGTCGTCCTCGTCGACCGCTTCGGCTTCCTGCATGAGTGTCTCCCACTCGGCCAAGGTGAGAGTCGGGTCGACCTCCTGCGCGAGTGTCACGATGTCCATGTAGAGCAACCCTTGCGCTCGCATGGTATCGACGAGTTGGCCGAGCCGGTTGGCGTTGCGGGGGTGCTTCAATGCCTTCTCCAACTCCGCCCGCATCATGCCCTCGCCCCGCGTTGCGTAGGAGTGCTCCGCACCATTCCACGCGCCGACCAGCTTGGGGCTCATTGCGGTGTAGTTCACGGGGCCGTCTTTGATGGTGACGGTCCACGTTCCCGCGCGGAACTGGATGGAGACGGCAGAGACGTTGTTCTGCGCCCTCCACTGTTCGATAGCGCCGAGCGTGGTGTCCTCACCACTGATGGTCAGGGTGCCGTTCTCTGTCGTGCCCATGGATACCTCTTTCTGTGCAATGCGATGCACTTCTTGCACGTAACCTGATTGATGTCTCCAGTAGTCGGTAGAGCGGACTTCTCCAAGTCGAGCAACGGTGCGTTGCTGTAGCACTCGGGGAACGCCATACCGGCATTCACGTAGAGCCTGATTGAACGGTAGTGGATTGCAGGTTCGCGGGGCATTACTCCCCCTCCTTGTGCCACTCAGGCAACCCCGGCCCCAAGAGGGCGTCATGGGCCGCTTTGAGCTTCTCGTACTCTGCCTTCCAGAACTCCGCCTTGTCGGCGTGCATCTGGGCCAGTATCCACCACGACTTGGCCGTTGCGCGCTCCGCCTCAGCGTTGCCGAGCGGGATGTCGGCGAATGCCCTGTTCGCATCCTCGATGAGCTTGTTCGTCATTCCTCTCCCTCCAGCATGCCAAGCGCAAGCTCGGCAATTTCGTCGATGGCGTCGTGGTTCGGTGGACTCGTGTCCGTGCTCCCCTGCCATTGCCGGTCGGCGCACACCGAGTGATAGAACCCCTTGCCAAGCGAGGGGGCCGAGATGACCGGGTCGGCAGACGTGGCGCGGATCGTGGTGCCACACCGAGCACAGATGTGGATGCCGATGTTGGGTCTGCGTGCCATTGTGGCTCCTTGCACCGCAATACGTGTTGCGGCTCATTGGGGTTATGCCGTGAACGGGCGATTGCCGGCCCATGCTAGCGGTCTGGTGGGTTCGGGGGCCGGGTCGGGGTGGTTGGGGCCGTTGCCGGGGGGCGACCCCGTGGTGAGGCTGCTAGGGCGGATGGGCGGGGAGGGCTAGGGAGCCCGTGGGAGGCTCGGGGGTGGCAGGGGTGGCAAGGGGCCGGGGGTAGGGGTTGCGAGCCTCTGGTGGGGCCATTGCGAGCCCCCATGATGCCGTTGCTAGCCCCTGCTCCCCTTGCGCTTGCGCTTGCGGGTGATTGGGCGGAGAAGCTCCTCTTTGAGTAGCTCCTGCTTCCGTAGCTCTTGGAAGTAGGCAATCGCCGCCTCGTATGCGGCGACCCGCGTGCTCGCACTCGACGAGATGGCGATGATGAGGTTGCCCTGCTCGCCCTCAAAGCGGGAGTCAGGGTCGTCCTCAAAGCGAGGGCTCACGACTGCGCCATAGGCGACTGAGCCCCGCTCGTCCACAAGCCGCATCTCGCTCATCACGTACTCGATAGGCTCTCTCACAACGAGCTTCCTCATGTACCACCTCCCTTCGGCAACGGGTCCAACGGGATTGCCCCCATCTCGATGAGGAAGCCATAGGGCAACACCCATTGACACGTCGGCTGCGACTCCAACGCGACCATCGGGCACTGAGGGTGATTGTCCTGTATGACTACCACCCCGGTCCCCGGTATCTTCCACCTCGCGCCGGCATGCTTGGCGAGATCGACAAGCCGCTTGCGAGCCACGACATCACCCCGCTTCGGGTTCGTCGTCAGGACGCTTCTTCGGGCGGTCCTTGGTTGCTTGCGTGATGGCGTCGAAGAACGGAATAGCGCAAGCCGCGACCTCGGGGCTGTAGCTGAGTCCCTGCGATGGGTTCTTGGTCACTTCGACGAGAAGGTTCCAGTCCGCTTCGTCGATGACGATGTAGTCAGTTCCGTCGCCCTTCGCCTCCCGCAATGCTTGGGCGATGTTCGCCGCCGCATTGACACCATCCATGGTGTTGCCGAACTTGGGGTCACGGAGCCTGCCGTGAATGAACGCCTCAAACTCCAACGTTGCTTGCTCCTTGGTCCCTTCCTTGTAGAACGGGCTCCCGTCGAAGCGAGTGAGATTGATGGCTTCTGGTGTCTTGACGTAACGCATTGTTCACCTCTGTTGTGCAGACGTGGTTGTCCCTGCCGCAACACGTATTGCGGCAGGGTTGGGGATACTAGCAGATAGGGTTATGCCGCAGAAGGGGGGAAGTGACTAGGCAACGATGCCGACCGTCGAAGTCGCGCGTACGCCGACAGTCCAGTTCGTTTGCGTCGCAGTGTTGCTCTTGACCTCGACCTTGAAGGTGCCATTCGTGGTGTCGGCAGTAACGCGGAAGTCCGTATTGGCACCGATGTTGTTGAACAGCGTTTCCTTGATGGTGTTCTCGACCACGACTGACGCAACGCCATTGTCGCGCGTGATGACAGCCTTGTACTTGTACGCCGCAACGACGTTGTTCACGCGAGCAGAAACGATGATGTCGGCAACCACGACTTGGTTGTCCACCATCTCGAACCGACGCGTTCCCGTCTGGTAGATCTCTGTCCACGTGTTCGCCGCCGTCGTCGAACCCAAGTAGATGGCAACATGGTGAACGTAGGTAGTCGACGAACCAAGGTATTGCTGAATCGGGGCTCCCGCGTGAATGTTGTACCCGTAGGTCGCAGCGAGATGAACCGTGCCGTCGATTCCCGACGTCCCTCCTTCTCCCGCTTCAAGGTACAAGTCACCACCGTTGTTCGCCGCACCATTCCCGGCTCCCGCGCCAATGCGAAGGACGTCACCATTGCCAGCCGAGGTCGGGGCCGCGACCAGAATCCAATGCGACGTATCACCGTCCATCACGATGGTGTTGCCGTCAGCGCCAGTGATGAGCCGGTTGCTCGTGTTGGCTTGAAGTTGGTACTCGACAGAAGACGTTCCGCCAACTTCAACACGTGTCGTCCACTGGTCACCAATGATGACGTCACCGTTGGTTCCACTCAACGACAATCCACCTCGTAGGTAGACATGACCGCCGTTGCCAGAATCGCCCACCCCACCACGAACAATCACGTCTCCGCCGAGAGCGGCCCCAAGTCCCGTTCCGCCTCTGAGGACGAGTTCACCACCTTGCCCTCCTGTTACACCGCTCCCGCCTTGACCGGCTTGCACCGTAATTCCGCCTCCTTGTCCCCCCGTACCATTGTTGGAGAACCCTCCGTCGCCTCCTCGGAGTTCAGCCCATCCTCCAGCGCCGCCTCCAGCGCCACCAGAGGTCGTGTCGTTGCCTCCTGTCGCAGCCAGAAGTGACAGGTCGCCGCCTCCTCCACCCTTGTTCGTGTTGGTCCCGCTGACCGTTCCGCCATTGCCACCATGCACGGTTGCGCGACCCCCGTTACCGGCTTTTCCGGTCGGGGCGGGTGCTCCCGCCGCTCCAGCGTTCAGTGCGATGTCACCGCCATTGTACTGACCTCCATCGCCCCCGGTTTGCGCTTCGACAGTGAGGTCATTGCCAGAAGACGCCGAAGCGGTTGGCATCGTGATAGTACGGTCAGCGTCACCGGGAAGGGTGATGTCGCTGACCGTGGTCCATGCCGAGCCTCCCGCGTTGCCTTCGAGATGCCCGTACGCGATGGGGGAAGGCAAGACGGTCCCGCTGCTGATTGCGGCCCAAGTCCCGGCCCCATCGCTGCAAACCTCAACGGCGTTCGTGGCTGAGTTGTAGCGCAAACCGGGACCATTCACCGTCGTTGGGTTGGTATGGTCCGTCGAGACGAACAACAACGTTGGATTCGCCATAGTGCTCAAGCCCAACCGAGCCGCACCATGGGCTCCCGTGCCTTGTCCGGTTGCGGGGCGAATCTCGATGTGACCGCCGTCCGAATTGCCGGTTCCGCCGCTTCCGCCGTACCCCGCAATTAGATAGACCCACCCCCCATCACCGGGAGCTTGCGCACCAGAACCGGCTCCACCCGAACCGGCCCAGATGGTGATGCTTCCACCGCCTCCTCCTGGGAAGGTGCCAGTGGAAGCTCCACCCCAAGTCGCTTGCAACTCCAGGTCGCCACCGTCCGCTTCGCTTCCCGCCTCACCCGCGAACAGCCGAATGTCGGTTCCTCCACTCCCGGCAGGAGAATCCTCGCAAGTAATCATGGTGGAACCGTCGCAACTGTCCGTGAACACAAGGCCAGTGACGATTCGGGTGCCACCCCCTGGAGCGGTCGAGCTTGAGTCGAACGAGACATTGACGTACTCGACATCAAGGGGGTTGTAGAACCGCACAGTCCCCTTCGTGCCGCTTGCCGAATGACCACCATAGATGAAGACGTCGCCGCCATCGCCGGTCGTACCGGCATCACCACCACTCAGCGCGACTGCCGCGCCATTGCCGGTCGTGGAAGATCCACCCTTGAGTTGAGCCTCCCCACCATGAGCCCCACCGAAGACTCCGGGGCCACCCAAGAGATTGAGCACGCCACCCTGACCCCCGGCAACGTTGGTATTCGCTCCACCAGTGATGGTGACTGTACCACCCTGATTCCCTGCTCCGGTGGATGCCGCTCCAGCGATGCCGAGAACGCTTGCGCTGGAGTCTGCCGCTCCCTCTTGCCCGTACGAATACGAGCCCGTTGGGAGCTTGTGGTCCGCGACTGCCACCCAAGCCGCTCCATTCCACTCCAAGTGCTGATAGGCCAACGTGCCATTCGGCACCGTTCCGGTCGGAGTGCTGAAGACGTAGCCTGTCGCCGTGCCATTGACGGTGAGTACCTGACCCGCCGTCCCGATGCCGAGACGTTGAATGGCACTCGCCCCGCGCACGATGAGGTCGCCTTGCGTGGTTGTCGGGTCCACGAGGTCGCCCATTCGCTTCATGGTGCCGACGATGCCGTGGGTCCAGTAGCCCTCACTCTCGTCCCAGAGGAGTTGCGCGTTGGGAACCACTCCCCCGCGTTGCACGATGAGCCCCGCATCGAGCGTCGGAGGGTCTGCTTGGTTGCGGGCGACCTCGATGGTCGGATCTTCGACACTGAGGGTCGTTGTGTCGATGATGGTCTGGGTACCATTGACGGTGAGGTCGCCGTCGAGGATGAGGGAGTTTGCCCTCAAGTCGGCGAAGTCGTCGTCGGCGTTGTTCCTGATGTGAACTGCGCCGGTAACATGCTTCACCCGAGGGCCGCTTGCACCGTAGATGAGCGCATCCTGCGCCATATAGGTTCCGCCGCCCATAGTAGTCTCGTCGATCCTGGGAGCCTCAATGCCCTCCAAGAACGCGGGTCCGTTTGAACCAGTGTAGTCGATATTGACGCTCATCTTTTACTCCTCAGATCACGATGCTGTTTTCAACGAACGCGAGTTGCGCTGACCAGTGCAATGTTGAGCCGAGCCCCGTGGCGAGCAACTGAATGTCGCCCCCCGTTGCTCCGTAGTTGAAGTCGACCGCTAGCTCATTCGCTAGCACCTCTTTCACTTGGTTGATGAGGGTGGCATTGCCGAAGCCGTCTCTGCGCCATGCCCCCATGATGCGCCAAGCCGCAATGAGGGTTCCACCGTTGTTCTTGCAGACCACCATGCTCTCGCACATGAGCACGGTATTCGGCCCCGACAACGACTTGCGCGAACCGGGGACTCCGCCGATGTATATCTCAGTCGGGCCAACCACCCCGGTTGAACCAGTGTAGAGCAATTGATTGCTCGGCCCTCCCCCGGAAGGGGTGTAGTCGAGTTGACCTCCCCCGGCATCCACCGCTGTCCCGCCGAGGAAGTTGATTGTCTTGAACGGCTGAGAACCAACGGGAGCCCCGGAGAGCTTGACCAAGAAGCCGAAGCCTTGCTTGGCAATGACGCGGAAGAACTGATTGACCTCGTATGCCCATCCGCGCGTATTCACCCCCGAGCCGGGACTGGACTTGACGTTGAAGTCGAGCCGCTCCCCCCATGCCGGGATTCGCACCTTCTGCCCGTCGCCTACCACCCATGTCGGCAAGTCAATCTGCACCCCTGCTCCGACGTAGGCGATGTGATCGTCAGTCGGCCCCCCATTGACGATGAGTTGGATGCGATAGGTGCCTTCGATGTCGGGGGTGAATTGGGTGGATGGCCCCGAGCCGCTGCTCAGTACCGCTGCCGACCCATCGGGCTTGTCGAGCAATTGCCACGCACGGGTCGGGCCGGGGCCGGCGTCACTGACGACGACCGGAAAGCCGAGAACGAGGTCGTCTCGGCTCTGGCCGGGGACGCCGGGGGGCAGAGCCCCTTGATTGATGGTGGGGAGTGCGACTGGAGGCATGGCGGGACTATATCAGGCCGGGGCAAGCCGCTCAAGGCGAGCTTCCGCCGCAATACGTGTTGCGGTGGTTGGGGCCACATAGTCGGCCCATAACGGGCTCGGGGGTAGCATGGGGGCCGGGGGCAAGGGGGCAACCCCGTCGAGCCTCCCTGGAGGCTGCTAGACCCCCTCAAAAGGGGAACCCCGCGAGGGTGGGGGGGCTTACTCCGTCGCGGGGTTCACAGCGAGAATCTCTCCTCGCTGAGCAGGTTGGGTTGAGCCCCTTGTCCTTTAGGGGCTAGGGGCTCATTCTCGGTCCCACCGAGGCCAGGGGACCATGTTCTCGGTCCCACCGAGGCCAGGGGACCATGTTCTCAGACCCACCGAGGCTAAGGGTCCATGAAGGCGAGTCTACTCAACTGCGCCCGAGTGTCAAGCGTGGTTGAGTATGTAGCAGAATGGGATGGTGTTCTTGCGTCGCAACGCTGCAATGTGGGCTCGGCTGTACTCACCCCTCAATCCAGTCTGCTTGTGCCGAACGTAGAAGTGAACACGGTCTGGCGTGCAAGCGCTGTCGAGCGACGTATTCTCTGGCACTCCGTTCTGCCGTGGACGAGTGAGTTGGGCGATGATGTTGAGTAGCTTGCCGAAGCGAATACCATCCCCGGCTTCGCGTTGTTCCACCCAACCGCTCACAACCGTTGGCACATAGAACACGTCGTCTCGTGGCTGAGCATCGAACTTCCCAACCACGACAGCATCATAGTTGGCGAGCGTGACCTCCAAGCCAAACACCATCGCAGCCTTCGTGATGCCATAGGGCTTGATGTGGAATGCCACCTTGGTCGGAGCGCTTGCATCCCGAACGGGATACGCAACCATCATCTCCCGCCCTTCCCAACCTTCGCCAAAGACCGCTTCGAGTCCCAGCGTGGCATCAGGGGGGTTAGTGACCGTCAACGTCACACCATCAGGGGTTCGGTAGATGAACGCCGGTTCGCGCCCCGGATAGAACTCGAACTCGCTTCCAGCGGGGCACGGTTCCCACGCGAGGGTCACTGTGTTGTAGACGTATCGCCCAGTCCCCGGCGAAGGGTTGATGATGATTCGCCCCGTTTGGACGGGAAAGCGATACAGCGACCTCTTGTTGTTCGCCATCCAGCAAACACGCCTCTCCGACGTAGCGGGAACCGCTCCGAAGAAGTATTGCACGAGGCGAAGGTCGAGGTTGGTTCCGTGGTAGCTGGCGAACTCGTCGCAGTATCCCGCGCGAGGGGGCAATCCGGGGCGACCGAAGCCATTGCTTCCAATGTAACAATCCCGACCTCTGAATGACCCGTAGAGCCCGTTCCACGCGTTGATGCGGGTAGCATTCAGTGCGGGGTTGATGACCTCGTAGACGTGCAGAACGGGGTCGGAATTGTATCGGCCACCTGACACCGGAACGACCGTGGGAAGCCAGAGCATGAGTTCTGCTTTGGTCATGTGTGCTCGACGCCCGAGAACGGCTCCGGTCCAGCGGTCAGTGACCTCGACGAATGCGAGCTTGAACGCTTCATCCCACAAGGTTCCGAACTCAGCCGTGCGGCGTCCGTATTGGAACACGTCATTGGCGACCGAAACGCCGCTGATGAGCAAGTGCAGACTCCGCACCTTGGCGAAGTCGTAGCCTTGTTTGCGATTCCACGTTGCTGTCGCTTGCGACCACTCCCAGACACGTAGAAGGTCGTCGACGTGCAATTGACCATCGACGGTCGCGGTCGGGGGTTGTGCAACCCCCCAATCATAGGGGCTTGCCATGACTACCCTCCAATCGCCGCGTTGGCTTCGGCTTGGGTTGCGTAGACCTTGGACTCGACGACGAAGAAGTCCTTCCCGTTGTCGAGCTTCCCCGCGTAACGCACTTGACAATTCCCGTCGCACTTCATCGCAACGACGCGGGAGATTGTGAACGAATGCACGACGTCAATCCTTTGCCCCGTCGCTTCGCGCCGTCCCCCACAAGCAGGACAGGTGAACTCGGTTCCTCCGATTGTCACCTTGCCTGTTGACGAACAGATTGCGCACGTGACCGGCATCGTTTCCTTCTCGTTGACTACGACGTAGGTGACATCCCCAATTGCGTACTTCGTTGTGATATCCATGTTCTACACCTCGACCCATGAGCTATCCCAGATGTAGAGCCGCTTCAGGTCCGTGTCGTAGACGGGACGGCCCACGAATGGGGATGGGAGTGCGATTCGTTGTGCGGTTGTGAGTGCCAAGACACCGGGTTGGTCATCGAGCGTATCCGCCACCTTCTGCGCGGTATTGTCTGCCGCTGTCAGCGCCTTGTCGAAGTTCGTAGTGTCGAGTGACACGTTCGCAGCCGCGATTGGCAACGTTGCAACAGACACCCACTCATAACCAAGAACCCCTGCATTCCACGAGATGACCTGACCCCCCGATGGAACGTTGATAGTCTCGATTCCCCCGGCTGGAATCGGCAACGTCGCGGCGGTCACCCACTCGTACGCAAGCAACGTCGCATTCCACGAAAGGACTTGGCCGTCAAGTGGAGCGTTCACCGTCTCGATGCTGTCGACGACAGCGGCTTTGAACGACGCCTCCTTTACGGCATCACTTCGACCATCCCGTTGCAACGAGCGAATCTTCTCGGCTCTTGCTTCCACCGTCGGGTTCGGCAACCTGACCAAGACGGCTCCCGCCCTTCGCAGCGAATCGATATCGTATTGAGACGAATCAACCACACTTGCGAGTTGAAGTTGCTGGCTGTGAAACGTGACGTTATTGCCCAGAATGTATTGCGTCATCAGCGGGCTCCGTAGGTAGAATTGAGATGGAGTGTATCAACGGGGGGATTGGGCATCAAGTGCCGAAGGCGAGGATGGTAGTTCGCGCCGCTTCGTGCGCCTCTTGGGGGGTGGAGTAGAGAAGGGAGGGCTCCTCTTGCAGAGTGAGGAGTAGCTTGGGGAATGTGCCGTCTTCGGTGGGCTCCGCCGCATGGCCGACATGGGAGAAGGCTCGCCACGTCCAGAGCCCTAGCTCCAAGTCGCGCTCGACTACCACGTTGAAAGCATTGCCACCTTCAACCTCAATGCGATACGCGTAGGCAAGAGTCTGCCCCCCTGGTTCTGCCGGGGGGTTCCCCTGCCGCTTGAGCTTCACTACCTCTCCCATGCCTCCACCTCAATCTGGGTGATGAGAGAGGATAGCGTATGGACTGAGGTTGACAAGTCTCGCGTATCAAGGACGCCGGGGAGCTTGGAGAGCAATGCCTTAGAAGCGTCCACCATCTGCTTCAGTTGCGCGGTTCTGTGGTCGAGTATCTTCTCGAAGCTCCGCTCCGGGGCATTGGACTCAATCTCGTGTAGCTCGACGAGGGTGGTCTGCGCCGGGAGGATGAAGAGGTCCGAGTACCCTGCATCGTTGAGGGCGTTCCGCATGGGGCCGAGTACCGCCTCAAGGTTGCCGTTGCACTCATTCCACAACCGCATCATCTCGGCGGTAGGGACGGCAATGGCGGCGAGCTTTCCAACGCATTGTGCGCGGTAGGAGCGCTTCGCCGTGACAACCCGTTCCCCATGGCCCAGAGCCGTCAGTCTGTAGCGCCTCATTCCCCGTCCTCCGCCTCGCTGTCGGCGTATGCATTGAGCCCCGAGACAAGCAACTCCCGCGCAACCCTTGCCACCTTGCCTCCGGTATCGAGCAACTCCCGCCCTCGCTTGTCTTCCGGCAACGTCTGCAACCACCCTTTCACGTACCCGAAGGAGTAGTCGCCGGCCTCCAAGCCAATCGCGCTCCCAACGACATAGGCGCTCGACTCCGCCTCGACCTCTTGGAGCCCCTTGGCCGGGAGGGTGGTTTGTGCGGTATGCCCGAGCAAGGCGTGAGCCGCCTCGTGGAGCAGGATACGGAGCCGCATAGGCTCGTCGAGGGCCACCCCCTCCCGCGTACGCGTTCCGACCACAATGAGCCTCCTGTCGGGCGACCAGAAGCCTTGGACGGCCATGTCCACGGGGTCGGTGAGAGCGAGGGGCCGCACCTCGACGGTGATGCCCTTGCGGTCGCGCAAGTAGGCAATGAGCCGCTCCGCGTACTCAACCGCAATGCCGCTGTCGCCGCCGACGTGCCGGGGGTGTTGCCGCTCCCAGGTTCCCTCCCCCTCAGTCTGGGTTACGTCGTAGACCCAACGGATGCGGAAGAACCGGACCCGGCGCTCCGTCTCGTCCTCGTCGTCAGTCTCGGCCTTGATGCGCTTCAGCATGGGAACGAAGATCGGCAGACCATTGCGGCGCATCTCGTCTCGGATGGTGCGGTTGCGCTTGGCCCACCGAGTACGCGGGGCGACTACAGTGATGTCGCCATCGACCACGCCGCTCCGCTTCAGTTCCTCCCAATGAGCCACAATGAGGCAAGTGTTGAGGAACGAATACTCGATGAAGTCGGTCTGCCGCACGAGCATCGACTTCCACGTATCGAGGTCGGTGTCATTGACCCCTTGCACCAGAGCGTCGAACAGGTCGCGGCTCCGGTTCTTCCACTCCTCCTTCTTGGCCTCGCTTGGCCCCCGCTTGGCCTTGCGTTGTTTGGTCGGCTTGCGCCTCTGTGTTGCCGCTTCAACCCTTCTCATCAGTGGCCTCCTTGAGTGTGTATCCGTGCAAGTGTACGAGGGCGAACTTCTGGATATGCCGCCGAGCATTGCCACTCGTGCAAGTCGACTTCCAGACTGCGCCGCAATACTTGCACTCGCATTCGATGCGTTGCTCCTCGGGCATTCCCATGTAGAACGAGCGTGGCTCGTGCTTGGCTTTGATGTGCGGCGGAGCCCACCTCGGCACCCATTCAGTCCAGACTTTGATGGTCATTGGTCGTCCTCAAAGAAGAGGAGATTCTCAATCTCCTCGTGGGTGAAGGATGCCTCGATGTTCGCCGCTTGGGAAGCCGTCACGGCCCCCATAGCAGCCTCGGTGATGCGGGTGGCGATTGCCTGGATGGCGGCGAGCATCTCCCGCGTATCGCCCTCCGCCTTCTTGTTGAGGATTGCCTTGTTCAATGCGCCGTGGAGGGCTTGTTCCAGAGTGCCATAGTAACCGAGCGCCTTCTGCGTCCATGCCCCCGCATTGTCGCCCTTCTTGCGCTTGTAGCGCTTCATCAGTTCAAAGCAGACGCCATCGTCGGCCTTGATGTAACAGTCATTCGAGAGCCAGATAACCACGTTGCGCCTCCTTGGTTGCACCGCAATACGTGTTGCGGTGTCCCTGCTCTGTTATGCCGTGTCGCCTTGCCCCCGTGCGCGCGTACGCGCTAGTATCTGCGAATGATTGTGAAAACGTCGAAGGGTTGGCAAGTGTTGAGTGAGGAGCGAAAGCCGCTGAGTGCTGACGACCTGACTCGCGACGAAGCCGAGAAGCGATTGGCTCTGGTGGAGTGGTTCAAGAAGCAGAAGAAGGGGAAGCGCGGAGGGCGGTAGCCTGGTCGGTGAGCACTTGAACGAGGATGTCTGCCGTGCGGTCGAGGTCCATGTCGTGAGCCTTGGCCCACTCCGCAATCTCCACCACGGCTCCCACGATTGACTGCTTCGCGATGCTGTAGAGTTGGATCTCCTTCTCCGTCAGTACCGAGAACACCGATGGTTCGGGGGCCAAGAACGCGTCGCCCGTGTCGAACTGCACGACAACATCGTTGATTGGCACCCCGTTCGGGTCGATGAACTCACGCTCGGCATACACCTTCAACACCCTGCCGAGTCTGCCTGTCTTGGTATGCAGAACATACTTGCCCTTCAGTTCTTCCATCTCAATCCTCCTCACTGATGACGAGCCCGTGGTCGTCTGTGAATGACACGTTGCGCATGGCCCCCCCTTGCTGAAGCGGAACCACCGCATCGAGGTCGACGGGGCCGGCTTCTTCCTCATAGAGAGCGTCGTCAACAATGGGTGGGGGCAACTCCACACTCCCGAGCATCTTAGTCTCGAATCCGGCTCTGTAACCCCCTCGCCAAGCCTCGCGGCAACCGTGAGTGAATAGCTCAATCCAGTCCCCCACGGTTGCCTCCGGGTTGTGACGGGAGAAGTCCCGCGCAAGGGCTCTGAAAACGTCGGGAGGCTCAGGGGCTTCCTCCTTGCCTGCGAGCTTCTCGACTACCACCTTGAGCCACGACTTGCGCTTCATTGCTCCTCCACGAACACCTTGGGATTGACTGTCACCAACGCTTCTGCGGCGTACATGACGGGGACCATCCCACCATGGTCAACACCGAGCAACGTTGCCCGACTCCATGCTTGCTCGGGTGGGGGGACAGGGTAGCGCTTCGCGTACTCGAACGGAAGGAAGACGTGCCACGGCTCCCGGTTGCGGCGGAACCAGAGCATGGGAACAAGGCTGTCCTTGTCGGCTTGTGTCTGGGCCTGAATCCACCATTGCCAGACAGGGCTCGGACGGCCATCCAAGAGCCGCTGCATTGACCAGTTCTGCTCCCGCTTCACCTCGACACTGAAGGGGAACTCCTCCAGTGTCGTCATCACGTCTCCGCTGGCCCTCATTCCGGCCTTGACCTTCTGGTGGAACCGGCTTGCTCCACCCCACCCCCCTGACCCCGGCGTCTTGACGAACACGGCTCCGGGGAAGTGAGGAGTCCACCACTCCATGAGAAGCTTGCATACCTCGCGCTCCCCGGCCTTGCCCTTGCGGTCACTCCTCATTGGGTGCCTCCTCTCCAATTGCCGTGACTGTCGAATAGCCCTCGTGGCGTTGCACCCGAATCATGGCAGGCATCGTGCTCATAACGTCGTTGTGGTGGGCCACAACGAACGCTTGAGGGTTGCCCTGGTCCAGTGTGCAAGCGCTCAGAAGGAGGCGGGTGAACGCGTCACGGTTGGCCTCGTCGAGCGCACCGAATGGCTCGTCAATGAGTAGCACCCCCCATTGACTGCCACGGTCCCGCTTGAACCAACTCCCCGCCTCCAAGCGAATGACCCCTCCAATGATGTCCTCCGCCGCACCTGAGCGGTCGGAGAAGAGAATGTCACTCTTGTCGATGGTCTTGTTGCCACGCTCCGCATCACAACGCGGACACCGCTTCACCCGTTGGCTGGCCGGCAACGAGAACCCGCATGAGGTGCATACGTCGGAAAGCCCCTTGCCCTCGCGAGCCCAAGTGATGTTGAACTCCAGGTCAATCATGCAGTCGTGGAGCTTGGCATTGCCATTGAGCACGATGCCCTGGAGCACGCGCTCCGCAATGATGCGTTGCGCCCCTTGCCTGCCGAGCACGACTGCCGCCGCTTGGAGCACCGACATCTCCTGCTCAATCTCAAGCAACCGTTGCTCCGCCTTCGACGCCTCCGCAGTCCCCGGCTTCCAATCCTCCACAAGCTCCGCGAGGTTGCGGTGGTTGCGGTCGGCATCGGCGAACACCTCATACGCCGTTTCCTTCTCCCGCTTGAGGTGGTCGATGCTCGGGGCTTCCGGGTGAGTGTTGATGTAGACGAGAGACGGCTTGCACTCTGCCGCAATAGCGTCGAGTTCCGCTCTGCGCTTCTCGATGTTCCGCTGTCGCCGCGCCTCCGCGTTGGCTTCGACGAGCTTGCCGTTCAGATGCCTCGATTCCTCCCCGGCCTTGCGTGACGCCTCTACCGCGTTGTCGTAGCGCTTGCGATTGAGCTTCTCCGCCGCAAGGATCTGCTCGCTTGCGGGGCATTGCATACGGTTGACGGGGCATACGCCGTCGAACTCACCCACAAGCAAGTCATGCGCTCTGCGCACCTCGTTCTCGGCGGTAGCCTTGGCTTCGTTCGCCTTCGCCGCCTCCGCCGCAATACGTGTTGCGGTGGTTGCGGCCCCTGCCGCGTCGGCAACCCCGAGCCCCTTGCGCTCGGCCACAATCGCCCGATAACGCTCGACG
>Ga0209201_1000220_pt1 | contig 86107 bp, 62 predicted proteins | sample AD_UKC055_MetaG_FD_184411 | JGI IMG/M metagenome (GOLD analysis project Ga0209201, IMG submission 184411) | Active sludge microbial communities of municipal wastewater-treating anaerobic digesters from USA - AD_UKC055_MetaG (SPAdes) (version 2) | ecosystem: Engineered > Bioreactor > Anaerobic >...
TTCGGACGCGCACACACTTCCCTTGCCTGGAGCCGCGACGGGCGCACCTGGGTGAGGGACCGAACCGAGTTCTTTGAGCCGGATGATAATCCCGCCGCCTGGGATCATGCCCACGCATGGATTGACGACCAGCTGATCGTCCGCGATGAAGTCTATCTCTATTACGGCGGATATCAACAAGGCCACAAAATGAACCGCTTTGACGAACGGCAGATCGGCCTGGTCAAAATGCCTCTGGACCGTTACGTTGCCCGACGCGCAGTCGGTACAGAATCCGGTACACTGAAAACCGTCCTGATTGCGTTGACTGGACCCGTTAACACGTTACGGGTAAATGTCAATGCATCCGGCGGACAATTACGGGCACAGATAATCAATGCCGACACCGGCCAAGCCCTTCCGGGCCTGACCTTTTCGGATTGCGAACCGATTACCGTGGACTCTTTACACGCTCCGGTTCACTGGCGCAAAGGCGATCTCTCCGCCGCGGCCGGTAAACACATCCAGGTTGAATTTGAAATAATGAAAGCCGACTTATTCGCCTTCGAATTCATTCAATAGTATTGTGTAATTGATCTGATCATGATCCGGCAAGGAAGGTATGTTCTTTCCATTCAGCACACGTACAATCTCTCCGTCACTTTGACCACAGGCTGCTATGGCTTTCCTCTCCCGACGGCCTCAAGCGGATGCACGGGCCGGTACTGTTTTCTATAGTCGGGAGGCAGTATGGGGAACAGAGGTTCTTCCGATTCCGGAAGATGGATTTCCGGCGGCGCGGGAAGCGTGGAGCAAATCCAGGAACCGATTTGATTTTGATCGCCTGCCGACAACTCAATCCTGATCTGGTTTGCTCCGGCCACTAAAGGAACCTGAAACCATGCTTCCTCCCGCTCCGTTCTTGACCGTGAACGAATTGTAGTGGAAGTTTCCTCTCCGTTAATAGTCGCCTTAATCCCATAGCGTATTGTTGATGACGGACGGAGATAGACGAGCAGATTACTGCTCGTGTGAGACTCTGGAATATCCACCATTGCTGCCACGGTGATCTTGCCGGATTGCAGGGAAGGTCGTGATACCTGTACTCCGGGTTCTGTGAGAGGGCTTTCCACAAGATCGGGAAACGGTCCCGGCGAGACAGGTTCCCGGCGAATGTCCAGGAGGATTACCTCGTAGCCATAAATCGGAAATGCAACGCTCTCATTCCATGCCGCATCGGCTACATGATACCGATGAGGATAGATCATATTAACAACAAACGGTTTCCCTGTGTGTTTCAGATCCAGCTCAGAATTGATTTCCAGAGACACTTCGCGTGTTTCAATTGAAGGGTTATGAATCGCGACCAGAGAACGGTTATCCCGATTGCCATGGGCGTATCCGCACACCTCGGCCTTATTGGGATCGCCGAGTACCCAGCGCGTGTGGCGGTAGATTTCACGATTGTGACAGACCCAGCGATGGACATCCGCGAGGAATCGCATGCCGGTTGGGGTGGTTCCCAGGAGCGGAAGATCCGAGCAGGCAATGAAACTGGTAATGGTTCCGCGTCCCGCAAGCCCGAGGACGTACTCGTTTTCCCATTTTTCCGTGTAGTCTTCGTTGACTGCCGTGACGCCGTCGATGAGATGGTCTTTTCGGACTTGGAATCCATATAGATCCTCGGCCCAGAGCGGGAACGGCCTTCGCTGATTCCGATGCAGTTCGAAACACTGGATATCGCGCGCGGTAATCAATTCATCGCGGAGAGCCGGGGAAATGATGTGCGTACCGACGGTGTCTCCGGGAACGCTGTGGACTCCATCCACGACGGTCAGCCACCAGGGGCTGACCCACTCCCCGCAGACAAAGAAGTCGATATCGATGTCCGGCTGAATCTGTCTTATTGCATGGAAAATGTCTAACTCGGCGTTGACTACCGCCTCGGTTCCGTATTTGCCCGCATCCGGCCCGTCGGAAACCCAATGGCCGTGGCCGGGCGTATTACAGCCGTAACCCTGTCCCAGATACATTCCGTCGAAGGAAATGACACGCATATCGTATTTCCGGACAATTTCCAGCAGGCGCGCTTTCGCGGCGCCATGGTAAATCGGCTCTGCCAGGCAGTAGGCTTTCGGGTGGTGCAGACCGAAGCCCTGAGTCTTTCCCCAATCATGTGTGCTTGTGTCGAACACGCAGGAAAACGACGCCCAGAATCCCAGGCCGGTCGGACTGCCTTTCAATACACGAAGGGTTTCATCCCATATATTTTCCTCAGTGGGAACCCACAGCCCCTCGGGGCGATACATGTCGAATCCGGCATCATAACTGAAAGCATCAAAAACCTTCCCATACGGTTTCTCCAATTTGTCTACGAGATATTGGGCCATGGCAAGACCCTGCGAGAGACGGTCAGGCGGTTTGATTACACGAAATCCGTTCCACCAGAAAAATACTCTCGGTGGGCCGGAGTAGTATTTTATTACATGTTCTACATAAGTCTCGAAGGCGTCCCTTGCTTCGCCGCGGGCGGCCGCCCCCATGACCGCCGGGTAGGATGTATAGGATTGTCCCGGTTTCAGCTCAATGCCTGGATGTTGGCGCAGGAAAAGAGTACCCGATTGATCGACCGCGGTGTTTGCGGCGGGATGCTCAAGGCCGGTCCAGACGGAATCGTAGAGAACAGGTTGACCGTAGTCCGTAAGAGATGGGAATTGCGGATTTGCGGAGTAATCTAACGGCTCACCGCCAAGGGTAAGATGCTCGACTTCCAACCGGCGGAGGACACGAGTGTGATTCGAATTGTTTGTGATTGTAACTGTTTTCCGCAGGTATGGCGTGCTCGTTTCAGGATTGTATGAAATTGTTGCCGAAAGAAGGCAGGCATCACACATCAATCCCACCCAACCGCTGAGTACACCATGGGGTCCTGCGGAGATGGCTGCGGCTCCCATGGGATTCCAGTGGAAGTCAGAGGATTTCAGTTCGGGAAGGCCGGCAATTGAAAGAACGAATTCCTCGCCGGTAACGGGGATAACACGGTCGGCAATGAGATTCCTGATAGCGGTTGTTCGGATAATTCCCCGGTCGATAACGATGTCCCTTTGGAGGAAATTGTTTCCGACCGGGCAGACTTCCGCATAGCCCATCCCGATGATATGGAACAATACAGGAAACAGAATGAGTCGTGTTCTCATAATGTACGGTCCTCCGACGGATGTTATGTAACCGAATCGTGTCGGCGACTCAGTGACCTCGAAAAGTCACAGGTAAGATACCGATGCTATGCGAAGACACCCTCAACTCGATCGTCTCCTCGAAGCGTGATGGCGAAGAGTGACGCATGGAATTCGGGTCCACGGAAAGTCATTATACATATTTGAGCCTGTGCGTACCAGCGCTATTTCGGAGCGATCAACACACAGCCGATTCCATGCGGTTCCAGTGACCCGTGAATGACAGCCTCCTCACCCTCTTCGGTGACTTTCGGCGGCGTATCATTCCATAGATCAACGATTTTTCGATTTTCTTCGCCAGGCACGGCAATTAAAGAGCCGTCCACGGAGCAATAGCCGGCATTGTATAGAGTATAAATTACTCGATCCCCATCACGGAAGCGATTGGAATAAACGTTATCGGCCATAGTGGGAACGAGGGGTGAGCAGTCATCTGAAGCAAATATCGCGGAATATGTTTTTTGAATGATGTGGGATTTGCGGACGAAGGCCCGAAACGCAGCGCTGTACCAGGATGCGGCCCGTCCTTTCAACCAGATCGCGTGACCATGGAAGAAGGCCAGTTTGGCATCTTCTTCCCCGGCAGCGCGCGGGTAGATTCCGGGAACAAACAGCTCGATGATTTTCAATTCAGGAAATACATAACGCGCCAGGTTAATTTTTGTGGGGTGACTATTCTCGCCGGAGGAGTGCATCCCATAACAGAATGCGGCGTCAACCCATTGAGAGGTCAGATCGCACGGAACCTCTTCGGTATAAATAGCCGTTTCCGGATGGGACCGGTCGAAAGCCCGGCGGATTGCCCGGAGCATGGCATCCTCACCGATCAGGGGTGACTGACCGGGAGGGTGGCCGTGCTGTGTGTTGTAGCAGGCCTTGCTGCGGTCCGCAAATCCGAATTCATCGACATAGAGTGCATGAGCGCCTGTTTCTTCGGCTACTCGTTGATATGTCCGGCTGAACAGCTCCTGCCATTCAGGGACAGCGGGGCAGAAGAACATTTCGCGGTTGCCGGTCCAGAACGCCGGTTGACCGTCGGCGCGAGTAATTTGCCAGCGGTTACCCACCTGTTGCGCCAGGCGACTTCTTTCATCTACCAGGTATCCCTCCAGGTAGAGGCCGGTATAAATACCGTGTTTGTGGGCGGAAAGGATTGCGGAACGCAAGCTCTCTTTACCGCCCAGTTCGGTGCAATCGTAGTCGCCGACTCGACCAGATCGTTCGGAATACGCCCAGCCGGAAATATCGATGAGGTCGATCCCGCCGAAACATTCTTGCGCTTCTTCGACCAGATCGGAAAAGGTGTATTGATTCCGTGTCTCATCAAATAGATATCCGGTTCCGCCTAACGGGTAATCCCGTCGGCAAATCCAGATGTTCCGCATCCACGCGTGGGACTCCGGCTGCGAAATTCGCCAACTGTGTGCCCAGTCGGAATAGAAGTCCAGGGCATCATGCCAATCTCCCGGATGTCCACGAAGCACAGTCGGCGGCGACACCCATCGCTCGTGTGGATTGAGTGCGATCGGAACGGACTTCCCATATTCAATTCCAATGTCGATCCCGACCGGATTCTTAGTCAAATGATATGTTTTCTCGTTCAGCTCTCGATCCTGGGTATATACGCATAGCCCGCCTTTCTGTGGAGAATACATGTCCAGAAATTGCAGCGGAAAGCAGCCGCCATAATCTTGGTCGATATTGACGGGTTGCATGGAGATCATGGAAGAGCGGCCGGGAAAGCAGTAGCAATTCTCATTTAAGGACTCGGAAATCTTTAGAGCGCGCAAGTCGGGAAACACTACTCGAATGTCCCGGCTGCTGTCTGACTTGTTCTCGATCTCCAAGTGCATTGTAATTCCCGTGTCGGCTCCAGATGAACAGACAAGGACGACGGAAAAGGTCTTTGTTTCAGCGCGAAGAGGAATTGGGCTTGAATCCGGCCGGTCCGGATCGCTCAGGTCCGAGACAAGGAATTCACTGGAAGGTATTTCCATAGTTCCGTCGTAAATGGTAAAGAGTCTTCGGTCTGTAGCGTGTTGTATTATAGAACGGGCGGTGTGTTGCAGGGTTAAATCGACTAATGTCAGCGCTCCATAGAGGGGCAATCGCAGTTGCAGGAATTTGTCCTTCAGAATGGCGACGGGCCTTGAATCTTCGACGGGAGGGGGGCGGAGGTCCGTGTCCTGTAGTGAAATGATCGCGTGAATAGACGGGGAGGTGTTTCGATTTACCGAAATCCACGGCAGGAATATCTGACCATAAGACATCTCCTCGGAAATCCGGAGACCCCGCAGCTCCTTCTCCGCATCGGATGGAATCCGGTACGTATGCAGACCTTCGTAGACAACGTATTCCTGCGAGTCGGCGTGTTGTGGGAACGCGGAGGATGTGGAGCCATCCGTATAGTCAATACGGACCAGGAGGCGTTCCGGCTCGCGGATTTCCGAGCGGGGAACAAATTGCCATGGGTTGTCTGTGCCGAAAAGTCGGCATCCGAGCAGGAAGGCGATTTCACTCGCTTTCCCCGACAGGGGAATCTCAATTGCTCCCGGATTCTGTAGTGATGTGGCCGGGATATTTTCAGGGCAATCGGATCCCGGGAATCTATATTCACCGACCTGGAAAAATGAATTCGGACTTGTTGGAAACGGCCAACGGAATATTCTATCAAACATGTCCCGCGATAGCGTACCATGTGGTATCGGAATAACTTCCCACTCATTTCCGATGAGACATTTGTCGATCTTTTGTGGAATAACGGTTGATGAAATGCGTTCGATATCGGGATGTTCGAATTGAAGATATTGTAAAGCGAATGTGCATTCTGTACCGGAGGGGATGCGGACACAAATCTGATCGACTTGATGTGTATCGAGAACGACGGACAGGTCTATCGATATCTCATGCTGTTCACCGTCGGTGAGAATATCCTTACCGGAGAGCAGGGCAGCCTCTCCGCGAACGGCAAGGGGATTCTCCGGGTTTTTTGCACCGGGGGTGACCGGACCGGTTGCGCCGGAGCGGAGAAAAAGCACGGGAGTATCGGCATTCCATGATCCTGACGCCGAATAAGCGAAGCGGCAGATAGAAAAGGAATCAATCCAGATCGGTTCGACGGTCAGGGTCCATAAGCCACCGGAAGACTTGGAATTGAATCGGGCCTGGTACGGCGAGGAGAGGATTTCAAGATTCGCCGTCTCGGACGTCCCTCTGAATTTCCACAGGGCAGAGCATTCCTGTAAAGTCCAGCCGATATCGGAAGCCTGTTCACCGGCGGGAGTATCTGAAAATGCGGGAGAGACGAGACCGAAAGAGAGGATAAGCAAATAGACGAGAAAGACAGGCGGACGGTAAGAACTGCGGTGAAAGAGGTGATTCATGGTTTTATCCGTACATATACTCAAATTCTTCAAAAATGTTCCGGCGATACCCCTTCCCGGATATCTTCCTGCCCCAAGGCTAAAGATCGCAAGGGGTGGTGAAGCGGCGGCCAGGCGGGACCGGCGACATTTGGCGTTTCTGTGCAGAGATCCTGGCTGGGACGGACTGCAAAAGCAAGGCTTTTCTTTTGCAGGGTGCCGGTTTAGGCTATATGTCCGTGTGTTCGCGGCGTCTCTGTACCCCTATCCCTCTATTTGACGAGGTGTCGTGATGGACCTATTGATGGTATTTCCCTTCGTGGCCATGCTGTTGTGTATTGCACTCATTCCATTGTGGTTTCCCCACTGGTGGGAAAGCAACCTGAATAAGCTGAAAATCTCTTTAATTTTGTCTATACCGGTCGCGATTATTTATGCGACAGGTTTGGATGAACGAATACTCGTGATACCGGAGCAGGCGGCGGCCAGGGAAGAGATTTCCATACCGGAGGCCGAATCTCCTACTGCTGCCCCCCAATCGGCGCCGACCCCCTCTCCGGAAGGGCAGAATCAATCCACGGAGGGTGCGCCACCATCAGGGCAATCTGGAGCGCATTCGGATCCGCCCGGTCACGCAGAGAGCGGACAGGAGATCCATCGAGGATTTATTGCCATACTGTATTCTTTGCATGAATATATTTCCTTTATCTGTATGTTGGGTGCCCTGTTTGTGATTTCCGGCGGTATTCATTTGCGTGGGAAGTTGGCCGGAACGCCGGCGGCGAACTGCGGGATTCTGGCAATCGGTTCGATTTTGGCGAGTTTCATTGGGACAACGGGAGCCTCGATGATTTTGATTCGTCCGTTTCTTAAAAGCATTCTCTGGCGGAAACGGCCGTATGTTCCGGTAATCTTTTTTATTTTTCTGGTATCCAACATCGGAGGGCTACTGACACCCCTGGGCGATCCACCACTCTTTCTGGGCTTTCTGCGCGGGGTCCCGTTTTTGTGGACATTGCGCCTGATACCGGAATGGTCCTTTATGGTCGGTCTCGTTCTTGCTACCTATTTTGTGATTGATTCACGCTTTTACAAGGAGGAAAAAGCGAATCGCCCCGTTGCAGGGTCCGGCGACGAGAGCGGCACGCTGGGTATTGAGGGAACGTTGAATTTCCTGTGGCTGGCGTGCATTGTGGCGACGACCGCTTTTGTCAGCGAATCTCCATATCGAGAAATCGCCTACATTGTCATCACACTCATTGCTTTGAACACTACACCTGCCAGGGTCCGTGAGCAGAACGCCTTCACATTTCATCCGATTATCGAGGTTGCGGTTCTGTTTTTCGGCATCTTTGTGACCATGGTTCCGTCTCTTCAGCTTCTCCAGATCCATGGCCCGAACATGGGAATTACAAAGCCCTGGCAATTTTTCTGGGTGACCGGATCATTGTCCTCGTTCCTGGACAATGCGCCGACCTACGTGACGTTCTTTGTGCTGGCGCAGTCTCTTCATGCGGTTGCCGGGCCGGGGACTACGCTGATCGCTCACGTTCCCGAAGACCTGTTGGCGGCGATTTCCTGCGGGGCCGTGTTCATGGGAGCGAACTCCTATATCGGGAACGGGCCGAATTTCATGGTGAAAGCCATCGCGGAGGAATGGAAAGTGCAGATGCCTTCATTCTTCGGGTACATGGCCTGGTCGGTCGGGATTCTGATCCCCTTGTTCTTTATCGTGACGCTGGTTTTCATGATTTGAGAAACAGGAACCTGTGGTAGACCAGTTTTGGGGCTGTCAGGACAAGCCGCCTGCATGACAACCCTTGCCCGAACCCCGGGATGGTATGAAAAAGGCCCGGCGAAAACCGGAGAAGGAGACACAACTATTGAATGCGGCTGTGGAACAATTCTCTTCCGAGATGGCCGCGCGATCGAAAGGTTACAATGACACGACAGGATGAAAGGAACAGATGAATGGATGACCCGTCTTTTCCCCGACGTAGTTTTCTGGCTACCGCAGGCAGCATGGCCGCATTTTCCACAAGCAATCCCTGTCTGGCGCTCGCCGCTTCGGGAGTGATGCGTAAAGGGCGAATTCGCCAATCCGTGTCCCGCTGGTGTTATGACAGCGTGTTGGATTGGGAGCCTTTCGCGAAGGCGTGCGCGGAAATGGGGCTGGTCGGGATCGACCTGGTGGAACAGAAGTACTGGCCGATTGTCAAGAAATACGGACTGATCTCTACCATGGTTCCCGGAGCCGGCAACATTTCGGACGGCACAAACGATCCGGCTAACCACGCCCGACTACTCGAACAATTTCAAGCGAATATCAAAGCGGCCGCCAATAACGGTCTTCCGAACGTCATTACATTTTCGGGAAATCGTCGCGGCAAGAGCGATGAGGAAGGACTCGCGAACAGCGTTCCTGTTCTCAAGCAGGCCGCCGCGATTGCCGAAGATCACAATGTGACGATTTGCATGGAACTTCTCAACAGCAAAATCGATCACAAAGATTACCAGTGCGACCACACCGCCTGGGGCGTGGAACTGTGCAAACGTGTGGGATCTCCACGATTCAAGCTTCTTTACGATATTTACCATATACAGATTATGGAAGGCGACGTGATCCGGACGATCCGCGAACATATCGACTTTATCGGGCATTTCCACACGGGTGGGAATCCTGGACGGATGGACCTGGACGACACCCAGGAACTCAACTACAAAGCGATCATGGAGGCCATCGCCGCGCTGACGGAGGAAGGAAAGTTCAACGGCTATGTAGCGCATGAATTTGTCCCGAAGAACAAAATGGATTCCCTCCGCGCCGCCGTGGAATTGTGCGATGTGTGATTACCGATGACTCCTACAAGCCGAATTATGGTCGTTTTATTGATGTGGCTGATTTTGAATCCGATTCACGCCGACCCGGAATCTCTGACTATGAAAAAGGAACCTTTCCCGTCCCGAATCGATCTTTACGATCCTGCCTGGCTGGAAGCGCATCGGCCGTTTCTGATCGCCCACCGGGGAGGAGTCATTACCGAGGATACTCCGGAATGCTCGCTGGGCGCTATTCGCCTTGCTCGGGAGCATGGATATTGCATGGTGGAACTGGATATCCGCGAAGCGAAAGACCATGTGCCTGTGGTGTTTCACGAGTCGAATCTTAAGAACAGTTGCGGCATCGATAAGACGATCTCGGCTCTGACATCTACCGAGGCGGTTTCAATTCGAATGTACAAAACCGGCAACAACATGGCGAGTAATGAGCGAATTCCGACCTTTGAACGGGCCGCGTCTCTTTGTAGTGAACTGAACCTTGGGATCATGATGGACATCAAAGATAAAGGTGGAAGTGAAGAGTTTTTCCGTCAGATTGTCGGGATTATCCGGAGACACGATCTTAGCCGATGCGCGATCTGTATATCCCGCATCCCTCGGGCGGAGTCCATGTGGGGAGAGGCGGTCATGTTTCGGTTACTTGATAAAGAATGGTCAAATCTTGCCGAAACAGGGAAGGATTCCTTCAGGAATCGTTTCTGGTTCGGCGTACCGAAGGACATCACGGATGAATCCATCCGGGCGCTCCGGGAGAGGGGCGCCCTGGTCATTCCTGCGATCAATACGTTCCGTTATCATGCGGCCTCTCATCTTGAAGAGGCCGCGCAGGATATCCGGCGAATGAAGGCTGTCGGGGTGGATGCCTTTCAGATCGATTCCGTATACGAAGGCTATTTCAAATAGGTTCGGCGAGTTTCACATGCTTTCATTCGTTTGTGTACCCGCATGGCTTGCAGGCAGAATGTGTTTAATTTCGCTTCGGTAATATGCGACATGCTTCTTCCATCCGTCTCGATGGCCAGCGCGGGCAGGTGAGTCATTCCGCTTTCGGCGAACAGTGTATGATTTCCGTGCGAAAGAATCTTCTTGGATTCGACATTCATACAAAACTCAAACACGGCTTCGGTTACTCGTGACGGAAGGCAGCCGAACGGCCCGATGGAAATGACGCCGCATACCTCGTCCAGAATCTCATGTATTCCGAGACCTACGCTCAGCATCGTTTCATAGACAATGTACGGATTCAGGAAATGAGAGGCATCCTTCATCAGGTGTCGGACACTCGGATGTGCGGGGGGGAGAAGATTCGAACGGGACAGGATTCTGCGGATTTTCGATTCAATCCATTGCTTGAAGAGAATGCGGAGCAGAGGATACACTCGCGGCTCGTTGCCCAGCGGATTGGAAGAATATCCGAATAACCTTATGTAATCACAGAAATAAATATATTCCGCGAGGGGAGCGACGGTGACTACAAATCCGCGATCGGCTAATTTTTGGACGAGTCCGCGTCGCGAGAACGAGTTGCCCCGTGCAAAGACCTCTCCCAGGAGACGGATTTTCGGGGCTTCCTCCGGGGACATGGTCAGCGGAACGGATCGAAGCCTGTTAGCGGTTTGTTCCAGGGCTGCATCCAGCCCCGCGCAGGCCCCGGATGCAATACATTCTTGAATCCGGCGGAATTCATCGTGAAGAATACCGACTGCGGATTGGCGGTCGACGGCAATAGCAAGAAACAGGTTTCGAATATCCTCAAAGAGATCGGTGGTCAGCAGCACCCGCCAGACGAGGCGAACAAACTCGGTACCGAGTTCCTCGAATCCCTGGTTGTCATCCAGGGACAGGATAGCGACATCCCGGAGACGGCGTTTTTGTATGTAATGATCCAGGGCGACCGTGTATTGGCCTTGTCGGCATGGACCGTGGGATTTCGGCATGAAGAAAAGAAGCACCTCATCCGGCTGACGTGTTTCCAGTTCGGAGAGAAGGGAGCCGGTTGTGAGTTGATAGGGGAGACATTCCTTACAGGTTCCGCACTCTCTTCCTTTTCTGTGTTCCCGGATTCCGATACGGGCCATGGTAGCGCGAATACCGAATCCGCGGAGCGAGGCGGCCAGGCCCGCGGAATTGAACTCTCCCATTTCAGGAACGACGACGCGAACCCGTGGGTGCGTAATGGAAAGAGTTTCTCCGCTCGATGTGCGGATTTTCGGGGTTTTGCCGTCCATAATAATCGAGGCGGGTCGATACGAATCGGTTTCGGGTACACGTACGGGACGGCCGTGAATCCGGCGGTAGCCGTTCACAATATCCAGGAACGCCTCGATTCGTGTATCAATACCGACATCCGCCGTATGGCTGTCCAGTTCCAGGGTCAGGGAGGGTTTGTCGCCCATGATGTCACGGAAATAGCCGAGAATGAAAGCGTCCGGTCCGCAACTGAAGTTGGTAATAAATACGCCGAACAGCTGGGGGTGTCGACAGACAACATTCGCGGCCTGAAGAATGTCGTGAGCGATACCCCAATAGATCTCGGAGACAGAAGGTTCATCCCGGCAGGGCAGGGAATCGAAGGGGATGACATGAATCCCCTGCGAAGCGAGCCGGTGAGGGATTCCCATATTCAGGAGGGGGGTAAAGGCGTTATACGGTCTTCCAAAGAGGACGACGGCGAACTGGGAGGGATCCGATTCCACCTCCGCAAGAGCAGCAGCGCCGGATTCGACGAGAGCATTCGAGTAGGATTCCTGGGCGGCAAGAGCCTCTCGGAAAGCGCGTCGGGCCGTCCTTTTGTCTACCCCGAGTTTCTTTGCCACAGCAAGTAGAGGATCTTCTGCCGCCGACAGGCCATGGGACAGATCCAGTGTCGGACGGAGAATGCGATCCCTGGGGAGACGATCCGCAAACGTGCCCGGCAGGACGGAAGATTCCGACTGGACAAATACACAGGTATTGGCGCGTGTTCCATTATTGCGATAGGGTAACAGCCTTATCATCGGAAGGAAATAGAAATTCGGGTTTCGGTCGATCAGGTTGCCGAATGTGCCGTGGGCAGCTTCCATGGGGTAGCAGAATGCGGCGCCGCGTCGGGCCGCGCTTTCCGGATCGACCGAATCGGGCAGAATGACCTCCATGCCGAGTGAAGTAAAGAAGGTAGAGAACAGCGGGAAATACGTGTGCATGAGAAAGGAATTGTTGATTCCGATCTGCAAGGGGGAAGGATTCGAGGCGAAACCGGCGGCAGGCCGGATATGGAATAGAGTATTTGTGCGACCGGTTACATGATCGTACCGGGTGGAATCGTACCGCTGCCTTAACCGGAGATTTTCATACTTTCTACAGGAACCGCCGAAGGGATAGGTTTTGCCTTCTATTTCGATGCGGGCGATTTCGCATTTTCGGTCGCATTGATCTTTACCGCCCCGGCAGATAAAGGGGGCTTTCTGTTTCAGTTCGCGGGCAGCCAGTGTGTTCAAGGAGAAGGAGTCTCTCTCGAGAAGCCCCAGTTCCAGGCGTTTCTTTACTTCGAGGGCGACGCCGAACGCGCCCATGAGGCCGGGTTCGGGCGGGACGATAATGTGTTGTCCGGTGAGTCCGGCCATGGCGAGAGGAACAGAGCGGTTGTAGCAGACACCGCCCTGCATGAGGATTGTTCTGCCCGCCGGGCGATTTTGTTTGACACGATTGAGATAGTTCATACAGATCGAATAGACAATGCCTGCAAGGATGTCCTCCCTCGCGAATCCCTCGTGGATGGCCGTATTGATGTCGCTTGCGATAAAGGCAGCGCATTCATCGCTGAAATTGAGAGGCTGTGTGGCTCGAAGCGCCAGCGGTGCGATTTCATCGACCGGGATCTTGAGATGCTCGCCTGCGGCCTCCTCCAGGAAGGAGCCGGTTCCCGCGGAGCAGGCTTCGTTCATGGCATAGTCCGTGGCAACTCCATTAACCAGGTAGGTGTACTTGGCATCCTGGCCGCCGATTTCAAAGACCGTTTCGACATCCGTGTCGATGAACCGCGCCGCAGTAGCATGTGCGGTGATTTCGTTGATGACCGAAGGAGTCAGAGCGTGAAGACCCGCGATGTAACGTCCCGACCCGGTTGTCCCCAGGCCGACGATGGAATGCGGCACGGAGCCGACCTGATGGGCCAGTTCCGCATAACACTTGCGGGATGCCTCGACGGGATCGCCATCGGTGCGCAGGTATACGGCAGCGACAATGGCATTGTCCTTTATGCGGAGCAGCACGGCTTTGGTAGTAGTCGAACCGACATCCAGTCCGAGGATACATTCGTCATCGGCACGAAGTTCCCCGCGCTGCGACTGCAGGAATGTCACAAGGGAGGTGTGCTGCGACAATGGCGGAAGCAGTTCGAACGAGGATACCTGATATGGAAAGACGTGATCGGGATGAATGTCCGGTGTGGAACCATTTCGGGAAGCATACAACGCCGCGCCGAGAGCCTCGAACCACGGGGCCTCGTCGGGCACAATCATCTGTGGAAATTCCCTGTGCAGCATTTCAACGACGGCGCGATTCCGCGCAACACCGCCTACCAGCATGGGGCGTCGGCACCCGCTTTGTTTAAGAAGGTCCACGATCTTTCCGGCCATCATTTCGCACAAACCTGCCACAACCCGCTGTTTGGATGCGCCCTTGTTCAATGCATGGGTGCAGTCACTTTTGCAGAACACGGAACAACGACCGGAAACCTTATAGGGAGACGGTTCCGAAACGGCGAGGTCGGTTGCTTCGTCCACTGAAAGGTTCATTCGTCGTATCTGCTGCAGGAAGAACTCCCCGGTGCCGGATGCGCACTTGTTGCCGGAAAACACCCGTGCGATATGCCCGGTCCGGTCCAGGCGGTACACAAAGAAAACCTCTCCGCCTGCCGAAACGATTGCATCGCACTCAGAGCCGCTTGCGGCGACGTATTCATAAGCGTATTCGAGGGCCTCCGGTTCGGTAAGAATCGGGATGCTCCCATTTGAAACGGAGGTCCGTCGAACCACAGCGAATCCTGCAACGGTCTGATTGGAATCGCCGGACAGCAGGGATGCCAGGCAGCCTTTCGGGTCCCCGTGGTGAGGTTTGCAGCAGCTCGAAAGGACATGGATCCGCCCGTTGTCGCTTCCGATCCGCACACAGGAGACAGTGGACGAACCGATGCAGATTCCCAGATATGATTTAGCAGGTTGGTCCAATGCGCAGTCTTGCTTCATCTCTGCAATGCCCTTTACATTCACATTAGACTGGCTATTTCTTTTATATTATACCTCTGCAATAATTCGCAATGCCATGGCGCAAATGTCCGGTCCTGGACAGAAGTCCCGGAAAGGGAGACGATCTGCCGACGGAGAAGAAGAACCGGCGAGGCGCTGGTGAGAATGGAAAACCTTCACCCCAATGATCTGCCGGAGGGAGAGGGGGAAAGGGCCGGTATAAGTTTCCGGTTTCTTGCCGAGAAACAAGCGAGTTTCTTGCCGGGAAACAAGGCGAATAGAAATCATTCTAAAGATATTTTAAGTTATACAAGACCAGCGGCAGGGAAGTCAGACAATGTCTACCGTATTCCGTATTTTCTGGATGGGATTCTGGGCCGGATGGGCTGTGCTTGCGGTCTCGGCACACCCGCTGAGCCAGTTTTCCATCAATCATTTCAATACCCTGGAGTTTCGTCCGGGTTCGGTCCGCATTCATACGCTGATCGACATTGCGGAGATGCCGTGTTTTGCCGAATTGGGGCAGATCGATACAAATAATGATTCGCAACTGAGTCGGGAGGAGATAGCCGCTTATCTGGAGAAGAGAATCGAGACCATTCGGTTCGCCGTTTCGTTGACCGTTGACGGGCAGGAAATCCCGTTGCGGGTGGATCATCGGGATATTCGTTTTTATCCGGGATTGGCGAAAGTCACCTGCTGCCAGATTCTTGTTCAATTTTCGGCGGATTTTCCGTCCGCCGGCAATGCCGTTCAGGTAATCTTTCGAGACAGGAGTTTCCCGGAGAACAACAAAAACTTCGGCCAATTGCGTCTGAGGTTTCTGGATGGCGCAACTATTCCGCTCGACTCCATTCGAAGCGCATTCACCGGGACATTTGAGGTGATTCCGGAAACGGCGGATACCTGGCTGCTGCCCCCGGCGGATGTCGAATGCAGTGTTGTGCCGGGAACCGCGCAGGCACGGACGGAATCGGGAATGGGATTTCCATACGTGGACACGCTGGTTTCGGCCACGATTATCCCCGTGGAGTTGCTCCAGGAAAACGAAGCGGGTGTGATTCCGATTTTCCGCTCCAATCAGAGCCAGAAACTGCCGGAACAGACTGCGCCGGTACTGAAACCCCGGAAGGTGCAATCGTTTCCGGAACCGCCCGGCTCGGTTGCGCCGGGCCGTGCCTCCGAACGTCCTGAGGAGACCCTGGCCCAAAAAAGCGAACGGCAGATGGGGGAGCTCATCCACGAGAAAAACCTGAGTCCGACGTTTGTCCTGTTCGCGCTTCTGCTCGCTGCCTTTTACGGTGCTGGACACGCGCTCTCTCCGGGGCACGGCAAGACCATCGTTGCGGCCTACCTGGTCGGATCACGCGGGACGATCTGGCACGCTTTCTACCTGGGATTGATTGTCACAATCACCCACATGGGTAGCGTGTTTATCGTTGGAATCATCGCACTCAACTTGCAGTCCTCTCTGGTAGACCAGGGAGATCTCGTCGTGATTCTGGAGGTTGTATCCGGTCTGCTGGTGCTGGGGATCGGCTTTTATATATTCCTTTCCCGATACCACGAATGGGTACGCGCGCGCGTGTATGCCTCGGTAGGGATTCCCTACCAGCCCTATGTCCATCATCACCATGAGCATGTTGTGCCTTCTCCTCATCATCATCACGATGAGGAAGACGAGGAAGATCATCACCATGGGGACCATTCGCATGAGCATCCACACGAGCATGAGCATGAGGACCACCATTTCCACGATGAGGATCGGCGCGTGGAGAGTCTTGCGCACTCTTATATACACCCTCACGATCATTTCCATTCTCACGAGCATGAAGCAAGCCACGCTCATGCCGGGCACACGCACGACCACGGCCATCATCATGGGCACAGTCATGAGATTCCCGCAAATGCAAGCCTTTGGGATTTGCTGCTTCTCGGCATCAGTGGTGGAATGGTCCCCTGTCCGACAGCGATTATCGTGTTGATTGTGGCGATTGGGATCGGACGGACGGCGTTCGGGTTGATGCTGATTGCCGCATTCAGCGTGGGGCTGGCGGTGGTGCTGATCACGATTGGAGTTTTAATGGTGAGTGCGAAACATGTTCTTGACCGGTTTTCCTATTCCGGACCGGTGATTCAGATATTGCCGGTGTTTTCGGGTGCGCTGATTACCCTGATTGGGATATGGCTGACGCTGTATGCGTTGCAGCGCGGGGGGTGGCTGGTGATTAACTGGTAGAATCACATATTCAATTGGTCGCTTAATTCCTGGTACGCTCTGACCGGATCGGGGGTTCCATAGATTGCATTGCCTGCCACAATTTCCTCAACACCGAGGTCCAAAACGGTTCGGATGGTTTGAGCATTGATGCCGCCATCGACCTGGATGAGGAAATCTGCGCCGGTCCGTTCTCTCAGCTCGTATAACTCACGGATTTTCCGGCCTGCTTCGGGCAGGTATTTCTGCCCGCCGAATCCCGGATTCACGGTCATCACGAGGACAAGATCAAGAACCGGAAGGACGTATTTCAGGCAGTCAACCGGTGTGGCAGGATTCAGGGAGACTCCTGCCAGGCGGTTTTCCGCGCGAATTTTCATCAGCAGGGCGTGGAGGTGCGGGGTTGCCTCGGCGTGAATGGTAATGCTTCGCACACGGTCCAACAGGAACCACGGGAAAACGGTTTCAGGATTGGCGACCATGAGATGCACGTCGAATTCCGATTTGCAATGCGGCAAGAGCGATCGGATGATCAGCGGTCCGATGGTCAGATTCGGCACAAAATGGCCGTCCATTACATCGTAGTGAAAAAGATGACATCCCGCCCGCTCCAAGGCCCGAATGGATTCGCCGAGACGGTCGAACGGGGCGGAGAGGAGGGAGGGAAGGATTTTCTTTCGTGGATTCACTGTGGATTCTCCTGTATGGAAGGGGTGTCCTGCACCGGCTCGGGCGGCAAGTTTTCCGTGGATTCGGGGCGATTGAAATCCGAGGCATTCAGTGTTGTCTTATAGATCAGTTTGCCGCTTTCCGCTGCGCCGTCATAGACCTCAATACTCACCTGTTTTCGGCAGGGAACCGGCACAGAGATCTCGGACCCCGGGCCTTCGATGGGGACCTTGATCGTCTGTGGAGCGGCGTTCTTGTCACCGGACAGTTCGGTGATTGACAGGATTACATATTCACCGCCGACCGTATTCGGCAAGAGATAGCGGAACGGCAGCCAGGAGATTCCTTCTTCCGCATCGCTTTTGGAACCGACGGTAAGAGTAACCTCGCTTCCCTCGGTGAGTTTTGAGCCGGGAGCAGGAAAGTGGTCCAGGACACGATCCCAGTTCTCTGATGACTCCACTTTTTCCCAATCTACTGTGACCCGGAACCCCATTTGTTCAAGCAGGCGTTGAGTCTCCTGGACGGTTGTCCCGATACGATCCGGCATGACATAGGACTTGGGCCTTGGACCGAGACTGACCAGGATGGCGACATCTTTACCGTAATGGAGGGCCTCGCCGGGGGCCGGTTGCTGTGCGATCACTATGCCGGGTTCGATCTGCGGATGATAAATGGCCGCCTGTTGTCCGACAGCCAGGTCCCAATGCTGAAGAACAGGGAAGATTTCTTCTTCGCGGCTTCCGACAAGATTAGGAATCTGAATACGTCTTGCCCCTTTGCTGACAGTCAGGCGGACCTTGCGGCCTTCTTTTACCCGGATGCCGCTTCGGGGACTCTGTTCGATCACAGTCCCCTCGATGTACTGATCGCTTTCCTGGTACTCAATGGGAACCTCAATGGAAAGACCGGCGGCGGCAAGGGTCTTGATGGCCTCGGTTTCGTTCTTGCCGTACACAGAGGGCACAGTGACCTCCGGTGTGCGGACAATGGCCGAAAGGATGCCATATCCGCCCATAAAAGCGAGCGCCCCCAGGAGGCCGACCGCCACGAGGCAGCCTGCGCTCCAAGTCAACATACGAACAAAAAAACCACGAGCCACGGAATCGGCCTCACGCTGAAGATTCGTTTCGCAATCGCGCCGCGAACATGCCGTCGATTTGCGCCTGTGGGGGAAAGATCGATATCCAACCTTCCGGGGCCGGCATGGAACGAAACGGCTGGGGAAGCAGGGAAGTCACTGTTTCCAGTCGCCAGTTCGGCCGAGATTGCAGGAAACGACGGATCACGTCTTGATTCTCCCGACAACTGAGAGTGCAGGTAGCGTACACAAGAACGCCGCCCGGACGCAAAAACCGACAAACGGATTCTAGCAAACTGTAGGACAAATCGCCCAGTCTCTGCGGGTCCGAGGGGGAGAGGCGCCACCGAAGGTCCGGGTGTCTGCGCAATGTGCCCCAGCCCGTACAGGGAGAGTCCAACAAGATTGCGTCAAATGGTCGCGAATCTCTCTCCCAGGGCGGATGCAGACCATCCGCACAGACAATATCGATGGAATTGAACAAATCCCGGAACGAGCGAAAACGTGCGAGAGAAATATCGGATGCCACAACCTGACCGGTGTCTCCGAGAATCTCGGCACAATGAGTGGCTTTGCCGCCCGGAGCGGCACAGACATCCCAGACTCGCATCCCCGGCTTGAGCGACAGAAGGGGCGGAACCAGCATGGCGGCGGGGTCTTGAATGGTCACATATCCTTCGGAAACGAGCCGGGACTGCGTTGGGGAAGCCTTCAGGTTGAGGCGTACACAATTCGGGATACCGAGATCCGTCGGTTCGATTTCATCTTGAAGATCCGACGGAATCTCTTTGAGCGGATTGAGCCTGGCGTAGAGAGGCGCGGGCATATTGTTGAATCGGCAGAACTCATGCACCTCTTCGGGGGACCAGAGTTCCAGCCACGATTCCACCAGATGCCTGGGGTGAGAATGCACAATCTCCAGATGACCTGCCGGGTCCGATTGCCAGTCGGGAAAAACAACCTTCCGTTCTTCCCGCACAATGCCTCGAAGGACCGCATTCACAAGCTTCGATAGATGAGAATTCCCCGTGACTCGCGCCAACTCCACGGCGTCGTGAATACAGGCATGGGCGGGAATTTTTGTGAGATGAAGAATCTGATAAACAGCAGTTCGAAGAATTTGCCTGACAGTTTCCGGCAGAGATTGGACCCCTTTGGCCAGGTAGGCGTTCAAAATATAGTCCAATTTGGCACGGAAGCGGGTGGAGCCGTAAGCAATTTCCATTGCCAGTCGCCGGTCGCGTGAGTCCAATCTGTGAAAGGATGCCGCCTCTTCCATTGCCTCGTCCAGGAAAACCCCTTTGGAGGCGCATCGGACAAGAGCATCCAGAGCAGCGCGGCGGGCAGGGGCAATCGGAACAGGTGTTTTCTTTGTGCGAGACATGAGATATGAAAAGGGCCGGGATCGGCATCCCAGCCCTCAACCTTATCATCCGAATTATGAGGGCATTTCGGAAGAAACGGGATTATTCATCGTTGCCGCGCAAACCGAGCAGGTACAGGAGCGTCATAACCGCCGACAACGCTACCGCAACATAAGTCAGCGCGGCTGCATCGAGGACCTGTTTCGCTCCCTCACTTTCGTCCATGGTGATGAGGCCCTTTTCTGTCAACACCGCCATGGCCCGTTTGCTGGCATTGAACTCCACCGGCAGGGTGACAATGCTGAACACTACCGCTGCTGCGTAGCCCAGGATTCCCAATGTAAACATGCCTTTACCCAAGTTAAACCCAGCCAGAGCGACACCGAAGATGATGAACCAGATTCCCAAGTTGGTTCCGAGATTGGCAACAGGGTACAGGTTATTCCGAAAAGCGAGCGGAATATATCCGGTATCGTGCTGTATGGCATGGCCGCACTCATGAGCGGCTATTCCCAGCGCTGCCACGGAGGGGCTGTTGTACACGGCATCGGAAAGGCGCAGGACCTTGGACCTCGGATCGTAGTGATCCGTCAGCTGTCCCGGCACACGCTCGATGGCGACACCTTGAAGCCCGGCGCTGTCCAACAGGTACCGGGCGGCCTGTGCGCCGGTCAATCCGCGCCGACTTGGCACACGGCTGTATTTCGCATAGGTACTTTGCACCCTTCCCTGGGCATAGAGTCCCAAGATAATGGCCGGCAAAATATAAATAAGGTAATTAATGTCAAAATAGAACATTTTCATTTCACCTCCTTTAGGTTTCAGTATAACGAACCGGAGAACGGACAGCAACGCCGCAGTTTCATCAGTCGTCTTGGCGGTGTTCTACGCAAATTCGGTTCCAATTATTTTTCCGGGTTCAGGTTTGTGGGGGGAGGAGGAGTCTCAACCGTGATTTGCCTGATTGTCTGAGTCATGATTCACTTGATTATAGGATTAATATGATTGGGAGTTGCGGTTGGGTTATCCGGGACTTCGGGTTGCAGTGGAGTGGCCCTGTGCCCTATGTCATTTTCCAAACTTGTGTACAATGGTGCAAATAAAGACGGACTAATTTAGTCAAGAATACCGAGTGGCCTTAAATGGCCTGATGGAACGGAGTTACGCAGATGCCGAAAGTGTTGATCACCTATTTCTCACATAGCGGACATACGGAAAGGCTGGCAAATTGCATTGCCGAGGGCGTGCGCGATGGGGGCATTGAGGTCACGGTGAAGCCGGTAAACCAGGCGGAGGCCGTCGAACTGCTTCAATACGATGGAATTATCATCGGTTCCCCGGCCTATTACGGGACCATGGCGGCCCCGGTAAAACGGTTTCTGGACGACACGGCGCAGCTTCATGGCCGACTGGACGGCAAAGTAGGGTCGGCATTTGCGAGTTCGGCGAACCTGGGGGCCGGTGCGGAGTTGACGGTGACCGGGATTCTTCATGCCTTTCTGGCGCATGGGATGATTATTCAGGGGGATCCGAGAGGTAATCATTTCGGGTCGGCCTCTCTGGAGCAGATCACTCCTCGTGAGGAGGATGCTGCTCGACGGCAAGGGCAGCGGTTCGCCGACTTGGTGACACGGCTTGCCAGGTAGGCGGACAAAACAGGTGGGCTTTCCGATGTGGACGGTCTTGACAGCATTCGTTGCCGCCGATACAAATAAGCGGTCGATGCAGGAGTAGCTCAGTTGGCAGAGCTTCACGTTGCCAACGTGACTGTCGCGGGTTCGAGTCCCGTCTCCTGCTTTCTTATTTTTGCATCCCCCTTTTTCAAACAAGCGTCTCCCCAAAAATGTCCGGCTTTATTCTTCGGGCACGATTTCCTCCAGCGAGCTGTAAATGTGGAGTTTCCCCTGTGGATCGAAATGGTGGATGCAGGTCCGGCAAGATTCCTCCGTGCAAACCACGTAGAGCTTGCGGTTCTGTTTCTGAAGATCCCGGAAACCGGCGAAAAGCGTTCCCAGGCAATAACTATTGAGTATCTTTGTTTTAATCAGGATCAGGATCTTGAGGTTCTCCTTAGCCACCGCTTCCTTCATAGTTTGTCCGAACACCAGATTGTCATCCATGGTGAAACGGTCTTCGAGGGAGATAATGAACCGGTCACCTTGTTCGTGCGTGCGGATGGGCATGATTCCTCCTGCAATCCCTGTTGTTTTATCCCCCAGGGCCGGTAGGGGCGCGTTGCAACGTGCCCTCACGGATCACACCTCCGCGACACACTCCACTTTCTGATATCGGCAGAACCGTTTGAGATCCTTAGCGATGTCGCCGTAGCAGGTGACCCTGTGCAGTCCGTGGGTCCAATTTTTCCAGAGTTCCTCGGCATCTCCATCCACCTGCACGGTGATTTTGGTTCGGCAACCCCGTTCCGGTTCAGGAACATCGATGATTGTGCCGGTGAAATAGAGAAGTTGATTCGGATCCACCAGAATGGCTTGGGTGACTTTTTCGCCGACCCGCATTTTGACCTGCGGAACAGCGCCTTCCTGGCGCTCCATGATGGTGCGCAGCTTGTACGGTGCCAACCCGCCCCCCGGACCGTCCATCCGCCTGGTACCAAGGCAGTGCGCAAGAATCGCCGCGTTCTTGGAAACATCCATAGTGGGATCACTGATAAATCCGGGTTTTCCCACAAGTCCCTGGAAAAGGATGAAAGTCATCGCGCTTCGCAAGTCCGATTCGCAGATTCCCGCCAGCCCCATATCGTTCAATCGAGTAAATCCGATACACGGAAAAGCGGGCAACTTCCGGTACATAGAACCGTAGCAATCTACGGTAATTACCGTCGCCTCTTCCTCATCGAGAAGATTCTCGAATGCCAGCGCGAGCTTGCAGGAACGGAAGATTTCATCCTCATCCGGTTCCACAACCTGGACCGCCCGCTCGATCCACTGTTTCGCCTCCGCACGGGCATCGTTGTCGGACACGGCTTCATAAGCGGCAAGAACACGGTCGCGGTCGACACGGACGACCTCTGTCGCAAATTTTGACTTGACGGCATCCACATACTCCTGCTGAAGTTTGTTCTCGGTCACATTGAGAATCTTTGCCTCGCGGAGATGGTGGATCGCTCGAAACGGGCGGATTGCCACGGCCAGTTGGTCATAGTCGGACGTCAGGAAGAATTCGGTCAATTCCCCGGCTTCCTGTTTCTGCAACGCGCCGAACCCCACCCATTCATGCCCCGAATAGGGGACCGCAAACAACGCGGTCGGCTTTCGTCTTGCCAGGATTTCATCCAGCAGATCTCGTGTTTGCATGGAGAGTTGAATAGCCAGAATCCCGTCCGCGCTGTCCAACGCGGGCTGAATCTTTTTGACATCGTCAACGGAACCCACCAGTTGATCCGTGACGAATTCCACATCGGCAAACTCTTTCTCCATCCGCTTGAACTCCTGATCGTAAGCCTGGACCTCTTTTTCCAGGTCCAGGGTGGGTGTGGGCCAAAGCGCTTTGGGCTTCCCCATGTAGATCTTGGCGACTTTGACTTTGCTTTTGCGGCATCCCGGGCTGATAAGGGCGGGATGCTTTGCCCAGCCGACATCTGCAAACACGCCGGTTGCTGCGAGTGAAAGACCGCCGAGAAAGACCGCGCCGGTTGAGAGGGTCAACTGAATAAATTCGCGTCGTTCGATTTGAGGGGACATGATTTCTTTCTCCTGTGGGTTTGCGGGATCAATCCTTAAGATACTCTCCACCTTTCTGTGGGGATTGTTGCACAAATTGTGGCGTGAGTGCAATCCGGGTGTAGATTTCTCACAGTCAGGACGCCCATGACATGGGGGGTATTCGGGGTGTGCGTATATCCCTGTCTATGCTATTTTCCCGACACAAAATGGAACTATTGGAAAGGAAACCCGATGAAGTATTCAGCCGGTTTGCGTATTCCCGTTCTGATGCTCCTTCTGGCATTTGTTCCCGGCTCCTTTGCCGAACCGCTGGCGCTGGTGGAAGACGACAAGGCGCAGGCGAGCATTGTGATTGGATCCGAGGCAAGCGATCAGGCGAAAGAAGCGGCCCAGATCCTGCAAGAGAACATCGAGAAGATCACCGGCGTGGTTCTGCCGATTGCCCATGAAAATGAGAATGTCATGGGGACTCGAATTCTGGTCGGCAGAAGCAAGGCGGTGGCGGACCTCGGAGTGGAGGTTCCATCGGGATTTACCTATCAGATGAACGAAGAGGGGTTTGTTTTCAAAACCGTTGGGAAAAACCTGGTTCTCGCCGGAAATGAGGACAGGCACTACCGGGGGACCATTTACGCGGTGTATGACTTCCTGGAAGAACTCGGCTGCCGGTGGTTTTTCCCCGGACCTTATGGAGAGGTCATTCCGCACCTGGACCGCATGGCTATCGGTTCCACAGACAGGCTGGAGCGACCGGATTTCCGGATTCGAAACATCTGGTATTCCGGCTGGTTCCCGGTGGATGAGCAGGACCAGAAATGGCTGCAAACCTGGTATGACCGGAATAAAATGTCATCCCTGTCATTCTTGAGCCTGCCGGGAGACGGCAGCATTATTCGATTGGCCCCGCCGGAAAAATACTTCGAGAGCCATCCTGAGATTTACGCTCTTGACGAAAACGGCAACCGGGTCAAAGACATGTTATGCCTGTCGAACCCCGAGACGATAAAAATCGCCGTCGAGACGATCCGGGAGACATTTCGGGAGAACCCGGATCAGGTGAGTTTCGGATTTGCCCCGCCGGATGGATTCCCGATGTGCCACTGCAAGAACTGTCAGGCGGAGATTCTGGGATTTGAGGGCAAGGGATACGGCGACCCCAGCTTGAGCGATGTCTGGTTCCGATTTGCCAACCAGATTGCCGGGGAAATCTACAAGGAATTCCCGGACCGCTGGCTTTTTACGAACGGGTATGCCAACCGGGTTCGACCGCCGGAAGGAATCGAATCGTTCAGCCCGAATCTCGGGATTCAGTCGGCAATCATCTCGGCCTGTTCCATTCACCGGATCGGCGACCCGAAGTGCTGGCAACGGATTCTGTACAAGCAAATCCTCGACCGATGGACCAGAGATTTGAATTGTGTGTTCATCTACGATTACGATCCGGGGACATCCCTCATCAACCTGCCGTTTCCCTCACTTCACAATCTGAGATATGACATTCCCTATCTCAAAGAGCGGGGTGTATGGGGATTCTGGACCGAGGGAAACAACAACTGGATGGTCACGCACCTGAATTATTATGTGCGTTCGAAACTGATGTGGGACAGCAAGACAGATGTAGATGCGCTGGTGCGCGATTACTGCGAGAAGTTTTACGGCGACGCCGGGAATGCCGTGGAGAAATATATCCGGACACTTGAGAAAGCAATTGAGGATACAACCCTGCATGAGACTTGGGGCCGTCTGATGCAATGGAAAGTGGTCTTGCCGCCGGTGCAACCGAAACTGGATCGCCTGATGGAACAGGCGGAGAAGCGTGCAAATACTCCCGAAATCAAGCAGCGGGTTCATGTTTTGAGACTGGTTCATGACCATACGAACGCTTATGTTGCCATGGAGCAGGCGGTGGCGCGCGGCGAATTTCAGGAGGGCGCAAACTGGGCGGATACGATGGCGGCGCTGCGCGACCAGGTTGGGGAAGTTCAATCCGGCCTTCTGCCGCATTCGCCCGATTGGGTCCGCACTTTCCGCACAAGCCTGGAATGGCACAAAAACATTTACCAGGACATCGCGAATCGGATCAACGGCGTTTCCGGGGAGCTGGTGGTGATGCTGCCGCAGGAATGGGAATTCAAGACTGATCCCAAGGACATCGGGGTTCTATACCAGTGGTATTTGCCGAACACCGGGGGCCGTTGGGACAGCATCGACACGACACTCTATTGGGAAGCGCAAGGCTATCAGGACAAACAGGGGTGGGGATATTGGGGGAAAGCCTGGTATCGAACGGGCTTCACCGTTCCAAAGGAAGTGGAGGGCAAACCGCTTCGTCTGACCCTGGGGGCAGTCTACAACGAAGGAGTCTGGATTTGGGTCAATGGGATGTTTCGGCGGTATGAGAAGACGCATTTAACGAAAAGCGGCTACCCGGATGAGCGGTCGCCGATTGATGTCGATGTGACGGATCTGATTCGTCCGGGGGAGGTCAATACGGTGGCGGTCCTGGTGAACACCCCCATGCCGGGGCGAAATGCGCGCGGCGGGTTGCACAGAAGGGTTTTTCTGTGGATGCCGAAATAGGCGGGTGGGGTTACCCGTTCCGACTTTGCATTTGTAAACGCCATGCAATGGCGGGAGGGATGTTCATCCAGACTACTTTCTTTGTGGCACTCTGAGACCCGCAGAAGCCGGAGAGGACGCGCTCGATTTCCCGGAGGCGGAGGCGTTCCTCCCGGCAGGCGAAGCGCATCTTGATGTCGCGGACAGCGAGATATTCAAAGAATCGCAGTGTCCCACCGGGCAGCAGTCTCATCCGGTAGGTCTCCAGGATCTCCTCAACGAGCGATGGCGGAAAATTATTGAATGGCAGCCCGGAGACAATATGGTGAACACGCAGATCGCCATCCAGTTCCTGTACCGGGCAATGATGGTAGACAATCCGTTTCTGTTGAGCGGCAGGATCGGATTCCATTTCTTTCCGGAGATAGTCCAATAATTCGCCGTTGATCTCACACAGGTGCAGTTCATCTTTCGGGCCGAGTTTCGACAGGATATGCCGGGTGAACGCACCTGTGCCCGGCCCGACTTCCAAAAGAACACGCGGCCGATCGGTTGACTCAAGGCCCTCGGTCATTGCCCGAGCCAGAGCGCGGGAACTGGGGGTCACCGCTCCGGTATCATAAAAGCGCTTTCGGAAATTGGACAAAAACAGAAGCCGCTCGTGTATGGACATTTTGTCATCTCAAGAGGACTCGCTTCGATGTGGGGTGTTGCTCGACTTCCATTGCTCGAGCCATTCCCGATATCGGGATTCCTGCTCTCGGATCACAACGTCCCAATCATACTTTTCCTCGATGCGATGTCTCGCCTGCCTCACCAGCTGAATCCGCAGTTCTCGATTTGTAAGCAGGTGTACTACATGCCGGGCGAGGTCAACCGGCTCTTCCGCGATCAGCAGATGCGTCCCATTTTCCACCTCCAGTCCCTCGCAACCGATGGGTGTGCTGACCACGGCCCTGCCGGAAGCCATCGCTTCCAGAATCTTCAGACGAATCCCTCCAGCCACCCATAATGGAACCAGGAACACGTGGGCCTGCCGGAAATACGGGCCGATCTCCGGCACGGAGCCGGTTACCGTGACCCCGTCCTTTCCATTCCATGCCTGGAGTTTCTCCGGCGGGGCATGGCCCACGATAAGCAGGCGCGCATTTTGTACTGTGGACCGCACACAAGGCCAGCCATCGCGCAGAAATCGAAGAATCCCATTGTAATTCGGATGATAGGACATGGTTCCGGTAAAGAGGACCGTGGGGGGGTGTTCCGATTCAATCCTCTCTGTGTCTCCCCCATCCAACAGGGGATATCGTTCCAGGTCAACTCCGGCGCGTTGATAGGAGACGGATAAGTCCGGTTCCATTTCCTGCAATCGGGCCGCATCCAGCGGGGAGATGGACAGGACCCGATGAAATTTCCGCGCGCCCAACCGCTCATATCGCAGGGTCCGCCGGGATTCCCATCGCGCCAGAGGTGACAACAGGGGATGGTTGAGCGAATCGGCGTAGCGGTCCAATAGAAGTCCCTCAATGTTTTCCTTGTAATGAATGCGCAAACACGGTTCCCGCCCGGTTACATAAGCCGTGGTGTAGAAATTCTGGGCGTGAATGATCTCGATTTGCTCGCGCCGGATCAGCCGGGAGACATATCCCGCCATGTCGGAGTTAAAGAAGCGATGCGCTTTGTATGGGTAACGCGAGAAACAGGATCGTAACAGGGTTAAAAAATCCCATTTTGCGTGAGCGGGGAACGCTGCCACCTCGCGGCACCAGGATTTGACCGTATCCAAATGCTTTAATTCATTGGGGTGGTGGTAAAGGCAACCGACAAAGACGTCATTGGATTGTGCGAATCGCCGGACTGTGTTGGACGTCACAATTCTCCCGCCGCTTTCAGGCGGCCAGGGAATTTGCGGAAGGAGGAACAGAATGCGCATTGGGAATGCGGCCTTTGTCTCTGTTTGGGGTCAATGGCGTTGGATAGACGTGGGCAACGTCCCTCACTTCAAACCCTCTCCTGGAGGGAAAGGGGGCGATTGTGCGATTTCTTAGACAGCCCTCAGAGTTTTACCTGTTCGAGCCGGACTGGCAAGGTTCACACCTTCCATGGACTTCGGTTTCTTCAAACCGCAATATCATGCCATGGTATGGGACATTTTATTCTGGTTTTGTATCGGTTGGCTCGTTTATGTGTACCTCGGCTACCCATTGGCGCTGGCGGTTCTGGCTTTGCTGACCCGCCGGACCTATCGTTCCGATCCCGATTACCAGCCGGCGGTCAGTATTCTATTTTCGGCGAAGGATGAGATTTCTGCCTTGCCGGAGAAGCTGGCGAACCTGCGCGCGTTGGATTATCCGAAAGAGAAAATCCAAATCCTGGCTGCCTCGGACGGGTCGCGGGACGGTACATCGGAATACCTGAGAGCGCAAAAAGATATTCACGTATTGATTCTGGACGAGTCCATCGGCAAGAACGCCGCGCTCAACCGGCTCTTGCCCAGTGCGACCGGCGAGATACTGTTTTTCACGGATGCGAACACCCAGTTTGATCGGTCGGCGATACGGGCGGCGGTGGCGCTTTTTGCCGATCCTCGTGTGGGATGTGTTACCGGCGAACTGCGGTTTTCGAGCCGGGGGAGTCTCGATTCGGTCGGGCGTGGAACCGGGTTGTATTGGCGGTATGAGAATGCAATCAAACGTCTGGAAAGCGCGGTCGGATCGGTTCTGGTTGCCGCGGGGTCGTTGCTTGCGGTGAGGCGGGAACGGTGTACCGAGCTGTTTCCCGATGTGGCGAATGATTTCCAGTTGCCCATGATGATCGGTTCCAGCGGGGATGCGGTGCTGTATTCCGGCGCTTTTTTGGGAAAAGAGCGGGCCGCGAGCGATCTGAAGGATGAGTTTGAGCGCACAGTGAGGATCGTGGCACGTGGTATCTGCGGATGCCGCCGCCTGTGGCCTGCCCTTCTGGCTCGCCCCTTCCGCCTGTGGCAGCTCCTTTCTCACAAGGTAATGCGCTGGCTGGTCGGCCCGATCCTGTTGCTTCTCATGCTCTCGACCGTTGTTTTGATGGCTGGACCTTTTTCGTGGATCTACTGGGCGGCGTCGGTTGGACAGTTGATCTTCTACGGCGCGGCATTTTTGGGAGGGGCAATTCATGCGGCGGGATATTCCGCCGGGCTGTTGTATGTCCCCTATCATTTTCTGGTGTTGAATATGGCGGCCCTGGTGGGAGTGATTCGCGGTGTGTTTCATGGTGCGCCCTCCGTGTGGGAGAAGCCGGTTTCTGCGCGGGATTGATGGTTATGGGAAGATTCCTGGAACGAATCGACAAGAATCTACGACGAATCGGTGATCTGCTGATCGCCTCGCTTCTGATTACTGTTCCCCTTCTTGTGGACCTGGATACGGTCTATCCCACCGGCCCGGCCAGCAAGAACTTTCTGCTGGTGTACGGAGTATTTTCCGCCCTTCTGTTTCTGGGCATTCGCATGATTTTCTTTGCGCGTCGAATTGAGATGACTCTCGCGCAGGGGGCGCTGATTGTTTTCGCTTTGTATTTGATTGCCCGGGCGGTCTGGGACAGTCAGCGTGACTATGCACTGGGATTTGCTGCGCCGCACATTGCCTCGGTTACGCTGGCTTTGATGATTTCCTATCTGTACTGCGCTCGGACCCAGCTTGCGCCGCATTTTATTGCGCTCACTCTGGCGACCGCGCTCGCGGTGCTGTACGCCGTCTCGCAGATTTTCGAGTATGACCTGCTGTTCCGACTGGTTTTTGGAAGAGAGGGCACATGGTCCAATCCGCTGTTCGAGGAGGAACGGGCCGTTGTATTCTCGACCTTCGGCAACCCGAACTATTTTGCGCATTTTCTGGGACCGGCCATCCTTCTGGGAGTGGCCGGGGCGTTCGCAGCACGAAGAAAAACCGTGCGGATTGTATGGTGGATGTCGCTGGCGATCAGCTTGATTGTGCTGTTTCGGACCTACAATCGCGGGATTGTGTTGGGGGTATTCACCGGCGCATGTGTCTGGGGGGGCGCACTGCTCGGTCGCCGGTTTTTTTGGAAGAAAGAAGAATGTTCCTGGCGGAGTTTCGTTAAGGCCCGATGGATTTTTGCCGGTGTTGCCACCCTGGTGGTCCTTTTTGCGGCGATTGCCTGGCTGCCTGTATTCGAGCCGATGGTCCGGCGGTTCCGTACCGGGATTCTTCTGCGCGACACCAGTGTGCGGTCGCGGCTGCTGTTCTGGTTTGTGGCGCTGCTAATGTGGAAATCCAATCCATGGATTGGTATCGGGATGGGGCGATACGATCCGCGTTTTTTCGACTACCTGCTGGACCTGGCGAGAGGACCCTATGGGGAGACGCTTCGGAATCTCACGCAGAAAATGGTTTCTTTGCGGGCAGTGTATGCGCATTGCGACTATATGCAATTCCTTGCGGAATGGGGAGGCGTGGGGTTAGGGCTGTTTTTGCTGGTTGCGGTTCTTGTGCTGGTGACCGCTATCCGGGTGGTGCGGCGGGATGGGGGGGACAATTCGTGCAGCGCCTTTACGGGCATCGGATTACTGGCCGCCTACAGCTCGTTCCTGGTTCAATTGCTCTATGATTTTCCGTTGTTCCTTCCGTCCTCGGAGATGCTGTTCTTTTTTGTGATCGGTTGTATTCTCGTGCTCGAGAAGGAATCGGGAGAGGAGATCGGGCGGCGGCAACGGCCGCACCGCTGGCTGTGTGTACCGATCGGGCTTTTGCTTCTTGCGCCGTTTGCCTGGTCGCTGGACCGGATCACGGCGAAGTTTTCGGCTTCTCATCACTTATATCACGGCATGAATAATATGCGAGTCGGGAAATACCTGATCGGCGACCGGGAATTTGAAATGGCCGCGCGGCTCGATCCGCAGAATGGAGAGATCATTTTCTACCGTGCCCTCAATTATGCCGCACCCGGGCGTGAGGATAAGTTCGTACTCCAGGCGATAGAGCAGTTCCCGCGATCATTGGAGACATATCAGAGCTCCTATTATTACTTCCATGTGGGAATGGCTCACCTGGCTGCAAAAAGCTATGGCCGGGCGCGGGAAGCGCTGGAGAAATTGATAGTCATTCATCCGACATTGAAGGGGGCAAATTATGCGTTGGGGCTTTGCTATTTCCAGAATCCTTACGGTACCGACTATCGCAAAGCGGCGGAGTATTTCCAGCGGGAGGTTCAGAAATACCCGGATGATATTCAAAGCTGGCTGTACCTGGGAGACTGTAAAATGCGTTTGAAAGACCTTTACGGTGCGCGAGATGCATTCCATAAGGTGATCCAACTGCATGACCGCAATATCACGGCCAATGAGAGCCTGGGAAACATTTACAGCACACCGGGAGAGTTATTCCATCTTGAATTGGCTTTGGAGTACTACCAGAGAGCGTTTATCATCGCCGGCGAACTGGGCGATGCACGTAAGGTAGCGGAATTGCGGAATCGGATTGAGGAAATCCGTCCGGCAGTTTCGGGGCGTTAGAAGGGCTTCTTGTGGACGGGGTAGAAATCCCCCCACCCCCCGAGGATTTGCCGGAGTGAGAGGGACTTGTGGCACAGGCGTCCCTGTCTGTGGCACAGAAGGACTGTGGATCACTGTGAAGACATCTCCATTGGGATCTTCAGACCCGGGGCTGATTTGTAAATGAAAACGTGGCGTCTCGCGCGACAGACAAAAGAAGGTAAGATACGTACAACCTCCTCTGTGCCTCTCCGAAACCCTGGGGGAGAGGTTCCTCCCCCGAAGGTCGGGGGAGGATCAGGTGGGGGTTGACCGGATCTCGCAAGACTTGTCGGCAATGGTTGAGTGTTGCCTTTCAAAGACCACTTTCTACGGAGACGGGGTAAAAGCCGATGAAAACATCGCTCTGCCGAATCATTTCTGGTGTTGTCATTCTGCTCGGTTTGCTGACCGGCTCGGTTGCCGCGCAGAATCCGAATGGAATGGAAACCTGGCATTCCTGCCTGGCGGGCAAGGACCCCGATGAGGTTTACAACCAATTTCTCGATGTTTTAAGGAGCAATCCCAATGATGCCTACGCTCTGGCGGGGGCGGGATTTTATGAATACTCGCGGTATCGTCTCAAAGAGGCATCCGATCACTGGATCAAAGCCGCCGAGGCGTTTGGGGATGATCCGGTTGCGGAACTTTTTTTATACCTGTGTTTCAATGTGGCCAACGAGAGGACGGAGTGGATGGATTTCAGCGGACTCTGCGAGCGGCTGGAATCCGGCGGAAACCATCTTCCGTCGTTGCTTGCCAGGGCACGGTTTCTTCATTCGGCTGTTCTGAGACGTCGGGGAGAGGTGGAGCAGGCAAAGGAACTGGTGAAGACATTCGATTTCATCCAGGACTTCCTGGTGTGCGGCCCGTTCGACAATGCGGAGAAGCGTGGACACACCCGGGTCTATGGCCCGGAAGAGATGTTCGATCCGAAAGGGGAGTACAGCGGGCGAAATCGTCCGGTGCGTTGGGAACCGATTCCGGTGCGTTCCCCGTGGGGATATGTGGATTTGAAGGCGTATGCCAGACCCGCCCCGGAGAGCACGGTTTACCTGGCAGCGGTGATCGAAGCGGACGGGCAGACTCGTGCGCGTCTGAGCGCCGGGCACGCGGGTGCGCTGAAAGTCTGGGTGAATGGGACGCCGGCGATTGATGCCAACCGATACCACGGCCCGACTCCCGACCAGGTCGGCAATCAAATCGAACTGCAACAGGGGAAGAATCTTTTGCTGGTAAAATCCAGTTCCGGCAAGCAGGGAGAGTATGGCCTGTGGATTCGTCTTTCGCCGTTAGAGAAAGCGAAATCGAATTGGCGAATCCTGCCGGTGGGGGAAGGGTGGAACGATCTGCCGCCGTCATCCCGAAAAACGCTGGGATCGGAAGTCCCCGCGTTCGATGAAGAACCGCCTGCGATCACCGCCATGCGGAATGTGGGACCGCAGGAACCTGCCGATTCCCCGCGACATTTCTTCTATGCGTTGCTGTTGGACAAACTGGATGTTGTGGATGAGGCGGACCAGAGCAAGTTGTTGACACTCACGCGTTGCATGGAAACGTACCCGGAGAGCGCACTGCTTCGGTTTTATGCAGGCCAGGCGGACCGTGAACCGAATCGTCGCCGCAATGCGTTTCAAGGATGTGTGGACCGCGATCCGGGATTTTTGCGGGCACGAGCGGCGGTGATCGATAGCTATTATGGGACTCCGTATTTCGACCGCCGACGGCTACTGATTGATGATGCGCTGCATGTGGCGCGTGACGAGGCGCGATTTGTGGTTCGCATGGCTGAATTGATGACGGATCTGGGGCTTCCGGATGTGGCGCTTGGCCGGGCACGCCAGGCCGTGGCGCTCAATCCCGATATTCAGGATACCCAATGGTGCCTGGCGGAAACGGGTATTCATCTGCTCCCGCGTGAGGAACGACGGACAATTTACGAGCGTCTGGCTCAGCGGAATGCTTACAATCTCCAGGCCATGCAGCGCCTGGTAGAACTGGCTCTTCGAGATGACGATCTTACCGCTGCACAAGCCTGGACAGAGAAGATCCGCACCATGAACCCGTATGACACGGATGCCCTGAGGCAAACGGCGGAGTATTACATGGCCGACGGGACATTTGAGAAGGCGATTGTGACGGCGAAAGAAGGGCTGAACGTCTCGCCCCACGACCCCGGAATGCACAAAATCCTGGCAATGGCCTATCACCGGGCAGGAGAAGAGGAGAAAGCCTCAGAGCATCTCGGCAGGGTCCTCGCGGCGGCCCCCTCCGACCCGTGGGCGCTCGACTACAAGAAGCATCTCTCGCCGACAACCGGCGACTATTACATGCCGTTCCGGCGCGATATGAAAGATTTACCTGCGCCCGACCCGTCGCTGACCGAACGCGCCAATTACATTTCCCTGTTGCACCAGGAAGTTAAGCGGGTCCATCCGAACGGAAACTCCAGCGAAACCGTGCATGATGTTGTTAAGGTATTGACGGACTCGGGCTTGAATGCCCTGCGTTCGCGAGGCATTTATTATGAACCGGCTACCGAGGAGGTTCGCATTCTCCGCGCCCGGGTCTGGAAAAAAGACGGAACCTTTGTGGATTCTCCCGCGCCTCAGTATCGAAGCGCCGCCAATGTCGGGGATGCAGCGGCACGGCTGTATGGCGACTATAATGTAGCTATTCTCTCTTTCCCCGGACTGGAGAAAGAAGCCACCGTGGAACTCGAATACCAAATGGAAAAGAAAGGTGAGAATATCTATGCCGACTATTTCGGTGATATTTTTATTGTGGGAGAATATGAACCGACAATTCTGACGGAATATGTGCTGATCTCTCCTTTAGCGCGTGACTTTTACTATTCTTATATTCCGCCCAAATATCCGCCGTCCGTCCCCATGGAGAAAGCGGTTCTCGCCGAGAAACCGGATGAGCAGGTGGAAGGGCCTGACCGCATTCAACGATGGGTGTTCCAAAATCTTCCGCTGATCCCGCGTGAACCGCTGATGCCCTCCTATACGGAGATTCTTCCGTATCTGAAGATATCCACGTTCCGGGAGTGGAAAGAAATGACTGCCTGGTGGTGGAACCTCAGTAAGGATCAATTGATCCCCGGACCGACGGTCAAACAGAAGGTACAGGAGATTGTCGATCGATATCGGAAAGACAAGAGGTTGGGGCCGGACGATCCGATCGGCCATTTTGAAAAAGTCCGAATCGTGAACCATTATGTGAACACCGATGTGCGCTACCTGGGACTGGAGTTCGGCCTCCACGGCTACAAACCGCATCGGGTAGACGAAATCTGTCATGCGCAGTACGGCGACTGCAAGGACAAAGCCGCTCTCGCGGTTGCCATGTTGCAGGAGCTGGGAGTGGAAGCCTATCCGGTAATTCTGCGCACAACAGACCGGGGGGAAATCGACTACGAGTTGCCGTCTCTCAGCCTGTTTAACCATGCCATTTTCTATGTACCGAATGCGGACGGGCAGGAACGATGGATCGACGGCACGGCGCAGTTTTTCGATGCCACCGAATTGCCGCCCAGCGATGAGGGATCGAACAGCCTGATTGTGAAACCGGGCGGGGAATCGTTTTTCAAGCGGATCCCTACCAGCCCCGCCTCGGCGAACGGGACCCGATATACCACGCGTATTACTCTTGCCGCCGACGGCCACGCTGTCGGGGAACGCTATGCCGAATACAGCGGTCTGTATAATCCCATTGTTCGGAGCAATTATGAGAATCGAGCAAAAGCCAGGGATACGGTCGAGGATCAGCTGGTCGCTCAGTATCCCGGCGGGAAATGTTTAACGGTGGAGTTATCGAACCTGGAAGACTATTCCGATGCGGAGACGCTGAAATACTCGTTCGACATTCCCAATTTCGGAACCCCTCAGGGAAATCAGCTGAGCATCCCCACCGTGTTTTTCCCACAGGATCTCTCCCGCAAGTATGCCGGTCTGTCCAAACGCGAGTACGACTTGGTATTGCCGTACCGCTGGTCGCGAGAGTTGACACTGATTGTGACGATTCCGGATGGGTGGAAAGTAACGGAACTGCCCGATCCGGTGACAGAGGAGACTCCGTTCGGCAAGTTCCACTGGTCCGCCACCGTGTCCGGGAATGAACTGCGCATCGAGGCCGGAACCGAATTGGCCTCTCTTCGGGTCAAGCCGGAGGAATACCAGGCGTTCCGATCATTCTGCCAGCTGATCGACAACTACGAGTCGCGTCGGATTCTGCTTCAACCGGGGGGATAGGACTTTCAGTGAACGTCTACTTGCGGGCTTCCATGTAGGTGCGGAGAACGGCATTGATGAGTGTTTGGTAAGGCTTTTGTTGTGTCTTGAACCACTCCACAATGTCCTTGTCCAGCCGAATCGACACGGGTACTTTCTTTTGCGGCCAAACAATTTGCGCTTTCTTGTACCAATCGTCGTTCAACAGTGGGGCAGCGTCCGGGTCTGATCGGATCGCCTCTTCGATCTCCCGGTCGGTTTGTTTTGAAACGCGCTGCCAGTCGGTCTTTCCGGTTTTGGATTCACCTGAAGATCTCGTGATATTTTTGCCGCTCATATCGGGTTGCCTTTCGAGCCGAAATGATCCTGATTCGGCCTTTTCTCAACGTGTATACAACAACAATCTCCACAGAATCGATCAATCCCAATGCAATGAATCGCGGTTCACCGTAGTCGACACGGTCATCCATGTATTCGACCGTCGGCCCATTAAAAACTCGAATGGCGTCGGCAAAGTCAATTCCATGCTTAGCCAGATTCGATCTGTTCTTTTGGTCGTCCCATTCACAGTCCATTATGGAAGTATATACTATTTGTATATACACGCAATCCTTCTTGACAGAATGACAGTGATAGGAGAATTCCGTGTTACACTCCACTCAACTCGCATTTTCAACCTCAGGACTAACAAGCCATGATCTTTCCGTTTAATGAGAAGACTCCGCTGATGGCGGGAGGGGTGTTTACGGCCCCGGATGCCGCGGTGATCGGCGATGTGCAAATCGGCGAAGAGAGCAGCATCTGGTTCGGGACAGTGCTGCGTGCGGATATCAACCTAATCCGGGTCGGCAAACAGACCAATATCCAGGACCGTGCCGTGTTGCACGTGGACCATGATGCGCCCTGTATCATCGGAAATCTCGTATCCATCGGTCACGGAGCAATTGTTCACGGCGCGGAGATCGGCGATGAATGCCTGATCGGTATGGGGGCGGTGGTTCTTTCGCATTGCCGGGTCGGACCGGGGAGCGTGATCGGCGCGGCGGCGGTTGTTCGGGAAGGAACGGAAATCCCGCCCCGATCCCTGGTGGTCGGGGTTCCGGGAAGAATTGTGCGCACACTGGAGCCGGAGGAAAACCCCGGACGACGAATTGCGGAGTCGTACAGGGAATTGGCGGCAAGATATCTTGCTGGGGCATTATAGGATGCGTTTTCCGAGATGCGGGATTGGAGCATGGAGTTTTGGAATGCCCCTGACCCACTTCTCTTTCCGGTCGCTCTATGGCAACCTTTTGCATACCCCGGTGATCCAGGAGATCGAAGAATGACCGAATACCGAGCCTGGTTTGAGTGCATTTCCGGCTGTGGTGTGACCTATCCGCTTGATCGAATCGTGTACCGTTGCGAGACGTGCGGCGGCCTGCTTGAGGTAAACCATGACCTGGAGGCGCTCAAAAAGCGCTCATCGGCCGCCTGGATTCGCATGTTTGAGGAACGTCAGTTCAGCACCCGTTACCCGTACGGAAGCGGTGTCTGGAGCAAGAAAGAGATCGTGAATCCTCTCGTTGCGGATGAGAACGTGGTTTCCATGTTCGAGGGGAACACGAACCTGTTCTGGGCAGAGCGGTTCGGGAAAGAGATCGGCGTTCCGAATCTCTGGATCAAGCAGTGCGGGAACAGCCACACGGGATCGTTCAAGGATTTGGGAATGACTGTGCTGGTGTCCCAGGTGAAACAGATGATTGCGGACGGGCAGCCGATTCGGGCAGTGGCGTGTGCCTCCACCGGCGACACTTCGGCGGCCCTGGCGGCCTACTGCGCTGCCGCCGGGATACCCGCGATTGTGTTCCTGCCGAAAGACAAGGTTTCTCATGCGCAATTGATTCAACCTATTGCCAACGGAGCGATGACGCTTGCTCTGGAGACAGACTTTGACGGGTGCATGAAAATTGTGCAGGAGGTTACAAAGCGGAAAGATATCTACCTGGCCAATTCCATGAACTCGCTTCGAATCGAGGGGCAGAAAACAATCAGTTTCGAGATTGTCCAGCAAGATGACTGGCAGGTTCCAGACTGGGTGATTATTCCGGGCGGGAACCTGGGGAATGTCAGCGCCCTGGGACGTGGATTCGAGAACATGCGCGACCTGGGCCTGATCTCGAAAATGCCTCGGATTGTTTGCGCCCAATCGGCGCGCGCCAATCCGCTGTATGAGAGTTACCTGAAAGGATTCCAGGAGTTTAAGCCGATGACCGCCGGGCCGACCGTGGCGAGCGCGATACGAATCGGGAATCCGGTCAGTGTTAACAAAGCGATCCGCATTCTGAAAGCGTTCAACGGGATTGTGGAGCAGGCCACCGAGGATGAACTCTCTAATGCCGCTGCCCAAGCGGACCGTTGCGGCCTGTTTAACTGCCCGCATACCGGCGTGGCACTGTCGGCGCTTCTCAAGCTGGTCGAGCGCGGCACGATCGGCAAAGAGGATCATGTTGTAGTAATATCCACCGCGAATGGCTTAAAATTCCCCGAATTTAAAATCAAGTATCACGAATCCAAACTGGAAGATGTCACCCCGCGTTTCGCCAATCTTCCGATTCCGCTGGAACCGAATCTGGATAAGGTGCTTAAAACTCTGGATGAGCGGCTGGGAAAGAACTGATTCGCATCGTGAGGGCTTCGAATGAAAGCGCCGTGTGAGATATGCCCGATCAGGCATGCGGCCGAGCGGCACCCCGATACCTGGTGGGCCAGGCTGTGGCGCTGGCATACCGGCTGGTGTCCGGGCTGGAAGAAATACCAGAGAGACCTTGCGGCGCGATCTCGGCAGGAAAATGGGTCGGGGGAGGCCTGACCCGGATTTCTCACGGTAGCCATTTTTAAAGGTCACCTTTTATGGCATAAATAGAGTTGCGGTAAGAACCTATTGTATGCCAGGAAGGTGACCTTATGAAAACAGAGTGTACAGGAACGTTATTCGATTTTCAACCGTTGGAGAAGCGGGAAGTGCCGGCCTCGTTTGACGGAGGAACGATCACGTCGGATGCAGGCGGGCTGCTGTTGCGGGAAGTGGAGGAGGGGCTTGTGAGAAATCCGGGCCAGGGGCGGATGGCTATCCGCTCTCTCCCGGTGGTGTGAATCCAACGTGGGCGGACAGCCGTCCGCCCCTACGGATTGAGATCAAAGTGTCCTCCCCCCTCCAATTCCTCTCCAAATCCCGCCAAAAAACTGCAAAAAAGGCTTTATCTTGCAGGCCGGATGTGCAAGAATCCGCTCCGGTTTCTCAGGATCAAAATCTAAATCAGGGATTTGGAAGGAGATGCGTTGATGAAAAGAGCGATCGGTTTTCTGGTCTGCGCAGTCCTGCTTGGGACAGCGGCACTTCCCTCCCGGGCGCAGCTTCAACTCGGCGGACTGATGAGGGATGAATACGCCCTGGGCCTTACACCTACGATCAAGAGCGCCGGAATGGGTGGCGCCTATGTGGGCGTGGAGGGGACGCAATCCATGAACCCCGCCGCGCTTTCCATGGTGGACTACATGGAGGCCGTGTTGACATACGGCAATTACAATCATGATGACGGTCCGATGGCCCACCGGGGACGGCTGGATGCGACCCTTCCGGTCCCTTATATCGGCGGCGCGGCGCGGCTTATGCTGGACCACCTGGAGAGCGAAGATGACGAGAGGACACTTCTCGGCGCTCCCATCGAGTTCGACTCCTCTACCCTGGGACTTCAATACGGGCGTAATGTCACCGACTGGTGGGCGCTCGGTATCGGCGGGTATCCTTACGAAAAGGCGAATGTCGATATGATCCTCGGCCCCGGCGCGAGAATCGATGCCGATGCATTCAGTCAGATCGGCAGCTTCCAGGCCGGTACGTTGTTTCGACCTCACGAAAAGGTCACCATCGGCGGCCAGCTCATCTATATCATCGACGAACTCGAAGCCGATGTCCCCGGTGCGGGAGAGTGGAACGATGATTACTATATCAGCTACGTCGCCCTTGGCGCTTCATTCAGGCCATTTAAAGGAACCCTCCTGGCCGTGGATTATTGGAACGGCGAGATCCGAGGCGATCAGACGCCGGTTCTGGAGCTTAAGGATGACACGGATATCGACCGATGGAACTTTGGTATCCAGCAGCGCGTCTGCTCGTATTGCGATCTGCGGATCGGCTCGAACAACGGCGGATTCACGACCGGTTTCAGCCTCCATGTCCTGAAGAACCTGGATATCGATTATGCTTATGTGAATAAGGCCCTTCGCGACAAGGAAATGGTCTGGGGCGACACGGAATATCACGGGGTTTCCGTGACCTATCGTTTCTGAGATCACGGGCAGGATGCCCGTGCCGCCCGTGCTACCGGTGTCACCTCGGCCATCCGGAGGGGAATCCACGAGCGGGATGCCTGCGCCTGCCCGGCGAATTATTACCTATTTCACCGGATATTTCAGAATTGCCTCTTCATCAAACACGGCGTGCATAATGTCTACACGCTGGTTAGTCGTATAGACAATGTGGATTTTGCCGTCCCGTGTCTGGATCGCATACGGATAGGCAAACGAGTTGTTTCCGGTACAGATGTTGCGTTGACAGGGAAATGTCTCGGCATTATCGGTAGAAATGGCTACCCGCAGGGGAGTCCGGTCGTTCATGTTGTCGTTGTAGACAAGCAGCAAGTGGCCGTTCTTTAATTTGATGAAATCCACGGCCGAGTTCGGGTTGGGAAATTCCGTATCTTTCGCATCGGTCCAGGTCCATCCCCCGTCGAAGGACTCGGCGCGGAGAAGGTATCCGGTAGTTGTCGGTTCGTAGTTGCCGCCGCGACGAAGGTAGCAGATCAGATGCTTGTCGCTGATCTGCGCCACCTGTGCCTGGATGTTGCCGGTCGGGGAGTGAATGCGATTGGTCTCTTTCCAGGTCTTTTCCTTTGGATTGTAGCGGAAGAAGTAGGAGCAGGAATCCCGGCCGGTCATCTCGGTGTCATGGCCCGTCTCATAGTATACCGGGAGCAGGTAATCACCATCGTTGAGGACAATCGGCTGACTTCGCGCCATGCTTCCCAGTTCGAACGCGAACATGAAAGAATCAGACCAGGTTTTTGCGCCATCTTTGGAAATCTTTGCTTTGATGCGCGAGGTGGACCAGGTGTCACCGTATCGGTTCACATAAAACAGCCACACAATCCCATCCGGGGCTTGCCAGACCACGGGATTACCCTCCGCGCGGTCCGGAGTGTCCGCCAGGACCACGGGGTCCGACCACCTTTTCTGCCCGGCTTTCAGGCGAGTTCCGTACACGGCGGTGTCTGTGCCGTATTCGCCCGATCCGCCGTAATACGCGACCAGCAAATCGCCGTTGTCCAGTTGGGTGATTGAGGCGGGATGCCGGTATGCGCCGGGAAAATCCGGCCTTGTTATTTGTTCGATCGAAACATCCTCCCCGGCGGCCCACAGGATCGGCAGCAGAAAAAGAGCGATAACAACGGCAGATCGTTTCATGGAAACCTCCGCAATCTCTTGGAAAATGGTTTTTTCGTTCAAAGAGTATAGCGGATTGGAGACGGGACAAACAGGACAAATGAGAGCGATGGACGGCCTTTCGCCCACATTCTGCACAAAGATGAGAGATTATGCGACGAACAGGCAGGTCGACAATCCGAAATCGGTATTATCTGCTGAGGCTGTCGGCGAGTGGGGGATGAGGAGATATAGAAAATCCTAGCGGGGGAGGGACTCGAACCCTCGACCTGTGGTTTATGAGACCACCGCTCTAACCACCTGAGCTACCCCGCCCAATGGCTGGTCTGTTTATTTATAGCACGCGCGCGCCACTCTTGCACGGTTGCGCAGGCGCCATCAGAGTCAGCCGCTCCCCGTCGTTCGCCGCGAGCAACATACCCTTCGACTCAATTCCTCGAATCTTGGCCGGTTCGAGATTCGCAACGACAATGATCTGTTTTCCGACCAGGTCCTCCGGAGCGTAATACTGTGCAACTCCGGCAACAATGGTCCGTTCGTCTTTCCCTATGCGAATCTTGAGTTTCAGCAACTTCTCGGTTTTCTTCACCCGCTCGGCTTCGAGAACATCCGCTACGCGGAGGTCCAGTGTTGCCACCTCATCGTAGGTTACCTGCTGATCCAGGAAAGGCGCAATACCCGAATCTTCTTCTTCCGTCGGTTTAGAGACTTTCAGTTTGTCCAACTGCTTTTGTATTTCCGCATCCTCAAACTTGCGAAACAGGATCACCGGCTCACCCAGAGCGTGCCCCGGCTCAAGGACCGGGATTCCGGCCTGGTCCCATTCCTGGTCCTCCACGCGGCCCGGAAGATTCAACATGCGCCAGATTTTCTCCGAGGTGAACGGCGTGATCGGATGAAACAGCACCGCCAGCGCGCGGCACACCTCGAGGGAGACGTTCAGCACGGTTCCACCGCGCTCCGGATTTTCCTTCACCAGTTTCCAGGGCTGCTGTTCCTGCAAATAAAGATTGCCCATGCGAGATGTCGCCAGTGTCAAACTCACCGCCTCTCGCAAATGAAAATTCTCATAAGATTCGCCCACTGTATTCGGTGCGTTTTTAATCAGATTCAGAATACCATCGTCCTCAGCGCTCAATGCTCCACGAGCGGGAACTTTGCCGTCAAAATACCGCAGGGTCATCGAGACTACACGGTTCACAAAATTCCCGAACACATCCGCCAGATGGCTGTTGTTGATATTCTGGAACTCCTGCCATTTGAAATCGCTGTCCTGATTTTCCGGGGCGTTATAGGCCAGGTAATACCGAAGCGGGTCCGGCTCGAATGCCTCCAGGTATTCCGGCAGCCACACCGCCCAGTTTTTGCTGGTGGAAAGTTTGCGCCCTTCCAGATTCATGAATTCAAATGCGGGGATATTGTCGGGAAGAATAAACCCCCCATGGGCCATCAGCATCGCCGGAAACATCAGAGCGTGGAAAAAGATATTGTCTTTGCCGATGAAGTGAACCAGTTTCGTGTCCGGTTCACACCAGTATTTTTTCCACAGATCCGGGTCTCCCTTTGCGATAGCCCATTCTTTTGTGGAAGAAATGTACCCGATGGGCGCATCGAACCAGACATAAATCACCTTCCCTTCTTCGCCTTCCAACGGCACTTTGACACCCCAGCGAAGATCGCGAGTGATACATCGTTCCTGGAGTCCCTCCTCAAATGCCCCCCGGCAGTAGTTTTTGACATTGTCTTTCCATTCGGGATGCGTCTTCTGCCATTCGATCAAATCCGGCTGGAGCCTCTTGAGATCGAAGAACCAATGTGTTGTCTCGCGGATTTCCGGCGGTTCTCCCGACAGGACAGAAATGGGGTTGATAAGAGAAAGCGGGTCCATCGGGCGGCCGCACTTCTCACACTGATCCCCTTTCGCCTCCTCGCTGCCGCAGTACGGGCAGGTTCCCTGAACATACCGATCCGCAAGAAACTGCTGGGTCTTGGTGCAATACAGCTGCTTGGTTGTCTTTCGAACCAGGAACCCTTTTTCCAGGACTTTAAGGAAAAAAGCCTGAGTGGTTTCGTGATGAATCGGCAGGGAGGTTCGGGAATAATTGTCGAACGAGACTCCCAGGCGCTGGAAGCTCTCTTTCATGCCGGCATGGTATCGGTCGACGATCTCCTGGGGGGAGACACCTTCCTGTTCGGCGCGGATGGTGATTGCCACGCCATGCTCATCGCTGCCGCAGATATGGATCACGTCGCGTTTTTTGAGGCGCTGATACCGGACATAGATATCGGAGGGCACATACACCCCGGCGAGATGTCCGAGATGAATGGGGCCGTTTGCGTACGGGAGAGCGCTGGTCACGAGGAGTCGTTTGAATCGGTCGCTCATATTGTGCATAGCCTTTCTGTTGACCGGAGCGACTGCCGTTCTACTCGATTCCCGCCGCTTGTTTCAGGTCATCCACTTTGTCGGTCTTTTCCCAGGTGAAACCGGGTTCTTCCCGTCCGAAATGGCCGTAGGCGGCTGTGGCACGGTAAATGGGCCGACGAAGGTCCAGGGTTCGAATGATATCGGCAGGACGAAACGAGAAGACTTCCCGGCAGATCCGGGCCAGTTCCATGTCACCGAGTTTACCGGTTCCGAAGGTATTCACACCAACCGACATCGGCTCTTTGAGACCGATGGCATAAGCCAAGTGGAATTCGCATTCTGTGGCCAGACCGGCCGCCACGATGTTTTTGGCGACATACCGGCACATGTAGTTCGCAGAGCGGTCCACTTTCGTCGGGTCTTTCCCCGAGAACGCGCCGCCACCGTGTCGGCCTTTGCCGCCGTAGGTATCGACAATAATTTTCCGTCCGGTCAGCCCGGCATCTCCTTCGGGGCCGCCGACAAAGAATGTGCTGATCCCGTTCGGATCGCTGGTTCCATTGATAATCAGATCCTCTTGCAGGTCGAACTTATCCCAGATCTCCGGGCGTTCCGCGATAATCGGCTTAACGACTTTTTCGGTCAGATCGGCTTTGATCTTCTTGAGGGGCAGATCCCTGATTTTATGCTGTGCCGCCAGGACCGCGCGAACGATCTTTACGCCTCCGTCGTACGACACGGTCACTTGAGATTTGCCGTCCGGTCCCAGGTATTCGATCTCGCCGGATTTGCGAACTTCGGCCATTTTCCGGGTCAGTTTGTGAGCTGTATGGATGGGCAGGGGCATCAGTTCCGGCGTTTCAACGCAGGCATAGCCGAACATCATGCCCTGATCGCCCGCGCCGGGATCCTCACCGCCGGTTCCGGCGGCAATGTCGGGGGATTGCGGATCGACCGCAATCAAAACTCGGCAGCGGTTGGCGTCCATCCCGGCCAGTTTCTCCGTATACCCGATATCGCGAAGGACACCACGGATGATCTTTTCATATTCGGGCATGAACGCGCTGGTGATTTCGCCTGTTACAACAACCAGGTCTGTGGAAACCAGGGTCTCGCAGGCCACCCGGGCGGCAGTCAGATTGGGACCGGTATTACCGGCCATGATGGCGTCCAGGATCGCGTCGGAAATCTGGTCGCAGACCTTATCCGGATGCCCTTCGGTGACGGATTCGGAGGCGAATGTATTGGGTGGTAGTTGGCGCATAGGTTTCTCCCATGTTTGCCCATGGACTCAGCTGCAATGGACAAACGACGGATGATATGGCAGCTGAAGGCATAGATTTTTAGTATCTCATCTTTTCAAAAGCCTGCAAGAGCGCCCCAATTCACTAAGGTTACGTTCGAACGGGAATCCGTCCATGGGTATCCATCCTTTTCCGGGGAGCCGGTTCCAATAGACTAACGCTCTATAACTGAATTGACTGGACCTGTCGGCATTCTGGAAGGACCAGCGGCAAGATGCTGGTGTTGACTTCAGCCCCTCACCGCATCCCTTTCCCGAAGGAAGAGGCAGAAGAGGGTGGCACGGGCTTCCAGCCCGTGGTATCACAATACAGAAAAGATACCTGAAAAACATTATCTATTGCGGCGAAATTCCGCTGATCCATAGAAAGGAACAGGGTCAATGTCACCCGTGCATTTTGATCGACATAAAAATGAACTGATTCTTCATACCGATGGTATCATCTGTGACACCCATCGTGAGATTCTGGAAAGCGAGGTTTTTGAAAGGGTCCTGGCTCTTTATATCGAGACCTTGCGGAGGAGAGACTCACCGATTTTGGATAGTCTACCCATGCTTCTGGGAGGGGCGGAGGAACAGGCGCGTTTTCTGGAACTTCTTCGGTCTCTAACGGTCAATCCCCTGGAGCAGGCGCTGAAGATCACGCCGATTTTCGAGGATACTCCCGAGAAACGCAAAGGGCTTCTTCAGTTTATCGAAGGTCTGTATGACTTCTGGCGGAAGTTCCACCGATTCGTGATCTGTCATTCCGAGAGTGGTCCGAACGCACACGATCAGCGGCCATTTCGCACCTTCAATGCCACCGTGGAGCAGCTCACCCACCTGGTTCGTGGAGTTTACCGGGATGTCTGCGAGAACATCACCGGCGATCATCCCCGCATTTACCGGCAAATCCGCTCCGGCTGCAATATGGGGATTATCGCCGTCGCCAAGGACTGGAATCCGCCGAGGCCTTATGGGGAACCGCTGCGGGATATCCCTTTCATTCGTCAGGTTCTGGTGTATCCGCCGCTGATTCTGGACCCTCCGATGAATACACGCACGGGGCAATTCAGGAAGGTCTCGGAGAACCCCCTGGAGGGGATAACATGGGAAAAAGAGAAATGGCTGTGTTATCCGGCGCAGGTCGGTCCTCTGGTCATTTTTATCTATTTCCACCAGTGCTTCATCAGCCTCGGTTGCTGCCTCGCAAACCTGTTCGAGTTGGCGACGGACGAGCAAATCGCGGCGGGGCCGGATGCCATTTATGCCTATGGCGCGCCACCGGAAGTGATGGCGAAATATGGCGAACTTCCCACCGTATTTTATGAAGATTCCCGGAATGATTTGCTGGTTGCCGCGATCCCCGGTGAGGATCGATTCGGGTATTTCGGATATTTGAAGAAGATGATTCTTACCCTCCACAATATCCGAATGATGCAGCGGGGCCGAATGCCCTTTCATGGAGCCATGACCCGAATCACCCTGAAGCGGGATATCGCGGCCAACATTGTCCTGATGGGCGACACGGCAACCGGGAAATCCGAGACCCTGGAGGCGTTTCGATCCCTGGGCGCGGAGTACATCCGTGACATGAGAGTCATTGCGGATGATATGGGGTCGTTTGAGGTGACACCCGACGGCAACGTGGTGGCCTACGGAACCGAGATCGGCGCGTTTGTTCGTCTGGATGACTTGCAGCAGGGATATGCGTTCGACCAGATCGACCGGGCGATCATTATGAGTCCGCAGAAGGTGAATGCGCGTGTGGTTTTGCCGGTGACAACCCTGGCGGAGGTTCTCCACGGATACACGGCAAACTACATCTTCTATGCGAACAATTACGAGGAATTGGACGAGGAGCATCACATTATTGACCGGTTTGAGACCCCCGAAGCAGCTTTGTGTGTGTTTCGGGAGGGAGCGGCCATGGCCAAAGGAACCACGACCTCCAAAGGCCTGGTGCATAGTTATTTCGCCAATATCTTCGGACCACCTCAATATCGTGACCTGCACGACCGGTTGGCCCAAAACACGTTCGAGGCCGCGTTTCGAGCAGGGGTTTTTGTAGGGCAGATTCGGACCCGACTGGGCGTTCCCGGCTGTGAAACAACAGGGCCTCTCGAAGCCGCAAAAGCCTTGCTGGCCTTGATTTCCAAGCCGATTCAAGCGTGAGTCTCTCGTGGAAGCCCACCCCGGCCCGAATCGCGGCTCCATTACTGCCCTCGTCGTCCCTTCAATCCCTTGGGGGTTTGCTGATGCGAATTTTCCTAACTTGGACCGCAGAACTTGCTCGGCTACGGTCGGCAACAATCATAACGAGTGTCCTGTTTGGCACTTTGAGAAGGAGTGTCGGATTATCGCGATTATTATATCATGACCTCCACACTGTGGAATTCCCGATTTCTTGATTCTCCTTTATCCTTTAATGCCGTGAATCGCGGTTCAGACTTCTGCGGGAACCCTGTCTCGCCCCGGTTCCCCGGGCAGGCTAAAATGCGCAAGTCGATCAGAACGATTGGATACTGCGATGCCGTGGTCGGATGTACAGGTCGGTGATCTGGTAAAAGAAGCGCTGTGTCGCCTGGTGCGGAGCGGTCGGCTTGCCGGGACCTTTCTATTCTACGGGCCGCCGGGGTCCGCGCTGGAAGAATTGGCGTTCGCGTTTGCCTCCGCCATTCTGTGTGAACGGAAAGTAGGACAGGCCTCTGTGTCTGTCGCCAATTGCCAGGCAGAGACGCCTGGCCTGCCAGGACATGCGGACGGTGATTTCTGCGGGATCTGCCGGGCGTGCAGGCACATCCGTGAGCGGATTCACCCGGATGTGTTTGCCCTGGAGCCGGAGGGGGCTTTCTACAAAATCGATACCCTTCGGACTATGCAGGGCATGGCGGCGCTGTTGCCGCTGGAGGCCGAGCGGAAGATATTCATTCTTCGCCAAGCCGACCGAATGCGTCAGGAGGCGGCAAACAGCCTGCTCAAAATCCTGGAGGAGCCTTCCCCCCATTCGATTTTCATTCTGCTCACGGATAATGTAACCGGCATCCTTCCAACGATTCTGTCGCGGTCACAACGGGTCCGCCTGTCGCCTCCGCCTTTGGACAGGTTGATTGAGAACCTGATGGCCTCCAAGGGCATAAGCAAAGAGGCGGCAGAAAGCCTGGCTCGTCTTGCAGGCGGGCAACCGGGACGCGCTGAGGAAATGTCCGATGGGACCTGGATGGAGCGGCGGGACCGACTGATCGCCCTGCTGGAAAAGATCCGTCATGGAAGTCGTCTGGAAATTATGCACGGAAGCCAGGCATTGAGCCGTGACCGCGCGGGCGCGCGCGAAACCCTGGAGGCGCTATTGAGCCTGATCCGGGATGGTCTCGCGCTGACACTGCCGGATAATCCCGCCTTTTTGCTGAACATCGACCGCCGGAAAGAGATCCGGTCACTCTGGCATGGGGCCGAGTCCGATCAGGTGATACAGGCATTCGAGACAACGGTTGATGCCCTTGCCGATTTGGATCGGAATCTGAATGTCCAGAATGTACTCGAAACGGTCTTTATGGCCTGTGCGGGTCGATCTTCTGTAGAATCCATGTCGCCAAAAGGTCCACAGAGGGCGTGAAATCCTGCGTACCGTTGAGTACGAGATGCGCCTCCGTTTTCATCGGTGCGATGAACCGTTCGTGCCCCGGTCGGACCGTCTCCAGGTATTGGGTTCGGACGGATTCCAGGGTGCGGCCTCGTTCAACCTGATCCCGCTCAATCCGTCGCAAGATACGAATATCATCCGGCGCATCGACATAGATACGCAGATCGAATATCTCCCCCAGCTCCGCGCGGGCAAATAATAAAATCCCCTCTGCAATCACGGCACAGGCCGGGCCGAATGTGTGATAGCCGATACGGGTATGGGTTCGGTAGTCATACTGGGGCACATTCACGGCGTCTCCCGCTTTCAGATCCCGCAGGTGTTTCAGCAGCAAATCCCATTCGTATGAATCCGGATGGTCGAAATTGCGGCGGTCACGGTCCGCTTCGGGCAGGTGATCCAGGTTGAGGTAATACCAGTCTTGGCGGAGAACCAGGACCTGTCGATCCTTGAGCCGTTCGTGCAACAGATTCACAAGGGTGGATTTCCCCGCCCCTGTTCCCCCCGATACGCCGATCATCAACACCGGACCTTGCATGGTTTGCGGCAATGGATCGCCTTTCCTGCTCAGAACGCCAATGGACCGTTAAAATCGAGATTGTCTACCTTAGGAGTTTGCGTAGACATGTCCCGAACGACGGCGAGAAAATAGCCGCAGACCTGTTCCATGCCTTTAAAAAATGGGCCGTAGCGGTTCGCGATGACCCGGAGATTGGCCGGATCGGTCTTCTCACCTCGTGCGCGCACGCTCTTTTTCAAGAATGGAGAGAGAACCCGGTCTGCTGCCTCATCGAGATAGCAATAAAGCTGTTGGTCCTGAACCAGATCCCTGTGAACCTGGACGATTTTCTCGGTCAGGTCGGCGCACTCGGTTCCTGACAAATTGCCTTCTTGGAGGCGCGTCTCGATTTCCGCGACAAGTTCCTGCCCTTCTTTGGATTTATCGACTCCGGTCTGCAAGACTGTCTCTGCGTCATCCCAGAATCGAGCCAATTCCGACGGATCCGGGAGATAGAAAGATTTCAACGCTCTTTGGAGTCGCGGCCGGATATCGATTTCCTGCGCGCAGAGCTGATCGATTGCCTGCGCCAGGGGCATGATTTCCGTACCGTCAATTTTCGCGCCGCCTTCTGTAGCGTTGATACATCGCACGGCGGATTCCGAGACATCCTGTTCGATGGATCGGAGATAGGAAAGCCAGAACTTACTGGTGGGAACATCCTGGCCCTCGTTGCCGGGAACATAAACCGGCTCGAATTCCTCATGCGTCGGCCCGCTGCCCAGAAGTTCCACCACCATGTGACCGGGCCGGGAGGAGGGCGCGATGGTTCTCCGCAGGGCAGCGCCTTCCGCATGGGTTCCGCCACCGGTGCGCCCGAAAGAGAGATCCAATCCCACAAAGACAATCGGATCGCATCCCAGGTAGATAGCCAGGCTGAGCGCCGTCTGGGCGACATTCAATCCGGGTTTGAGATAAAGCGGTACCCCCAGAGTTGTGGGAAACCGGCTGAGGGTTTTAGAGAACGGCAGCGGAAGAGAAACGAGTGTTGCCTCCACTTGTTGGAGAACTTGCCAATAAACCGAGGGTGAGAAGAACAAGAAGGTTTCATCCATTTGGGGGAAATCGGCATAGTGTTTCAGATTCAACGGTGTCGGGTCGGCGGTTACGGAGATGTGAGGATGAATACCTTCCCTGCGTAAGATTGGGTAAGTCGTGTCCACCGCGATAATCAAGCCCCGTTCGCCGATCTTGCGCAGATGATGCTTGTTCCGATCCAAAGAGGGACCGGCGGCCACAATGAATCCCGGCGTTCCTTTCAGGATTCCCTGGAGAAGGGAGCCGCTCGGATGGGAGAACATTGCGGGAAGGTTGCGAAGGATGTTTTCCTGGATCATCCCGCCGGATTCGACTTTCGTGCGCAGAAGGATCCGTCCGGCCTCCAGGCTTTCTTCCAGGGTTTGTTTAAGTCGCGCATAGAACTCCGGCGCACAGGCCATGGAAGGTTCATGTTCGGCAACCAGGACATCATCCAATGTGAGAGTCGTGAGCAGGTTGTTCAGGACCTGCCGGAACTCCTGCGGACTCGGATTGACAACAAGAACTGTGTGTTCATTTCCCAAAATCGGCGTGAGATCGCGAATCTCCAAGCCTTTTCGTATCACACCCTCCGATTGTTCCACGATAATCAGATTGTCAAGCGTTCCCTGGAGTCGGTACGCCAGCGACCAGATGTGATACCAGAGTCCGGCCCCAAAAACAATCAGATTAAAAACAGGCTTTTGAGGGACTTTCGCATCGGCCCAGCGGTTCGCCTCTTTCTCGGGGTCACGCGAGCTGTGAAGCAGTATGAACTGCCCGTTTGCGGTACGGCGACGAAGACTTTTGAGAGCGCCTTCCCCGCCCACCCACTCCAAATCGTATTCATCCGGTGAAGGCCATTGGAGCCGTTCTTTGAGTACCGGATTTCGCTTTCCAAGAGATTGCAGATTCTTTTCCAGATATCCTGTCATGCGTTTCCTCGTCTCTCGTGTCTTGCAAACGAGCCTAGTCTCGGCCGGATAAGACATCCAAGAGAATGTGCATCCCGGGCTGCATGTTATGGGGGAGTGTATGGGATCGGCCCTGCAAATCAAAGGGTGTGAAGACAGCCCATTAAAGCAGCGATTTCACCTGGTCCAGCGTTTCCGCCTTCCGCAGCATGTTTTTGATTTCTTTCATTCTTTCCACTGTGTCTATCTTCTCCACAAGCGGAGCCAGAGATAATCCCGGATCTCCGAATTTGAGTTCCAGGCCCAGCAGGATCGCCTCCCGCAACCCTTCCATACGACCTTTCCCAATGCCTCTCTCCAAGCCTTCCTCACGGCCTCTCTCCAAGCCTTCCTCACGGCCTCTCTCAAGGATTTGCTCGTACAAAGTCGGCATGATCTCGTCTCCTGAACTCGGCAATGCCTTCTTTACACCCTCCCGCAACTGCTCTTCTGTGATCCTCTCCGTCGCCGCTAACACATATTCTACTGCCGTCTGCAAAAAATCCAAAACATCTCGTTTCTCTCCCAATGTCCCCAGCAACCCGCAAATCCGCACAAACCGATCCCCAAAATCCTCCCGGTAAATGTGCTTCATCAGCAACAACAGCGCCCGCGACAGAATCGCTCCCCGGATTTGCTCTTCATCATACCGCGACAAATCATACAAACAATAGGTAAACGACGGAACATAATCCCCCAAACCCTCAATCCGTTGAAATAGCGAGGCGAAATTCGTCCCGACTTTCCATTCCTCCTTCCCGTGATAGAACACTATCGGAATAATGTGCGGAAATCGGCCCTCCGTTCCCTCATCCCGAAATCTCTCCCAAATCCGCACCATGTATCGCAGCAGATCAAATGCCACCTGCGGTTCCGGTCGGCTTTTGTGCTCAAACAAAATATAAATGTACGCATCCTCCCCATCCCGCAGTTTGGCCCGATACAGCATGTCCGAAACATATTTGCGCAATTCCTCATTCACGAATGTTTCGTCGGTGTTCTCGAATGTCCCCGGCATCAGGTGCGCCGCGATCTCTGGAAGGTTGCTGAAAACAATGTCCTCCACTGTTTCCCGTTTCGAGAAGGCGCTGCGGAAAAATCGATCATGGGGTTGGATCGGTTCCGTCATTTCCTCTCCGAATCCGCCGGTTCCATCATCTGGCGAAGTTCGTGCAGGAACTGGTTGATATCTTTAAATTGCCGATAGACCGATGCGAACCGGACATAGGCCACCTGATCCAGTTCATGCAGAAGGCGCATGACCTCTTCACCGATTACCGAGGTAGGAACCTCACGCTCATTCAGCCGAAACAACGTTCGCTCGACCGCCAACCCAAGTTCTTCAATCTGCTGTTCCGAGATGGGCCGTTTCTGACAGGCGGTACGGATCCCCTTGATGATCTTATCCCGACTGTACAGTTCGCGACGTTCATCCCGCTTGATAACCATCAGGCGAATTTCTTCGATCCGTTCATAAGTTGTAAACCGTTTCTGACAGGAAAGGCACTTGCGACGGCGACGGATTATCTCGCCCTCATTCATATTTCGCGAATCCACCACCTGGTCATCGTTGGAGCCGCAATAGGGGCATTTCATGGTTCTATTCTCCAGTCCGACGCTCCGGTTCTTATATGCCGGCGATGAGTCTACAAGAGGAAAGGGATTATGACCAGTCGGGAGCGATCCGATTATTTGCCTGCGGGTTGACGACCGTTCGCGTAGGAATACTGAAATCGTTCCCCTGTATTCGGGTCGATAAATCGAACCATTTCGCCACGGCTCAAGAGTTCCTGGATGCACCGGTTGACCGGCACAGCACGGACCCCGTGCATCCAATAGGTGTCCACCGGATTTTTACTCCCTTCCTGTTCGATTTGCTGTTGACGAGCCTCCAGACTCGTAACGATTCCGATCACTCCGCCGTCCTCCCAGCGGAAAACCGGCCCTCCGCTATATCCAGAGAATCCGACAAGATCAAGAAAATAGAACGATTCCATCTCATTATAGTACGAGATCGCACTGACAATTCCTTTACGGACATAGGGACGAATGATGGAGACTCTCTTCGGAAAGGTTTGCAGAATCTCCTGAAGCGTGGCGTACACACCAACCTCATCACCCGGATAAATCCCATTCGTGAGATTGAGGGTATTGTCGGGGGCCATGGTGTAATTATACCCGAACGCGACCGGGTGCAATTGCGGAGGAACACGACCCACCTTCAGAAGAGCCATCCCGATGCTCTGATCAATGTTCGGCTGATAAATCGGCCCCTCGATAACCGGGAGTTCCGTGACCTTGTTGGGACCGATAAATGCCAGCACGGAGAACGTAGCTCCTTCCGGATTGGAGGCCAGAACATGTTCCAGGGTGAGAATCCAGCCGGTGTTGGTCGCCAGGAATCCGGTTCCCATGTGGCGAAACATGGCTGGTGAACCCGGCGGATTGTCCGGCTCCCAACTGACAAACCCGACCAGGGACGCGCCAACCTCGACCGCAGGGACTGGGTGATGGGATCGTTCCGGGCCGTCTTCTCCTTCGGCTGTCCCGTGCAGTGCCTCGATCGGCAGCAAAGTAACCAGCAATAGAATATATGGCCGGTACACCCGAAAAAGTCCCTTTCTTTCATTTTCTGCTGACCTACCCCGGATTCCTCGCGGCAGCCATTTTTAAAGGTCACCTCTTATGGAATAAAGTTGAAATAGAACTTTATCCTGTGCCAGGCAGGTGACTGTATGAGAACAGAGTGTACAGGGACGTTGTTCGATTTTCAACCATTGGAGAAACCGGAACTGGTGGCCTTGTTTGACGAGGGAAGGATCACATCGGACGCAGGCGGGCTGCTGTTGCGGGAAGAGGAACAGCGGTGTGGGATTCTCCGGCAGTTCAGCGGGTGTTTTCGGGATTCACGGGATGCGGAACGGATTGAACACACGGTGGCGGAGTGGGTGGCGCGGATCGTGGAGCGGGTCCGAGCAAGGTGGCCGAAAGTAGAGATTGCGATACAGGGGGATGCGGGATTTTGCCGGGAATCTATCGGGTCTCCTGTCAACCCCCACCTGACCTCCCCCGATCTTCGGGGGAGGTAAAACACGCCTCTTGTCATGGCGGCTCATACCGGAATTCCGTCCGCGCATATTGCCCGCAGGGGCGCACGGTTGTGCGCCCTTGCGAATTCACGGCAGAATGCCTGTTCCGATATTAGTATAAGGACCAGTCGGAGACGGCGGTTCCATCAAACGGTAACGGCAACCCGCTCTTGCCGGTTCGTACACTCGACAAGCTGCCGCCGAAATAACTGAACCAGGTTGCACCCATCGCGGCTATATACAGAATGTCCGATTGCTCGCCGCGCCCGAATGCCAGATCCGTCGGGCCGGAGAACCCCCAGGCGAATTTCTGCATCGTGCCATCGGGGCGAACCCGCCAAATCCAGCCTTGACTACCATCCGCTACATACAGATTGCCCTCCATGTCTACCGCAATGGAGTCCAGTTCATTCGCGAAGGGTTCAACCACTTGCCTTAAAGCCCCATCCCGGCTCAGTCGAAATATCGTGCCGTTACCGGCGTCATTGGATGTTATGAACAGGTCGCCGCTCGGGCCGAACGCGGCGTCGAATGGATTCCGAACTCCCCCCGTCAGGACTGTACAATCCCCGTTCGGCTCGATTCTGATAATTTCATCGCTACCGATCAAGCAGACAACGGGGCGGTTTTCGGCATCGAATGTAATACTCACCGGAAAATCCAACCCCGATGCCACAGTTTCTGTTGCTCCGTGGATGTCGTATCGAACGATCTCTCCGGTTTTGGCGTTTGAAAGATACAGATCGCCGTTATGATCGAACGCCAGAGCGTTCGGACCAAGCAATCCGCCACTTGTGGCAATGCCGGAGGCAAAGACCTGATAATTACCCGAACTGTCGAATTCCAGAATCCTTCCTTGCAGTGCGTCGATGGCCAACACTTCACCGGTTTCGCGCACGGCGAGGCCGAACGGCATACCCAGATCACTCGCAATGGCTACCGGCGAGGGAATAATTAACGGATCGGTGCGATTGGGTATATCCGCGTCATCCTGCAAGTACAGGAAGAAAATATCTCTCGTTTGCGAAGGGACATTGAATGTCGTGTCCGATAAGGGAGACAAGACTGCGTTTTGCTTCTCGCCTGTCCGGTCGAGTACAAGGTCGGCGTGGACCGGCCAGGTGTCATCCGCCACTTCACTGCTTGTTATTGTAATGACTGCCTGTCCGGATTCGTGACGGAATTGAAGCCCCTGGTAGGCAAATCGAGGCGCTTCCAGGTCAAAACCGGTTCCTTCTGTGACGGAGAGGATGTACGCGCCGGTTGCGGCGGTTGCATCCGGCAAGAGCGGTGAAGCCGGCAGCTCGATGGTGTGTTTTCCGGTCTGCGAGAGGTATGCGCCGCTAATGAGAGATCCTTCCACGCTGACGGCGTTATCGTTCTCAGCAATCAGCTGCCCTGACGGACCTTTCAATCGAACCAGCGGATCGAGCGGGAGTGTCCGCGAAGTATCGGGCCAGGCCCACACAGACACGCGCTCGCCGGACCGTCCGTCAAATGTAAAGGTATCGATGTCCCCCGCCGGACCGAGAATCCCTTCGATGTCCTGTTGAGTCGATATCGCGCGGTTGTCTTGCTCGTCCTGTTCCAAATGTGTTCGCACGAGATACTCCCCAGTTTCTTCGTCGCGCGCCCCCAGCACGATGAACACATTTAAACCGTCGGCGACAGGTGTATACCCGCGAATCCGGGCAATGCCGGTGGTTGGATCGGCTTCCTGGATTGTGACCAGCCGTCGCCAGATATCGAAGAGAATAAACGTCGGTTTGAAACCATCCGTAATACTCTTAATTTCTACCGAGACGGTATCATCAGGAGTCAGTTCAAGAAAATAAGCCTGGGACTGCCCCTGGACAGCGATCACATCGGGAAATTCATCTTCCGGCGCAACATCCCAGACGGATTGCACGGTCAGCTCGTAGGGACCGACCGACTCCCAGAAAGACCCTTGAACCACAATGAAATACCAGCCGGTGTAGTCCGGTCGGAACAGCACACATGGAGAGGTATCAAGAAAATCGTCGTTGACTCCCAGTGTAACCCATTCGTAGGTATAAACTTTCAGGTATCCGTCCAGGACATCATGGGGCGTCCGCAGCGTCACCCAAACCGGCGATTTGCTTTGAGAGAGTTTGATTGCGTAGATATCATAATCCCCTTCAAGCCCGATCAGGCCGGAGAACGGACTATCTCGTGTAATGATGGTCCCATCCTGTTCATCCGAGGGGAACTCCCGTGTTTCCAACGTGAAGGTTGCCCGAGAAACGCCCGAAGGAAAACTACTTTCAATGCGTATCCGTATACTGGAGCTCGACGGCAACAAGATGGGCAGATAAGCCCCATAAAACTCCGGAAAATTGATACCCTCATTTCTTCCCAGGAGGTTGTTGAAATAATCAAAAACTTTTAGCGTGAGATAAACATCTCGGTTGGGAGCCTCGCAGATGATGGAAAGATACGTTCCTCCTGTTCCGGAGATGACAAAATCCGCTGTCGCCTGCTCCGGTGTCAGGGTACCTTCGACCAATTGTCCGATTTGAATCCTTGTTTGTGCGTGAACCGGCAGTGCCACCGATACGACAAAAAGAAGAAGCGCGATGGATGGTTTGACAGAAACTCGATACATCCGGAAACCTCCATGCCTATTGTTGCACGCCAATGGCTCCAAAGCCTCATTCCATTTTACCACAAGATTTGTGATAGGATATCCTATTCGGAAAGAGCGGGAACCCGGATAAACAGTTCCCTTGGCTCTCTGTTCTTCTCTGGTGTCTAATAGGAAACAACCCGGACAAAACGGGGCCATTGGATGAAGTCTGCCGGCTCCAGTCCTTTTCTGATAATATTGTATATATCCAGCATAAGTCCATAAGAACCAAAGCCGAAAGGAATTGAGATAATGACTGTTTGTTTGCAACATGAGCGGCCCGGTTTCAGCCGTGTGCTTTTTCCCCTGACACTGGTGGAACGCACTTTGACGAGGGGGGTTCAAACGGCATGTCGTCGGGAAGGGCGTCTGAAAGCAAAGCCGGGGGTGATCTCGCTAAAAGAGTTCTTCGGTGGGGCAATGGATAAGACTCTGGGCAAGCTCGCGGAGCCGGTTCGGACCCGTGTCGGCGCTTCCCTGCCGGACAGGGAGCAGTGGGCCGGTCTCTCGGTTTGCGCGATGGAGGAGCACGATGCGGTGGCGGATCTGTTGATCTCGCGTTGGAACGGTCAATCTCCGATTCTTCGGTTGGGAGTGGAGGGGATTCGTCGGCTGGCCCAGGGTTCTTCTCATGGTGCGGCCCTGCTGGTCGGTCTGGGGGTGGTGTTCTGTCTGGAGGTACTTCGCGGGAAAACCGAGCGGGATTCGCTGATTGCCTGTCTGGATTTGATGGATACATGGCCGCAGGGGAGCCGGAAGGAGGTTTTTGAGGCTCTTTCGTCCAAGGATGTCGATGCGGCCGGAGTATTCGAACGCTTTTTACGCAACGGCCTTGCAGTCGGTATTGAAGAACGTCGGCGCCTTGCTGCCTGGGTCCTGGCACGTACTCAAATTGAATTGCCTTATGATGGCGATAGAGTCCGGCGCGCTCTTCAGAATATCACCGACATTGCCCAGCTGCGTCAGCAGGTTTATTCCATCATCAATGAGACCTTTCAGGCCGATTTGGATACTGAGAATGCGCGTCGAATCGCGGAATGGTGTCGGGAAGAAGGTGTCCGGCTGGTGGGGGGGCGGTTCAGTCGGGCATTTTACCTGGAGGCTATGCTGGCGGCGAGCGCCAAGGTTTTCGACACGCGAATCCTGCAATCGAGTATTGAGGAGCTGGACCGCTGTGTGCGCGAGGCCCGTTTGAATTTTCTTACGGAGGACCTGCGCGATCTCAGCACGGTTATGCAGGATCTGGGAGGAGAGAAGCAGGCCATTGTCAATCTTCTTGGCGAACGGCTTATCTCGGAAGCCCAGATCGACGGGGCGATCAACAATTTTCTCAAAGCCTTGCGGTCCGTTGAACAACGCATTCAGAAGGTGGTAGACGATTTGCAGAGGCAACATCGGGACGCCATTCTCGAAGAGCGTCGCAGGGAAAGCGGTGTCAGTCCGACATGGCGGAAATTCCAGTCCGACCGCGCCGAGATTGTCTACCAATGTGACCGGGTGCGTTACCAGCTGATGCGCATTGAGGAAGCCGTGGCGGCGGCCCCGAAATACGATCCTGCGTTTGTCATTTTTCTTCAGCGTCTTTTCCCGCTCGATGCAATCAACCTCGGCACGGTGAATGAATTTGTCGATCCGTTTTTCGGCGAGGATGAACATGTCCGGCAGTTGATCTGTGATTGCGGTCATCGGATGTATATCACGCCGAACCTGGCGGCATGGCTTCAACATTGCGAGGACTGGGTGGAGGCGCTCCCTGCTTATGCGAGTTACACGATCACCCCGCGCCCCGGGAGCGGATACGATATCAAGCCGTATGTGCAGCGCGGCATACTGGAGGACATGTTCCGCCGTCACGCGGAACATTGGGCGTTGAATATCGAAGAAGTTATGAAGTCCGAAAATGTGGCGATTGCGCGGGAACTGCTGGTGGAACGTGAGGGCTGGATGGGGCGAGCCGAGGCGCTTGCCGTTGAGAAGAACGAACCGATTGAAGAAGGGATTCGCCACCTGCCTCAACTGTTTGAACAGCGAGACCTTGTCGCCGGATTGGCGCTGCTGATCGAACAATTTGAGCAGGAACAGGCCGAGAATCTGGCGAAACGCATGGAAGCAGACGAGTCAACACGACTGGAGGCGCTGGGTTCCCTGCTGAAATCGACCGACAATCCGATTAGGAAAGCCCTTGACACAACGGATCTGTCCGAGGCCGTTTCCCTGCAATTGAAACAGTCCGGCGGACAGGAGCGACTGGATCTCTATCGGAATATCGCTGTTGCCAGACGTCGGAACTTGCCGAACCTTCATGTCCTGACCACTCTGGGTCCCGGCGAAACGGACACGCATATCCGAAACTGGCTGGAAGAATCGATGGCTCTGTTCAATGTCACGCGCACGCGGGGGCTTGAAGACAAGGTGCAGGAGCGGATTGAGGAATACGAGTCTCGGGTCCTTTCAGCGGCGCGCATCCTTGTCCATGAAATGGATTTGCAGGGTGATTTGTTCACGGTGATGGAGGAAGAGGGGCTGGACCCCGAAAATCCGAAAGATTGCGATGTCGCTCTTCTTAAGGTTGTTTTGTCGTACCCGGAAGTCGGGCGTGAGGTTGCGCTTCTGGCGGCGCTTGCGGAAGGAAAGGGGGAACTCGACAGCCTTGCCCGCGAGCAAACACTGCCGTCTATCTCCGAATACTGCTCGAAGCATCCCGAATTGGAGAAGAATGCCGTGGCGCGGGTTGTTGCTGAAAATGCTCTGGAGTCTGCCGTCCGGGAATCAAAGAAGAGCGCGAAAGCGTTTGTCGATGCGAATCCCGATTGGAGACGGGAAAAGGAAAGCCATATCTATGCGGAAGCGCGGCGGAAATTGGTCGAGGAACTCGGCTTGCAGAGTGAAGCGGCCGCCTATCTGAAACGACGCCTGCGCAATATGCATGCCCTGCTCTATGCACGCCGCGAGGTGATCGCCGAGGCGGGACGAACCGCCGATCTCGACGATCCCCGATTCCGTTACGAAGCTACCGGCCCATATAAACGATATAATCTCCTTTACACTCCAAGCCGTGTGGACCTGGGGGCACAGGAGGTGCATTCGGTTCAGAACGTGCCGAAATGGGTAGGCGGGGTAGATGTCAACGCCGCGAACAGCGGTCGTTCGTTCTATGGCCTGTACAACATGGCGGGTGTGACCGCTGTGGATTCACCCCGACTTGCGGAATTCCTGAAAGTCGGCGAGAACTTTTTCTCGCGCGGGGGGGTCTTTTATCTGTCCCTGACAGCCGGAGTGAATATCGATGTTCTTGGGATCGGCGATTTTGAGTTTTTCCGGGATCAATGGAACATGCGCGGTGACCGCATGGTTTTACCGACCGGCGAGACGTATGGCGGGTTCTGTGTGCCGAAAGAGTTTTCGTTACTTTACGCGATTATTGTGGCCGCGTTGCGCCCCAGTACGGCAGAGGATGTCTACGATTCGTTCGGCATACCGAAGGAAATCCGAGCCGATCTGACGAAAGATTTAAGGGGCGCGCTGAGACTCTGGACGGAATGCGACTCCATTCTGGAATGGGAACAGAAAGCCCGCGCATTTCTGAAGCCGCGAATCCTCGAATATGTAACAGTAACCGAGGGAAAAGGATTCCTTGCCCGGCTCCCTCGCCTGGCCTCCATTTTCGAGCAGCTCGGAGTAATGGGCCGTGACGGCGATGAGGAACGTGAAATCCAATATGCCTTTACGGATTGGGTGAACAAGAAAGCGCAGGGGCTGGAAGAAATCAACCGATCCGGCCCATTCCGGAAGGTGCATCTGATCCGACGTCTTCTGAGAGCCGCACGGAATCGCAATCCGCAGGTGGCTGCGGAAGAGGACTGTATTGGTGTAATCGGGGCCTCATACAAAGAAAGCGAACGAATTGCAGGAAAGGAAATCCCCATTACCGATGTGCGGTTCAGCGCAGGTGCGCGAAAACTAGCCATCTATTCCGGCCTGTCTGAAAAACAGCTCCTGTTGGATTTGGACCCGGATGGGCGAGAGTTAGCGCGACGGATGATCCGGGATGTGAAATCGCCTGCCGATCTTCGTCTGGTCGGACGTTGCACCGGTTCGGACCTTCTTAATTATGTGCCGGCCTCCGGTCTGGAACCCGCTAAAGACGAAGTGATTGACATCCTGTATCAAGCCGGACTGGACGACAATATGATTCGCTGCAATTGCGATGTCTATGGCGGGGACCTGAAGCGATGGGTGGGAGTAAAGGATCTTCCTGAAGCGGAACGAAAGACCTTGATAGAGAAATTTGGCGCACAGATTCATCTGGTCGTTATTGATCGGCGCGGTCCCTTCCGCACGTATCGCGAGGCGTTACAGGGAGCGGACTTTGTCGATCTGGGGATTCCCGATCCCGAACTGCTCGATCTGATCGACGATCTCCCGCGATTCATTGCGTACCTTCGCCGGGGCCGGCCGCACAGCGCCCTGGTATTTGCGGACGGCACATCCGGCGGTCGCCGCCGCGCGTTCTCATACCGTTATGCCTCCAGTGAGCGCAAAGTAAAGGAACTGCTCGCGCTGGAGCCGAATGCGGTTTATGGCTCACTGGGCCTGGGCGATGAAACCATCGAGACTTGGCGACGCGAAATGGAAAAGGACCGGGACCGGGCCGTTACGCTTCTGGATGCGTTGAAAGAAGGGGATACGCTGAAAGCGACGGCTATTTTCGACCGGATTTCAGACCGGATGATCCGGCATCGACGCGCCGAGCGGGCCGCACAGGATGAAATTACCGCCCGGCAGATGCACTGTTCCAAACGAGTTCAGCATTCCTACCACCTGGCCTCCCAGGCGATGAGCCTGATCAAACGCGGCTTGAAACTTGGCCATCTCGATTTTGGAACCTGGTTGATCCTGGGCGGGGTGTATGCGATTAACGGCAAACTGGAAGCGCATGACATTACGACTCGCCGAAAGGAGTTCGAGAGCCTGATTGCCGAATCGGGAGCGGAACACGGAGGCTTGGCGGGCCTGCCGCAAAATATGGTAGATGATGTGGTTGTTTCTTTTGTCCGACCGATTTATATCATGCCGGAGGTTTCGGAGTATCGAGAGGTCTCGACCGGCATTGAAGGCTCGCTGAAGGCGGCCGAAGAACAGGTGAGCCGTCTTGCCGCGCGTGCCGCGCGGCGTAAACAGGCCGAATTAGCCGATCGTCAGCGCAAACAACGCCGCGCGTTTCTCGCGGAATCTCCCGCCGGGGACTTCCGCACGCTATATGATACCGCCGCCGCTTTTCTTGGTGACGGGACGGTCAAGGTCGATCCGGAAAATTACGGACGATTCCTTGCATGGGCCAGGCACCTTGTGAGTCAGGTTTCCTCCGAACTGGTAATGGCCGACCGGGACGCGGATGCCGCACTGGATGGCTTCTTTGGCGCCGGAGGGGTCCTGGAGCAAGGATACCTGCCGCTGGTTCAGGCTTTAGCGAAAGCCACGGAGAAGTTTCGTGAAGACAGCGACACATTAACCCGCTGTGCGGAGACGCTTGAATTAGTCGATCGCGCCCTGCTGATTCAGCGCACGCTGGGCGTGGATAATCCCGATGAGATGATGGTCCAGATCGCACGCTATTTCGATGTGACCGTCAATAGCCATATTTTCGACTACATTCCGTACCATTATCACAAGCAGCGCTCAGCGGCATTTGAGGGACTGTCACGCGGACAGAAAATCGATCTGGCGTTCCGGCGGCATCAATGGCTATACCGCTATGCCCGGATGCTGATGCTGACCGAGACATGCCTTGCAGAGACAGAGCCTGCTTACCAAGATATCTGGATCGGCGATGTTTCCCGAGGGGTGATTCCTCTTGGAGTAAGGGCCGATAACGAGGCGGAGCGGTTCTGGTTCTCGTACTCGCGGCTCCGGGATGCCTCTGTGCTGGTACACGATGGGTTTCCGTTACCTGAATTGCTGCTTGACGTATCGCCGGAGTTATTACAGGCGAACAAGCGGGCCACGGTGGGAATCATCTACCCGTTTGGGAACACGACTGTCCCGGTTGCCCTGGAGCAGGGACATCGTCTTGCGCGCAATGAACAGATCAACCTGATTCTGTCGGCATTCCCGACGATTGAGGAGGATCCACGGGCGGGCCGAGAAGTGCTTCGGCTTCATGATGGCTTGATGTACCTGAACGCCCTGGATTTCGAACGGCTACTCCGGGCGGCGGGGAAACCGGACAACGAAATCAAGGCCCGTTGCCGTCTCCTGGGTGACGACGGAATTTTTGTAGCCATTCAACTACCGGAACCGTTAATTGCCGATGCGGTGTTCTTCCACTTTACGCATCCTCTACGGCCTGATATCGGCAAAGTCGGATGTCCGCTGATTCAGCCGATTCTGTGGGAAGCGGCGACTCATCTCAAATGCGCGCTTCCGGATATGCTGAAGGGCAGCGGTGTGCGCACGGCGGACCAGTTCAACTGGTATCGGCGGGAACGGAATGCCCTGTCCGAAGAGGAGGGAATCCGGGAGGTCCGGCGTCGTCTTATGGAGTTTGCCGAAACACATGACATTGTAATTGTAAAACCGGAAAAGGAATCCGGCGGCCGACGCGCGAAGATTTTGCCTCTCCGTCAGAATCACGAACTCCTGAAAGATAATATCCGGGAACTGACCGAATTGATCTACGATATATCGCAGACTGATAATGTTGTGGTGCAATCGGTAATTCCTTCTCGCGTGCGCCAGTTGTTCCGGCGGGAGTTCCTGGAGTCTATGGTGGACCGGTTTGCTCGAATCGGCGTGACCTGCCATCTGGATCGGGAGCCGCAGACCCCTCTGTTCTGTTATTTCCGGCAGATAGTTGTACGCGGGGCGCAGGATTACCAGATCTCGCATCATATTTGTGTTATCTCTACCGCCGGGATTGCCAATGTGGGCCAGGGTGGGCTGCTGTATGAATACACGGACAACATGATCCATCCCAAGTACCGGAAAGACCTTCGGGATGGAATCACTTACGCAGCGCTGGAATCCCTGGTCAGCCAGCGGAACTATATCCGGGAACACTGGCGAGAGATTCTCGATGAGTATCTGGATATTTATCCCGAATTCAGGGATCGTGTTCCACGCGAGTTGGGCGAAGATCTGACCGGAATAGCCGACTGGGATATTCCTTACGAAATGGGCGACTATATGCCGGTCATGCTGGTCGATCAAGAGGACCGTTACATTGCGGTGTACGATAAGAAGGCGGAAGAGATTCTACCGCTGTTCAACAGGGACGGTTCTCCGACCGAGGTAGAGATTTTCGATAAGAAACGACGACCGATCCCCCGGGTCGATGCGCGAGGTTACCCATTACCCATTCCGGCTTTTGATGAGGCAGGAATCCGGATACCCTTGTTTGACAGTCGGGGCGAGGCGCTCCGTTTGTTGACCGTCTTCAAAATTGAGCCGAATCCCGGCGCGGGGTTGTGGCGTCCGCATAACGATCAGCTTCCGCCGGAACGGAAAGGTGAAGGGGTCTACACGATTTTCCGATGCCTGGGTGAACGAGCGAAAATCTACAAAGATTGTCTTGCAAGACTGATGAAAACAAAATCGCTCTACGATGAGACAACCGCAACAGTTCGTTTCGTCTCAGCATCTTCGGAAGAGGACCCGGTCGGCAAAGCCATTCGCCGCATCGAGAATGAACTGAAACAATGAAAGAGTTTTCCAGGGATGAGTTCAGTGTGTTCCTGGACGCTTTGTTGAGGACCCTGCTGGAATCGCGCTTCGGACTGAATTGTTGGGATCGGCTGGCTGCTCCCGCGAATTGTGTTCTTCTTGTTGACGCCATTGATGCCGCAGTGCAGAATGAGGATGTCTGGCAGGATATCCGCAATCGCGTACGGCTAACGGATGGGGAGTTTGTTTTCGTAAGAGACAAGACCTACCTCGATATCGTGAAGGCCCTGTTTCGGGAGCGGGTTGCCGGTCGATTTCGATTACCTATGGTTCGAGTCGATCCGGCGGTGTGGACGGCGGAGTCCGTCGAGGAATGGAAAGGGGGGAACGAAATATTGGCGGTTCTTACCGGTAATGAAATCCTCTCTATTGTTCAGACGGTTCATGCACTGGAAGAGGGACGCATCGGGGAACTGCGATCTCATGCAAGGGTACTCGGAGTGCCACGCTCGTGTTGGATTCGGAATGACGGAACGGCACTCGGGGGAGTTCTGGTGGGTGAAGATGGAAAGTCCCGCCTTGTTCGGTTTAAGCATCCTGTACGGATTCATTCAGCGCTCATCCTCAACCTGCCACGCAAGGAAGAAATTCCTCTTCATCGTCAACTGACAATCGAAGCCCGGGAGACGGGGATTGTCCTGTTAAACCCTGCCGGTCGAGTCAGTGAAAGAGCGGATCGGAAGCATCTTGCCCATCGGTGCTGGGAACGTATCGGGATTTCGACGCCGGGTCACTGGTTTGTGCCAAAGGAATGGACGCGGGATCAAGTGCATCGTCTTCTGTTGGAGATAGGCGAACGGGTCCTCGTGGTGTATGTGCTGCCGGATGATTCCACCGAGGGAGATCGTGTGCGCCGGTTTCCCCTGCAATCCGCCGAGGTAGAGAATGCGCTATTACACATTACGCAGAATATTCAATCGTGGAATGATGTCCTGATTCGCGAAGAATGCGGAAACGTATATATCTACCACGAGGGGGTTCCAAAAAGGGCTGTGTTGCGTTTAAATGTCGTCAAGACGAGTTCAGGAACCTGGTCCTATTCCGGGTGCTGGTACATGGCGAGAGATGCGTCATCCGATGTTGTGTCCGTGGGGTGCGGCGCGGCTATTCTCCGCCTCAGTGGTGGCAAAAAAGCACTCATGTGCGTTGAAGAAGAGAAACACCACTTTATTCCCGAAGAAGTCTTGGATATGGAATCTATCAAATCCCTCGCTCAGATTGCGGTTGCAGCGCTGGAGCATGATGTGCCGGATATGGACCGATTATCGTTGATTGCATTCGACATGATTCCGGTTTGGCATCCGGACGAGGTGACAATCCGCTGGATGCTCCTTGAGGCGAATGCACGTCCAGCGGGTCTCGCGGCTGCCGAATTAATACCTTGATCTTTTTGTATTTTACGATATGATGCCGGCATACGACGGTGGATTATTCGAGAATCAGCAATGCTTTTGTAATGAAATAATGTTGCATATTGATAAGATATGTGACTAATGAAGATAGCCGTCATGAAATGATCGGAATGTTCGAAGCGAAGCGGGGGATAGCAATGCAGTGAACTGCGTTCCCTGTCGATGAACAGGCTGCAGGGACAGCCTGACAGCAACTTGCGCGTGATTTTCTGAAGAAATGCCTTTCCCAATTTGTGGTCTGAAACAGATCGCGATTGGGCAGTCAGCAGGCATAATCACATGTTGCCGATGAAAGGTGGGGAATATTCAGAGACATCAGAAGGCGAACATCATGGCGCTTCCCACTCAGACCATTGAATATACCGAAGAGAAATTCCGTGCAGAGGCGGCTGAGTTCCTGGTGATTGCCGAGTCCGCAAGTAATGTGGAAGTCGCCCGTGAACGGATATTCGAGCAGGTCAGCCGGTACCAATACGACATGTTTCGCGAAGATGTCGGGCTGTCGGAGGGCAAGGTGATCCGTGTACGGGATTGCGCGCGTGCCATGCGTTCTCTTCTCAAGGCACGGTCGGACAGTTTTACCGGATTCAGCGTGGCCAGAGTTCTTTTCGATCTTGGCAAAAGGAATCCACGCCCCGATCTTCAGCCCGGATTTTTTGCGGATCTCATGCACATTATTATGGGCCTGGAAACACGGGGAGCCTCGGAAATATCCGATTATCTCAATATCAGCAGCTCGCTGACGGGACGAAGGGCGGCCTTGGCACGATCCAACGAACTCGATCGATTCGGCAAACATGTAGAAGAGAGGATGCAACGGTACGCGCATGGATTGCAGGGGGAAATCGTCGCAGAACGTCTCATGCTCCGTGACAGGATTTGCCGGCAATTCGGAGCATCCACCGAGGATTGGAATGATTGGCGCTGGCATTTAAGACACGTCATTCGGGATGCTCATCCGGTTCTTTCGCTTGTACATGTGACGAAAGAAGAACTCGAGGATATCCGGTCGGCGAGGGAGGCCCGAATCCCCGTGGGCATTACCCCTTACTATCTCTCGTTAATGGATTGTCACCCATCCACTCGAGACCGGGCGATTCGTGCTCAGGTAATTCCGAACTCCGAATACATCGAACAGATGAAACAATACCGCACGAGCAAGGAATGCGATCTCGATTTCATGCGGGAGCATGACACTTCACCCATCGACCTGATTACCCGGAGATATCCGGGGATCGTGATTTTCAAACCGTATAACACCTGCCCCCAAATTTGTGTTTACTGTCAGAGGAACTGGGAAATTACGGATGTTCTCTCGGAAGAGGCGCTTGCTTCCACGGAGCGGATCGATGCGGCGCTTGCCTGGATTCGAGATCATCCGACTATTCGCGAGGTGCTGGTTACCGGTGGAGATCCCCTGACTCTCGACGACGACATTCTGGGCGAGATCCTCCAAAAAGTTGCCGCAATCCCCAGTGTGGAGCGGATTCGGATCGGCACGCGGACACCGGTTACGCTGCCGATGAGATTTACCGAAAGTCTTGCACAATTATTCGGCTCTCTTCGTGTTCCCGGTAAGAGGGAAATTGCCGTAGTAACTCATGTGGAACATCCTTATGAAATCACACCGGATATGGTGACGGCGGTCGACCGCCTTCGACGCGAAGGGATACCCGTTTACAACCAACTCGTATACACCTTCTACGTTTCTCGTCGGTTTGAGGCGGCACTGTTAAGAAGACTTCTTCGCCTGGCGGGGATCGATCCTTATTATACGTTTAACACAAAAGGCAAAGAAGAAACGAAGGCCTATCGTGTTCCGATTGCACGGCTCTTACAGGAACAGAAAGAGGAAGCACGGATTCTTCCGGGATTGGAACGGACCGATGAAGCCGTCTTCAATGTGCCCGGTCTTGGAAAAAACTACCTGCGCGCTTACCAGCACCATGATCTGCTGTCTATTCGTCCCGACGGCTCCCGGATTTACGAATTTCATCCATGGGAGAAAAACATCGCTCCGCAGAGTACATATATCGGCGAGGACATCCCCATTCTCGATTACCTGAACCGCCTCCGTGAGATCGGTGAAGATCCCGCCGACTATCAGACGATCTGGTACTATTTCTGAGCGGTTACTTTACGGAGGAGGCCGGCAAAGACAGCAATCCCCCGGAACGCCGGGGGCCAATTCCATAAGACATTCATACTCACCCCGATAATTCAACTCCGTGTTTTCGAGCCGGGTCTGCGGTGCGAAGAGGAATCCGGATCGGGCACTCCTTATTTCAGGCGGGCTTGAACACGGAGGAACTCGCTGTTGTCTGTCCGCGTGGGAGTTTTGGGAGCCAACTTCTTGATTTCCGCCTCCACAGCGGCAATCCGGTCATCGGTCATGGGGTGACTCAGGAAAAGGCTTTCCAACGGACCCGGGCTGCGCTCTTCGTCCTCTTTCAGTTTTCGGAAGAAATCAGCCAATGCCATAGGATCGTACCCCGCTCGGTACAGCAAGTGCACAGCAGTCCAGTCCGCTTCTCGCTCGGCATCCCGGCTGTATTTCATAATTGTTGCGTTGCCCAGAAGGCCGGCGACGATCTGTTTGGTTTGCGACGGATTATTGCCGAGCAGTACGGAGGTAAGCAACGATATTCCGTATTGACGCGACATCTGCTGCGTTACATGCCGATTCTCGACATGTCCCAATTCATGGGCCATCACCCCCGCCAGCTGCGCCTCGTTATCGGCGGCAAGAATCAGCCCGGTTTGAACATACAGATGGCCGCCTGCAATGGCGAAGGCATTCACTTCATCCTTTTTCAATACATGAAACTGGTAGCTGTAATCCGGTTTTGCCGAAACCGCTATCAGGCGTAGTCCGACATCCCGGACATACCCCACAACAACAGCATCCTCGACCAATTCGCCTTGTTTGGCGATCTCCTGGGAGAGTTCCGTACCCAGCTGCCTCTCCTCACTTTCCGAGATCAGGTTGAATCCTCCACCACCGCCCTCCATTCCGGCACAGGAGAAGAAAGACAAAACCGCGACACCAATCAGGCAAATTGGGAAGTGTCTCCGAACGATTCTGACCGCGTTGAAACTCGGGTTGCTGAAAGACAGGAACTGGGTGTTCACGTGGGAACCTCCTTTTCTTCTTTCTTTACAATCTATCGATGTTTTTCTATTTCGACCGGCGACCCGGTTTCAATAGCTTTCGTGTCGCCTTCGCTGCCGACATCCCCACGCGGGGCAATTTTTCTTTCGAAAGAGATTTCTCCATGCAAATGACCGGGTCCATTTTCTTGTGATCGGCATTCTCTACAGCGTGATCGCAAGACCTCATAACGCGCCGCTGTTTCGAATGATACCCACAAAAGAGTCCACCTTCAAACTTGCACCGCCGATCAGCCCGCCGTCGATGTCGGGTTGAGTCAGCAGATCGTGCGCATTATCCGGTTTCATACTGCCGCCGTATTGGATGCGGACAGCCTGCGCGGTGGCCTGGTCGTAGGCATTGGTCAACCAGTCGCGGCAGAACTTATGCACCGCCTGTGCATCTTCAGGGCTGGCGGTCTTGCCGGTACCGATTGCCCAAACCGGCTCATAGGCGATAACCACAGTTCGAACCTGCTCCGGCGTAAGACCTGCAAGTCCGCCTTTCAAATGGTCTTCCACAACCGTCTCGGTCTTACCGTCAATCCGTTCTTGCTCTGTTTCGCCGATACACATAATGGGAATCAGCCCCTTTGCAAGGGCGCAGATCACCTTCTTGTTGATGAACTCGTTGGTTTCCTTGAAAATCGTGCGACGTTCAGAGTGACCGAGAATGACATACTTGCAGCCGCAATCCAGCAGATCCAGCGGTGAAATCTCGCCCGTGAACGCCCCGCTGTCTTCGGGATACATGTTTTGAGCGCCGACCGTGATTCGGGTTCCCTTCACTGCCTCCACGACGGGCCGAAGGGACGTAAATGGCGGGCAGAGCACCACATCCACTTCCGTCACAGCCCCGACCTCCGCCGCCACACCACGCGCCAATTCCACAGCCGCGGACGCAGCGCCTTTATTCATTTTCCAGTTCCCGGCAAGAATCAGTTTTCGCATTCGATTTGTTGCTCCTTATGAAAGAATTGATGGAGGTTATCATAGCGTAAAGAACGGCCCTTCTCCAACAGAACCGCGCCTGGCCCACTGGTGGCTGCCAAGCAGGGACGCCTGGCCCACTGGTAGCTGCCAGACAGGGACGCCTGGCCTACTGGGTAGCTGCCAGGCAGGGACGCCTGGCCTACTGGGTAGCTGCCAGGCAGGGACGCCTGTCCTACTGGGTAGCTGCCAGGCAGGGACGCCTGGCCCACTGGTAGCTGCCAGGCAGGGACGCCTGTCCTACTGGGTAGCTGCCAGGCAGGGACGCCTGGCCCACTGGGTAGCTGCCAGGCAGGGACGCCTAGCCTACTGGGTAGCTGCCAGGCAGGGACGCCTGGCCTACTGGGTGGCTGCCAGACAGGGACGCCTGGCCTACTGGGTGGCTGCCAGACAGGGACGCCTGGCCTACTGGGTAGCTGCCAGGCAGGGACGCCTGGCCTACTGGGTAGCTGCCAGGCAGGGACGCCTGGCCTACTGGGTAGCTGCCAGGCAGGGACGCCTGGCCTACTGGATGGCTGCCAGACAGGGACGCCTGGCCCACTGGTGGGACAGGCCTCTGTGCCTGTCGATGAGCGGAATGACAACAGGCCTGTCATTTCGACCGAAGGGAGAAATCTCATTCAAGCACCCAATCCTGGTATCGGTCCTCAATGACGGTTATGCCCCGGCTCTCTCAGGAGATATTCAATATCGCTTTCCAAAAACGATGAAACTGAACACGCCCCACGCCACACCGGCTCCGCTGACCACGGCATCCAGGAAATTCAACGGCAAACTCACAAAAGCGAAGCCCAATCCCTCTTCCCGGACCAGATAGCCGGTAAACGGGTAAGCCAATCCAAGGTATGTGCCAAGACAGATCATCAGGACCGGCCAAGCCCCCGACCACAGGTATGACGCAATCAGCGCCGCCATGCCCAGATAGGCGACCGGTATCCGCGCCATGGTGGATGGTGCATTGGTTCCAAAACGCCCTTTCGGATCGAACGACTTTGGCGAAGACGATGATTTTTGTTCGTCTTTCCGGTTTCGCAACAGGAGCTTTGCGAGGTCCCGGGAGCGGCGAAATTGGTTTCGAATGAAGCCCAGGAGTGTGAGTTCTTTGTAGTGGACCACTTGGATTCGTCGATCCAGAAGGATCTTTGCTCCGTATCGGATCAGGTTCCGTCCCAGCGTTCGATCTTCGACCGATGGCGTAGAGATGTTGCAATCGAATCCGCCACAGGCAAAGAAGATATCTCGCCGGACTGCTGTCAGCGAGGTAAACGTTGTGTCGATCCAATCGGGTAAAGAATTGATCACGTAACGGTTGTATAGATTTTTGTAGACCGAGCAGAAATTGCCGAACGGGCAGTAATCCGAGAACGTTCCCTGGACTGCCGAGACTTCCTCTCGCGAAAAGTCCTCTCTGAGCAAGAGAAAAAGATCACTGGGAACCAAGACATCCGCATCGGTGAACACCAGGATATCCCCCTGTGCGGTCTCTGCCCCACGAGTGCGTGCGGTAGCCGGTCCGGAAGGTCCCGGAATGGGCACAACCCGCACCCGGTATTCTGCCGCGACCCGGTCACTGCCGTCTGTGGAACCGTCATCCACAACAATCACTTCGGCGGGAGGAGGGGAACACTGCTGCACGGCGTCCAGCGCCTCTCTCAGGATGTCTCCGCCATTATGGACTGGGATAATCAGCGAGAAAATCATATTTCATTTTGCGCCGTACCGGGCGACCGGCCTTTCCTCATGATATACTTCAGTTTTAGCGTAAATGCACGTTGCAGTTTTCTCATCTATTCTGTTGCTGTGCCACGGTCACTTCTCCCTTACCCTCCGGGAACGCGTTGGGGTGAGGGATTCTCCGACTGCTATGCAGTCAACAAGATGAGAGTTGTCTGCATAACTTAACATTGATTGATATCGGCAGGACATAGCCGTGGATAAAAAATGATAATTAAAAAACCTGAACACCCACCTGGATTGCTTGTTTTGGCGGATGGAACGGCCTACCGTGGCCGTCTCTTTGGAGCGTACGGGGAAGCGGGGGGCGAGGTCGTTTTCAATACCTCCATGACCGGATACCAGGAGATCCTGACCGATCCCTCGTATTACGGGCAGATTGTCACAATGACATACCCGCTCATCGGGAATTACGGTATCTCGCCGGAGGACCTGGAGTCTCAGAAAATCCAGGTGGCCGGATTCATCGTCAAAGAGCTGTCCGCGCGGTTCAGCAGCTGGCGTGCAAATGGGGGTCTCGAAGACTGGATGAAAGCGCAGGGGGTTACCGGTCTGTATGGGATCGACACCCGCGCGCTGGTGCGACGTCTCCGGATCGGCGGCGTGACCCAGGGGATCATCTCCACGGACCTCGATCACCCCGACGATCTGCTGGAAAAGGCGCGGGCGCTGCCGAACATGGCGGGGCAGGACTTGGTGAAATATGTCACCACGGACCATCCCTATCTCTGGGAGGACTCACTACTGCCGATGGGGGTTCCGTTAGGGGAGCCGGCGCGGCGATTCGACGGTTCCAAGCGGGTGGTGGCGATTGATTTCGGTGTGAAACGAAATATCTTGCGTCACCTGATTTATCGCGGTGGCGAAGTGCGAGTCGTTCCGGCTTTCACGTCTGCCGAGGAGATCCTGGCATGGGAACCGCACGGCGTGTTTTTGTCGAACGGCCCGGGCGACCCGGAACCTGTTACGTATGCGATTGAAACGGTTCGGAGCCTCATGGGGCGACTGCCCATATTCGGCATCTGCCTGGGACATCAGATTATCGGCCTGGCTGCCGGTGGACGGACCTACAAACTCAAGTTCGGCCATCGGGGCGGCAACCAGCCCGTACAGGATCTCTCCACCAGCAAAGTGGAAATCACCGCGCAAAACCATGGATTCTGCGTGGACATGGATTCACTGGCGCACAATGAGTACGTGAAAGTGACGCATATCAATTTGAACGATCACACCGTGGAGGGCCTGGAATGCCGCGAGATGAAATTCTTTTCGGTTCAATACCACCCGGAAGGCTCCCCCGGCCCGCACGATGCCACTTATCACTTTGACCGTTTTTTTGACTACATGGAGAATAACCACCAGGCGCTGCGTTCCTCACCTCCCGGCGGCCTCTCTGCGTAGAGGCAATCCCCCTGTGATTGCCCTTCCACCGTCATTCCGGCGCAAGCCGGAATCCAGCCTCTGTCATCCTCTCTGGCTGTCGGAACGTTGACCGGAGTGTGCGTGAACTCTATGGCTTGAGACATTGCGTAGGTAGAGGAGAGTGTCTGGTCATGAAGACACTGATTGATTTCCTGGGCCGAACCGTGCGGTTGACCGATGAGCGGCTAGAACATATTTTGGAACACCCGGAAATGGTCGCTATGGAAAGCGCCCTGGCGGAAACGCTACGCGACCCGCATCTGGTCATCCGCTCGCGGACCGATGAGATGGCGACCTTGAACTATCGCTATTACTTGCGCACGCTGATTGGCGGCAAATCGCTGTGCGTTGTGGTAGAATGCGGTGATGCGGATGCGTTTGTGTGGACAGCGTATCTGACGGACAGACCGAAACGAGGTGAAATCCTATGGCGCAAACCGTGAAAGTCTCGTACGACCCGGAAGGCGATTTTCTGGAGGTCCTGTTCTCGGACAAGCCCGGTTTTATGCGCGAGACCGACAATGATGCGGTCATGGAACGCGTGGACGAACAGGGCCACATCCTCGGATTTTCCATCTTGCGGGTCAGTTCCATCGAAAAGCAGAAACCGCTCGTTGCGGAACTGGCATAGAAACGCACAATCTTAAACACGTCCGAAATGACAGTTGGGAGGAGCGCAGGGATTACGAGTCAGCCGCAAGATGCCTGTGCCGACCGGGACCCCGCCCACCCCGGCCCTGCCCGTGAGCAGGGAGGAAGATAGGAAATCTTCCCCCCGTTTACGGGGGGATTGAGGGGGGTAATCACGCATCCAGCATGGAAATCTTCCAGGGTTTCCGGTATTTCGGTTTCAGAAGTTTGGAAGCTTCCCTGTCGCCGATAATCTTCTCGTTTTCGCCGTCCCATTCGATCTTGTGACCTACATGCAGAGAGATGTTCCCCAAGTGTGGGGTGCTGGTGGAGCGGTGAGTGATTTCCACATCGGAGATCGTGCGTTTTCGGGTTCTCATGCACTCCAAGAAGTTCTTGACATGCGGGAAATGCTGATCGGAGGTATCGCTTTTTTCGGGTTGAGTCCGATCGACCGGCTTTTCGTTTCGGTCTCGTTTGCGGGTCTCCGGGACCAGTTCGTATCCGCCTCGGTCCAGGAATAGAGTTCCGTCTGTGCCGTAGAAGATAATCCCGTATCCGTAGCCGCTGATCGGATTCGAATTGCAATCCCGGTTCTGATATTCCAGGATAAACGGCCCTTGCGGGCTGTCGAATTCGTAAGTGACTGTGAGAGTATCCGGCGTTTCCCGGTTGTCTTCCAGGTAAAATTTCCCGCCTGCGGCCGACGCGCTTTTCGGCCACTCACTCCGCATGGCCCAGTGAACAATATCGATCAAATGAGTGCCCCAGTCCGTGATCTTTCCCCCGGAATAATCGAAAAACCACCGGAACGTGCCGAAACAGCGATTCGGGTTGTAGGGTCGTTTCGGAGCCGGTCCGAGCCAGAAATCCCAGTCGAGGTCCGCCGGCGGATCGCAATCGGCGGGGTTGCCGATACCTTCGGGATGAGAGTTGTCATAATTGAACGTGCGGACATAGCTGACTTTGCCGATGCGCCCGCTGCGCACCAGTTCAACCGCCTTCTGAAAATGCGACCCGGAGCGCTGCTGGGTCCCGGTTTGCACCACCCGGTCGTATTTCCGTGCCGCCTTGACCATTTTACGTCCTTCATAAATGGTCAACGCCAGCGGCTTTTCGACATATACATCTTTCCCGGCCTGGCAGGCCATTACCATGGGCAAGGCGTGCCAATGGTCCGGTGTGGCGATAATCACCGCATCGGTCTTGGGACATTCCAGTAGTTCCCGGAAATCTTTGTAGCTACGGATGGGATTCTCCATGGCGTATTCCCCGGCCAGATCGGCGGCTTTTTCGCGTTGGCTCACGCTGACATCGCACAGTCCCGACACGACAATCTCGCCGGTTTTCATCATGCTTTTCAGATCGTAGCATCCCTGGTCGCCGCAACCGATCAGGCCGACAGCGATCTTATCGTTCGCCCCCAGTACTTTCCCTGGAAACGGCCCGGCTGCAAGTGTCAGGGAAATGCCGGCGGTTCCCATCGTGGTTCTTTTCATAAATGATCTTCGATTGGTCTGTTGTTCGGGTGACATGGTCGCCCACCTCCAAAATATCGGATTCCGGAATCTTCTTACAACAGCTGACAGTACAGCAACCTTCCACAACTGTAAAGAATCCAACAGGGTCCGCTTCCATCGACTCACGCCGTTCCGACCGCTATTCTCACCTGCATCAAAAAAATGGCCGGAACCCGGGATGCTGTTGTGATTCATATCCTTTTGCCCGCATACAATGAGTCGGAGACCATGGAGGATCTCCTTCAGGAAATTGACTTAGCGGCTCCGACATTCGGAGACTCGTGCCGTGTGGTCCTTGTGGATGACGGCAGTACGGATGGAACCTCCGACCGGGCGCGTTGCCACATCGGACCGACTCCGATTTCCCTGATCCAACACGAGCGAAATCGCGGCCTGGCAGCCGCCCTCCAGACCGGAATTGCCGAAATTGTCCGGTCCGGCAGTCCGGGGGACCTCGTTGTGTTTATGGATGCCGATCTGACTCATTCTCCCAGGCTTATTTCCGAACTGTGTCAAGCCATGCGGGGAGATGTTGACGTGGTGATTGCCTCACGGTATGCCGAGGGGGGGCAGGAGTTGGGTGTCTCGGCATTTCGCAAGTTATTGAGCCACGGTGCGGCGTTGGTATATCGGCTCGCCCTGGGCGTGGATACTGTGCGGGATTTCTCCTGTGGCTACCGGATGATCCGATGGGATGTTCTGAAACGGACGTATGAAACCTGGGGGGATCGGCTATTAGAGGCGACAGGATTCTCCTGCACCGGCGAACTGCTTCTGAAAGTCCTGGCTCATACCGATCCCGCACGCCTGACCGAAGTTCCCTTTGTTCTTCATTACGAGAGAAAACGCGGGCAAAGCAAAATGCCGGTCTGGAGAACCGTTCTGGGAACCTTGCGCCTGCTCTGGGCTGCAAGAAAATACGTTAATTCCAATGGCCTGAACGGCTGCTAGACAATGACGATTATGTCCGACTCCCTGTCGAAAATAGAACTGCTACAGATAACGAAGCGATTTGAAACCGGCACAGCCCTGCATGATATTACATTCTCGGTCGAGCCGGGCGAGCGGATAGCATTATTGGGGCCGTCCGGTGCGGGAAAAAGCTTGACACTTCGCCTGATTGCCGGACTGGAGAAACCGACAACCGGAACTGTGCAGATTGACGGCAGGCCGATGAATGCGCTGCGACGGTTCTTTGCTCCATCCCGACGCGGAACCGGCCTGGTGACTCAGGACATGCCTCTTCATCCCCAGAAAGATGCGCTTGCCTTTGTCCGCTCGGGCTTTCGCGGCAAGAAGATTTCATCCGAGGATCGCAATCGTTACATCCGTGACATGATGGAACGCCTCGAAGTTGCGGGGAAAGAGCGACGCTTGCCACACCAACTCTCCGGCGGCGAGCGGGGACGGTTTGCGCTCATCCGCGCTCTCGCTCCGGGTAACCGCATCCTACTGTTGGATGAGCCTCTTTCCGCATTAGATCCGCATCAGCGTGAAGAGATGATCGACTTGATTCGCACGCTACATGATGAAATGAGCCTGACAACAATCTATGTAACGCATTACATCGAAGAGGCGCAATCTCTCTGTGATCGAGTCATTCTGCTGTGTAATGGAAGGATCATCCAACAGGGAACGTGGACGGATCTGAAATACAAACCGGTCGAGCCGTTTGCGCGTGATTATCTTACTATGACTACCCGATTCCACATAGCGCGCTAGCCGTCGGTCGAGCGGCCATGCAAGGGGGAATTACCGGGTTCCTACCGATATTCTTTCCATCCACCTCGTGCATCGGACGGTCCCTCTCCCAGGTATTCAACCTTCAGCGCATCGACGATTACCGAAAGGGACATCCCTGCATTATCTACCGGACGGATCTCGATCCTGTAATCCCCGACACCCAGCGGTTCAAGATGCAACGCTGTCCACCCATTGGGAACTCTATCAGTCACATACCCCTCGGCTATTTCGTCATTGGCTATGTTTCTCAGACGCCAGTAGAGGATCCCTTCCTGCCCTTCCGATACAGGGGCCGAAATCGGGGTCCACAGACTGAATGAGTACTTGCCTTTCTTCTCTATTGGAAATGCAAGATTCCATGATGACGTTGAATCGCCGGATTGAATAAAGGAAACACCATATTGCCCGAGTTGCTGCCCCAGGCCGACATTTGTTTCCTCCCAGTTTCCCAGCCTTACACCTTCGCGTTCATCGTAGACGGCCAATTCAGAACGCACCCGATCGAAATCGAGGCCCAGCTTACGGCAGACCAGTGACTGATCGTGCCGCTGGGAAATAGTGGTGCGTGGGATGGAATACGGATCGACGTTGCTCTCGATCCGTCCTTCCGGACCGGCGCCGAACGCAGCTCCATATCCCGCTTCCTTGGCGGCGATGCGGACTCTGTCATCAAAGGACCCGTAAGGATAAGCGAAATAGCGGTCTCCCAAAAACCCTTGCGAGTGGAGCCTGGACAACGAGTACGATAATTCATATTGAAGCGAGTAATTCTCTAGCGACACCAGGTCGGTATGGGTAACGCTGTGCGAATGGATTTCCCACACAAGGCTGTCCTCCATTTCGCGCAAATCGGCCCAGCTGCAACGTTTCGGACTTGCGGAATCCGGCCCCCACGTGTAGATAAAGGCGGTGGCGCAAAAACCGAGTTCGAACAGAATCGGATGAGCATATCTCCGGATTCCTTTATAGCCGTCATCGAACGTCAATAGAACCCCATCCTCTTCGGGGATATCTCCCGTGCGCAAGTAGTTGACAACCTCACTCGCAGGAATTGTGCGGCTGCCGCCGATTTTCATCATCGCAAGAATGTCGCGGAGGAAATGGGGAGATACGTTCGTATCTTCCATGTTCTCAAACGAGACATCGTGAAAAATTACAGCGTGGATTGCGCCGGCCGCCGAGTCAATGTCACAGAAAGCGGTAACGCCCGCAAGCACACAGAGAGATTCCATAATGTACCGACCACAGGGGATCATCTCTGTATCTCATTTCTTCGGTCGGGGTGACCAGGCCGGTTGGAGACAATTTCCTTTCAAGCTGAGCAGCCGTCTCGGTGCGGTTCCGTTTGACTCCATAACCCACAATTCCGAGCTGGGGGAACCACGGTTTGTCGAAAAAGCGATATATCTTCCATCGGGGGCCCAAGTCGGATTTGAGTTATCTCCCTGTCCGTTCGTCAGATTGCGCAAGTCGGAGCCATCGGCCCCGACCATATAGATATCGCCGCGTACTTGCCCTACACGATAACCGCGAAATGCGATCCGGTACTGACCGTTCAAGGGGACCGGCGACCATTGTCCTGTGTCGCAGGAAAGGCTGTTGTCCGGCACAAGCCTTCGGACATTCGTTCCCTCGATACTCATCAGATACAGGGTGGCGATCCCAGCCCGGTCGGAGGTAAAAACGATCTCCTGCCCGTTCGGCGAAACCGCCGGGGAGCTGTCGATCGCCGGGTGATTTGTGATTCGTTTCGGCTGTTTACCGTCGCGCCGAAGCAAAAAGATCTCCGCGTTCCCGACATAGGAAAGGGAAATCACCAGCCAGTCCGGATTGGTGGGGAACCAGGATGGGGTCAGGTTGTTGCCGGGAGCCTTTGCCAGAAAAGAGAGTTTGCCCGTATCCAGAGATTGAATGTAGGCGTCCAGCCATCCGCTGCGAAATGAGCTGAACGCGAACGCAAGTCCGTTCGGCGACCAGGCGGGGAATTGGGTGATCGTTCCGAATTGTGTTAAAGGTTTCACGCTTGGGGGATAGCCGTCGTAGTCAACCTGGAATATCTCTTTGCTTCGCGCGATCGGATTGTGGTAGACAAACAGGAAACGGGTTTGCGCAATCCCATCCTCCAGGGTACAGGTTTGCACAATCACATCGCTGATCAGATGACTCCCCTGTCGAAGCTGTTTGCGTGGAATGGCAAATCGCCTGGCCAGGAGTCGCATTCCGTCCCTAACATCATGGACTGTCAAATCCACGACAACCTGGCTGGGACCGTCGGCTCGAACCCGTCCATCCACGACATACTCGACGCCCACCCCTTTCCAGGCGGCGTAGTCGACATTACCGGAGGTGCGATCCTGGGCCATCCGGGCGGCAACGGCAGTACGATCCGTATGAAGCCGGACGTGCTTGTTGAAATTGAGGTCGTAGGAAAGAACCTCGTCGATCTGACGGGCCACATCGGGCACATCTCCGGGATCGGACGGAGCCAGGGCCACAATGGGGGCCGGGGTGGAGCCTGTTACTTCCAGAATCAGTTCATCATTTGCGTAGGCAAAAGTCGAAAACAAGAACAGAAAAATCAGAACGATGCGACAGGCCATCATTAACGCAGCCTCCAAATTTGCCCCGATACAAAGCGGGGCTTTGAATGGTATCGCCTCCAGTGGACACCTGTGCTAATGGATTGCAGAAAAACTACTCCGGATTCGGGCGGAACAGCGCATGAACTTTCACGCTCGCGCGGCCGTACCCCGAAGGCAACGGCTCGACCGGCGAGGATTTCTGAACCGCACGTTTCGCGCTCTCATCCAATTCCGGCCACCCGGAAGAACGTTCCACATAGACCTCAACAATCATCCCATCGGACCGGATGGTGAAACATACCTGCGTGGAAATACCTTTTTCGCGGTTCGGCTGCCACGCGGGAGGATTCCAGTTATTTGCCAGTCGCCGCATGAGTCGGTCTGCATAGCCCCCATAATTGAATCCTTGTTCAAAAACAATCGGATTCCCTTCGGTAGCCCCCGTTCCTGGAATGGGAGTCTGGGCGGTGAACGGCCCCGGCTGCCCCTGCGCCTGGGTCACTTCACTGAATCTTCCGAACTCAATTGTCGGACCCGGAGTGGGAGGGGTTCTCTTTTCCACGGGAGTCTGGGTCGGTTTGGTCTTTGGCCGAGTAGGAACCGGCGTCGGTTTCGGCTTGGGCGTATTCAGTAACTCTTTCAAGCGTTCCCGAATCCGCGAGATGGCCTCTCGATCCGAATCATCCTTGGAAGGTGGTTGCGGTTCCGGAGGCGGTGGTGGGGGGGGCGGAGGGGGCGGCACGAACTGTGGGCGTTGCTCAACAGGTTTTTCGGGGGGAGTCAGATCAACCTGCTGAATGGTAAGGGTCGAAGACATCCGAATCGGGACAGTCCGTTCCGGCCAGACAGCAATCGCCAGCAATACAACCAGATGGGCGATCAAAGAGATAACAAAAGACTGACGCATGATTACTGCTTCTTCTCAACGAGCTCGCCATACCTTTCTATCCCCGCTTCCATCATTGCGCTTTTGACCTCCGCCGCGCTCTGAAGGGTGTTCCGACCGTCCGCCCGGAAGTACACCGGCCAATCTTTGTGCGCTTCTTTTTCCTCCCGCAGCTTCTGCGGAAGCGATTCGAGATCAACCGGGTTCCCGTTCAGAGCCAACGCTCCGTACTGATCCATCTCCAACACGATGGCCTGTTTGCCGAATCTCTGAGCCAACTTCACTTTCGGCAGTTCGATTTCCAATCCCTCACGTGAAAACGGCGCGACCATGATGAAAATAATAAGCAGCACCATAGTCACATCGACCAGGTTGGTGATATTGATGTCGGCGACCGGCGAACGCCGTGGGGTATATCTGCGGAATCGGGCCACAATTACCTCGAGTTGGATCAGTCGCTCTCGGAACTTCGGCGGACGTGTACTTGACGCTCGAAACGATTCAAGACCTGGCCGGCAAAGCTTTCCAGGTCCTGCTCAATCCGTCTCACATGGCTCAGGATCGCGTTGTGCGCCACATAAGCCGGGATAGCCACCATCAGGCCGACCACGGTAGTTAACAAGGCTTCCGAAATACCGGGAGCAACGGTCTGTAACGACAAATTGCCTGCTGTCCCCATGCTGTGAAACGAATGGAACACGCCCCACACCGTACCCAGCAAACCCAGCAGCGGCGAGATGGTGGCGGCTGTCGCGAGAGTGGTGCAACCCCATTCCCATTCATGCCGCTCTCGGTCGATTGCACGGTCCAATGTGCGCTCCAGGGGACCGACAATGGGCTTCTCGGAAACAAGACGTTTCGAATTTGCATCCAGGCGTGTCCAGAGACGAAGTTCCTCATAAGCCGCCACAAAAATCCGTGAGGGGCTGTTTCGGGCGATGATTCCCTCATGAGCCAAGCTCAAAATATCGCCTTCCAAACGGGTGAACAAATCCAGGAACGAACGCGAACGGAACCACTCCACTCGAAAATCCCATATCTTCTTGATCACGATTGCCCAAGTGAGTACGGACAAAATAAAAAGCCCGATATAGATCATCAGGGCAAATGAACTACTGTTCAAAATGTCGTTCAAAATAACAGAGTTTGTTAAGAAAGTGCTGCCGACGCCGGGTAGGGATTCCATGATCGGTGCCGCCAGGGTCGGTTCAGGAAAGGGGGTTGGGGTCACGGCGGTTTATTTGGGTACCTTCAGATGTTGACCGACCCGAATCATATTCGGGTCGGTAATTCCATTCGCTTCACTGAGAGCCTCGGTTGTCACGCCCAGCTTTCGGGCAATGCCGTTCAAGGTATCTCCGGTTTCGACGATGTATTCATCGCCTGAGTAACTGCTTGCCGGTGTAGTCGTTTCTGCCGTCGCGGCAGGAGCGGTTTCCTTTGTGGAACCCAGCTCTTTGAGAATGTCCTGATAAACATTCCGGACCTCCGCATGCAATCCATTCATTTCTTTCTGCAGGTCACTGCTCATTTTCCGTACCGTTTCATTCAGTGCGGTCATCTCGCTCTTATGTCGTTCCTGAAACGCGGTCAGATCGCTGCGCAGCTGGTTGATCTCTGCAACCTGAGCTGCCGAAGTGGTTTCCTGTTGCTGCCGCTGAGTGTTCAGATCATTCCGAAGTGTCTGATCGCTCTGGCCCATCTTATTCTCCAACTGGGCCACAGAGGCTTCCATCGCTTCCATTCGCTGCTCTTGTGTGAGCAGGCGATTCGAGAGCTGGTCGACTTTTTCCTCCAGGCCGGACTGTGTGAACCGAATTTCATCGAAGGCATCGCTGATCTCTTTGGATACCTGACGCAGACTGGAGGTGGTGGTCGTGGTCTGGCGTTCGTTGCTGCGCTGCATCTGGTAAATGCGCGAATGCAGCTCGTTTACATCGCTCTGAAGCTGGGCCAGATCATCGGTGACACAGCCGCCTGACAGAACCAGAACAGCCAACGAAACACCGGCGAGAGAGAACGAATGACGATACATGAGACGGTCTCCTGTAGATGAGAAGCGATCTCAGCCTATTTAACCTTTCTCCTGCAATTACAACAGGATATCAATCTTCATCAAAAACGCAAGAGAAATCCGAAAAAAGATTAATTCTATAGCCGGAACAGCCTTGGATCAAGAAAATCGGCGATCACCATTGTTGCGCCGGCCAGTTCCCGGGCATCGGTGGAGGTCGCCACGCCGATACACCCCATCCCGGCGCTCAGCGCCGCCTGCAATCCAACCGGCGAATCCTCAAAAACCAGGCATTGCTCCGGAGCCAAATCGGGCGCACAACCGGCGCGAAGCCGTTCCAACGCCAGAAGGTACACCGCCGGATTGGGTTTGGGAAAGTTCACTTCGCAGGTGTTTGCTGTCACGGCAAAGAAACGATTCAGCCCCAATCGATCTAAAACGTACCGAATTTCAGAAGGTAACGCACCGGAGGCCAATGCTGACGGGTATCTCCCATGACAACGTTCGAGAAATTCCCTCATACCGGGAACCAAAGGGACCTCCCGGTCGATGCGCTGCCGGTAATACCGGCTTTTTCGGGCGATCATAGCCTCCAGCAAAGCGGGTGTCGGTTCACGTGTATTTTCCCGCAACAGCATGGAGAAGCATTCATAATCGCCCCGACCATGGCAGCGATGCCGGATTTCCTCTAAAGATAAAAATATCCCTTTTTCCGCAAACACCGATTGCAGATTCTCATTATGAATCGGTTCGTCATTGAGAATGACCCCGTTGAAATCGAAAATCAAAGCACGGATCGCGGTCATTTAGCCCCGTCATTTTTGCTCTCACCGACCGGTTCGATCTTCTGATAACGGATGCGTGTCGTATCTCGAACCCATTTCGTATCGGCATCCCGCTTCTGGATTTTCACGGAAAGGCCGCTGCAATTCTGGGCAAGCACTTCAAAGATTCGATTTGCGATGAGCCGATTGCCCAGCGCGTTTGCGTGGACCCCGTCGGGGTTGATCAGCCAATCCGCCTGCCCCTCCGCCTCCCAGACATCGGCCAGCAGGCAATCGTTTTCTTCCGCCAGTTCCCGAATGATTCCGTTGTATACATTGGTGTCGTTCGAGCTGCCCTTGTCGAACGGCGGATAGCTGTTGAACGCTGTCATGTGATACACATTCACCAGCACGATTACCGGATGACAGGTGGCTTTGACATCCCGGATGATCTTTGCCATTTCTTCTTTGAACGCATCGGGGTCCATTCCGGCCCGCATGTCGTTCAGGCCGTAAGCGAGTACAAAGAGGTCCGGGTTTTGGGCGATCACAGCCTCCTTGTATCGTTCGATGGCGCTCGGTTTCCGGGAGGCCTCATAACCGGGGCTTTTGGGGGAGATCACGCTTGCGCCGATGCCCTGGTTGATATATTCCATCGGCTCCTCCTGGTAGGAATTGATCAGTTCCACCAGGATATCGGCGTATCGCTCGGAATTGTTGTTCACCCAGCCGCCGCCTTCCACGGTACTTTCGCCCAGGATTACCATCCGTTTGAACGGTTTTGCCGAATAGTCCTTGCGTTCCATTCTCTTTGCTCCTTCGGTCTCCCCCTGGGCAACCAGGCAGAGAAAGGTTGCCGTCGCAATCAAAACTGTCGATCCTATCGCAAACGGTTTTTTCATCCTTCGACCTCCCGGGTTTCTCACATCAGCAGAGCCGGATTTACTGCCCGTATTGTTGTCGGTATATTACGCATACAGATATTGTCCGCATTTTGCGGGTCCGGGTCTATGCTGATGGGGGGATCTCCCATTCGGGTAGTGATTGGCTTCCGATACAAGGGGGATGAAATTAAGATATGCGGGTGACTCTGTGTTACACCAAACACTTGTTGAAAAAATGACAAGGCGGGAACGCGCAAATTTAATCTGAGAGGAATTTAACATGTTACGGAAACGGTATCCATTCATCGGTCTTGCGATTCTTTTGCCGATGGTGTTCGGCGGATGTGCGGCGGCGGTGATCGCGGGCAGCGCGGCAGCAGGAGCCGGAACATGGGCCTTTCTTCACGGTGAGTTGGAGACAACCGAAAGGGCTTCGTTGAACCGTGTCTGGGAAGCCACCCAGAAAGCAGTGGAAAGTATGGAGTTTCAGGTTAAAGAACGCGAGAAAGATGCGCTCAACGCGAAGATCGTCTCCGTGGACAGCCGCAAACGGTTCATTACAATCCAGCTGACCAGCGTATCGGCCAATGAAACAAGGATCAAAATTCGTGTTGGAACATTCGGTGATGAAGCGGCCTCCGAGCAGATACTGAAGAAGATTCAATTAAATTTGAAGTAAATTGACGTCTGAACCATAATTCGCAGGATTAGGGGATGACCATGATGAAGAAGAACGGTCTAAACCATGGTTCAGACAATTGAATCAAGACTCAGACAATTTTTGCCGCATCGCTTTGGCGGCCCGCTCAGCCGCCGAAATAATAGAGGTCGCCGGGGCTGGTCAGCCCATTGGACGGGCTGTAGCGACATCCTACTCGGTACTCGAAGATACCGCACTTGTCGGGATGGTTTTTCTCGTAGGCCTCAATTTCTTGAAGCGTATAGTATGAGCCGGTATTCAGTCCGCGATCCGGGCCGAAACTCCACATTAAATAAGAATCAAATGGGATACGGTTTCGATCCGGACCGGACCGATTAACGGGATAATTGATATAAATATAAATACCCAGCGCGGAGTCCGGATACCATCGCTGGTCGTCATAGGGAGATTTCTTGCGGAAATAGTCTTCCGGTATGGAGGAGATATACGAAACCGGCGTGGAGAGATACAGCTGATACATGGAGTGATTGTTTGCCACTCCCATAATGAAATTGTAATTTGGTGGGAATGTGCCGTGGTCTGCGCTGTAGAGTCCGATGGCTGTTGCTAGGTTCTTGAGGTCCGCCTCGGCACGGGCAACTTGGGCACGAACGCGCGCGTTCATAAAGTTTGGGACCGCGATTGCCGCCAGGATCCCGATGATCGCCACCACAATCAAAAGCTCAATGAGTGTGAATCCTCGTTTCATCGCCCACATCCGTCCTTTCACGGAAATCAAAATGGTTTTCACTCCCGCCATGACGGTCTGTTCTTGCCACGAGAGGATAACATCACCCCAAAAGTATATCCCCAATGGGGAAAATGAACAAGCCCGAAATAAAGTATATTTTCGGGCTTGTTGTCGGTCTGTTTGAACGTAACGAGCGTTAGAATCCCCCGGAGAATCTTCCTCCCATACCGCCACCCATCATGCCG
>Ga0209201_1000225_pt1 | contig 84826 bp, 71 predicted proteins | sample AD_UKC055_MetaG_FD_184411 | JGI IMG/M metagenome (GOLD analysis project Ga0209201, IMG submission 184411) | Active sludge microbial communities of municipal wastewater-treating anaerobic digesters from USA - AD_UKC055_MetaG (SPAdes) (version 2) | ecosystem: Engineered > Bioreactor > Anaerobic >...
GATCTGACAGGCACAGAGGCCTGTCCTACTGCCACGATCTGACAGGCGCAGAGGCCTGTCCTACTGCCACGATCTGACAGGCACAGAGGCCTGTCCTACTGCCACGATCTGACAGGCACAGAGGCCTGTCCTGCTGCCACGATCTGACAGGCGCAGAGGCCTGTCCTACCGCCACGATCTGACAGGCACAGAGGCCTGTCCTACTCGCCACGATCTGACAGGCACAGAGGCCTGTCCTACTGCCACGATCTGACAGGCGCAGAGGCCTGTCCTACTGCCACGATCTGACAGGCACAGAGGCCTGTCCTACCGCCACGATCTGACAGGCACAGAGGCCTGTCCTACTTTCTGGAGATATTCTGGACGCGCTTCCGGTCACTCCCTATACTGACAAAAGAATGTATGACCAAGCAGGAGATTAGATTATGGGGAAGACCCTGGCTCAGAAGATTTTCGAGGCTCACCGGGTGGGTGGTAGCCTGGTACCGGGAGAACAGATTCAAGTCAAGGTAGATCAGGTTATTACACAAGACGCCACCGGCACGATGACCTACCTGGAGTTTGAGGCGATTGGGGTTCCACGAATCAAGGTTCCGATTGCGGTGTCTTATGTGGACCACAACCTGCTTCAGCAGGATTACAGGAACCCCGACGACCACATTTACCTTCAGACAGCGGCGGCGAAATACGGAGCCTATTTCTCCAAGCCGGGGAACGGCATCTGCCACCAGGTTCATCTGGAGCGATTTGCCGCGCCGGGTGCATTTCAGATTGGAACCGACAGCCACACACCGACAGCGGGCGGAATGGGGGCGATTGCTATTGGAGTGGGTGGGCTGGACGCGGCAACCGTGCTGGCCGGCGCTCCCTTTGAGATCACCATGCCGAAAGTTGTGAATATTTACTTAACAGGGGAGCTGCGTCGCCCCTGGGTAACCGCCATGGATGTGATCCTGGAAGTCCTGCGACGTTTCACTGTGAAAGGCAACGCAGGCAAGATTATGGAATACGGCGGGCCGGGTGTAAAAACCCTCAGTGTGACAGAACGCGCCACAATTACGAACATGGGAGCCGAGCTGGGCGCGACCACCTCGATTTTCCCCAGCGATGAGAACACCCTGGCCTATTTGAAAGCACAAAAACGCGAATCGGTCTGGGAAGAGTTTCACGCTGATCCCGATGCGGAATATGACGAGGTTGTAGAGATCGACCTCGGCCGCCTGGAGGTGCTGGTCGCGCAACCCCACAGCCCCGATGCGGTTGTGCCGATTCGTGAACTCACCGGTCTGAAGCCTTCGCAGGTTTGTATCGGGAGTTGCACGAATTCCTCGTATCCGATGATGCAATCGGTGGCGCGGATTCTTGAGGGTCGAAGCGTTGCGCCTTCTGTCAGTTTGGGGATCAATCCCGGCTCGAAGCAGGTGTATGAGATGCTGGCTCGAAATGGGGACATCGGTTCCATGATTGCCGCAGGCGCTCGCCTTCTGGAGTCCGGCTGCGGCCCCTGCATTGGAATGGGCTACGCACCCGCCTCCGACTCCATCTCGGTAAGGTCTTACAATCGGAATTTCCCCGGGCGGAGCGGCACAAAAAGCGCCAGGGTTTATCTCTGTAACCCATTAGCCTGTGCGGTAATTGCGATAAAAGGGGAGATCTGCGATCCGCGTGACACCGAGATCACCTTCGATCCGCCCGCCGAGCCGAAGGCATATATCATCAATGACAACCTGCTGCTTCCGCCAGCGGAAAATCCCGATACGGTGGACGTCGTCCGTGGGCCGAATATCAAAACAGTGCCGGTTAAGAAACCTTTACAAGATTCGATTGAGGCCCCGGTGCTGCTGAAGACCGGCGATAATATCACAACGGACGATATCATGCCCGGCGGAGCACAAGCGCTGCCGTTCCGGTCGAACATTCCCGAACTCTCGAAATTTGTGTATTCGCGTTATGATGAAACCTTCTCGGACCGCGCCAGGCAGGCGGGCAAATGCTTTATTACAGGTGGGGAGAATTACGGCCAGGGATCGTCACGCGAACACGCGGTCATTGCGCCGATGTATCTCGGACTTGAGGCTGTGATTGTGAAAAGCCTGGCACGAATTCACCGGGCAAACCTGATCAATTTCGGCATTCTGCCCCTGACATTTGAAAATCCGGCGGATTACGATGCTGTGGATGTGAACGATGTGCTTGTACTGCGAGGTTTGCATTCGAAGGTTGTTCCGGGAGGCGTGGTTCTTTCGGTTGAGAATAAAACGAAGGGGAAGACATTTCCGGTGCGATTGGACCTGACACCCCGCGAGGTGGAATTGATCCGCTCGGGTGGTCTGCTTCCGCACACCAAGCGGGAACAGGGGTAGGTCTTAACAAGGAACCGAGACTGAGATCGCCACGTCGCAGCCCTTCGCAGACTCCGGGCTGCTCCTCGCGATGACGGATTGGGCGCCGCCGTCGCGAGGCTCGGAATCTTCATACGCTAACTCCGTGCCACAGCAACCAGGGGCGGGTCTGTGACCCGCCCCTGGACTCGCCCCATATCCATTTCGTCGCTTCTTATCCTCGGCGGGTTCGGGACCCGCCCTCAAATCAGTCGCTCAGCCTCTATTCCTGGGCGGCGCGTCCTCCACCACGGCCGCCACGTCCTCTGCCTTCGCCCTGCGGGCCGGCGCCGGCTCTGCGCTCAGCGGCCTGCGCCCGGAGTTCTTTCCACTTCTCCTGTTGTTCCGGGGTGAGGACCTTCATAATCTCTTCCCGCATGTTCTGGGGCCGATTCTTAACGATCTCGTCGATTTTCGCCTTCTGCTCGTCGGTCAAATTGAGCTGTTCAAGCGCTCTCATGGGAGCGCCTTCCTGGGGACCGGGTCCCTCACCACGTCCGGCACCCCGAAATCCGGCTCTGTCACCACGGGCACGTCGAGCCGCGTCGAGCTTCTCTTTCCTGGCTTTCTGCTCGTCGGTCAGAACATTGGTGATCGAGTTATCCATTTCTTTCCGAAGCTGCTTGATCTGTTCCTCGAGCGCGTCGATCTTGGGCTGTTTCTCTTCCAGGATCACACGCACCATGTTCTGTTGCGTCTCGGTCAACTCCAGATCTTTGGTCAACCGCTCAATTTGCAGAGTGATCTTGTCCGGTTTTTCCGTGGTGGATGCATCCTGCGAAACTGCTACTCCAGCCAACAGCCCAATTCCCAAAAGACACATAATACCCAACAATGCCTTGTGATACATTCTCATGATCCTTGCTCCTTTGTATGGATTCCGGTTCAAAACTGAGTTCCTGTTCTCGCGAGTGGAACAATGAGTTTTGTTCTCTTGCCAAGTAAAACGGTGTAGAGGTGAATCTTATTGTACGTGCCGCCCAAAAATCGGGATCGGAGGCAGAGAGGCCTGTCCCACCCGGCTGGTGGCGAAAAAGTATTACAAAAAAAATTGACGCCTGGTGCCATGGTGTTATAATGTACAGCAGACCGGGATTGTGGTGTGCCCCAATCCTGCGATTCCAAACTTACACCAGGAGGCACAGCATGAGAAGAATCGATCTTATCGCAGTGTTGGCAGTGGTTCTGACCGCCCCGGTATGGGCGCAGGAAGAGTATGTTCCAGTTGCGCCCGAAGCAGCAGGCCTCGTTCCGAAGACCGGAACGGTGGATATCAACGCATGGGAGCCCGATGCGGACCCGCCCAATAATGGGGTGTAGAAAGTTTGGGAATCGGCATCGGATCGGGTGGCAATATTATCATTGGGTGGGAAGATGATTCGGATGATTCGACATCTCCTTCGTTCCTGGGCGCGGTCTGGGTGATTTACAAGCAGGATGGGACGCCGGTGTCGGCGTATCCGAGGGCGTATTTCACGCGGACGGGCGAGCCGACCGGCCCGCAATACACCTGCGTTCCCAAGATCAAGGCGAACCTTTTCGGCGCGGAATTCGGCTTGGGATCATGGGTGGAAGGATTATTGGCCGAGGAGATTCCGGAATTGTATGATGTGAATACGATTGGGGGGGATGCGAACGCGGTGGAGATATTCCCCGTGGCCCAGCCGTTCAATGAGGATGGGACACCAGAAGGGCCTGTGCTGACTGGGGTTTCCGACGCCTATGCCGAGAGGCCCGGGCACATCCGCATCTCCGACTGGGACTATCTCTCCAATGGGCATATCGTCATCGGCGGGGAAAGCCGTCAGAAAGATGATTTAGTGAATGTATACGGCGGCGCGGCAGCGGGAGATCACCCGATCTTCTCGATTGTTCGGAGAGATGGGACATTTGCAAAGAGCGAGACCCTGGTGGATGCCGACAAGGTGGCCGGATCGCAGTGGCACGGTATCGGTTCAACCCAGAACGGTTTCGCAGTCCGATGGGATTCCGGTGGGGCGAAAGTCCGCATGTTCGACAACCAGGGCAATCCGATAACCGGCAACATTGTGATGTCGACCCTGACAGGCGACCCCGGTTATGGAGGAGGCGGGCGTGGGGATGGAACGGGCTTTCATGGGAACGGCAAGGATGCCTATATTGTCTGCAACGTCGGAACAAATGATCTCTATACGAACGGAACCTTTCTGGCTTGTCTGAATGCGGACGGGGCACTCAAGTGGAAAACCGTGGCAAGCGACGATGTTCCGTACTCCAGCGGCGATCGCGTGGATGCGGCGATCAATGAGGCCGGGTATGTGATTGCTGTCTGGTCCGATCAGGAACAACTGACCCTCGCCAATCCGATCGTTTTCGGTCGAATCTTCAACCCGGACGGAACTCCGTTGACCGGCACGTTCTATATCAGCGAGCGAGCCACGCCGGAGAATTACATCGGGGAGGCTCGTCGTCCGCGTGCGGCCTGGCGTGGAAACACGATCGCCGTTGTGTGGGAAGACATGAACAATCCGAATTTCGATGTCCGTATCGTTGCGTTGCGGGTGTTCCAGGCGCCGACTGGAACCGGCATCGAGAACTTCATGTTGTATTGAGGACGAATAGACCATTAAGCACGAATGAACGCAGGGGCGCACGACCGTCGCCCCTGCACAGACCCGCAGACCTCGGATCCGGATCGAACGTGGCGTCCTCTTTCGCGGAATCGTTCCAAAAGTATCATGCTCCTCCCCGCGAATGGCAAAGAATCGATTCCTGCCCGTTTGCACAAAACGCTAACCCTGTCGGATTTTCTTGGTGAGCGCCGAAACCACGCTTCCTCGTCCCGGTCGGACACCGTAGACCTGCTCGACCTCGAGAAGGGTGTGTTTACTTGACTTTGAAGTGCATTCCGCGCGATACGGATCCGCTTGCGGGCGAGATTGAGGTCGGCTGATTTGAGGCAATTTCTTTGGTACGAGCACAACTGTTGCACAGAGTCCGTCCGCGCATAATCATGGCTCCGCAGGATTCACAGATACCCAATCCGGCGACGGCACTGACGGAAATATCCTTGCGGGCTATCCAACGAAGAATTCGCTTTTCGATCTCAGTGAACACGTCGTCGGGATTAATCTCATCCAGGGGGATACCTTTTTCCGTGGCGTAAGGCTGAAGCCGTTCATACAGGTATTCGACGATCTCGCCGACGGACACAGCGTGTTTCGGGCGGACACGGATGAATTTTCGAAGTTCGGTTAGAAGGTACCGATCCTCGTCATAACAGCAGATTTCTCGCCCCTTGGGGAGTTCACCTTTGCAGATCGGGCATCTGATATCCAGGTCACCGGCCAGTGTCATAGTTTCCTCCTTGATTGGGATAGTGAGAGTTCCCAGAAGTCAAGTTGTCAACATCACTTTCTGTCACAAAAGTACCGCGGGTCCCTTAAAAACATTATAGCCTCTTTCCAGAGGGTGACAATAGAGACATTTACCTGTTTTGTGGTGGTCGGCCGGGTCGGAACCGGACAAGGGGACAGAAGGTTTTGTGTGCGAAACGGATCACTCGAAGGCCGGTGGCGCTTCCCCCATTTCCGCCTGGTTGGCTTCCGGCAGACGATTCCCGTGAGCTTTCTTGAAACTTTCCAGAAGGGCCTTATATTCACTGCCCGCGTTGGCCGTGGCGCTGAACCGGAAGAATTTGGCCTTTGCTTTGATTACCGGATTGTTGCGGTCCATGGTGTGTCCGCTCAGTTGTTTGCGCAACTGCCCCGCTTCGGCTTTGCCTATATAAATGACGTTCTGGCTGTTGTCTGCCAGCTCATAGACTCCACCCCGCTCAGGTACCTTGTTGGTTTCCGCGCGGGTCAACGGCAACCATGATTTGACGATCGGCATCGTGCAGCCTCCATGTTGTTCCACGAGATTCCCTGACGGGTTCCCGGCGGCAAGAGTAAGCAATCATAAGGCAGAATCGCGCGTTCAGGCAAGTCCCCGATGCCTTGCCCGCCGGAAACCGGCATCCTTGCGGAAAAGGCCTGACATCCCGATAATGACGAGCATATCCCATCACCTTAACGGAAAGGAATCGTTCGATGAGAAGGCTATTCCGCATTCTTTTCTCCGCGCTTCCAGTCATCCTGTTGTTTGTGTCTCCGGCGTGGACGGAAATCGTGGCACGGGAAGGAGCCGGATACCTGGAGAAGATCGACGGTCGATATGTATTGCATCTTTCCGGGGACTACTACGAAATCGGGTATCAGCACGGGGTTTTGCTTAAGGATCAGGTGAAACAGAACCTGATGAATATCGTGGACAACCAGACGGAAATGGGTAATACGCCGGAATACAAGATGTACAAGACGCTGCGTGGAGCCATGCACGCCCGCCTTAAGCCGTTTATCCCGCAGAAGTATATGGACGAATTGAAAGGTCTGGCAGATGGCGCAGGCTTGAATTTCGAGGATGTCCTGTGCGGCAACCTGATGCCGGAAGCGTTCCATTGCAGCGGGATTGCGCTGTTCGGCAAGGCCACGAGGGATGGGTCCCTCTATCATGTCCGCATCCTGGACTATATGACAAAAGCGGGATTGCAGGACCTGGCCGTTATTATGATCGTGCATCCCAAAGGGGCGCACGGGTTTATGAATGTCAGCTATGCCGGATCGCTCGGCTCAGTCACAGGGATGAACGATGCCCAGATCACGATTGGAGAAATGGGCGGGAAAGGCCAGGGATTCTATGACGGAATGCCGATGCCCCTTCTGCTCCGGGATGCTCTCGAACGGGCCGGAACACTTGAGGAAGCCATGAAAATCTTCCAGGAAACTCCCCGGACCTGCGAGTATTATTATGTTATTTCCGATGCCAAGATCCCCGATGCGCGGGGTGTGTATGCCACGCCTGCGCAAATTGCATTCATCGAGCCGGGTTCCATGTTCGGTTTCTTCAAGGTCCTGCCTGCCCCGGAAAAAGACGCCGGGGATGGGAAAGTTTTGTTGACCGGCCTGAAGATGGAACAGTCCAAACATCAAATCCTGTTCCAGGGTCCCAACGGATCGATGGGATTCATGGGAATGCTTCCGGAGAATACTGTGGTGATCTCCGGGGAGGATCGGTATCGGTTCTTCCTGGAGCGTCTGGACACCGAATACGGGAAGGTTGATGAGACCAGACTGATGGAAATGATCAAGCGACCGGTGTCTATGAAAAGCAACTTGCACTGCGCCATTTTCCACCCCGCGACAGCCGAGGCCTGGGTGGCTCATGCGGCGAGCGACGGCGCACCGGCCTGCGATCAGACCTATCACCATTACGTGCTGGAGCCGCCGTCTGCCAATTGAGCGGTATTGTATGATCCACAGTAGCAGGGACACGGCATGGCGTGTCCCTGCGGTCATATCCCTGTTTTCTTCTCTCTCCCGCAGGTAGAGGGGAAAAAATATGCGACGAATATTCTGTGGATCAACAGGAAATGGAACGCGTGGGGATCTTTGCAAACACATTTCGGTTACAGGACACTAAAAATCTCCGGAGGTTCCCGAATGACCCATTGTCCCCCATCCGCCGATCCGATTGATGCGATTTACGACCGATATCGCGACGCCCAAGTGCTGTTTACAGGCAACCGGCTCGGTGTATTCTCTACCCTTGCGCACAAGACGATGACCGCCGACGAACTGGCCGTCGCTATTCAGGCCAGTCCGCGCGGCACACGAATCTTGTGCGACGCGCTCGTTTCCCTTGAACTGTTGGAGAAAAACGGAACCGCCTATCGCAACAGCGCCGTGGCATTGCAATATTTAACGGATGACGCCCCCAGTCCGAGATCGGCTATTTTGCGTCACTCCGCACGGCTATACGAACGATGGGCCGGACTCCCCCACGCTGTCAAAACAGGACAGCCGGTTCCCGAAACGTGGATATCCCCGGAACTCCGTGAAGACGAGCGGGAACACGCACTGGCCATGGCCGATGTCGGCCGAACCAGCGCACAGGAAACCGCAGAACATTTGGATCTCACGGATGTAAAAAGCCTGATCGATATCGGCTGCGGGCCGGGACTCTATTCTATTGAATTCGCCCGCCGAAATCCGCCGCTTCATGCCACCCTGTTCGATAACGAGAAAACACTCGAAATAGCCAGGCATAATGTCGAACAGGCCGGTCTCGAAGAACGGATCCATTACCAGGTCGGCGATATTCTGACCGATGAAATCCGGGGGAAATTTGATTTTGTTTTCATCTCCAATCTCATTCATAGTTTTTCATTCGACCAGAATGCCGCTATGGTCCGCAAATGTGCCGCCTCTCTAAAGTCCTGTGGACGGATCTGTATCAAGGATTTCCTGTTGAATCCCGACCGATCCGGGCCGAAATGGCAGGCTCTTTTTGCGGTCAATATGCTGGTCAACACGGAATATGGGGATTGCTACACACTGGAAGAGATTCAACAGTGGTTTCGTGACGCGGATATGGACTTCGTAGAAGATATCGAAATCGGCAACCATTCCTGTATGGTAATTGGGCAGAAAAAATAATTGTCGGCGGAATTTCACCCCTCTATCTCGAATTGCCCGTTTTGCCAGGCTTTTGTGAAATGTTCCAGTGATCCTTCGAAGAAAATCAGTTGACCGTGAATGCGCGCGGATTGACCGGGTTCCAGGTCCGGGAAGAACGGATCTGCGTGCATACAGGGGTGATCCGGGTTACCGACCAGGGAAATAGTGCTCTTTCCCCAAGTGAAAGCGATCAACCGTTCATCCTCCAGGGACAATGTCACCATCACGGGCCAGTCCGCTATTTTCTTCCCGCCGTGAAATCCGATCCCGTACTTTCCTTTTTTCTCTTCGATACCGAGCGCGTCCATGAACGGAACCCAACCCCTGTCAGGGACATGCACAAGTTTATTGTCGCCCGTGAAAGCGTTGAATTCACGAATGGCACGCAGAAAGGCGCAGGTTTGCAGCGCGATTTCTTTCAGCGGCTGCTCGCTTCCGTTCCGAATCCACAGCTCCAGATCGGCGGCCTTTTCCGCCGGTTCGACGTTTCCGCCGAATGAGATGCCGTTTGGAAGAACGCGCTCGAACTCAATTCCCTGCCCTCTCTTTTTCCAGGGAACCGGCGGGAGGTCCGTATACACGGTGTGGATGGGCGGATTGACATGACTCAAGTAAATCAGTCCCTGACTGGTGAAGATCGCCTCCGGGAAATCGAGCCAGATATAATCCTGGGAAGGCCAGCTGGGACTCACCCAGGCGATATGTTCCCAGGGATAGTGGGGACGCCATGCACCGGGGAAAATCCGAACTCCTTTTGCATGGGAGTAATATTCCTTGTTCCCTTGGGGTTTCGGCTGTCGAACAACACTGATTTCAGATGCCGCGGCAGCGGATGCCGCACCCAGCAAGGTGGCCTGCAATAATAAGGTTCGACGTGAAAATTGACACTGATTCCGGGCTGAGAGCATTTTGTTCCTCCGCTCAATTTGTGCGATTGATTCGATCTGTTATTCTATCCATATTCCTGATACCACTGATCCGGCGAGAGACAGGGGATTGCCGGAAGGTCCGGTTGCCTGAACCTCCGCTGTACCGAGGACCGGCAAGACTGCCGTCGCCGTCCCAATGCCCAGAAAATCCCTGCGTGTAAAGCCTGAGGATTCCGTCACGGTTCCGACTTTCTTTCGTTTTCCATGTATGTTTGTTTTGACTGTCTTGCCTATCCCACGCGCCAGAATCGCTGGACACATCGGCCCCGATCCTGGTCGTACTCCACGGAACACTCGTACCCGGCCGCATGGCAGATACCTTCATTTGTGATGCGTGTATGTTCGCAGAAGTTGGAGGAAGTCGTATAGCCGTGCTCTTTGATATGGTGGAGAGCGGGGCATTTGTGGACTTCCAGGATCAATACATTATCCTCTATTCGCAGGGCGATCTCGCCTTCTTCCAATGAGAAGATATTCTCCCAATGTTCCCTGAGAGCGTCCAAACCGCGCTTCTTGATTTCCTCGACGAGGGGCGCATAGACCGTTTCGGCAAGGCCGGTGAGAAACTCCCGTGTCCCTTCCGCGCCGTAGTTTTTTTGCAGGAAGTCCAGGCCGAGGCTCAGTGTTCCATGAAAGTCTTTGTGGACATTAGGCATAGCCGCCTCCTTGATTGAAAATCCGGACGGAGTAGACAAGGTAAATGTTGTGGACAGCTCGGATAATTTCTGTTATTGAATGGGGCGAAAAACCTCCTGCATGGGGATGCCCTGCAAGCGTTCTTTCAACGTGCCGGTATCCAGAGCGTCTTTCAGCGCCTTGAACGCTTCATCATATACATCCAGAGTCTGTTGTATATCGTCGTCGGAGTGCGCATAGGTCATGTTGTGGTATCCGTTGCAGAGAATACCGCGCCGGACAACCTCCTGGTGGAAAAGACTTTTAAGAATGAGATTGTCTTCGGGGCGGGGAGCGTGAAAGAGAAACATGCTTCGCGCATCAAACCCGACAATCTCAATATGCTGTGCCAGGCCGTGCTGCTGAATCCGCTCGCGGATTCCCCGGATCAGTTTGCCGCCGATCTCCGCCAGATGTTCGATCACCGGCTCCGATCGGTAAATCTCTATAACGGCTTTTCCGGCGGCAAGGGAGAGGATTTCGCCACCGAATGTGCTGGAATAGAAAATATCATCGCAGGATTTCATCACCTCGGCGCGGCCCAGCACGGCCGAGAGGGGCATTCCGTTGGCCATGCCTTTGCCGAAGGTAGCCAAGTCCGGCACAATGCCGAATTTCTCCTGTGCCCCGCCGAGAGCAATCCGAAATCCTGTGACGACTTCATCGAATATGAGCAAAGCGCGGTGATCGCGGGCCAACTTGCAGCATCGTTCCAGGAATCCGATTTTGGGAGGTCCCAATACACTTGGTTCCAGCATTACTGCGGCCACTTTGCCGGGATTCTGTTCCAGGATGGACTTTAAGGAGTCCGCATCGTTATATGGAAAAGGAACGATGTAGTCCAGAAGAGCCTTCGGAATGCCACGGTTCCGCAGCGGTTTTGTGACCGCATACCAATCATGCCAGCCGTGGTACCCGCTCTGGACAATAAGGTCGCGGCCGGTATATGCGCGGGCAATGCGCACAGCGGCGGAGGTTGCCTCGGAGCCGGTTTTGGTGAACCGGACCATCTCGGCGCAGGGGATACATTCCACCAGTTTTTCCGCCACTTCGACCTCCAGCGGGTGAGGAAGGGATAAGAGGGCACCATCATCGAGTTGACGCCGAATCGCCTCGTTCACCTTCGGGTGGTTGTAACCCAGAGTGATCGGGCCGAGAGCGCCTAAATAGTCGATATACGAGTTTCCATCGACATCTTCTACCCGGCATCCGGCTCCGCGTATCAGGTAGTGCGGCGAGACACCTTTGACGAATTGGGTGGGCCCCTTGCTGAAACATTGGGTCTGGCACGGGATTACCGTCTCTGCCCGTTTCAGGAGTTGCTGGGATTGAGTTAACTGAAGGGGATTTGCGTGGGGCATAACAATTTCCTCTGAATGGATTCTCACCGTTAAATGGACGGCGATACCGAAGAACTTATCTGCGACAAGACATTGGGTCAATGTTCGCACGGGCACATAAGAGAGCGGGATTCTCACCCTCACTCCCTGGAGTATTCCAGCAGAGTCAGTCGGCGCTGTTCCGGGCGGGGCGGTGCGGTTACAAGGCTGACCAGGACGCCGACGATCATGGTCACTGCGCCTCCGGTCACTCCCCACCAGAGCCACGAGATCGGGGTGCAGCTTGCCAATCCCCATGTGACAGCGGCGCCGACCAGAGCGCCAGTCAACGCACCCGCGGCGTTGCTCCGTGGGATCAATACCCCGAGCAGGAACAGCCCCCCCAACGGACCACTGAACAGACTCCATATCTTGCCGATAATCTCCAGAAATGTCCCCAGCCGATGCACGTAAAACCCGGCCAGAGTCGCCACAATTCCCCAAAACACCATGACACTTCGCGCCATCAACAGTTCCCTGTCCTGCACAGACGGGCGCAGGAAGTCGATCATCGTCGCGGTCGCCACAGATTGAATGCCGCCGCTGATGGTGGACATAGTCGCGGCGAGAATGCCCGCGATCACCAGACCCGACAATCCCGCCGGAAGACCGTGCGCAATAAAATGCGGCATGACCCGTTTCGGCTCCGTGAGTGTGGCCGCCAAGTCGGGATGGGTTCCGTAATAGGCCGCCAGACCGACACCGACATAGGCCAACAGCAACACCACAGGAACCACCAGAATCCCGTAGAACAACACCGACTTGATCGATTCGCGCAACGATTTTGCGGCGAAATACCGTTGGGCAATGATCTGATCCGCGCCGTACTCCGTTGTGTAGCGAAACATCTGTCCGAAAAAGAGCGCCGCCACAGTTACTTCTATAGTCGGATCCAGGGAGAAATTGAACATCCGTGTGTGGTTCCCCAAGGCGGCGATACTCCACATTTCACTTACACCGCCATCGAACGAGAGGCCCAGCAGAACGGCCATACCGACAGCGGCGCCGAGCAATACGAAGAATTGCAGAAAATCTGTCCAGATGACGGCTTTCATCCCCCCCAGGACGGTGTAAAACGTGGCCACGAGCCCCATCCCGACAATGCATTCCCAAGCCGGGATGCCCGTAATTTCCGCGACGGCCAAAGAGGGGGTGTAAATCGCTGTGGCCAACCAGCCCGCACGAGTCAGAACAAACATGGTCGAAGCGAACAGCCGCAGTTTATTGTCGTAGCGCATTCCGAGATATTCGTACACTGTGAAAATCCGAAGGCGGTAAAACAACGGCACGAACACGATCCCGACCAGGATCATCCCCAACGGCATCAGGATGATCCCCAGGGGATATTGCAGGTCTTTCTCAAATACCCAGGCGGGGACTCCCATATAGCTGATCGCCGAAAGGTCGGTGGCGAGAATCGAGATGGCCGCCGGCAGAAAGGCAATCGAACGACCGGCGAGAAAATAATCGGATGTCGATTTCTGCCCTCGGGTAAACCAGATACCGACAGCGATTGTGGCGATCAAATACAACAGAATTACGGCATAGTCCAGGAGAGTAAACACACCGGTCATGCCAGCCTCCATCCGATTATTTCGCGGGACAGGAACAAACAAGGCGGTTTTATAGCATAAATCGATCATCCTCCCAAGAGAGAGAACGGGAAAATGGGATCACGTTCAGCAACGAATGAAATAACAGAGAACAAGTTGTCAATAATCCGGTCAGTAACATGTTGACGTTACACGGAGAAATCCCCGGCGCCATTCACTCTCGGATGGAGAGAGAAGAGAGTGATTTCGAAATAATCGTGTAATCGAATCGAAGGAATCAGAATGAAACGAACGATTATCAAGCGGGTTGTACCCGCGGCTTCTGTCTTTTCAGTAGAGGCCGAACTGTTATTTGAGATACAGACGGTGGTGGGATCAAAAGGCCCGTCGCATTGGTTCGTGTATGCCTGTGCGGCACGGCTACGGGACGGGCAGATTTTGTGCGTCTACTTGGATTGCGGCGACTGTATCGCGGGTATTTTTTTTCCGAGCAAGACTGTGCATACCTTGATGTAGCCGTTAATCCACGGGATGGAGCGCGATAGAAACGAGAGAGCAAATCCCGACACACAACCGATACTGAGCAGGATGACCTATTTACGAAGATACGGTTGAAGGGATTTCCTCATGGTTTTGAATCTCTCATCGAATCGGGGCTGTTGGGACCGGAAATCAGCCGAAACTCGCGCGCCTCCAGGCGAATACTTACGGGATCTTTTCCCTGCGGATAGATTGCTGTTTCGCAAGGGGCGTCCAGGGAATTAAACACCGCTATACTGCCATCGGTGAAACAGGTTAAGTAAACGCCGTCCGTTTTTCGGTCGGGCAAAGATATCTCACTCCACGGCATTCGCGTTCCGTTAAGAATCGAGAGCAGCCTGGGGCTGAATTGGCTGTATTCATTCTCAGAAGGGATACCGTAAATCGCTCGATGCCCCGTTCCGATGTCTTGAATTACCATGGTTTTCAGGCGACCAAGATGGTCCTCGAGTTCATCCTGCTCGGCCTGGCCGGCGTGAAGAATCTCGATTCCGCCTTTCTCTACAAACTCCCGGACCATACCATCCAATTCTTCGGGCAGATCGCTCATCGGCAGACGGACCAGCATCCGGTAGCGGCTGAGCAATCCATCCTCAATCATTCTCTCATCCACCAAGTCGAAATCGTAACAGTCCCGAAGACGTTTCAGCCAGGAATGATAAGTCGGCAAGAAGGATGGAAACATTCGAATACGCCTTGCGGGGTAATATACGGCTATGGAAACATCCGGCTTCACAGGTTTCAAGCGGGGAAGTTGCCGAATGTATTCCTCCATGGCCTTGAGCGGTTCTGCGGAACCATACGAGGAGAAAACATCGTAAAGACTTCGAAAACCGAGCAGAGTTGCGCCGCCCGACACGGCATCGAAAAAGCGGCAGGATATGCCCTTTTCGCTGTTCGGCAGGTATTCCTCCGTTCCGTAATACGTGCCGTATCCCCGTGCTGCCGAAGAGACCAGGCGCAGGGGCACAAAGCTGGAAAGGTAATCGTTGCTTGCCATAACCGCGCACAGGCCCGCCCGGTATTCCCCTGCGACTTTTGCCAGCGCAGTCAGGTCCGCTCCCAGGCGGGGATCCCCATTTCCGGAAAGGACCAGTTCCAACCGGTCGTCCGGAAAGAAGTCGCGGGCATCTGCCAGCCACTGCCGCGCATACTGTGTCATGGAGTCCTGGTACCAGGTGACAAAATCCTCGAACCGTCTCGCATGAATCTCGTCCAGTCCGGAAGCGTCCGCAATATACACTCCGGCGAGTTTTTCATCGGGGAGCGAAATCAGGTTGCCGGTAGCTGCGGCAATTTGATCGACTGAAGCAGCAGGAATACCCCAGGCTTTCGCGATTCCCTCCACGCCGCGATACCGATCTCTCAACCATCGCCGGAAGTCTTCACGAGCATACCGATCTCCGGCCCACCATCCCTCATGGACATGCGTCGAATCGGGGCAATTCAATCCGAATTTGGACGGAAAGACCGTTTCGCCGAAATCGGCGCCGATTCCCAGTCGGACGCTTTCAAGCAAATCCGGCCGCTCATGGCAGTACTCCGCCATTTTTCTCAGGAAGCGCCGAATGTGGGGGCGCAGGTTGGGATTCCAGATACTCTGAACCGGTGTTTCCTCGTCGCATTCGAGACATCGAAGCATCACGCTCTCATCGGAGTTCTTGAACCAGTCCGGGGTTGAGGAAAACGGATTCGTAATGAGAACGGGGGTCCATTTCAGTCGATAGTTGTTCAGATTGGCGCGCATTCCCGTGTATTGATCGAACGAGAACGAATCCGGTCCGAGCGGTTCCACGTCGCTCCAATGCACAAACGAAACCAGCGATGTAATCCCCACGTACTTGGCCGCCATGAAGTTGTCTTTCTTAAGGAACTGGCTGGGGGGAAAGCCCTGGATCTGCCACAGGTGCGTGATTCGATATTCCCGTGGAGCAGAAACCGGTTGTTCGGGAACGGCGACGTTCTGATCGGCGAGATTCTGCGCGGCGGCAGCGGAAACGAGCATCAGGAATGCAAAAACAAGAGAAACAAATCTCACCATGGCATCTCCAGGGAAGTTTGAACACGGAATACGTCTATGGTATTGAATCGGCAACGTTCGGACAAGGAAGAGGGAATTAAGAAGTGAAGGAAGAAGAGAGAGGGAGGGAGGGGATCTCTGACGGGCAGAGAAGCCTGTTCCACAGGGAAAACCTCACCCCAATCCTCTCCGAAACAACGGAAGAGACAATCCCGCCCGGGGACATTATTTCCGCACTTTTTCTTCGGATTGGGACTGAATGCGCCACAGGCCGGCGTAGATACCGTTCAGGCCAAGAAGTTCGGAGTGAGTTCCCTGCTCCACCAACCGTCCCGACTCCAGGACAAGAATCTGATCGGCCATGGAGATGGTGGACAGGCGATGGGCAACAGCAATGATGGTGCGGTCCAAACTGAGCCGGGCGATGGATTCCTGGATTTTCCGCTCGATATTGCTGTCCAGTTCGCTGGTGGCCTCATCGAGAATCAGGATCGGCGCATCGTGAAGCACGGCGCGCGCGATGGCGATGCGCTGACGCTGGCCGCCGGAAAGTCGCATTCCACGCTCACCCACCACGGTGTCATAGCCGTTCGGCAATTCCAGAATAAACTCATGCGCGTTCGCAATGCGCGCGGCGCGTTCCACCTCTTCGCGATCCGCATCGGGCCGCCGGAACGCAATGTTTTGATGAATACTTGCATTAAAGATATGAATGTCCTGATTGACCATACCGATGAGATTCCGCCATGCCTTCTGATCGTATTCCGGTAACGGAATCCCATCCGCCAGGATTACTCCTGCTGTGGGATCATACAGACGAAGAATAAGATCCAGTACCGTTGATTTGCCTGCCCCCGACTCGCCCACAATCGCGGTCATGGTTCCCCTGGGGATAAAAAAGGAAAGGTCCCGAACAGCGGGGGTAGCCGTTCCGTCATACCGAAATGTAACATTGCGAAACTCGATTCCATCCTGAAGACTCCGAATGTCCCTGCCGCCGTCCCGCATGTAAGGTTTGTTATCCTGGCGAAGAATCGCCGCGACCCGGCTCACAGTCGGGTAGAGTCTTTTCAGGGCCGCTAAGTTCGAGTTGATGGTTCCTGCTCGCGGCATCAGGCGGTAGACCACAAATACATACACAGCCAGGCGCGGCAGCCACGCCTCTCCATTCACATCCAGCAGTACATAACAAAGAACCAGCAGCCCGGCCACACAAAGCACGGTCAGACATTCCACCAGGGGGAGGATGGTCGCCTCCCACACCAGACTTTTGCGATTTGCGAGCATGGCTTCTCGGAGGGTTTCATCCACCAATCCCTGCACATGTTCCTCTTGGGCGAAAGCCCGGACGGTACGGATGCCCTGGAGGTATTCGACGATCTGCTCATTCATCCGAACCGTGGCCTTGACAAACTCTGTCGCGGCAGTTCGCACCACCCGAATCACCCGAGACAAGCCAAGAGAAAGCAAACCCAGTGTCACAACCGCCAGCAAGGTAATCGGCCAGGAAATCCAGAGCAGCACGCAAATATAAGTGACTAGAATCAGGAAGTCCGAAACCAGTGAATTCAAATAGCCGAGATAGTTCACCATTCCGTTGGTCTGGTGCGTGTACAGGGCCATGTCGCCGATTTTGTACTTGACGACGTGATCGTAGCGAATTGAGAAGAACTGGCGAAACACACGGGAACGCAGGTCCCGTTCGCACCAGGCCTGGAGATACGCCGTGGCCGCGCGACCAAAGAATTGAAATCCGCTTCGCAGCAATTGACTGAGAACCGCCAATCCGACATAAAACGCGAAAATCCCCCCGCGCCCGAATCGTTCTTCTATCGTTACCAGGAAAGACTGCACGATTCTGAGTGAGTCTTGCGCGGGGCCGGTCTTTTCCCCCAACAGCACATCCAAAGCCAGCAGCAGCGCCCCCATGGTGCTGCCCTCGAACAGCGCCGCAATGCAGTTTAATGCGATAATGAATCCGACGATGTATTTGTATTGCCGAAGGAGATCTTTCAGCAGCTGGCCGAGATGTGAATCCCCGCAGGTGATGTTGAAGATATCCAGTCGGATTCTTTTTCGAAGCCACACATAAAGCGGATGAGCCATGTTTCAGTCCAGTTTACGGAATCTCCCCGGTGATGCGATCAGTCCTTTTTCGCACGGATGAGAATTGTCGGTTTGAACGGACAGGAATGCCGCGCGCTCAGAAGCAAATTCACAATCGACTGAATGTGAAGACGCTTCGTCCATTCCGCAATCCGCCGGGTCTTGTTCGAACGACAGGATTCGGGATGGAGAATCTTATCGACTCCCGGCACGAGGATACGATACCCGGTTTCGCGGCAGGCATTCAGGACACCCCGATTGGTACAATAGAAAATGGAGGTGTCCAGGAATCGCGGGTTTCGTCCGCACAGCCGAAGGTACAAACGCGCGACCGGTTTCGGGAGCAACGGGAACCATGGGAGATGGTAATGTGCCTCACGCCGGAACGCGGCGTAGTTCGGCGCAATCAGGATCAGCAATCCCCCGGGGTTGAGAACACGCCAGGTCTCGCGGATCAGCCGCCGATAGTCCGGGACATGCTCCACCAGGTTCCATAGGGTCACGACCTCGAATGAACCGGACGGGAACGGCAGATTCAAGGCATCCGCCCGGACATAAACCGACTCCGGTGCTCCGGGAGTACCGGAGAGTTCGTATCGTCTCCGGGCAAAACCAACGTCGAATTCGGCCAGCTCGACTCCGACTGCCTCAATCCCTTTGTTCCGACAGAGCAGAACAAAGGACCCGAATCCGCACCCGATATCCAGAAGAGTCCCCGGCATTCGACCGTCCAGCACCGAATCGAGATGACGGAACATCTTCTCCGCTTCAAAAGCCTCTACATAAGTGCGGTAATGCTTTTCGATCTGGCTCTCGGTCAGAATACCGGCGTATTGTGCCCGCAGATGCTGCATGGCCTCGGTTTTCAGTGTGTCGTCAGGATTTGGAGTCATCGGGCGGCCCCGGTGATGGAATAGATAGAACGGATCGTAAAGAAAAAATTTCTCACCACGGTCCTGTGCCTTTGAACTGAAGTTTCAAGGGATTCAGGAATCGTGTGTAGTACTCCTTGACTTCGTTGAGATCGTCCTGTGGATCAAACAGAAGCAATGCTTCCTCATTTCCGAATACCGTACCCGTTGCGACGACCGTATTCCTGTCGAGTGGGGTTTGGCGTGCGCCGAACGGGTACACTTCGGGCCGGGACCAGTAAGTGAATCCCCATCCGTATTGGCCGAGATAGGTACATGGCACGGTGTACGGAACCGGTCCGCCGAGTTTGTTCATGGTGAAATGCGACTTCCGCAGGGAGGCCATTCCGTATTCATTCCCGGCATGATAGGCCGCGACCCAGGGGACATCGCGATCCAGAATCGCCAGTGCGCCCTTCTCCAGGCCGGGCATTTCCGCCTCGTGGTTTTCGTTCAGGTGCGCGGCGATATCGCAGACCGCCATGCTCTCTCCTTCCGGCCAGGCGTAATGCGTAAAGACCGGGACTAACGGCTGCTTTCGTTTTGCCTCGCGGTCCGGTGTCTCCAGATGGGTGGTCACGATCTCGCCCATGCGCACCGCGCGCGCGGCGCGGTTCTCGGTAAACTCCATCATAGAAGTCACCTCCACATACGGCACATCCGCATAAAACGTGTATGTCAAATACACCATCACGTCCTTGTACAAACTCATCGGTCCCCAGCGGGTGTACTTGACCATCAACGGTCCCTGAATCAGTTCCTGGTGTGGAGGAGTATCCCAGTCATAATCGTGATCCCATCGCTCCGGCGGACTCCAGATATCGGCGACAAAATGGATGGGGATGTTCTGATAGAAATCGATGATTTTGTCGGGACTCTGGGCCATTCGGCGCGCGGAGATCATGGCCCCGCACTTCGGAGACAGCATGATCGAATAGTATCGGTTCTTTACGTTGATCCCCGGAGCAGCGCCGTAAACCTCCACGGGGCGTTCCAGCGCCGCGGTCGGCAACTCGGCCGAGTCTTTCTTGCACCACAGAAGGCGGTAGGTCACTGTTTCGTTTGCCGGGCAGGAGGCCAGAAAAACAACATTTGCGCTCTCGGAGCGGATGTCTTCCGTGAGAGGTTTCTGAGCCGCGACTACACCGTACACCTGGAACGGGACCGGCTGTTCTTTCCCGCAAGGGCAGACGCGCAGAACACGCACCTCTTTTTGCCAGTCGGAGACCTCACGGGCTTTCGCGCTCAATGTGACTGTCACCGGCTCGGCGTCACGGTCCAGGCCGGAGGTTTCTTTGACCGTATAGTCGTACTGGTATTGGAAATGGGACTGCCAATCGCTGACCCCAATGCAAGCCGGTTCTCCGGTCTTTGCCAGTTGGCCGCCTCCACAGGAGAGGCAGAAAAGGAGGATGAAAACCGGAGTGATTTGATAGAAGATTTTCATTCTTTTGGTTCCTTTTATGGACTTGTTGCGCTGACTCACAGGCTGGAAGCCTGTGGCACCCTTGTTGACTTCTCATTTATTCAGAATAGCCACACAATAAAACATACCTGTTCACGACCTTGCGATCTCGCCCGTACCGTAACCCTCGAACACCATCATTTCCAGGTTTCCCTTGCGTCGCCTGGGGAAGAAAGAGTACCTTAACTCAGGTGGTTTTTTGCACTCCCACAGCATACGTCCGAAGTAAAGTCCCCATTCGGCGCCGATGCTGCCGGAACCGATAACAGGAGAATATAGATTGATGAAAGAGAATGTATCGAGACGGATCTTTTTGATGAGCGCCGGAGCGGCAATGGCCGGTTGCGCGACGGGACGAGCGCCAAAGCTCAAGAGTTTGGGCTATGCCTCTCCCAATGAAAAGTTGAATATCGCGGCCATCGGGGCGGGGGGCAAAGGAAGTTCCGATATTCGCAATTGCGCAAAAGCGGGCGAGAATGTGGTTGCCTTGTGCGATGTCGATTGGAATCGCGCATCTAAAACCCTCAATGATTTCCCCAAGGCGAAGAAATACAAGGACTTTCGCTTGATGCTGGAGAAAGAGCCGAGCATCGACGCCTGCACCATTTCGACGCCGGACCACATGCACGCCGTGGCCGCCGCCATGGCCATGCGCATGGGCAAGCACGTGTATGTTCAAAAGCCGCTGACTCATACGATGTACGAAGCCCGAAAACTTACCGAGATTGCGCGGGAAACCGGCGTTGCAACCCAGATGGGCAACCAGGGCCATTCCGGGGAAGGCGTTCGGCGACTGTGCGAGATGATCTGGACCGGCGCCATCGGCCAAATCCGAGAGGCACATATCTGGACGAATCGTCCCGTTTGGCCGCAGGGCATTCCGGAACCGCTGCCGGAGGAACCCATTCCCGACACGATGGATTGGGATCTCTGGATCGGGGTGGCCCCCATGCGCCCGTATAACCACGGGTATGCGCCACATGACTGGCGCGGCTGGTGGGATTTCGGCTGCTGCGCGTTGGGCGACATGGGCTGCCATATCATGGACCCCGCAAACTGGGCGCTGCGCCTGACCGCGCCGACGTCCATTGAATGCGTCTCCCAGGATGGTGCGAACAAGCAGACCGGCCCGTTCAAATCCATCATTCGTTACGAGTTCCCGGAGCGATTCGGGATGATTCCGGTTACGGTTTACTGGTACGATGGCGGCAATAAGCCTCCGCGCCCGGAGGGAATCGCACCCGATGTTAAAATGGGCGATGGCGACAACGGTTCCTACTTCGTCGGGGAAAAAGGCATCCTCACCACCGGCGAATACGGAGACAATACCCGTTTTCTATCGGAAGAGATGAACAAAGATTACAAAATGCCGGACCCGATCATTCCGCGTTCGCTCGGGCACACCGAGGACTGGCTCCAGGCATGCAAAGGCGGTCTTCCGGCCTGCTCCAATTTCAGCTACGCGGGGCCGTTTACGGAATTCGTGGTGGTCGGAAATGTCGCGCTTCGCTGCGAAGGCAAACTGGAGTGGGACAGTGAAAAAATGAAATTCACCAACAATTCCGAAGCCAACAAGTACGTCCATATGAAGTATCGTAAAGGCTGGACACTGTAGGGAGATTCCCTGCGAGTGGAACAAAATCGGCCCGATCTCGAAAAGAGATCGGGCCAATTTCTCGTTGAGAGACACAGATGGACACAGACAGAGAACAGGGGGAAGTTGCAACCCCACTCAGTCTGGGAAATTCGGCGGAAAGGAACCGTTGTAAATTTTCCCGTCAATCATCACATTCCTCATTACGCTTGGATCGCCGAGGCACCAGTAAATGTCTCCATTACTCCGCAATCCGTTGGACGGCATATACGTGTTTCCATCGCCCGTACACCACGGCCCTGAAAATACGCTGGAGTCCACTCCGTTCTCCGAATTGTCCGGGCCGATGGTGAAAATGACATAAGTGATCCATCGACGATTGTCGGCAGTTCCCGTCCCGGCTGCACCTGTTTCATAGCACCGGAAATAATTGGCATCCGTCTCGAATTTGTTCTGGAACGGATCCCGTGGAAGCCCGCTCATATACGCAACCGGAGTGGTGAGCCAAACTAAGCCGGCCTCGGAGCGCGTCCGCTGAAAGATGTTGTGCTCGGATTCATTCGGATATGTGTTGTGGTCAAGGAAATATAGCTCACAAGAGTTTGCCAGTCCCTTGATATCGGATTTTGCCTGGGCGACCATCGCGCGGATCCGGGCATTCATAAAGTTCGGCACGGCAATCGCCGCCAGAATGCCGATAATCGCCACAACAATAAGGAGCTCAATCAACGTGAAACCGATGGGCGCGTTTCGGTGTCTCAACAACTGCATTTTGCAGTATACCTCCGAATTGAAATCTTGTTCAATTGCCTATCTAATAATATGATATCCCCACAATGCGGATAAGTCAATCGGCCGCAAGCCTGTTGTTTGAGTTAATGGAAAAAACATGGGAGACGAAGTAAATATAAAAGGGAAATGTAAATATGCGAAATGTGCGGTAGAGGATTCTGAGTATCCCCTTATGTTCTGAGGCAGCCTCTGCTGCCGAGCAAATAATCCTATCATCCTACGATATCAGATCGGTGGGAGATTCGCATTTTGACTAGAAATCAGATTCCGGATGAGCTAGAAGCGGCTTTGTGCGTGTGTCAGATCAACCGGTTTGCTGTTCGGATAAGTAATGCGAGCGCTCAGCGCCCAAGCCGACCCCATCTGCGTGATTTTCATCAGGATTTTGTTGACACCTTTCTTGCCCATCACATCGATCGTGTTCTGGTCCGACCCCCATGCTCTTCCGGCATCGAAACGAAACACCTCCTCCCCGTTGAACCAGACCTTGCATCCATCGTTGCTGCCGATTTTCAACAAATACTTCTGGTCGTTGGGAAGTTCCACTTCCGCATACGCATAGGCGGCCAGGTTCTCATCCATCCCATAGACACGCGCGAGGTCCACCATCCCATCGGGATGGACCGTGAAGTAGTTTCTCCATTTCAGAGTCTGTCCATCGATGGTATAGGTTTTGGTGATATCGACGTCGGGTTCATCCACAAAGACCTTGTCGACATTGTTGCGGCCATAATCCCATGGCACAGGACCGATGATTTTCCAGCGTGTTATGCAACCTTTAGCCTCGGCAACTTCCCCCGGTTTACCGCCGAGTTCCTCCATACGTGCGATGAGCAGATCGCGCCCATCCAACGTATTGACCTGCTTGAGCGATTCGTTAAGCAATGCGATGGCTTTTTCGCGGCCCTGGTCCCCTTTTTGAGCGATCCCGGCAACCGAGTCCAGGTAGGCTTTGAGAGCATCATTACCGGCGATACAGGTCACCGCGCCGTTCTCATGTACGGCAATCACACGTCCGTCACGGTCCACCAGCAAACCGCCCGGCATGGCAGGTGAGGCCAGTTGGTTCTGCCAAACCACAGTTCCGTCATCCGGGCTGAATGCGGCGACTGTGGAAACCGTCACCAATTGACGCGGAAGGAGGGAATCATAAATGGAAAGCACGACATTGGGCGCCACGACGATCGCGATGGTATCGGCTTCCTTCGGAGTGACCGCCCGCCACAGCGGTTCGGGGGGGATTTTCCCGTCTCCCTGACTCAAATACCGCTCCAGGGTGTCCGCGGAACAGCAGGCCATCTTTGTATAAAGGCCATCCGCAAAAGCCATCCGTTGATCGTTCCAGGCGGGCGGGATTTTGCCTTTGGCGACAAGCGACGCGGGTCCGAAGTCTTTACCGGAGCCGATAGCGTGTCCGTCAAATCTGCCGGGATCGACCACATTCTCCGAGGCGGAGTACCGAAGTCTGCCACCCAGAATGATGAATTTGTCGCGGAAAATCCCGATTTCCTCGCCGCGACAGGCATTCATATCCGGCGCACCGTTGCCGGGGCCTTTTCCGAGATACTCGCCGGTTTTCAGGTCATAGACAGCGGGTGAGATGATATTCCCGCCCGGCATCCAGAGCCGTGCGCCTGCCGAGGTAAGTATTCCCTGGGCGGAAACGCCTTTACGGAGTTCCTTATCCAGATGGCCGCTGGAATGGTTCTGCCAGATGATCTCCCCGGTGACGGCATCCAGCGCATAGAGATATGTGCCGTCATAGTCGATAATACCCGCTGCGGCATACACAACACCGTCCTCAACAAGGATTCCGCTGTTGACCGGCCAAGTGGAGCAGAGCGATCCGTAAACCATGATGCGCCGCTCGACCGGGGCCGCTCGGAACCGCCACAATAACCGGCCGGTTGCGGCCTCCAGGGCATAGATGTACCCGTCTCCGGAACCGATATAGGCACGGCCATTCCAAAGAGTCGGCGGTTGAGTTACGGGACCGCCGGTCAGAAACGTCCACGCCATCGTGCCCGTGGTTGCGTCCAAGGCACGCACTTTACCGTCATCGCCGCCCAGGAAAAGCAGCCCGCCGGCCGCTGTCGCGGCGGATGGACTGAACTGCCTCTCCGGCACAAACTCCCAGATATTGCTGGCCTGTTCGGCAATAGCCACTTTTGTGGAGGCGCTGTGGTGATTATTCCCACGATAGACACTCCAGTCGTTGTCGTCCATTTCGAAATGGGCCACACGGGACAAGTCCCCGTTTCCGACTTCCAGCCGATCCGATTCCGTCGCTTTCACATCAAACTGAAAATCGCCTGCCGAGCATAAGGCTACACGACCCATGAGAGACAGATTGCAGTCGCAAGCCCACGGCCCCAAATACAACAGGCCGTTCGCTCCGATCACGCCATCGTTGCAGGACGGTCGAAATGCGCCATTGTAGAAAACCTTTTTGAGGTTGCGATCATACCGGGTAAGTCCTTCCGGCATCCCGCGGACAAAGAACGAATCCGGGGTCGCTGTAAGTCGGGCACAAGAGCGTTTGGCGAAACCGAGATCCTTGATGGTTTCGCCGGTCAGCGGATCGACCATCAGGGTGCTGCCCTCCGGCCCGATTCCCACCAGGAGTTTGCCGTCCGCATAAAGGATATTCGGATTACTGGAAGTTTTCTTTCTGTGCCACATCAGGGAGCCGTCTTTAGTCGATACGGCCACCACATTCATCAAGGTCTGGCCCTGATAGTACAGAGCATCGGGGGTATAGATACACATACAGGTGGTTTTAAATCCGGGTGTGGAGCTCAGCCCACGACCTTCTTCTTCGATCAAGGCACGGATTTTCGGATCTTCGTTTATCCAAACCACCTCACCGTGCTTGATATCAAGGCATCCGATCCGAGAATCCGGCCCATAGAAGAACAGATGCCCGCCCCCCATGGTCATGGCGCGGGAGTCTATCGGCTGCTCTTCCTTGTGAGTCCACAGCAGTTTCTTTCCACGGGTATCGTACGCCACCAGGGTTTCGCCGAATCCCCAGGGGACCCTTTTTTCGTAATAGCCCCGGCTCAGTTCTCCCCAGCTCCAGCTGGTATACGGACTACGAACAATTGTGGTTTCAGCAGGATCTCTCTGTTTTCCCGCCAGTGCATAGAGAATGCCGTCCTGAAGAGCGATCCATTTCCATTCGCCGTTGGCTTCTGCGATGGAGATGCGGTCCACTTCCTCGCCGGTTTGTGCATTGAGCACGAGGCAACCGGTTCCGATGGGATCGATCAGGTAGAACTTGTCATCCGTGGCAATGAACGCCGACCGGTGGGCAAGATATCCATCCGGCAGTTTACGTTTCCAGAGAAGTGAGCCGTTATATCCGTTCTCTGCAAGAAGGGTGTTGAGCCAGAGTTCTTCGCGTTGATGGTGGGCGATATGGCCCATGGCAATGAAGACCCGCCCGCCTGCCGCGGTGGTGATTGCGGGCATGGCAATGTAATAGGGTTTGCCGAACCACTGGGTCATATACGGCGCTTTGATCACCGCATCCGTGGAGGCCGGATTATTATCCGGGCTGTGTTCCCAGTGACTCCAATCATCCACACCCTCCAGAGGCGGTTTATGGATCATAACCAGAATGCGATCCTCGTCTTTGATGTTGGAAGACTTGTCAATCCCCGCTTCCTTCAGCCAATTCTTCAGAACTTTCGCGGAAAGACTGTCCTTAGGCCCCCCCAGGACAGCGGTTCCCCCCGGGCAAAGCACACGAAGAATCTCCTTCGGGTAAATTTCTTTAAGGTCGCCATCACGGAGATTGATCGCGAGAACCAGGTCGATCATATTGTCGGCATAAGGCAGGGGCTTGAGCGCCCCCTTCTCGACAACGACTTGCGTTCCATAGAATCCTTCCGCATCGACAATCTTTCGGATGGTATCCACTGCCGATTGTCGGGGATCCTGCACGTGGACAAGGAAGCTGCCGACATGGGCCATCTCCACTGCCAGGTTGCCGTCATCGCACCCAAGGATCGAGCAGATTCCCGTATTCTTGCCGGAAGTCCGGACAAGCGACTTCGCAAGATCGCCCGAAGCCACGGCAGAATATCCTTTGAACGGAAGAAGCAGCGCCGGCGCGAGTAGGGAAAGCAGAATCCATCTTGCGGGAGATCCGGTAGACCTGTTCTGTTTCATGGCAACCTCCTGTGGCTTTTGTATGATGAATACAGAGTAAGTCAACGCGGTAGTGTAGTCCGCGTGTTTCCGGGAGTCAACAAGCAAAAGGACCGATTTACAGGTCAGGAGCCTTTTAATTTTAATTCGTCGAGAAGGAGGCGGTAATCGATGCTGTCCATGAGGGCTTCCCAGGAAGCCTCGATAATGTTTTCGGAGACCCCGATGGTGATCCAATCCCGCTCGCCATCGCCGGACTCGATCAGGACCCTGGTTTTGGCGGCGGTTCCGGCCTGGGAATTGATGATGCGCACCTTGTAATCATGGAGGCGAACTTGAGACAGCTGCGGATACTTGTGGGTGAGGGCTTTGCGAAGCGCGGTATCCAGGGCATTTATCGGGCCGTCTCCATCCGACACCTCGTAGAGTACATCGCCATTGACCCGCACCCGAACTGTGGCCTCTGTCCAGAGATTGCCCGCCGCGGTGTCCTCGACGATGACACGGTAACTGATCGTTTCGAAGAACTTGCGGTGTTGACCGAGTTCCCGCCGGATCAGCAGTTCCAGCGAGCCGTCCGCCGCCTCAAAGAAATAGCCCTGGTTCTCCATTTCTTTGATTCGTTGGACAATTCTTGACCCCTCGCGGCTTTTTTCGAGATCGATTCCCATCAATTTTGCCTGATGGATGACATTGGACCGGCCCGAGAGTTCCGAAACGAGAATGCGCTGCCGGTTGCCGACCAGTTTGGGATCGATATGCTCATAGGTGCGGCTTTCCCGCTGGACCGCGCTGACATGAATCCCGCCCTTGTGGGCAAAGGCGGACATGCCGACAAACGGGCGGTCATCCCGGCGTGGAAGGTTGGCCAACTCCTCGATATACCGCGAGAGGCCGGTCAGATTAGGCAATTCTCCTTCTCGAACGGCTTCATAACCCAATTTGAGTACCAGATTGGGAATCACTACGCACAAATCGGCGTTGCCGCATCGCTCGCCATACCCATTTATTGTCCCTTGAACATGGGTAACACCGTTCTGGACGGCGATCAGACTGTTGGCGACGGCCAGCCCTGAATCGTTATGGCAGTGAATCCCAAGAGGCACGGAGCAGACCTGTGCGGCTTCGCGGGTGTATTGAGCGATTTCATGGGGAAGCGATCCGCCATTGGTATCGCACAAAACGATGCGGTCTGCGCCTGCCTCTTGTGCGGCACGGATGGTTTTGAGTGCGTATTCGAGATGGCCTTTGCAGCCGTCGAAGTAATGTTCGGCATCGTAGATCACCATCCGCCCATTCTTCTTGAGAAACGCCACGGAATCGCGAATCATCTCCAGGTTTGTATTGAGATCCACCTGCAAGGCGGCGGTGACATGAAGGTCCCAAGTCTTGCCGAAGATTGTCACGACTTCCGTGCCCGATTCGATCATCTTGAGGAGATTGGGGTCCTGGTCGGCGGGGTATTTCGCATGTCGCGTGCTTCCGAATGCGGTGATTTTCGCGTGACTCAGTTTGATATTGTGGATGTTTCGGAAGAACTCGACATCTTTCGGGTTGGAGCCGGGCCAGCCCCCCTCAATGAAATCGACACCGAACTCATCCAATCGGACGGCGATCCGAATCTTGTCCTCGGCGGAGAGATTGACCCCCTCACCCTGTGTTCCATCGCGCAATGTTGTATCGAAGATTTCAATTCGCTGACCCATGGTACTGACCTCCGTATGATCTATGGGACACCTTGAACCGGTGGCATCCCCGGACACAAAAAAACCGCCCGAAGGTTTTGCACGCTTCGGGCGGTTTACCTGTCCTGTGCCGGAGATCATCACGGCATCGGACCAGGGCCGCCCTGGCCGATAATAATGCCGATGATCTCTATGGTGTGTGTCATGGTTTTTTTACTCAATGACGAATATAAACAATTTATCCAACATTCGGTTGCGCGTCAAGGCTGGGATTGCATAAGAAAGGATCGCCGGCAAGATGCCGGCGCCACCCGGATTATTTACAATCGGTCGGGCTGGCCTGCAGACAGGTTGAACCTGCCCTACACCGATACCAGGCATGAATGGCAAGCTCTGCCATAGGAAGAACCCTCACCCCAACCGTCTCCCGGAGGGAGAGGGAGAAGAGAGAAACTCCCGGAGTGCGTTGGAGAAGAGGATGGCACGGGCTTCGAGCCTGTGGCGTGGAGCGACAACAGACCAAAGCGGTCGGCGAGATCACAGGAAACCGGAGATGGAGTGCGAACGAGTCTTTCTTTCATTAGGGTCGAACTTGGGGAATCGACAGGCATTTCTCTCCGCTGCGATTGCGGAATTGCGGAAAATCCCCGATTTGACGGTACTGGGCATTTCCTCCATGTATGAATCCCCTGCCATGTTTATGACAGATGACACACCGCCGTTTCTGAATGCGGCGGTGGAGATTCGAACCGAAATGGAGCCGCAGGCATTGCTGGACAGATTGCAGGAAATCGAGGTTCGGCTCGGACGGCAACCCGGTCCACGGATTCGTTACGAGAATCGAGTGATGGATATCGACATTATGGTGTGGGGGGAAAGGAAAATCGCTACGCCCCGTTTAACCATTCCACATCCGGGGATTCATGTCCGGCGATTCTACCTGCAACCGCTGAGCAATCTGGCCCCCGACCTGATCCCGCCGGGGTTTGAATGGACCGTATCGGAGCGGGCGGAACAATTGGCGGATCGACAGCCATTGAGGCAGATCTGTCCGGGAAATACACGGCAATCCCGCAAGGAGGGACATACAGACAATCGCAGCATAGCCCACGCCCGGCAGGTTAGAGATGAGCGCGGGAAGACACCATGACATCCAACCTCGCTTTCAGGCGGATTCATTTTGACCGACGGAGTTTCAAAATCAGCATGAAGACCACATTGACCGCCACAATCGCCACCAGGACCCACAAGATATTTCGATTTGCCCAACCTTCCAGCCCGAAGGCTGAGGCTGTGTCGCTTTCGGCCATTGCGAGTTCGCCGGTCGCATTGCCCAGCGCGGCCGGAACACCCATGATTGTGGATCTTTCCCATTCCGCCACAAGGCTTTCCCCGACACCGGCTTCCCAATCGGCGGCAATCAACAGATCCACACCCGGATTGAGCGCTTTGACCTGGCAGGAACACGGTCCGACAAGGAACTGACAGGCTTCCGCGATATTCTCTTTCGTGATTCCCTTCCCGACCAGTGAGTACAGAATCCGGCCACGTCCATACACCGGAAACACCATCGGCTCGGAGGCGTACTCCAAAAGATCCGGCTCACTGCGAATCAGCATTTCAACAAGAAATCTCTCATCAGGGTCTGTGCTCGAGACACGGAGAACCGAGAAGTCGATTTTGAGATCCGGCATGGTTCCCCCGGCCGGCAATCCCTGAAAATAGGTTTGTTCCGGAATCTCCAACTCTTTTTCCAATTCGTTCAGAGTTTCCTCAAGAAGAGAGAAAGCCGGATCATCTTTGGAGGTATCGCCACTCTCCAGCAGAATCCAGACAGCCGTTTCCTCGCTGAGAATCCGCCTGGCGATTTCACGGCGAGCGGGGGAATCAGGAAGAGTGCGCACAACTTCCGGGGTGAGCGCCCCGGACCAGACCGTTTGATTCGGCAAGGAATAGTCGGGATATTTCAATTCAATCCAGGGGGAAGTCAATTCGGGATCGAATTCTTGCGGTACTTGAGAAGGCTGAAGAACAGCAAGATCGACCAGGGAGAGTTCATAATTCGAGTAGGGAACCCGGCTGAAAGATCGCGCGTCCAGCGAATCAACGAGAGTTTTGGATTCAGGGGTGAGAGGTCCACGGTGATACACGGTGAGTTGATAGCGGTCGGCAGGCCAGCGTTCCAGGGCATAGCGAAACACCGGCACATCACAAGCCGGGACAGGGAGATGCGAAGATATCCAACCAAGCAGGAGCAAGCAAAGCGATATTCGCGACATGCTTCGATTCTTCAAGTTTAAAAACCCCTATCTCTTTGATGATGAGATGGATATCATCCCACAGGCTGAAAACCTGTGCTACCCGATTTGGATTTTGGCATTTGCCGGAATGACGCCGGTGGCATTCCATTCACAGAGATAGAATAGCCGATTCGCATTCCTGGCAGGAGTGGGCTGCGTTGTTTGTGTGTAAGATTCCTCGACCATCTCTCAACAAAGATCATTCTTATTCAGGAGGTTTTTCGCGTGGATTTCAGATTCTCGTGTTCCAGCATTCCAGGTATTTTCTTTCTGTCAGCCGTTTTGCTGTGCCCCAACCTGAATATAGAGGGCGCAGAGATGCTCCCAAAACTGCGTGAGAACTTTCAGAATCCGCCGGTGGATTGTTGGCCGCACACACGGTGGTGGTGGATGGGTAACGCGGTGACGAAAGAGGAAATTACCTGGGAACTGGAGGAGATGCACGCCAAGGGGATCGGCGGAGTAGAACAAATCTCCATGGAGGCCGTGTACACAAAGGGAAACATCCCGTTTCTATCGGATGAGTTTTTTGAGATGATCCGTCACACAGTTGCGGAGGCGAAACGGTTGGGGATGGAGGTGTCATTCAATTTCAGCGGGCCGGGGTGGGTAATCGGCTGTCCTGATGTGCCCCAGGAAGACCGGAGCAAGAGCCTGGTATCAACGTCTCTCGATCTCGAAGGACCACAGACCTTTTCCGGGAATCTGCCGATAACATTGCATTCGGCGCATCCGACTTGGGAAGTCCCAATGACGGAAGTGCCCGAAAACGGAGCGCTGGAAGCCGTGGTTACGGGAAAACTCGTGGAAGGGAGAATCGAAGAGAATTCCCTGGTTATTCTGACGCCTCAATGTGAGGGGCGTCGGATCACGTGGCAGGTCCCGGAAGGGAGATGGCGGTTGATGGCATTCTGGCTGATCTATACGGGCCAGGGCCATGCGCTGGATCATTTCAGCGAAGCGGCGATGCGCAGGTATTGCGAATCGTTCGGCGGTCGTTTCTACAAAGCCGTCGGCGAGGAATTCGGCAAAACAGTCGATTCGCTTTTCTGCGATAGTTTTGAGGTCGCGCTTGCACCGAGCGGGCTGTATTGGAGCAACGACCTGTTCGATCAGTTCGAGAAGAGGAAGGGCTATGACTTGACGCGGTACCTTCCGGCAATCTGGTGGGATATCGGCGAGTTGACTCCCAGGATCCGCTATGACGTGAATGAGTTCCTGCACGAGGTCGGCCTGAATACGTTTTTCAAGCCGTTTTTGGAATGGTGCGAAGCCCACAATGTCCGGGGCCGCATTCAGCCTTATGGGTTTACGACGGACATTATCGAAGGAGCCGGAATGACGCACATTCCGGAGATGGAAATCACCGCGGGGGAGAAGGACGCCGTGCCGTGGTTCGACACGCGGATCGGTCCAAAGAAGCTGGTCTCCTCCGGCGCTCACCTGTATGGGCGGAATATCGTGACCGTGGAAGCCTACACGTATCTCCACTGGGAACCGTTTCGGGCCACGCTGGAGGAGTTGAAAATCGCAAGCGACATTTTCCTGCGGACAGGGTCTAACAAGTTCTACAACGCCGGGTACAGTTTCTCGCCGGAACAGGACCCCGCGCCTACACGCGCATTCAACGCGGCGATCTGGATCAGCCATCCCAATATCTGGTGGCGATACTATCCGCTCCTTTCGAAGTATGTCGCGCGTTGCTGTTACCTGTTGCGCCAGGGGCATTTCGCGCCCGATGTCGCGCTCTATTCTCCGTTGGCAAACCAATGGACCCGGCACGCGACGAACCCACGGCGATGGAACCGCGATTTCGACTGGGGTGAATTAGGCAAACTCCTTGTCGCGAACGGCTACGACTTCGATCTTCTGAATGACGATATCCTCCAGAACCATGCGCGTGTTGCGGACGGGAAGATTCTCGTTCGAGACATGGAATACAAGATTCTCCTTCTTCCGAATATCCAGGCGCTTCCATTGAAAACCATGGAATTCGTCCGGAACTACGCGCGCAGCGGCGGGGTGGTTATTGCCCTGGAGCGAGCGCCGGAGTGTTCTGTCGGACTGATCGGGCGCGAGGAAGGAGATCGCAGAATCAAAGAGATTGTGGCAGAAATGTTCAAGGAACCAAGCGGGACGAACGATACAGCTCCGAACCCGTGCGGTGATGGCTGGACCTACCATATTAAGAAGGTGATCGACCGCACCGATGTCCTGGACCGTCGAAGCAGCGCACTGGACCCGTTTGTGAACACGATGCGGAAGCATGTTCCGCCCGATTTCGGCATCAATTTCACCTTGGAAGGGTTGCGCGAAAACGACGGCCTGACCTTTGTTCACCGGAAATGGGACGGAGCGGACCTGTATTTCGTAACGAACATCCAGGACCGGATAAGCAACATTCCGGTTACATTTCGTGTGAAGGATGCCGTGCCATGGCGCTGGAATCCATACACAGGCGAGATTTCCCGGCTGTTCCAATATCGTGAGGTCCCGGATGGGACGGAGATTCCGCTACACCTGGCCCCTTACGAATCGATCTTTGTGCTATTCCAAAGCAGCGAAGAAGAACGGCATGTGGAGCATTCGAATTTCGATGAGATTCTGGAGGTCGGGAGAGAAAGCATTCGGGGCACAGCGCGGGAGAACGGAAAGCATCTCGCGATATTGAAAGACGGCTCGAAGGAAACATTGGTGACAGCCGATATTGATGATATTCCCGCTCCGTTTACCGTGACGGGGGAATGGAAAATAACGCTTGAGGGGCGGGAATTTCCGCGCGTTGAAAAGCGGGTAACCGTGCTGCGGTCCTGGACGGAAGACGCGGAGACCGAAGCATTCAGCGGGACGGGAGTTTATGAGATTGCGTTCGAGTTACCGGAAACATACAAGAGATCCGCATTGAGGCTGGAGTTGGATCTCGGCAAAGTCGGCAACGTAGCGGAGGTAGAATTGAACGGAACGCCGGTTGGTATTCAATGGATGCGCGGGCAAAGGCTGAATGTAACCGATACATTGAAAGCGGGGTTAAATCAGATGACGGTTCATGTGACGAACACCCTGATCAACCGCATGTCCCATCTCAAAGAACCTCCGCCGGTTCCCGAAGAGCTGGTTCCCCATTTCGGCCAGGGCAGCATGACAGCGTACGGGATGCCGGTTGGATTCCGCCCGCTGCCGGCCTCCGGGTTGATGGGACCGGTGACGATTCACGCTGCAAAAGAAATTGCCGTTCCGATCCGATGAGAACGGCAGCAGGGGCATGAGCGGGTCCGAACACCCTGCGAGGTCGCCCAATCGAACACCGTATTATGAATCGACGGAGGCAACAATGCGCGGTTTGTTTCAAATGAGACTCCAATATCGACTGCTGAGTGGATTCCTGTTGTGCGCGCTGATAACCGGGATTTCCGGCGGTGCGGCTATTCCGGCGATGGAGCGCATTCACAAAGCGATGCGGTCGGCCATTGACGATATCGAATTGAATCCACCGCCTTGCAGATGAAGGATGAAGGGATGAGTGGAAAGGACGGGGATTGTTTGGGTGTCAGAGCGTCAACGGGGCAATCTCGAACCGGCAAGGGGGCCAATGCAAGCCGTCCCGCAGACGATCCCTCATTTCGGACAGTTCCCCGGCCTGATCCGACAGGAGAAACATGGCGGAGCCGGAGCCGGAAAGATGCGGTTCCAGGCCGAAAAGCGTTTTCGTGACGGCTTTAATGTGCCTGATCTGCGGAACCCACTCGGAGACCACGGGACCGAAGGAATTGTGAAGATTGTCACGGATCTCCCCGATATTCCGTCGTTCGATTGCATCGAGAAGGGCGGAGGGGTGGCATTCGTCTTGAATCCCGCATTCATCCAGCCACCTGTAGGCATACGCCGTACGGACCGCGACATTCGGGAGAATCAGGAGGACATGAAGCCACGGTTCCGAAGATTGCGCTACGTCAATCCGCTCAACCCGCTCGCCACGCCCTCGGCAACGGCACAGTCCACCGATCAATGAATACGGGACATCCGAACCGATCTGCGCGGCTAACTCAGGAAGGTCCCGATCCCGACCGAGAGACCGCGTCTCATTTAAAACGCGGAGGGTAATGGCGGCATTGCTGCTTCCACCACCGAGACCGGCTCCCACGGGGATTCTTTTGTCAATCTCGATGCGGATTCCCGGATTGGGGCGATCTCCCAAAAGCAGACTGACTGCTTTCCACACCAGGTTTCTCTCGTCGAGAGGAATTCGTCTGTTATTAGAGCGCATCTGTATGCCCGGTACGATCCGGTCACAAAAAGTCAGCCGGTCACTCAGACCCGCCTCGACGTTGACCATATCCAACTCATGGTATCCATCCGGGCGCGCTTCTCTGACCGCCAGAAAGAGGTTGAGTTTCGCGCGGGCATCGGCAACGGTGTCGGTCATTCTGTCCTCAGACGCAACAGGATCTCTGCGATACGAAGATCTTCGGGGGTCGTGATTTTTATATTGGCGTACGACGCCATGACCATTGTGACCTTTTCACCGCGATATTCCAGAAGCATGGCATCATCGGTCGGATACGGCGGGGGCCGATAGCCGCGATAAGCGTTCAGAATCGCGCTGAATCGAAAGGTCTGCGGGGTTTGGACAATCCAGAGCGAAGAGCGGTCCGGCGTGGCGATCACGGTACGGGCGTCATCAACCATCTTGACTGTATCTTTGCAGGGTACACCGGCGACGGCTCCGGGCGATTCGGTCAGCGCGTCCAGCGTATCCCGAATCATCTGCTCTGTCAGGAAGGGCCGCGCGGCGTCTTGAATCAGGACCGAATCGGGTGGGCTATCCGTCAGGGCATTGAGACCCGCCAGAACGGAATCGAATCGCTCGGCCCCGCCGGGGACAATCCCTCCCCCGGCTTTAATAATGCCATGTTTCTGCGCCAGGGTCTCGACTGTCTGCAAGTCTTCCCGGCGCGTGACGACAATCATTCGATCCACTCGTTCGGAGCGATTCAAAGTCTCCAGGCAATAGACCAGGACAGGTTTTCCGGCCAGGGGAAGGAGAACCTTGTTGGTCTCGCCTCCCATCCGTTTCCCCTGCCCGGCCGCAACAACAACAGCAGCAGCGGTAGACATTTTTAAATTAACCTTCGTTACCAGGTGCGATGCGCAAGCATTGCCGGACCGCCTGCTCCATAACCTCAACGGGCGGCTCCATTCCGGTCCACAGGCGGAACTGCTCCGCTCCCTGATGGACAAACATCGGGAGACCGTTGATTATTCTTGCGCCTGCCTGTTCCGCCTGAAACAGGAAGCGGGTTTTCGGCGGATTGTAGATCGCATCAAAGACAACCTGACGGCTGTCAAACACCCCATCGGGAACCGGCGATTCTGTCACATTCGGGAACATACCGATGGGCGTTGTGTTGATCACGATATCGGCCTGCGAAATCGTTTCAACAAGGGATCGCGGATCGAAATCCGATGGGATGACAGGGCATGTGGAAGAAGATTGAATTTCGCGCGCCAGGTTGGCTGTCTTTTCCGGTTTTCGCCCGGCAAGGACAATCGATATCGGTTTTCGCTCGGACACAAGCGTAAACCCGATGGCGCGAGAGGTCCCGCCGACACCGAGAATCAGAATACGCCGACCATCGACCGGCTGGACCTGCTCCAGGGCATGAAGCGCTCCAAGACCATCGGTGTTGGTTCCGAGTAATTGCCCCGCTTCGTTGACAATTGTATTCACCGCGCCGATACGCTCGGCGGTACGGTCAACATAATTGAGATGATCCATCACCGAAACTTTGTGCGGAATGGTCACAGACAGGCCACGAATTCCGAGGGCGCGAACACCATTCAGCGCCTCCGCGACATCTTCCACTTTGAATGCCAGGTAGACATAGTTCAATCCCAATGCGGAAAAAGCGGCATTGTGCATGGCGGGGGACATGGAATGCGCGATGGGATTGCCGATCACCCCGCACAGAACGGTAGAGGCATCAACCATGAGGTACAGAGTTTCCTTTCCGCCCATTGAAAGGCACAAAGGCCTGTCAGCCCTTGACCTGCCAGGCAGAGACGCCTGGCCTACTGGGTAGCCGCCAGGCAGAGACGCCTGGCCTACTGGGTAGCCGCCAGGCAGAGACGCCTGGCCTACTGGGTAGCCGCCAGGCAGAGACGCCTGGCCTACTGGGTAGCCGCCAGGCAGAGACGCCTGGCCTACTATAGTGGGACACGCCTCCGTGCCTGTCGACGGCCCATCTTTCTTAGGAGGAGCCTCCCGGAGTCTGCGACGGGCTGCGACGTGGCGATCTCATATCTGTATGCTGCCCCGCTGAGATTCCTCACATTCGTTCGGAACGACAATACAAGGCACGGATTACACTACATTAGAAATACGGTGATTCCAGGTAAGTAGCCATCAGGACCCCGATCGCGACACAGGCCAGTCCGACACCCAGAAGAACACAGGTCCAAAACACCCCAAAAAGCGGGAACAGGAGAACTCCGGGTAAAAATGCGCCGACCGCGCCGCCCAAGTGGTCGGCGGCATCGGCCAGAGCAACCACCTTACCTCCATCGCCGGATTGACGTTCGGCCAGGACCGCGACGGCTACCGGGAAAACAGCGCCCACCAGGCAGCCTGTCACCAGAATCAACCCGCCATAAACTATCAGCCCGACAGAATGACCCGGCTGGATTGTGGACAAGCCCCACAGAAAAAATGGAAACAGGAAAGCAAACCCGGCCATACCGAACAGAACCCGAACGAGAATCCGTTGAGCATTCGGCCGTTTTGCAATCCACCGTCCAAGAATTGCACCTGAAGTGAGTCCCGCCATAAAAACCGCTACCAGGAACCCGATCTCCCTGTACAAGTAGCCATACAGATTCTGGTACATGTAGATGGCCACAAGTTCCAATCCCATCCCGGCACACCCCACCGCCCCAACAGAAGTAAAGAGAGAAACACGTTTCGGGACCATGCCGAGAAAAACCCACGGAACAGAAGCGACTAACAGCAGCATGACCAGCAGGAATCGGCTCCAGCTTCCAAGGTTATCAAGCATATCCGCGAGAGAATCGCCGCCGCTTTCGCGGCTCCAGAGAACCAATTTTCTGAGATAACTCTGTGGGGAAAAGTCGGTATTGCAGGGAACCCACCGGAGTTTGTCCAGGGCATCGCGGGCCGCCTTCGCCCTCTGCGGAAGAATGTGATTCAGGACAGCCTCCGGTGTAAAAGTGGACGAGGAAATCCAGCGAGATCGAAGGCGATCCACATAGATTTCCGGCCGATCCAGCGAAAGCGCCTGTGTCGACGAAGCCACCATGAGCAGATTCCCATCCGGCAGAAGCCCCACGTGTTCAAAAACACTCTGTAACGTCCGGAAAATTGAGGCCGTGTATGTGCCGAACTCGCCCGCCATATAGGTAGACGGCGCTTCCACACCGGTCACCAGCAGCCCATCCGGAGCAAGAATATCCCGGATTTCCGAATAGAACTCCTTTGTGTAGTACCGATTCAGAAGCGCAGTCGAAGGCTCGGGTAGATCGACAATTACCAGGTCGTAGCGTTGTTCGGTTTCCCTCACAAATCGCCGGGCATCGGTAATGTGAACATGGACTTTGTCGGAGTCCAAAATCTGCGCCAGTCGAAATTCGCTTCGGTTACGGACTGTTTCAATCACCGCCCGGTCCGGCTCCACATAGTCAACCCGTTCGGGTCGGTGATCGACAATCGGCAGCAGATACCGTCCGCCCATTCCGCCGATCAGCAGAATATTCCGGGGATTCGGATGAAGCGACATCCAGAGATGCGCGGAGATTTGTTCCGTGTACGGATCAGGAAACGAGAAGAGCAGAGAACCGTTTGAATACAGGTTGAACTGATCGGCAGTGCGTCCCAGATCGAGGTGCTCGTAGGGGGTATCCCTGGAGAGAACCCAATTTCCGTACCCGAATCCCTTCCAGCGTTGAAGGTTGCTCCAGTGTTCGAGCGATTTCCCCGCATCCGTAGCGACTACAAGAGTGAGAATGGCCGCGATGAGCAGATATGTCTCGCCAAGTCGGCTGGGGAGAAAAAGTAACGATGCGACAGCGGAGGTCAGGACGGCGACCCAGAGCAGAATCTCCACCGCCCCAAATCGGCCCACCAGGTAGAAGGAAATCAGCGCTCCGGCCACCAGGCTTCCGAACGATTCCCAGGCATACACAGTAGAAGTGGTTTGTCCGACCGGGTGAGTCAATGTTTCGCGCCGGACCGCACTCTTTCCAAGGTATGTTACGGCCAGCGGGAACGCGATCCCGATCAACATGCCGAGCGGCGCAACACAGATTAACGACAGAATCAAGGATGAACCCGGTAGAATTTGCTCCCCAAGCGGAACTGCCAGGAAAGAACGGAGCATTCGTATCGCCAGAACCGAGCCGAGAGCCAGGATCGGACCTGCCGCAAGGCAACCGGAAAACAGAAAACTCGGCTCACTCCGGTTGACCAGAAACACCGCTACAAACGCGCCCGCAGCAATGCCGATCAACCACACCCCCAGCGCCAAACCGAAACACAACTCATTCCCTGACAGGAGGACAAATAATTCGCGAAGAATCAAAACCTGAATCGCGGTGGCGGAACACCCCAGGACCCAAAACGCCGGTATGATCCGAAATCGTTCCATGGGCGATGATCCGTCGCATTCCACTTCGCATTCTCCCCTGTTGTCGCATTGGGGGGTAATAGGGACGACTTGGATGTCACCCCCATCACCGAGGGTTGCCGGACTCGGGATGACTCTACTGAGGTTATCTCAAAAAGCGGCAAGTTTCACCCTGTCCCCCAAGGAAAAGACCGGAGTGGGGGTTCTTTCCGGTGACCCAAACTCGCCCCACGAACAGGTTTTATTGCGGTTTCCAGTTCTCGACCGTCGGCGGATACGGCTGATCGGAAAACCAGCTGAACAGCTCTTTGGCGACGATATCGTGCCCTTTGCGATTCGGATGATTGATCTGTGACAGAAGGTCGGTGACATTCCCGTTCGCTTTCTGGTAAGCATCGAAACCGGCCAGGCTGTCGATCAGTCCGACACCGTATTCCGCCGCAAGGTCGCGAATCTGCTGAGCATGTTGGTTGAGCGGTTCATCGGCCTTGTCCGGGATGTGGCTTTCATCCGGCGTGGGGGTCATCAGCAAGAGTTTGACATCCGCGGCCAGGGCCTTCTCGATCATGGACACCCAGGCGGCGCGGGCCGTCTGCAATCCCAGCCCACGGTCATTGAGAGCGTAGTCAATCGTGAGGACATCCGGACGATGGCAAAGGACCTCGGTTTCGAAACGCGCCGCGCCGCTTTGGGAGTTCTCACCTCCGATGGCGGTGACAATTACATTCGCGACACAATACGGATACACCGCTTTGATCGCGCGGTGCAGAAGATGGGGATAGGCGTTGAACGTATCCACCACGGGGGTTTTGAAATATCCCGACGGGACGCTATGGCCATGGCAGACAATGTTCACGGTGCGGTTTTTGGGCCATTCGGTTTTCAGAACGGTGATGATGTTCGCCAGGTAGCCGGCTTTATCGGCAATGGCCATGGGTTTTTCTCCTTGAGATTTGTCATTCGGACTGTCGGACGATGCGGTACGGGACAGGGCAGCGAGAGTTCCCAGCCCGGTCAATCGAACAAAGGTACGTCGGGGAATAGACATGAGGGGCCTCCTGGAAATCTTGGGACATATTGATGGGATGGTAGGTTGAGATGGTGTGAGAGTTGTAGGGTAGTCTGAACCATGATTCGCAGGATTATAGGATTACCATGATGAAGAAAACACTCGGCGAATCAAGAGAATCCTGTAATCAGGCGAATCAAGGTTCAGACAAACATTTCTCACCCTGCCTTGATGGCGGCGATGGTTTCGAGGACGGCTTTCTTGCCGTCGCCGAACAGCATGAGGGTGTTATCCGCTGCGAACAGGGGATTCGGGATACCGGCAAATCCGGGGCTGAGGCTACGCTTGATCACGACGACCGTCCTGGCTTTGTCCACATCCAGAATGGGCATCCCGGCGATAGGGCTGTTGGGATCGGTCCGGGCGACCGGATTCACGACATCGTTTGCACCGATCACGATAGCAACGTCGGTTTGCGAGAAAGTCGGATTGATTTCGTCCATTTCTTTCAGTTTGTCGTACGGGATGTCGGCCTCGGCGAGCAAGACATTCATGTGTCCCGGCATTCGTCCGGCCACCGGGTGAATGGCATATTCCACTTCAATTCCGCGCGCCTCCAGAAGATTAGCCAAGTCCCGCACGACATGCTGGCATTGGGCTGCCGCCATGCCGTATCCGGGAGCGATCACAACCCGCCGTGCCCCGTCAAAGAGCATCGCAACCTCTTCGGGAGAAGTGGCTTTCACCTTCCCGGCATAGACATCATCGGCAGAGGGAGTGGAACTGCTCGGGCCAAGTGTTCCAAACACGACATGCCAAACGGAACGATTCATCGCCTTGCACATGATGTTCGTGAGAATCACTCCCGACGCGCCGACCAGCGAACCGGCGACAATCAATACACTATTGTTCAAAACGAAACCCGTGGCGCAGGCTGCCAATCCGGAATAGGAGTTAAGGAGCGCGATCACGACCGGCATATCCGCCCCGCCGATGGGGCTGACCAGTGTAACGCCCAGCACAAAGGAAAGCGGGACGATCACCCAATAGGCCCAGACACTCGCGGGGCTATAAACAAGCACGGCCCCCAACAGTACACACAGGATCAGGAGAACCGTGCTGAGTACCTGCTGTCCCCTGAAGAACCCGCCGTCGGGTATCCATTTCACATTCTGCAGCTTGAAGAACGCGACCACACTGCCGGTAAAGGTTACGCCTCCGATCAGCCCGGAGGCCGCTGTGGAAATCGTCATTTGCAGATCGACATTTTCCGTTTCGGTAGTGATGAAAGCCGCACCGGCAACGAGTACCGAGGCAATTCCACCGAACCCGTTGAACATGGCTACCAGTTCCGGCATGGCGGTCATGGGAACCTTGAACGACCAGACAGTTCCAATGCCGGAACCGATAATCATCCCGGAGATGACAATCTCCCAGCGAACATTCCCCAACATGAGCGTTGCGACAATCGCGATCAGCATTCCGACCGCACCAATCAGGTTCCCCCGCACGGCTGTCCGGGGATGCGATAATCCCTTCAGCCCGTAGATAAACAGCACGGAAGAAAGAAGATAGAGTAGATTTACGATTGTCTGGTTCAGCATGGGTTCATTCTTTCCTTCGGAACATCCGCAACATGCGGTGCGTTATCAGGAACCCGCCGACCACATTGATCGTGGCGAAAACCACCGCGAGAAATCCGAGAGTTGCAGTGAGCCATTCATGGGACCCGGCGGCGATCAGCGCGCCGACAAGGGTAATACCCGAAATAGCATTGGACCCGGACATGAGGGGTGTATGCAATGTGGGGGGGACCTTGGTAATGATTTCAAAACCGACAAACATCGCCAGGACGAAAATTGTCAAAATGTCGGCAAAATCGGCCATTATTTGCTCCTCTTTTCTGTGTATTCCTGTTTCGGCAATCCCAATGCCTCTCGAACGGCGGGATGAACGACCTCGCCATCTCGCGCGACGAGGGTCTCACAGGTGATATTATCTTCCAGGTTCAATTGCAGTTCGCCTTTTTTGACCAGATGCAGCAGAAAGGCAGCCATGTTTTTGGAATACATCTGGCTGGCGTGATAGGGCACCATGGAGGGAAGATTGGTCGGTCCAAGGATTTGTACGTCATGCTCGACCACATTCTCGCCGGGCCGGGTGAGTTCGCAGTTCCCTCCCCTGTCGGCGACGACATCGACAATTACCGAACCGGGGGCCATGCCGGCCACCATATCGGCAGTGATCAATTTCGGTGCAGGTTTCCCGGGGATAGCGGCGGTGGTGATGACCACATCGCTTTCGGCGAGAACGCGGACCATCATTTCACGCTGGCGGCGCAGGATACTTTCGTCCATTTCTTTCGCATAGCCGCCCTTGTCTTCGGCGTCTTTTACCTCCAGGGGCAATTCGACAAACTTTGCGCCGAGACTCATGATCTGTTCCTTGACAGCGGGTCGGACATCATACGCCTGAACCACCGCTCCCAGCCGTCGGGCGGTGGCGATGGCCTGCAAACCGGCAACTCCCGCGCCGATCACGAACACCCGCGCCGGAGATACCGTTCCGGCGGCGGTCATTAACAGGGGAAACATCCGAGGCAGCGTATCCGCCGCCATCAGGACGGCCTTGTAGCCGGAGACGGTGGCCATGGAGGAAAGCACATCCATGCTTTGTGCGCGAGTGATCCGAGGCATCAACTCCATCGCAAAGGCAGTGACGCCGGTCTGTGCCAGATCCTGAACGGATTGCGGTACGGCGAGCGGTTCAAGCAGTCCGAGAACCACCTGCCCCTTGCGCAGTCGTGCCAAGTCCTGCCGACCGGCATCGGGATTGGCTCCGAGGCCACGAACTTGAGTGACAATCTCAGCCTGGGAGAACAACGCATCCCGACCTGGAACCACTGTCGCGCCTTTTTCCGAGTATGCCTGGTCGGGATACGCGGCGCTGACTCCCGCGCCGGATTCCACCAGCACTTCGAAGCCCGCCTTGGTCAACGAAGGAAGAACAGCGGGAACGAGAGATACCCGTCGCTCACCAGGAAAGGTTTCCTTGGGAACTCCGATTTTCATGCCCATAACCTGTGAAGAAAGATTGTGTCGGGCCGCCATTGTGTGGCCCCAAGAAACACATCCGAAAAGTCTACCTATAAACCGGTCAAACACAAAAGGTCAGTGAACACAATCCTGACGATTTTCCATTTATTGCCAAATGGAATATAATCAGGGCAATTTCATCGGAAGGAGACGGAGAAATGAACTCCAGGGAGCGAGTCCTTGCATCGTTGAACCATATCGAGCCTGACCGTGTGCCGGTGGACCTGTCGGGACACCGATCATCCGGGACCAGCGCGATGGTGTATCCCAAGTTGCGGAAATATCTTGGATTACCGCCGCGTCCGGTGCGTGTGTACGATCCGATCCAGCAGCTGGCGATAGTGGATGAGGATATCCTGGACCTTTTCGGGATCGACACGATCGAGTTGGGGCGCGCGTTCGCACGCGGGGACGACGCCTGGACCGATTGGGTTCTCCCTGACGGAACGCCTTGCCAAATGCCGGCCTGGGCCGGTCCGGAACGTCGCGAGAAAGAATGGGTAATACGGTCCCAAAATGGAAATGTGATTGCCAAACTCCCGGATGGAGCGATTTATTTCGAGCAGTGCAGTTACCCGTTTCTTGAGCAGGATGATATCGACAACATCCCGGCGGCCATGCAGGAATCGATGTGGACGGCCATCGCCTGTCCCCCCGGTCCGCTGGTCGCCGGACCGAACGGGAAAGAGATTCTTCGCGACGGGGCAAAGAAACTGCGCCAGGAGACAGACCGCGCCATCATCGGCCTGTTCGGCGGAAACCTGCTGGAGATGGGGCAGTTCCTGTATCGGAACGACCGTTTCTTTATGCTTCTTGCCGGGGAGCCGAGAAGGGCACATGAATTTTTGGATCGCGTTGTGGAAATGCACCTGAAGAATCTGGAATCGTTCCTGGGGTGTGTCGGGGAGTATATCGATGTCATCTTGTTCGGCGATGATTTGGGAATGCAGACCGGCCCTCAAATCTCGCCGAAGATGTACCGGGAGTTTTTCAAACCACGGCATAAAATCCTTTGGAATCGCGCGAAGGAATTGGCGGATGTCAACGTGATGCTTCACTGCTGCGGGGGTGTTCGTCCTATTCTGGGCGACCTGATTGAGGCGGGGCTGGATGCGATCAATCCCGTGCAGATCACTTGCGAAGGTATGAATCCCAGAGAATTAAAGACGGAATTCGGAAAGGATCTCACATTCTGGGGCGGCGGCTGTGATACCCAGGGGGTCCTGATGAAAGGCACACCGGATGAAGTGCGGAGACATGTCCGCGAAATGGTGGACATTTTCAGGCCGGGCGGGGGATTTGTCTTTCAGCAGGTACACAACATTCTCGCGGATGTGCCGCCGGAGAATGTGGTAGCCATGCTGGAAGAAGTGAATAGAATTACAAATTAAACATTAAGAATTGAAAAGAAGAAAGAGACGGGGAAAATAAGCACAGGAATCCCCGGGGAGAAACCGCAGGCATTCTGCGCCCGGTTCTTACGGCTCATGGGGCGGATTGCCTTCCGGCGAGGTCATTTGCTGCAAGACATAGCGGCAGTTGATAACTTTTTCTACGAGATCGCTGGGGATGTAATAGTAGTGATTGGTGGCCTCGAAACCGATACGGGAATCCGAGCAGGCAAGGCCATAGAGGTCCTGTGCAATCCGAATTTCATCCTGAACGATCCGCCGAATCCATTCAATCGTTTTTTGACGTTCCGTTTCGGGAAGAGGATTTGTCGTATTCAGCAGGGCGTTTCGGGCGAGGGTGAATCGAGTTTGATTGGCGACCGTGGCGAAATGCAGTTGCGCGGCGCGGGCAAACCGGAGTTGTTCTTCCGCTGTCTGCTTTTTCCCGGCAGGCGCTTGTTCCACGGCGCGTTCCAGGTCAGGCAGACCCGACTTCCACCCGGATGCTACCTTTTCGAACTGCTCGGCGAAGACATCGGGAGGATACGGTCCGCGCCAGCCATCCACATCATCATAGGGGAATCCGACCATGGTTGCGGTGTAGCCTGTGGGCATGGCATAAAGCAGGTTCGACGGGCCATATTGAACCGGGCAGTTGTATACCACGCCGCCGTGGTAAGGATATTCCTGGAAAGCGTTGCTGAATGCAGTCCAGGCTTTGCGGGCCTCGGCGGCTCCGGGGCCGAAATAATCCGTCGCCAGTGCATCCAATGCTTCTTCTTTTGCAGGAGCGGGATCCCGGTCGAATTTCTGCACCAATTCCAGGTTGGGAGACGGATACCCGCCAAGCGTCCAGCTCATCATCAATCCGTCCACGTTTGCGGTCAGCAGGTTCTCGCAGTGCCGGGCGATCAGGTCCATTACGGGCAGGTACGGGACCGCCGACAATTCCCAGGTATTATTGAACTGAACTTTGGCCATTGTTTTGAGTCCGCATTCTTTTGCTGCGGCCCAATGTTTCGTGGCCCTGGGGCCGGGACCCACCACCGAAATGGAGTATTCCCCCACAGCGGTTTCCACTCCACCCCGGCGGACCGGTTGGGACCATTCGCTGACCGACATGTGCAAGACGGATTTCGGCAGCTGTCGGATCGCATCGCAGGCCCATTCATCCTGCCAGCCCCAGTCCCAGACAATCACCTTGGCATCCGGGTTACCGCGATGGACGCCGGTTTCGATCAGGGTGTTTACCTCGGCGATAATCTCCGCAGCGGCGCGGTCCTTGCAATGAGGACAGTTTCTCCATTTGTAGTGAGACGCGCAATTGGTCAGGTTCTCGGATGCGGTGATCGTGAACACACCCGCGAGACCGGGAACGTTCTCGAAGATGTATGCCAGAGAATCCGTGAGCCACCGGCGCACTTCCGGGGTGGAGATACACATCGAGAAATAGCCGAGCTCCTCTACTCCACGCAGGTGTTCGCGTTTCTCAAAGAAAGCGGGAGGCATGGCGCGGGGTTCGTTCATATATAGATAGATGCCGATCCCGTATTTTTTCGCGCGTTCGACCAGATTCCGGAGATTGTTCAACCGTATCTCGTGGTTCTCGCCGAATTCAGGGAAGATGTCGCTCGGTGCAAGATGCCGGAGAACGGTGTGCATCCAGACACCATCCACTCCAAGCGCCGAGAGTCGCTGCAATAAACCTTCCGGGAATGGGTCCAGGTCGGGATTCATCAGGGGGTCGCCATACACGGCGAAATAGGAATAAATATATCGGGGGGAGAATCGGGACGTTTCCGGTTTCCCGTTCCATTTTATTGCGGGGTCTTTACGGCTCAGCTCTTCGATGAATTGCAGGAGCTTTTCCTGGGGAGAGCCGGAGTTGGAACCGAAGATTTCTCCGGCGATTTTCTTGATCTCATCGCAGCGTTGGAGTTGTTCCGGTGTAGGGGGAGTGTACTGAAGGGGTGAGCAATCGGGTTTCAGTAAGCCGAGTTTGGCGAACAGGAAGTCATCCTCGCGCAGGGTGTAGGCCAATTCATCGGCGGACATATCCAGAAGAGTCAGCAACTGGTCGTATGGCAACAGGTGCCAATTGCGGCGGATCAGAGAGACATGGACGCGGTTACGGTCTTTTTCCGGGATGGGCTGTTGTGGCGGGAGACCCATGGATTCCGCGACAGTCCGGACATTCTCCGGTGATGTGTCCAGCACTTCCGCAAGCCGTCCGACTTGCACCAGGGGCCAGTTGCGCCACACAAAGGTGTGCATTCGGCTGGGGAAATGGGGAAAATCCAGGGGTTTTGGCGCGTTTCCCATGGGAAGGACCGGATCAGCGGAGGTCTGAGTGAGCCCGATCAACAGGGCAGCGGTAAGGGGGAAGAGCGGACAGAGCATTTTTTCGTCCTCGTTTCAGTTCTTGTTGTCGTGCCCGCCGGGCTGACGGGGGACATCTCCGTCACCGGCGATTGTGAGACGTATTGTGGGGGTAAGGGCAGTGGAGGTCAATATGTCGGAAGCGGGGGATCTTGGTTCAGACAATCCGAGCGAATTTCAATGTCCTGAACAGCCTCAATCAGGCTTTTGGCTTTCAGTTCCTTGATGTGGTGGTACCGTGCGTCGAGAGCCTTTGCAATGCGGACCATTTCATCGCGGGGGATCAGTTCCGTGTTGGTATCGATCACCAGGGAACGGATTCCATCTTCGTGAACGGCCTGAGCCAGACTGCACAATTCCTTGAGGATTGCGCGCCCGCTTTCAAGCGGGACATTTGCGTCGCCATCGGAAACCACCACGAGAAGCGGATTGATATGCGGATCTTTGATTCGTTCCATTTGTATGGTTCGCCAGGCTTTCAACAGGCCGTCGGCGAATGGCGTTGCCCCGCCGGTTGGAAGACGGCGCAAGCGTTCGCGAGCCAGAGTCACACTGGTCGTTGGCGGCAGAAGAATCTCGGCCTGCATCCCCCGGAAAGATACCAGCGCCACCCGGTCGCGCTTCTGATATGCGCCGGTGAGTAAGGCCAGGATAGCCCCTTTTGCCGCGGACATTCGTCGGTGCGTTCCCATGGAATCGGAGGCATCCACAAGGAAGACTACCAGGTTGCATTGAGGACGCTTTCGGATTTTCCGGCAAAGATCCTGTGGCTCGACCAAGAACGGTTCAGCTGGACCCGCGTGACTCAACGCCGCCGCGCGCAGGGTTGCATCGATAGCTATATCGGCGGGACGCTCCCAGTCTTGGACGGGTCGGGAAGTGACATAACGCCCCGAACGGGAAAGAGTTCGGGTGTCGCTTTTTCGACCCGGGGGTTTCGATTTGGCTTTGATTTGGCCCAAGTCGATATCAGCCATGCAGACTAACTCGTCCGCATCAAACACCTCCTCATCCGTTTTTTTTTGAGAAAGGTGAACAGCACACTGCCCGGAGCGCCCGATCCAGGGAATTGCATGGATTCCAGGTCATCCTCGTAAGCCGTTGGGGCGGGCTGTTGCTTTTCACGTGGAATCTCGCCCATAGCGCGGGAGATGGCTTCGCGGATCTTGCCGAATAATGTTTCCGGAGTTCCCAGGGGAGCATTCTGAATGCGGTGAGGCAAGACGAATTGAGCGGCCTCAATGACATCATCCGCAATGATAAAGTCTCTTTCCATCAAGGCAGCCAGGGCGCGTGCCGTTTTCAGAAGGGCGATGTCGGTCCGGTGACCGTGGACCTCGGCCTCAAGCGCCACCCGAACCGCCAGATCAGTAATCTCGTCCGAGATATTGATGCTGTTGAGACGCTCACGCGCTGCGATAATCCGCTCGGAAAGGCTCTGTTCCTCCTCGGACCATTCATCGCGGAATCCGTGTGGATCCTGCTCAAACTGCATCCGGCGACCGATGATTTCAGCGCGGTCTTCGGGGCTGGGAAGCCCTTTCACCGAAACGCACAGACCAAAACGGTCGAGGAATTGCGGGCGCAAATCCCCCTCTTCGGGATTCATGGTTCCGATCAGCATGAAGCGCGCCGGGTGGGAATACGAAATGCCCTCGCGTTCCACAACATTGATCCCGGACGCCGAGGCATCCAGCAGCATATCCACCAGATGGTCGTCCAGAAGGTTGACCTCATCCACATAGAGGATGCCCCGGTTGGCGGCTGCGAGAAGCCCCGGTTCGAAACGGCGTTGGCCGGTGCGGAGCGCATGTTCGATATGCAGCGTTCCCACGATTCGGTCCTCGGTGGCGCTGAGGGGAAGTTCGACAAACGGGGTGGCACGCCGGGTTCGTGGAAGCGTTTCGCCACCAGCAAATCGTTCAAGGCAGCCCTCGTGCATGGAATCGGGATCATCCGGGGGGCAATGGAACAGGCATCCATCCACGGTTTCGATTGGGGGCAGGAGAGCCGCCAGGGCGCGGGCAGCGGTGGATTTTCCGGTTCCTTTCTGGCCGCGAATCAGGACCCCGCCGATGGTGGAGTCTACCGCGTTCAGCAACAGCGCGGTTTTCATCGCATCCTGGCCCACAATCGCCGAGAACGGATAGAGAATACGATTCATGATCTTCTTCCAATGCAATCAACTATGACGATAGGAAGGGGAAGAGGGGGCGTCAATAGCAATGTCGCCCTCCCCCGCAAATCTTCCCCCTCTCCCTCCGGGAGACGGTTGGGGTGAGGGAGATAAGTCCAATTGTCCTACTTGCGGTGATCTTGGGATTATGATATATTTCTTCTGAGATTCAAACGGATATTCCGTTCCAATCGACCTGATATAAAGGAATAAAGGCAATGCTCATTGAATTTGCCGTTACCAATTATCGCTCGTTCCGGGATCGCCAGGTGTTAAGCCTTGTGGCGAGCAACCGAGACAAGACGCTGCCGGACAACCTGATTGAACTGGACTTGCCCGGTCTGAAGAATACCAAATTGGTGAAGAGCGTCGCTGTCTATGGGGCGAACGCCTCGGGCAAGAGCAACCTCATCAAGGCCATGAAATTCATGCGCGATTTTGTCGAGAAATCCGCCAGCGAACTAAAACCTGGGGAAGAAACGGGAGTTGAACCATTTCGATTGGACAGCCAGAAAGAGCAGGAGCCGAGTGAATTTGAGGTGATATTTGTTCATGAGGGAGTCCGGTATCAATACGGATTCGCGTTGGATAAGAAAAGAGTTTATGAGGAATGGCTTATTGCCTATCCGCAAGGGCAGCCGCAACGGTGGTTTGAGCGTAGATTTGATCCTGATAGCGGCAAGTATGATTGGAACTTCGGTTCAAAATACAAGGGCGAAAGAAGAAGCCTGAAAGACAGGACGAGAGAGAATGCATTGTTTCTTTCCGTTGCGGCGCAATTCAATCATGAGCAGCTGAGTATGGTCTATCAGTGGTTTGGTGTTTTTCTTCGGTTTATGGATTTTTCTAGATCCGATCCGTCATTTGACGGCACAATTAGAATGATGCTGGCGCACAAGTCACTCTATGATCTCGTTGGTGCTATGATCACGCTAGCCGATCTCGGCATTACGGAGATTCAAATTCAAGAATTCAAACCGGACGAAATCCCATTTCCAGATGCAATGCCGAGAGACGAAAGAGAAAAGACGTTACGCTCGCTGGGAGACAAGAAAGTTGTGGACATTCGCATGAAGCATTGCATGAATGGGGAAGAAAAAGGGATTTATTTTTCTCTTGATGAGGAGTCGGCAGGTACCTTAAAGTACTTTTCGCTGTTGGGGCCGTGGCTTCTAACGCTGAAACTCGGATGCACAATTTGCATAGACGAAATCGCCGCCAAAATACATCCATCACTTGTTCGCAACCTAATAAGGTACATGCAATCGCCAAAGGTGAATCTCGAAAACGCGCAACTTGTCTTGACCACACACGACACGACGTTGTTGGATGTCGATCTGTTCCGGCGGGATCAAATTTGGTTTACGGAGAAGAATGACGAAGGGGCGACGGTTCTTTATCCGTTGACGGATTACAAGCCACGTCCTGATGAAGCGCTTCAGAAGGGGTATCTGGCGGGGCGGTACGGTGCAATTCCATTCCTGGGAGATTTTCCATTCAAATGAAGAAACACCGTGGGCCATGGTCAGAACGTTCCTTTAGGCTGAGGGAGCCAGTATTTGAGAAAACCGGCGATATTATTCTAGTTGTTTGCGAAGGGGAGAAAACAGAACGGAATTATCTTGAGGGATTGAAGAAGAGATGGCGTATTCATCCGTTGAATGTGGAAGTGTTCGGCCCCGATCTTGGCAACTCTCCCGTTTCCATCGTCAAATATGCAATAGAACTCCGTGACAACCGCAAAAATGAGGCGAAACATGGAAAGGGAGTTGTGTACGATCAGGTATGGTGTGTGTTTGATCGCGACAAACACGTGGACTTGGATGAGGCGATAGACAAGGCAAAGGGTAATAAAATCTACGTCGCTCTATCGGTGCCCTGTTTTGAGTTCTGGTATTTATTGCATTTCACATACACGACCAGGCCATTTCAAGACTGTGATGAAGTTGAGAATTGTTTGAAAGAGTATATCAAAGATTATGATAAGGCTTCGGCTCCTTTGGATCTGCTCATGCCCGAACTTGAAAAGGCATTGGAGAATGCAAAAATACTCCGGAAGCACAACAAGGATACAAATAGCAGTTGCCCGTCGACGGATGTGGATCTTCTGGTAAAGGAACTGCAGAAAATACATTCGTGATGAATGCTGTCTTCAGAATCAAGGCTTTGTTTTTCTTCGGTCCACAACCTTCCTGATCCCTTCCTCCCACCAGGCGCGTAATGTTTCGCACCGAAAGCTTTTTTGGGCATTTTCGGCGGTGGCTTTTTGCATGTCCAGGATGGCGGAAATCAGTTCGTCCTGGAACATGCTTGCCTCGATAATGATATTGCCATCGGGGGCGATGATGCGGCTTTGCCCGTGCGACATCATGGCCGGGGAGTTTGCATGGACGATGAACACATTATTCTCAACGGCGCGAGCCTGAATCTGGGCGCGGTACGGCCCCAGCTTGCTTTCGGCCTTGACATTGGATTCGCTGGAAACGTAAAAGACTAACCGCGCTCCCGCCAATACCGGCAGGCGTACCAATTCGGGATAGCGTTCGTCATGGCAGATAATGATCGAGCAGGGCATTCCGTCAATGTCGAATATGGACAGGGTGTTCCCAGGCTCCGCCCAGTCATCCCCGCCGACCAGCTGGATTTTCGCGTATCGCTCGATTTCTTTCCCTTCGGGATTGAATACCACCGCTGTGTTGTACAATGTACCGTTTGAAGGGTAAGGGGTTCCGACCACGGAATAGACATTGAACTGTTTGCAGGCATCCGCGATTTTCTTTTCGGCCTCTGCCAGCTGATCCGGTCTCGCCTTCCCAATCGCGTCTTTGTCGTAACCTGTGATGGCGCATTCCTGAAAGACGGCTACACGAATGCCACGCTCGAAGCATTGTTTCAGGTAGTCGATAATCTTCTGTGTGTTCTGTTCAATCTCAGCGGCGGGCGAGAATTGGATCGCGGCGACAGAGATCGAGGCCGAAAGGATGTCCGGCGGGGCGATGGTATTCACCACTTGTGTTTGGGCGAAGCTGAATAAAAGGAAACCGAGCGAGAGCATGGATCATTCCTCCGGGCGAATATCTATCAAGCAAAGACTACGTCCTGTTTTTCGCGGTCCCAGCGGACAGGGCGGTTTTCTTTATAGGCGATGGTAGCCATGACAATAATGGCGGCCTCGATGAATGCCTGATCCTCATCGCATTTTGGTTTGTGTCGGGAACGAGCGGACTGGAAGAAGTCCTCGATATGGTATGGTTGCGCGGGTGTTTTTGCCGGATCGAATTTCAGGAACGGCTCATCCGATGGTATTTCTCCGGCTTCGATTTTCGCGCCGTATTTCACTCCACGTTCCGCGTAGACATCGAATGTATTCACCGATTGCGCAATGGTATCAAACTGCAAGACAGCCTCTTTTCCGTAAAAGACGGGGGGCTGAATCCGCGCACAGCTGTTCATGCTGCAGTCGAACGTGACGGTGCAGGCTTGCTGTTCGTAAGTGTAAACGGTGTTCCAGGTGTCAGGGACTTCTCTACCGTCGTGCAGAAGCGCATTCAGGCCGACAGTCATGCAGGTATCCGGGATTCCGTAACCGAGCATGGCCTGGGCGAAGTCGACTTCATGGGACAGGAGATCGCCCGCAACGCCGGTTCCGTAATCCCAATAGCAGCGCCAGTGCCAGAATCGTTCCATGCTGAACGGTCGTTTGGGGGCGGGACCAAGCCATCGGTCCCAATCAAGATCGCGCTGAACCTGCGCCGGGTCAGGGCGTTCGTATCGGCCGTAATCGCCATACCAGCGCCAGACATTCTGCCCGAGAGGGCGATTCTCAAAGCGCCCGGTGCGAACAAGCGTAATCGGTCCCAGCGCCCCTGCACGAATCAACTCACGAGCCTGAACGCCCGCCGTGCGCTCGCGGCTCTGATGCCCCAGCTGCATCATTACACCGCTGCTTTTGATTGCCGCGTGCATCGCCTTGGCTTCATCGATGGTCCGGGTCCAGCCCTTTTCGATGTAGATATCTTTACCGGCCTGTGCCGCATCCATCAGCATTTGCGAATGCCAGTGGTCCGGTGTGGCGATGGTGACGGCATCGACGTTCGGATCAGCGAGCAGCTCATGGTAATCCAGGTATGTCTTGGCATCGGAATTCCCGCCGAGTTCCAGGCCCTTTTCGACATGAGGCTTATAGACATCGCACAGAGCGACGACCTTGACACCCTCAACCTTCGCGGCCTGATGGCACAGCGTGCCGCCTCTTACTCCGAGGCCGATACAACCAACCCCAATGGTTTCGTTGGGCGATTTTGCGCTCAGGATGGCCGGGGCGGTTGAGACGACGGCAGCAAGGGCAGCGGCTCCTTTCCCGGATGTTTCCAGGAATGTTCGACGGGTAATGAACGGTTGATTTTTCATGGCATTCTCCGACTATTGAGGAGTATTCTCCGGATATTCACTGTCCGGTTTCGAGCAGGCATACTATACAAAAAGAATGGGATTCCGTAAGGAGCGCAAAATGACGTGGATCGCCGATGAAATGACCAGGCGCAGAATGATTCAAGTTTCAACTATGGCAGGGGCCGGGTTTTTTCTCGCGCGGGGCGGAGGATGCGAGACGGAACCGAAACGCACGTTTCACCTATGCCTTTCGCCGCAGTCCATCGCGGAGGAACCGGAGAGGGTGAAGGTGGTTCAGGATGCGGGGGTGACCGATATCTGGATGGGAGCCTTTTTCTATGGCCACTGGTACAGCCATCCCGACACACTCAGGGCATGTCGGGACCGCCTTGCGAAAGCAGGACTGAGGGCGCATGTGGTGAATGTGCCGTTGGGACATCCGGGCGACTCGCTCGGCGAGAAATCGGGGACGTTTCCACTCACCCCGCCGGAGCGATGGAGGATTGCCGTTCGCCCGGATGGGTCGAAATACGCGGGGACCTCATTGCACCCGCCCGCGACAGAAGAAAACGCGGAGGCTCTGCGCCGGATTCAGGATATCGGAATCTCGGAGGTTTTTCTGGACGATGATTTCCGCCTGGCGGTCGGCCCCGGAACCATCGGCGGCTGTTTCTGCGATCGGCATCGCGAGCAATTTCTGAAAAGGGGCGGGTACACTGCGGCAAAATGGAATGAACTTCTGGAGGATGTCAGTCGCCGTGTTCTGACTCCCATTTTGCGGGATTGGGTGGAGTTTACATGCGATCAATTAACCGAGTCGTTCCGGGAACAGCAAAAGGCTGCCCCGAATCTGCGTCTGGGCAACATGGTCATGTACCTGGGCGCAGAAAAGGCAGGGATTCGATTGGCAGACTATCGGGATGTGCCACTGCGGGTGGGGGAATTGATGTTCGATGACAATTCATTTGGGAAACTCAATAACAAGACGAATGAGCTGTTCAGTTCGCTGTTCCATCGCCGGTTCGTTTCTCCTGAACTGGCGTATAGCGAGACGACGGCCTTTCCGGCGGATAAACTTTCCGCAAAGAATATGGCGGCGAAACTGGTTATTTCCACAATCAGCGATGTGCGGAATACGATGTTCATGTCCGGGATGACACCATTCCCGCTGGGGCATTGGGAGGTCCTGGCCCCGGCGATGAAAAAGCAGGCTGCGGAGCATGAGCGCATTGCCGGTCACAAACCACGGGGACCGTTCAAACACTACTGGGGAGAATGGAGCCGGTATGTGAGCAAGGATCAGCCGTACAGCCTGTTCCTCGCAACCGGGATACCGTTTGAGGTAACCGAGACACCTGCGCAGGAGGGGTGGACTTTCCTGTCCGATTCGGATGCGCAGGCGGCGGCAGCGAGTGATCTGCGGTCCAGCGGGACGAAGTTTGTTATTCGACCGGAAAGCGGCGTTGCGATTGACGGGGCAATTCCGATCGCGCAGGATTTAACGTCATTGTTCGCGTTTAAAAAAGAGATCCTGCCCCAATTGCCGGAAGTTCCTTCTGTGGAGGACGAAAAGCCGGTAGTTTGCGCCTGGTATCCGACCGCACGCGCTGTGTTGCTGTGGAATCTTTCGGAGACGAAAGAGACTTTCACGGTAACATTCGGTTCGGCCCGTCGGGAGGTGGAGATCAACGGCTTGGATTCCGGGCTGCTGACGGATATCGGATGAAATCGGAGCCGGGGGTGTTATCCTCACCCCCCGGCCCCCTCTCCAAGAATGGAGAGGGGGAGAAGAGACTACCTGTGCGGAGGGAGATAGATGGGACGAATAAGACAGAAGGACCAGAGATTCTTTTTTGGAGGATGCGATAGCAATGCGAGGAATGCTCTACCAAACAACCAATCACTATTCCGTTGTCATCCTGAGTTTGTTTATCGCGATGATATTCCATGGAGGATTGCCCATGGCCGCTCCTGTGTCATCACTAATCATGCCGGATATGGCATCCTACTTGCGGCAACACGATTTTATCTACGAACGCGCGCCCGAACGCTGGCTGGACGGGATTCCGCTGGCCAACGGGGAAATCGGCGCCATGATCTGGGGAACCGGCAACCCCTGGAAGATCACACTGGACAGCTATGCCGCATGGGAGACAAGGGAGGTTCCTGTCGATCCGGAGAAATACAACTACCCCTGGGTACGAAAAGCGGTGGCGGAGAATCGGGAAAAAGAACTCTGGGAGACGATGTTTCCCAGCAGTGTTAATCGCAGGACGGACGGAAAACGCCAGACCGACGTAACCCGTCTCCCCATGCCACGCATTGAATTTACCTTTGACGCGGACGGTGAGGAGAAAGCCTTTAAATCATTGAATGCCCGCCTTCGGCTCTATGAAGGAATTGTCGAGGGAGAATTACAGATTCCAGCGAACACTGTTCCATGGCGGGCGTGGACACAGAACGGGAAACCGTTACTCGTGATGCAATTCGACGGTCTGTCCAGGGATCACGCTCCGGCGATTCGAGCCACATTGGACCATCTCGATGATGGCGCAAAGAAGACGCTGTCCGATTGGGGCTATCCACCGGCGGAGATTCGGGAGATGACCGGAGGCACGGTCCTGTATCAGCGTTTCCCCACGGGCGGTTCGTACTCGGTTGCCTGGCATCCCGAATATAGCTCCAGCGGGATGACTCTTTGGGTTTCTTTAATTGTAAGCGATACAGGTGATTCGGACAGGCAGGCACTCGCTGTTGTGCAGGAGGCTCGAACGCAGGGCATCGGGGAACTGCGCAAGGAGCATGAGGCCTGGTGGGCAGACTATTGGAAAGTTTCGGCGCTTTCCGTACCGGATGCACGACTGGAGAATTTGTACTACGCGGAAATGTACAAATTAGCATGTAGCACACGCCCGAACGGATGTCCGATTACGTTACAGGGATTATGGACATTGGACGGGGCGATGCCGCCATGGGCCGGGGATTACCACCTCGACATGAATGTCGAAGAAAGTACCTGGCCGATTTATACCTCCAATCGCCTGGAATTCGGTCAGCCGTTATATGATTTTTTCCTGAAGTGCCTGCCCCGATTCGAAAAGAATTGTCGTGAGTTTTTCGGATTCGATGGAGCCTGGTCGGGATGCGCGCTGGGGCCGGGCGGAGTGCGTGTTCACGGTTACCCCCCGACGGAGTTCTGGCCGGGAAATGGAGCGTGGCTGGCACACCAGTATTGGATGCACTGGCGATATTCCATGGACCGGGATTTCCTGCGGAACAAGGCCGTTCCGTTTATGAAACCGTTTTTGCGAACGTACATGAATCTACTGGAACAAGGCGAAGATGGTAAGCTGCACATCCCGCTGTCCAGTTCGCCGGAGTATTACGAAGGAAGCATTCGAGCATGGACCTCCGACCCGAATTGCGATCTGTACCTGATTCGGTTCCTCGCCCAATCGTTACTGGAAGCGAATGAGATCCTGAATCTGAACGATCCCGAAGCCGGGCGCTGGAAAGAGACCCTCGATCGTCTCGTCGATTATCAAACGGATGAAAACGGGCTTAGAATTTCCCGCGACTACAGTTTGGATTTTTCCCATCGGCACCACTCGCATTTGATGGGCATTTATCCGCTCGGCCTGCTGGGTATAGATGACGGAGAGGAGACGCGCAACCTGATCCGTCGGTCCGTTGAACACTGGCGCCGCACAGGGTACATGATGTGGACCGGCTGGGCATTCCCATGGGCCTCGTGCATTGCCTCCCGCGCGGGATATCCGAACATGAGCTGGGCCATGCTGGATATGTATGCCAACGGATTTATTACTCCATCTACCTTGCATGTAAATGGCGATTATCGGCAGTTCGGTTACTCGCAGTTTACTTATGAACCGATGACGCTCGAGGCGGGATTTGCATACGCGGCGGCTTTAATGGAGATGCTTTTGCAGAGCCAACGTGGAATTATTCGTGTATTTCCGGCCATGCCGGATGCGTGGCGAAATGCTTCTTTTGTCGGACTCCGGGCGGAAGAGGGATTTCTGGTCTCCTCCGTGATGCAGAATGGTAAGGTGTTGTCGGTCCGGATAGTCAGCGAGGCGGGACGTCCCTGTCGGGTGAAGAATCCGTTCGACGGACCGGCCCGGCTGCTATCGCATTCCGGGAAGGGCGGGCGCGAAATCTCCGGCGATATTCTGAGTTTTGAGACGGAAAGCGGCAAAGCATATTCTCTCTTTCCTTCGGCAGATGTACACGATATCCGGTTTGTTGAATTGGAGAGAACGGAAAAGGAAGCCAACTGGTTTGGGTTGAAGGTCTACCCACGGTGGTAATCCGTGATTCTGTAAAGAATTCGAGTTGGTTTACGCTTTCATTTGCGGAACGCGAATCTGTACTCATTTGCATTTGGAAAATTATTGCTGTAGCGATCACTTGAAGAAGCGCTCGCGTAATGTTTCGCAGTCCAGGTCGAACAATTCCGCGATAAGCGACGGATTTAGAACTGCAGCGGGCGTATCTACCGCGAATGGTGTCCCATCTTTCATGGCGATAACCTGTGTTGCGATACGACGGACGGTGTGCAGATCATGCGTCACCATCAGGATGGTTCGCCCGTCATCGCGAATGCGGGCCAGCGCGTTTTCGATTAACACGATGTTTTTCAGGTCCAGGAATGAACTGGGTTCATCGAGCAGGATGACCGGGGTATTCTGATAAATCACCTGGGCCAGATAGACGCGCTGGCGTTCTCCGCCGCTCAGGGTGGCCACTTCCCGTTCCTTCAAATGGGCGACATTGCAGAGATGCAGGCAACGTTCGAGGTGTTCCGCCTTCCACGCCGGTTCCCATTCATTGCCCCAGGGATCGCCTCCAAGTTCGACGAACAGCGAAACCGGAAAGGATGGAGCATATTGCATGGTCTGAGGAAGATAAGAGAGCCTTCGTGCCCGCTCGCGGGCCGGTAGTGATTGCAGATCGACCGATTGAAAGGAGAGCGTTCCCCGGGTAAGCGGAAGGATATTTGAAACAGCGCGGAGAAGAGTACTCTTCCCTGCACCGTTTGGGCCGATAATACAGGTTAGAGATTTCTCCGGGAATCCGGCGGAAAAGTCACGGACAATGTATCTTCCGGAAATCTCTATAACAACATGTTCCAATTTCAGCATGGCTTTGCATCACACCCGTTTACGGGATACGAAAATCCATAAGAACGCGAGACTGCCGACAAATCCTGTAACGATGCCGAGCGGCAACTCGACAGGATCGAGTAGCGAACGGGCCAGGACATCGCAGAGAAGAATAAAACAGGCCCCTGCCAGTGCGGACAGCGGAAACAGTGTTCGATGGTCGCCGCCCGCCAATCGCCGGACGGCATTCGGGATAATCAAGCCGACGAAGCCGATGATGCCCAGCACCGCGACAGTGGTCCCGGTAATCAGGCTGCACCCCAGAAATACGTTGCGCCGCAATCGGGGCACATTCAGGCCGAGGGAGGTTGCTTTCTCATCTCCCAAAGAGAGGACGTTTAATCCACGGGCTTGACGGAACAGGAACACCACGCCGACCGCGGTTAGAGTGAGTACAGGAAGAAGAAGATCCCTCGGCGCGTAACTCATGTCTCCCATCAGCCACATCATGGCTCCCTGGGCGCGCAGGCCCGGCGCCAGCGCAATGGCGAGCAGGACCCCGGATTGAGCGAAAAATCCGAGCATCACACCGCCCAGAATCAGCGCGGTTGCGGAAAAAAGTGTGCGAGCGGCCAGCAAATAAACGACCAGACAAACAACCAGAGCGCCCAAAAAGGACGCCGCGGCCATGCCCACCGAGCCGAACGGCAGACCGGTAGTCAAGACAAGAACCGCACCGAGAGCGGCTCCACCGGAAATCCCCAGCGTAAACGGTTCGGCTAACGGATTTCTGAAAAGCCCCTGTAATGCCAATCCACATACCGCCAACCCGCTGCCGACACAAAGCGCATAAACGATTCTCGGAATGCGTAAATCCCAGATAATCACGCCGTTCGCCGATTCCGGAGATGCCAGCGCGGCAAGCAGGTCTGCAAAAGACAGCCCCACCGGTCCTATCGAGATTTCCACCCAAACCAGCGCCGCAAGGGAGGCGATTAACGGGGCAATCAGGCGACGGGGATTTTTCATAAACAGGTTTCCAGATGTCAAATGTCCGTCGGAATGGCACGGTCGAAGAGCCGGGTCAATTTCGCCGCTCGACCGGGCGAAGCCGAATGGATCCCTGGAGAGTCAGTTCGAACTCTCCATACCAGCTGCAAGCGGGATTTTCTTCATCGATGTTTACTCGAAACGGGAAAGGAATATCTCGTTCCTTATCGAATTGTCCGATATCCAGGTGCAGGCAGCGCACCAGCCAGATATCCGCATCGAGATCTTTCTCGATATTTTGTTCTCCCCCCTCGTATCCGCCTGAATCGGTTGCCGCACTGTTGTAAGCGAAACGGAGATAACGCCACTGTGGAATCTGTTTGCCGGAGAATCCGGATTGGCCGGAAGCGGAATACGCGGGAACCGGTGTATAGTGGGCGCGTCTCAATGCCGGGCAATACAGGCTGTCTTCGGAGCAGTATCCCAGCTCGGTCAGGAGCAGGGAGACACCGCTCCAATAGCCGTTCGCCGCCGGGCCGCATCCGAACACGGTGAGATCAGGATGGGAGCGCATATCCGCAAGACCATCGCCCGGGGGGAATCGGTTATAGTCGAGTCGGTACGATTGCAGGGCCGAATAGACGGTGTGGAGGTTTTGCTGACACGCGGCCTTGTCGGCGCGCTCGACAGCCTCAAAATAGTTTGCGCTTACGATTGCGGAAAGGACACCGATAATCGCGACAACAATCAGGATTTCGATCAGCGTAAATCCGCCGGTTTTTGAAGAAAAGGACACTGACATTCTCAGGCGCATCCTCGTACGCGGAGAACGGAAGATGTGCGAGTGAATGACGGCGCTGCGATTCGGAACGACAAAAGGCGGTGATATTGCAAGATTCGTTCTCTCACACCGGAGCATTCTCCTCGGTCAGCTTCCAGGTTCCCGGGGTGATCGGAGGGCAGGTTTCCTGGCTTCCGGGCCATCTCCTCATCGTGCATTCGTCCGATAAGGGTTCCTACTTCCTCGCCTTCTCATCTCCTTGAGAGGGAGACAATGGCGATTGAGGTTTCGTTCCCGGTTACAGTGGCGGGACCGCGCCGGACTCGTACCGGCTTCCCTGTTGACCCACCGATAAGAGATATGATAAGACGGTCTGGGTGGAATTGCCAGTGACCCATAAACGAATTGGCTTGACAGACTGCTCGGGAAGATTGATGGCCCGGGAATAAATCTCATCCATCAGGTCTGTTTGCACCGAAGACACAGGTAACACCTGTTCGGGGACATGGAGAACACATTTTTCGTCTTGGTGACAGGGAATTCGGTTTGTTTCTGTTCTTCTCTGTCCGAAGAATCCAAGTATACTGGTGCTTGCTCGCCGGGAGATAAGGCTCCGCTGGAAAGCGACCCGAGCGCCGAGGCGGGCAGCTGTACGGTTCGCTCACCCGCAGGCGGTAGAGCCTTCCGATCTGTGAATATCGGCCCACTCCATCATGCGTGTTCTTTTTCTAAATCCTCCGTTTTTGCCCCGCTACTCGCGCAGCCAGAGAAGTCCCGGCGTAATTCGTTCCGGCACACTGTATTACCCGATCTGGCCCGCGTATGCGACCGGCATGGTGGAACGGGAGGGATTTGAAACCAAACTCGTGGATTGTCCCGCCACTGGTATGGATAATGAGGCCGTTTTTCGTCTCATGCGGTCCTGGGAACCGCAACTTGTTTTCATTGACACCAGCACCCCCAGCGCCGAAAGTGATCTCGCGCTTGCCCAAAGCATGCAGCGGCAATTCCCGGAAACCTGGGTTTTCCCCGTCGGGACTCATGTCACCGCTACTTATGAGGAAACCCTCCGAACGTACCCGGATCTCCGAGGAGTCTGTTTGGGTGAATACGATGAAACCGTGGTGGATCTTTGCCGACGCAAAGAACGCGGGGAAGAGGCCATCGGCGTACCCGGCACAGCAATCGTCAACCGCTCCCTGCCCCGCCCCAGTCTTGGGAAGAGCGATTCGGACACAGAGGGGGCTGATCTGGCAGCGCAACCGAGGGACAAAATAAAGGATCTCGACTCACTTCCCTGGGTCAGCCAAGTCTACAAAAGACACCTGCGTATCGAGGATTACTTCTATTCGATCACCCGTCATCCGGTTGTCACCATCATCACCGGCCGGGGATGTCCTTTCCACTGCCTGTTCTGTCTGTATCCCCAAGTGATGCACGGTCATCAGTACCGGACCCGCAGCCCGCAGTCCGTTGCAAGCGAATTTGAGTATATCCGGCGCGATATCCCCTCTGTCCGCGAGGTGTTTATTGAGGATGACACGTTCACTGCGAATAAGGAACGGACATGGGCGATCTGTGAAGAACTGATCCGCTCCGGAAACCGTCTTCCGTGGACCGCCAATTCTCGAACCGATGTTGACCTGGAAACTCTATCTCTAATGAAACGAGCAGGTTGTCGGTTACTCTGTGTCGGGTTCGAAAGCGCGGATAACGGGGTGCTGAAAGGTATGCGCAAGGGGCAAAACTCGGACCGTGGAATTCGCTTCCGGGAGGATGCCCGCCGCGCAGGAATTATGATTCACGGCTGCTTCCTTCTCGGCGGACCGGGCGAAACACGCGAAAGCCTCGAAAACACATTTCAGTATGCCAAGAGACTCTCCTGCGATACTGCGCAGTTTTTCCCCATCATGGTTTACCCCGGAACGGCCGCCTATCAATGGGCAAAGGAGAACAACTACCTCCACGCATCCGGTTATCGCGATTGGTTGACCGAAACCGGGCAGCACCGATGCCTGATTGATACCCCGGAACTCTCCGCCAAAGAACTGATGCAATTCTGCGATGAAGCCAGGCGACGATACTATCTCGCTCCCCGGTATTGCCTCCGCATGTTGCAGACTCTGATTTGCCATCCGGGCGAGGCCAAGCGGGTATTCATGGCCTTTCGACGATTTGCCCGCCATCTTTTTTGATTATTCGTGTGATTTTTGTTCAATTTCCTGCTTCTCAAAGGGTCTGTTCTGCTCTATAATCACGAAAAGGGCCGCATTGGACGGCCGTACTATAGAGTGACTGGAAAGGAGTAATCGGACATGATGCGCACGTTCGTTGTTGCGGTGGCTGTGGCCTTGATCGTCTCAACGGCCATGGGGGCCACGGTCACGGTGAAGAAAGATGGCACAGGAACTGTCGCCAGCGTGGCGATGGCATTGGCATCGATCAAGAATGGGGACACGATTATCATCGGCGATAGCGCCACCTACGATGAGGATATCATCGCAGGCGCAGCGGCGGGCTTGGCGGCCTCGTTTACGCTGCGGGCTGCCGAAGGGCAGACTCCAACGATTCGGGCCAAGAACAACATGGAACGTGTTGAAGCCTTGGGAATCCCCGGGATCGACTATATGGGAGCCTTATTTTTTGGTTGCCAGGGAGTTCTCATCGAAGGAATCACTTTTGAGAACTCCACCACGGCCTTAAATGCGGGGGGACTCAGCGCGATTGTGAGCCTATTCGATTGCAGCAATGTTACTGTTCGGAATTGCACCATTCGAGGAGCCGGCGGCGCAGGAACCGGATATCCGGGAGACAACCTCAGCATCATTACAGCAGGCGTACAGACCGCTCCCACAGGTGTGCTGATTGAGAATTGCCTTGTCGAACTGGCGAACTATGGCCCCACCGTCGCCAAACTTCAGAGTGGAACCCCGACGGATCCATCCGTCACCATCCGAAACTGCACTATCCAAAACTGCGAGGAGACCGGCATCGAGGTCGATGACGGGGCTTATCCGAACAGCTCCGATGCCACTGTTGCCAAAGGTTCGGGCAACTTGTTTGAGAACAACACCATCATCAATTGCAACGGCGGCATCCAGCTCGGCGGCGGATACAATGTGGTCAGGAATTGCACTGTTCTGGGATGCCGAGGTGATGGGTTTAATGTGGATATGGATGGAACGCGCGGCACCCGGCCCATCATTGGAACGGTCGAAAACTCCGTGTTTATCGGCAGCGAGGGCCAAGGCATGGAGATTGAAGAGGGGGAAATTACGATTACCGGGTGTATCGCGGCCGGCAGCAACGGGGAGGGTCTCTGGCTGCATGACAGCGGCGAGGAAACCGCGGTCAGCGTGCACCACTGCGACTTCTACCAGAATGTCCTGACAGGCAACCTGCCTTACGAAGTCCGTGTGGATGTCGGCGCCACAGCGGGACTGGCGTTGACCATGACCAACACGAATGTTGTCGGCGACAGCGGACTGTACAACGGTAATGTCAACGATCCCACGCATTATGAACCAAATGCCCTGACCGCAAACTACTGCAATGTCTTTGTTGCCAGTGAGCCATTCACGAATGTTACGGGTTCAAACAACCTGGAAGTGGACCCGAAGTACGTGAATCCGAGCGGCGATTTTGGGACGTTCACACGGGACGGATTTAAACTGGCCGCCGATTCGCCTGTCAAGACAGCGGGACAAGGAGGGACCTATATCGGTTCCCAGGGACCGATGGGAACGGCAATCGACGAATGGTCGGTTTACTGAGAATTTCGAATGATCCTTGCAACGGGCCTGGCGCCCTCTGTCAGGCCCGTTTTTATTGTGAAGGTTTCTTGGTCACAGTCCGACCGGAAATTGACCCAGCTAACAGAATCCATAGCCCATTCCAGGCATCTGCTCACATCCTCCACAGCCGGAATGATAATAATATAGATAGAAATATATTTTTCAGAAAAAACAACTTGAAAGAGATCAAGATGACGGGTAAGACATCGCGGGGGATCAACAACTAGACAGACAAACGGGTCAGTTTCCGAGCGGATCTACCAAAAGAGGGCCGCGCAGGTTCATCAGAAGAAAAAAGCCGCATGGGTTTCCGCCTTGTGGTTTCGGAGCGGATCCCTGCGAATGCAATGCATAGGCTAGCCGTTAATTGCTTCGTATCCGCCGGCTGCCGTTTCGCCCGTTACCGTACCCGTTCCCGCTACTCGAAGAGGGGCTTGTTTTGCTGAACCAGACCGATTCTTCATCCAGAAGAAGTTCTACCGATTCCTGCAAATCCGGGCCGGGACTCACATGGAAACTCTGCTCGACCTCGTAGAGGACCTCACCCATACCCGGGATCAAGATATGAAGCGTTACCGGAATCCGTCCCGGATGCTGCTGCAACATTTCGCCGAGAGATTTCAGCCGATGATCGTCCATCCCGGACGCCTGCATCCGAATATGTACCCGCGCAATATACTGCGACCATGCTTCCTCCAGGGTACACAACGTATCGGCCCGTACCGAAACCTGGTCTCCCCGTCGCTCGCCTCTTCCGGAAACAACTACAATACGCTCCTCAGCGATCAGATGCCCTTTCGCCTCCAGTACCTTCGGCATCACGGCTACCTCGACGGTTCCCGTCAGATCTTCCAGGGTCAGAATGGCGAATCGGTCGCCGCTCGCTTTCGCCGTGCGACGCTTAACCTCTACAATAATCCCCGCAACGCGTACGGCATCCAGGCTCGCACTCTCATCGTTGAGCTCCTCCGCACTGACTGTAGAAAACAGGTTCAATTCACTCTCGTATTCCGCCAGCGGGTGGCCGGTAATGTAGTTGCCCAACAGGAGCTTTTCATACCGCAGCAACTCATCGCCCGGCAGTTCCGGCAGTTCTTTCAGTTCTTCTTCTCTTGTTTCTTCTTCGTCCATATCGCCGAACAGGGAAATTTGTCCGGTGGCACGATCACGCGCTTCCCCCTGGGCGCGCTCCAAAACATCCGGCAATGCCGTCAGAAGGGTGTTCCGTGTATGTCCCAGGCTGTCGAATGCGCCCGCGCGGATCATCGATTCCACAACGCCGCGATTGATGGCCCCCGGCTCCGCGCGGACACAGAAATCCTGCAGCGAGCGGTATAGCCCCTTTCGTTCGCGCTCCCGAATCATGCACTTGACCGCACCCGCGCCGACATTCTTGATGGCCGCGAGACCGAAACGAATCCCGGTAGAGGTAATGGAAAAATCCTCGCCGGACTGGTTAATATCCGGCGGAAGAATCTCGATCGCCATCTCCTTGGAATCTTTGCGGTACTTGTTGATCTGGGTTGTGTTGCCCATATCCGCCGTCATCAGGGCGGCGAGAAATTCTTTCGGGTAATGCGCTTTCAGCCAGGCGGTTCGATATGTAATGATAGCGTAGGCGGCGCTATGGGATTTATTGAACCCATATCCCGCGAAATGATGAATCAGGTCCCACAATTTCGATGCCGTTTCACGGGGAACATTGTTCTTTACCGCGCCTTCCAGGAAAAGGTTCTTTTGCTCGTTGAGCAGTTCCAGGTCTTTTTTTCCCATAGCGCGGCGCATAATATCCGCCTGTCCCAGGGTAAATCCGGCAATGGCCGAAGCGATGCGCATTACCTGTTCCTGGTACAGGATCGTTCCGTAGGTTTCACGCAGGATCGGTTCGAGCAACGGATGGTCATAAGTAATTTTCTGCCGTCCGTGTTTTCGTTTAATAAAATCATCGACCATCCCGCTTCCGAGCGGTCCTGGTCGGTAGAGGGCCAGAATGGCGACGAGATCGCTAAATTGCGTCGGCTTCAGCTTCTTTAGAATATCTTTCATGCCGGTCGATTCCAGCTGAAACACGCCGTTTGTTTTCGCCCGTCCCAGAAGTTCATAGGTCGGGTAGTCGTCAAGAGGGATCCGCGCGATGTCGATTTCCTCCCCACGGGTTTCGCGGATCAACTGCAGGCAGCGGTCGATAATGGAAAGGTTTTTCAGGCCGAGGAAATCCATTTTGAGCAGTCCGATTTTCTCGAGGCTCTTCATGGAATACTGGGTGCAGATGTCCTCCTCTTTGTCGGCGCCGCGCATCAGCGGGGTATACTGGGTGAGTTCGGTCGGCGCGATAATCACGCCGGCAGCGTGGGTAGATGTTTGCCGAACCATGCCTTCGATGCTCATTGCGCGTTCGAACAGCTCCCGATATCGGGGGTCCTGATCGCGCAGTTGTCGTAATTCCGGCGACTCTTTCAGCGCCTCCTCCAGGCTGATTCCAAGCTGTTCCGGGACAAGTTTGCAGATCCGGTCACATTCGGAGGGGGGAATCGCCATGACCCTGCCGACATCGCGGATGGCATTCTTCGCGCCGATCGTTCCGAATGTGGCAATCTGCGCCACATGGTCGTGCCCGTACTTATTCTGGACATACCGGATTACCTCATCGCGACGCAGATCCGAGAAATCGATATCAATATCCGGCGGTGAAATGCGGTCGGGATTGAGAAACCGCTCGAACAGCAGAACATGCTCCAGCGGATCGATATCCGTGATTCGCAGGCAATACGCCACCACCGATCCGGCCGCCGACCCGCGACCGGGACCGGTAGAAATACCCTGCTCATGGGCGTACCGCATGAAATCCCAGACAATGAGAAAATAGGCGGTGAAATTTTGGCCGATAATCACGGCCAATTCCCGCTCGATTCGCTCCCGGATTTCCTCCGTCACCGTCCCGTATCGCTCCCCCGCGCCCTTCCATACGAGCCGCCGCAGGAATGCTTCTTTGCTCTCCTCCTCGGATGGAATCTCGAACTTCGGCATGTGAAGGGTCTTGCCGTCATATTTCAGTTCGAGATTGCAGCGGCGGGCGATGTCGCGGGTGTTGTCAAGGGCGTCTGAGAAGTCCGGGAGCTGGTTCCGCATCATTTCCGCAGATTTCAGATACAACTCCCTTGTCTTCATGCCGAGCGGATTTTCTTCATCCAGGGTTTTGCGTGTCCCGATTCGGATCAGGATATCCTGCGTATCGGCATCGTCCGGTGAGATATAATGGACATCTGTGCTTGCTGCGAGGGGGATGCTCAGTTCCTGGGAAACCTCGCGCAGGGCCTGGTTGATTCGGCGCTGTTCGGGCAATCCGTTATTCTGCACCTCCAGGTAGAAGTTTCCCTCTCCGAACAGACGGGCGAACTCTCCCGATACCCGTTTCGCTTCGTCATACCGGTTGTGCAACAGAAGGCTGGGAACCTCGCCTTTCAAGCAGGCCGAGGTGCAGATCAGGCCGCGATGATGGTTCTTCAGAACATCCCAGTTGATCCGCGGACGATAGTAGAAACCCTCCAGGTGGGCAAAAGAAACCAATTTGAGAAGATTCCGGTATCCCTCCACATCCTTCGCGAGAAGAATCAGGTGGTAATTATCTCGATCCGTCTCGCCGTTCTTCCCTTTCAGGTCTCCACGGGTGAAATAGAGCTCACACCCGATAATCGGGCGGATTCCCTCCTTTTCGCACGCCCAATAAAACTCCAGCGCGCCGTGCATGTTACCGTGGTCGGTCAGCGCCAGGGCATTCATCCCCAACCCGGCGGTGCATTTCACCAAATCCTCAATCCGGCAGGCTCCATCCAGGAGGCTATATGTGGAATGAACATGGAGATGGACAAATGAAGTCGGCATACAAGGTCCTCAACCGCAATGTCTTTCCCGGAATGACAAACAGATTACCGATCTTTTATCATAGGCGAGAGGGAGGCCATGTCAATGGGAAATTACACCTGCCGTAACTTCGGAAAAGCAGAAAAAAATCTCCACTCGGAACCCTTCCGCCTCCCGTCCATGGGGTCTAGTCTCATGTTTCTTGGAGTTGTTCCCCGGACTGGGACGTTGAGCCATTTTGTTTTGTGGGGAGACATTTTAAGTCCGCCGAGGGTGTATCGGTGAAGTTGAATATCCTCAGACGTAATGGAAGTTTGCCCGTGGAAATCCGGTGGCATGGAAGATACGAGTTTGTGGACCTTTGCGCGTTATTTCACGCGATTTCCACACAAGTTATCCACAGGCCATCTCAGGACGATACAAATCCGTCCGGCGATTCATTCAACAAGACGCGCGAACGGGGAAATTTGGAGCCTGTTTTTCATCGGGGATTCTCTCATTGTGTAGATAAGTCCTGATAATTCAGTTTGTTATATTTATATTTCTTCAGGGGAAATTTGATATTTCGTTCATTTGGGCTGGTTTTATCAGGTTTAAAGATTCGTGGTTCCCGGTTTGTGAGTTGTTGTGCATAGCCTTGATATTGAAAAGTTATCCACAGGAGTTGTGAATAATGAGCAAAGCAGACAACCCCGTCTTAGTCGGCATTCTTATGGGAAGCGAGTCGGACCTTGACCGGATGCGCGGCGTTTGGGAGGTACTGGGAGAATTTTACATTGGGTACGAGGTGAAAATTCTTTCCGCGCATCGAACGCCCGATCTGACCATTCAGTATGCAATCGAGGCAGAAAAGCGCGGGTTGCGTGTGCTGATAGCCGGGGCCGGACTGGCGGCGCACCTGGCCGGGACGGTTGCCGCCCACACGGTCCTGCCGGTGATTGGAATCCCGCTGGCCACCTCATCGCTGGGAGGGCTGGACTCGCTTCTGTCCACGGTTCAGATGCCGCCGGGCGTGCCGGTAGCCGCGGTGGCCATCAACGGTTCCCGAAACGCCGGAATCCTGGCGGTTGAGATTCTTGCGGCGCATGACACTGGTCTTCGGGATCGTCTGAGGCAATACAGGCAACGAACAGTTGAAAAAATCCAGGCGGTGAATGACAATTTGAATCTTGGACCGGCATGAGGCAGTTTTTGAGGACCAACTTGCCCTGACAAGATGACCGGTTGGGGTTAGACTGGTCGGCAGGAAGTTCCACAATTCTTTTTGGAAAAGAAAAGAGACCAACCGTGGAGGCATTAGGCCTGATCGAGGTAAAAGGTTTTGTCGGAGCCACCGAGGCAACGGATGCGGCGTTGAAAGCGGCGGAGGTCCGGGTTGTTCAGATTGAGTATCCCGGCAGCGGACTTACCACCGTCAAATTGCGCGGCGAGGTGGCGGATGTAAAAGCGGCGGTGGAAGCCGGGGGCGCGGCAGCGGCCAAGGTTAGTGAGTTAATCTCCACTCATGTCATTCCGCGACCGCATGAGGAGTTGGAATCCATCATTAACTCCGAAGGCGAATGGAGCAGCAACTCCGGTTGGGATATCACTCCCGCTCCGCCGGAATCGAAATCCAAACCGGCCAGGCCGAAAAAATAACCAAGACCGGGCAGGTAGATTACACCCATAGCCATGAGAATAGGGATTGACGGACGCGCTATCCGACCCGAACCGGATGGCATCAGCCGTTATTCGCAGCAATTGATCCAATCGGTTGTTGCCGCATTCCCGCAGGCTGAACTCATCGTCTGGTGTCTGCCATCCGGCAGAGAAGTTCTGCTGTCCCAACGTCAAATCCGGCCGGTCATTTGCGATCGACATCATCTTTCCCGTTTCACAACCCATGGATTCGCCAAAATCGTAAATGCCGCAAAGGTGGACCTGTTTCACTCGCCTTTTTTTCTGGCCCCGTGGAAAGTGAAGTGCCCCGTGCTGGTTACGGTGCATGACCTGATGGCGCTGGAAATGCCGGATTTCTTCGACGATTCCCATCCCATGGTTGCCTGGTATAAATGCTTGTTTCATCGACGGTATGTGACTCATTCTCTTGAGGTTGCAGATCGAGCGCTTGCGGTATCGCGTTGGGTGGCCCAACGAGTGGAGATACAGGGCATTTCAAGGGACAAGATTCGTGTCCTGCCCAATTCCGTGGATTCGCGATTCATCCCAGCTTCATCAGGATCGGACCATGAACATCTCAGGTCCCTGGGTCTCAGCCCCGGCTTCTTTCTGCACGTCGGTCGGTGGAAACGATACAAGAACCTGCCTTTTCTGCTGGAAGCCTATCAGAGATATCTTGCCCGAACGGCACGGGAACCGCTTCGCTTAGTTCTATGCCGGGGAGGAGGCACAGACCGGCGGGTGGACATGGTCTTGAATCAACTGAAACTGCGGGAGTACGTTCGGGTTTTGGAGCACATACCGGACACGTTTTTGCCCGCAACATACCGGGCGGCGACGGCCTTGCTGCAGCCCTCGATTTGCGAGGGGTTCGGCCTGCCGGTGGCGGAGGCGATGGCGTGCGGAACACCGGTCGTTGTCTCGAACGGCGGGGCGTTGCCGGAGGTATGTGGAGATGCCGGGCTGGTACTGAAAGCGCAGGACACGGAAGGCTGGGCTGAGACCTTGGAGCGCTTGGCAACCGAACCGGATCTCCGCGCGGATATCCGCGCAAAAGGTCTCATACAGAGCGCCCAATTCAAACCGGAGCAGATGACCAAGACTGTCGCGGGGATTTATGGGGAAATGCTGAAGGGATAAGAGGAATTCTCGTCCTGGTCAGCCGATTGACATGGTGGTGGGGGGAAGATAGGATGTTGGAGGGTAAAGACTTGGGATTCCGGAATAAATTCAAACCCATCCCGGAACCGAAGGGACGAAGGATGTATGCGTAGGGAAGCAATTGAGCATCATCATGGCTAATGAAATTTGAGAGGAAGGACACGAGCACAATAACTCTGTGGAAGATCACAGATAAAGGACCTGCTCAAGTTAAAGAAACCCGACTCAAGGACGAGAAACTCCTTGAAGAAAACCTTGAAGACTGGATCGCAGAACAACCACAGATCCTTGGGGAACCGTTGCTCATCTTCGGACGACAGGTCCAAATTCCAGACACAAAGGATCGCTTGGATCTCCTTGCTGTAGATCCGCAAGGCATGATCGTGGTAATTGAGCGGAAGCGGGGACATGTCAAGGACCCGGTCGACATCCAGAGTTTGCGTTATGCGAGCTATCTCGCGAAATGGCCTCGTGTTCGGAGTTCAGTGCCCGGCAGAGATCGTCCAGCAGGGTTTCCTCGGCTTTTTCCTTCTGCAAACTGGCGAGATGTTCCCATTCATAGGGCTGGGTTTCCCGGATAAAGGAGATCACATCTTGGGGGAAAAGGCCACGCTTTGCGTCGAAAGTATCCCGGTTGCCTTTCTCATATCCGCCCGCCGTGGTCAGGTGGCGCTCAATGGCGGTTTTGAAGGCATATTGTGTATGCCGGCCGGGCATCAGGAGATTCTCCTTGTGTAAAGCGAGTAAGCAGCTGGGGGTTTTGTGTAAAGTGAAACCAGTTTTGCTTTACACAAGCATTCTTGTTGATCATGGGCTTTACACAACCGCTTTTCCCTCCACAAGATTGATCAGATCCGAGAAAACAATCAGGGCCGGTCGCCTTCCGCTGCCTTTTTCGAAGACCTTCAAAATCCCCCCCTCCTCCAGCTTCCGAAGGACCAGTCCGGCTGTCGGTCGCGTAGGGATTCCCGCTTGTGCTTGAAACTGAGTACTGCGGAAAATCGGCCGTGAAAAGATGGCATCCAGGGTCTGAAGAGCATACTGAGAATGAGTGAGATCGACAATAACCCCTTTGAGTCTCTCGTAGAGATCCATGACCGCTCTCACCGTCTGGGTGTTCTGTTTCGCCTGTTCATTGACGGCTGTAAGGAAGAAGGTTATCCACCCGTTCCAGTCTTTTTCTTTTGAGATTGCCCGCAGGCGCTCATAATAAATGTCGCGGTGTTCCTCCAAATAGGCGCTCACATAAAACGTCGGTTCGGAAAGCAGACCCTTGGCATAGAGGAATAGGGGGATCAACATTCGACCAAGTCTTCCATTGCCGTCCAAAAAAGGATGAATGATTTCGAACTGGGCTTTGGCGATTGCAAGTTGAACCAAAACGTCCTTTTCTTCCAGGTGCAAGTATTTTTCCCAGTTATCGAGTGCGGCAGGCAACTTTTCCGGAGAAGGCGGAACAAAGTCGGCTTCCTCCATAGGGCGGCCAGGAGGGGCAATATAGTTCTGAATCTTTCGGAACTGCCCGGGCGCTTTATTTCTGCCTCGGGCGCTCTCAAGAAGGGTAGCGTGCAATTCTTTGACAAGATTCAGGCACAGCGGTCGTTTTTTGAGGGATTCGACAGATTGCCCCATGGCCCGTCGGTAGTTGATGATTTCCTGGATATCGTCATATTTGGTCGGCTCCACGGGCTTTTCCGGGGCTGCCTCATATTCCAAGACCTCCTCCATGTTGGCCTGTGTCCCTTCGATCCGCGAGGACAGCACGGCTTCCTGGGTTGTCAGCGGCGAGAGAAGCACGAGCGGATTCACGATGCTTTGCACCATCCCGTCATAGCGTGCCAAAGCCGCATTCGCCTGTCCGATGAGGGACACATGCGCAGCCCAGTCAATACAATCCAAAGGCAGACTTTCAGGCTCGTAAGGCTTCATTGCATGATTTCCACCGCAGTTGCTGAATTATGAATCATCTTAGTCTCCGAGGCTTGATGGTTTTTGCACTCGTCACAAGATCGCGGTCAGCTTATTGGTCTCCTGCAGTCAGACAACTCTCCTATTTCGAAAAATGCCGGATTCTGACAAACGTTCAAGCCAATACACGGTTTCTTCCAACTCCTGCAAAACTTCTCCTGTTTTGCCGATCATCTCTCCCATTCGAATGATATTGCCACTGCGGCAATATCTATTCTACCTGAAATACTTTTCCTGTTTTACAGATCATCTCCCCATCGGATCGGCTCCGTTTGTTTTTTGGACGAGGTTCGTTTCTCCTTCTGCCACGACTTCTCGCAACTGGTCCACATAAGGGCGTATTGCCTTATCGAGGTTCACCATGGCCTGGATCATGCGGTCCTGGATCGTCGGCCATTGTTCCCGATCGTCACGGTATCCGCCCTCAAATTCCTTCGCAAGGTAGGATTTTTTTAAGTCCTCACAGAGATGCCATTCCAATGGCCCGCAAGAATGGGACCGGAGGTGACATTGACAGTGAGCAAATCGCGACAGTTGGGCAGTAGCGAGGAAACCTTGGCGAGGCGCATGACTGTCCTTGCCCGTACAGGATTGCGTGAGATAGGCGGGGCGGGATTCGAACCCGCACGGCCGTGAGGCCAGAGGATTTTAAGTCCTCTGTGTCTGCCATTACACCACCCGCCCGAACCTACTGTTCCGTCAGTCTCCCCTCACGGAAAGCGGTCACATATTCCATACAGAACGGATCTTTGCCGGTTAATGCATCCGATGCCAGCCGAAAACCAAGGCTGTCCCGATCTATCTTTTGAATATTCTGCGCCCGAACCTGGGTCGGATCGATAATCGCGCTGTCACACCCGGCATCCATAGCCAGGATCAGAAACACCTCGTTCAGGAGTTTCCTGGCAGGAACCCCGAACGAAACATTGGAAAGCCCTCCACTGATGTGTATCTCGGCCCCATAGCGGCTTCTCGCCCACCGAACGGTTTCCAGGAAATAATTCCCGTTCTCCGAGTCCGTCCCAACCGGCAGGACCAGCGGGTCCAGGTGGATCCGGTCAAGGCCGATTCCTCTCGCCTTCGCCAGATTAACCATTTCCTCGATGTTGGCGACACGGTCCTCGACACCGGAAGGAATGCCCGAGGCGCCACACGCGCTGATAATGACCTCCGTATCGTACCGGGCCGCCAGGTCCAGTACTTCGGGACGTTCCAGGGAAGCGGAATTGATCAACGGACGCCGCTTGGAGACATCGCACCCTTTCAAGCCGGCCTCGATCACCTCCGGGTGAGAGGAGTCAATGCTCAGCGGCACACGGCTGAACGGGGCCAGGACACCGGTGATCCACCTCATCGCCTCAATCTGTCTCTCCACCATCGGAGAGACCTCATCGACATTTACGTCGAGAAACGCCGCGCCCGCCTCGATCTGCGCTTGGGCCAGGGACCGGAGATAGTCCACCCCGTCGGCCTCTCCGCTCATTCCCATTTCAATGGCGACTCGAACATGTTTAATCTTTCCATCGGCATACTCCTGGGATTCTCGGTAAGCCTGGGGAAGTCGCAACTGCCTCTCGCGGCCGTTCGGATCCACAAAGGGAATCGCAACGGAACCGTCATCAAGGACAACACATTTTTTGCCCTTGCGTTCCGGGGACAGCACAATTCGCGTGGCATGGATATTTTCCGCTATCACGATCAAGTCATTGGTCATAGTTCGGGAGTCCTTCGAAAGGTAAGGGATTGATCTCCGTCTTCCAGCGCCCCCTCCAGGAAAAAGCGACACCCCGAAGGGACATTTTGGGCTTGATTCAATAGTATAATGCGGCAACCGGGACAATACAATGACGATTCCGCGCGAACCGATGTGGCGAGAATGAGTATTGTGCCCATAAGACCGGTTTACCAAAGACGGGGTAATTGGTATACACTGTTTGATACGACTGATAAGAAGGAGCGGTGACCTTCATGTCCAGCGCCACAAAGAAGTCCTCCGAGGCAAAGAAAGCCTCGGAGACCGAAAACAAGCAGCCATCCCCCCTGAAGGATTCAGAACACTCCTCCGGCAAAGCGGACATCTCTGAGGAGATGGAATCCCCTCCTGCAAAGGAACAGCCTCCCACCGAACAAGATAGCCCCCATCCCAAAGACGTTGGAAAAGGAAAAGAAGGGGAAGGGCTTTCGCTTACAGTCAGCGCTTCCAAGATGCATGCCTCCATCGATCTGGACTTTCATTATGCAAAGCAATGGACACCGGAACGAATCCGCAGATACATCATGTCCGAGGGCATCGTCTTTGGAATCGACGAGAATGCATTGAACGATCTGTTTGAGAAGAAGCTTTTCAACAAGGAAGTTGTGGTAGCACGAGGGATTCAGCCGCAAAACGGCCAGGACGGAACCATCGAGTACCATATCGACCTCAATTGCCTGTCGGGCCGTCCTCGCGTATTGGAGACCGGTGGAGTGAATCTGCGCGAATTGGGTCTGTTCCAATCCGTGGAACAGGGCAAGCTGCTTGCGGAGCGACATCCGCCCACTGCCGGAGTTCCCGGACGGGACGTATACGGCAACGAGATCTCCGCAACGGACGGCAAGGAGGCCAAGTTAAGCGGCGGCAAGAACACGACGCTTTCCGAGGATGGGAACCGGTTGAGCGCCGCTATCGAGGGATGCCTGACCGGAACCAAAGAAAAACTGGAGGTCATCCCCTGTCTCACAATCAGCGGCGATATCAGCTATAGGACAGGGAATATCTCTTCCACGGTGGCCGTGGTCGTCAACGGTGGGGTTCTTTCGGATTTCATGGTGAAATCAAACGAAGACATCAACATTACCGGGCTGGTAGATGCCGCCGAGATCGTATCGGGAGGCCGAATTGCAATCAACACGGGGATTCAAGGCAGTGGAAAAGCCTTGCTGACCGCCGAAAAGGAAATCGTTGCACGATTCGCCAATGAAGCGAATCTGCGGGCCAAGGGCGATATCATCATCCAGGGACCGGTTACTCACTGTAACATTGAGACAGAAGGTCAACTCATTGTGGAGGGCAAGAAAGCGGTCATACTGGGAGGGACGATCTACGCCAACCGAGCGGTAACAGCGGACGATATCGGTTCCGAAATGGGTGTGAAAACGGTGGTCATCGTCGGACCGCGTCTGGACGAACTCAATGAAAAGATCAGCTCGCTGGAGAAGAAGCGGCAAAGCCTGGAACCCAATATGAAAAAACTCGAACAGCTTCTGTTGGCCCTGGCGAAAATCAAGGAAAAAGCGGGGACATTGCCGGCGGACAAGCAGGCAATGGTCGAGAAAGTACAAAAAGCCTTCACGGTTCTCAAAAACCAGGTCCAGACAATCGATCAAGAGATCAATGAATTGACTCTGGAACGAACTCGTCAAATGACAGTCGAACGGAGCATCAATGTGAGAGGATACACCTGGCCGGGGACCGTTTTGCGGATTCTGAACCAGACGTTCATCCCCAAGAATCCCATGAAAAAATGCACCTTTGCCATCATGGATGGCGAGATTCAGGCATTCCCCTTCCGCGACCGGCAGCAGGAATCGGAGAAGGAAGTGAAGAAGTAGCATTCTGAGAAGGATGAGGGCGTTTTCCCTCAATGGGTTGTAGCGAGCAAGGGACCCAGATTTCTCCTCCATAAGCGAATGGCGCGTCGATTTTCAGTCCCTGATTCTGTGTCTTTTCGCGCTTTCGCCTGCGGAAACGGTCGGTCAAACCGGGGACCCGGATCGGGGAAAGACTCATCGGGTGCGGGCGCCTGTCGTATTCTGTTGCCCGTGAAAAGAGGTCTTCAAAATCCTCCGCTGTTGGTCAGCGGTTCTTCTCCGGCCGGAGAACTGAAAGCCTTTCCTCACAGTACCCATTTCCATGCCGGTCGGTTATTTTCCACCGAGAATTCGATTCACGGCATGGTTACTCGCCGGTCCGAAAATCCCCCTCCAGCGTGATCATCGTGTTCTCAAAAACAGATTCAGGCTAGTATACATAAACGCATCTGTGAATAATTTATATTGAGATCAGATGGAAATGGCGTGGTTTTGAAAAAATAGAGGAACGGTCAAATGCGAAAAGGATTTACGCTGATTGAACTCCTGATTGTCGTCGGAATTATCGGGATTCTGGCAGCGGTTGCAGTTCCAAACTTTATTAGCGCGCAAATCCGCGCCAAGGTATGCCGTTCCCAAGCAAATGAGAATGCGCTCTATAAAGCGATAATGATGTACGCCATGGATCGAAATGCTGTTCCGAAACATGAGGACACTCCCACGCAGCACAACTGGTTTACCACGCCCATCGCCTATATCAGCGCTCCGGTAAAGGACGTTTTCCAGGAGGATAACCGGACCGTGGAAGGAGCGAACACAAGCAAATACTGGTGGGGGTTGCATCACACTGAACCGTGGACGTTTCTGCCCGGTTACCTTACAGGCCCGAGATCGGCCTACTATATACAGCAGATGAAGAAATACGGATTCATGATTCGCGGTGTCGGCCCCGATCTGCACCAGAGCGACATTGATTATGATCCGTCCAATGGAATCGTGAGCGAAGGCGATGTCAACTTGCTTTTTCCGAGATTCGGCAAGAAAAACGATCTCAACAGCTGATCCCGAACTTGCCGCAAACGAGAGGTCTTTTACAGGATAACCGATGGAATGAGGGCGGCTTAATGGGCTTCCAGGTCGGGAGTGTGCGTCACAAACTCCACAAAACAGACCGGAGCGCCATCGCCGGTACGATTGCCCAATTTGATCAGACGGGTATATCCGCCCGCAGTCCCTTTCAGCTCCGGACCGAGTTCGCCGAAAAGAGACTGGAGATCTTGCTTGTCGTGCACGTGGCGGGCCACCCGCCGACGATGATGAATTGTGTCTTCTTTCGCCAGAGTTACGAGCGGCTCGACAAAACGCTGCAATTCCTTCCCTCTCGCCACGGTGGTTCGCACACGCCCGTGTCGGATCAGGGAACACGTGAGATTCCGCATCATCGACAATTTATGAGCCACACTGAGGTTTAGTTTTCTTCCGCGTTTTTGATGTCTCATTGGTATAATTCCCGCTTTGTGATTTGAACCTGTTTGATTCCGGGTTCCCTGATCCTGGATTTCTCACAATACTGGGGATCAGGATTCCTCTTGCGATTCTTCTTGCGATTCCTCTTCCGATTCCTCTTCCGAATTCTCTTTCGGCTGCTCTTCCACTTGCTCTGCTTCCGCCGCTTCCGCCATGGTCTCTAATGCCTCGGAGTATGGTCGACTGGCCAGACTCGCTTCCGGGAGGGTCATTCCCAATGTCAATCCCATGTTAGCCAGAACCGCCTTGATTTCGGTAAGGGATTTCTTGCCGAAATTCCGGTATTTCAACATCTCCGATTCCTTCCGCTGGACCAGATCGCCGATGGTCTTGACATTGGCCGCTTTCAGACAGTTGAAGGCACGCACGGAGAGGTTCAGTTCCTCGACACCTTTGAAGAGCAAGGGATTCAGATCCGACTCGCCCTCGGCTTTCTGATCCGCGGCGGAGGGTTCTTCTTCCTCGAAGTTCATAAAAAGCACCAGATGATCCTTCAGGATTTTAGAGGCGAAGCTGAGCGCATCCACAGGTCGGACCGTTCCGTCCGTCCAAATTTGAAGAATCAGTCGGTCGTAATCGGTCACATCCCCCACACGCGCATTTTCGACGGTATATTGAACCCGTTCGATGGGTGTGAATATGGCGTCAACCAGGATGGTGTTTTGCGAATATCGCTCCTGATCGCGCATATCGGCCGGCAGATACCCCCGTCCGACATCAATAAACAATTCCATTTCCAGTCGACCGTCCTCGGACAAGGTGGCAATATGCAAATCTTTGTTCAGGATTTCGACATCGGGGTTCGGCTGAATTTTTTCCGCCGTCACCTCTCCTTCCCCGGAGGCTTCCAGAAAAAGGGTTACCGGAGCGTTGCGGTGGTTCTTTACCCGAAGGCTTTTGACGTTGAGCACGATATCGGTAACATCCTCGACAACGCCGGGGATGGCCGACACTTCCTGCGCCACATCGGTGATACGAATAGCCCGAACGGCAGCGCCCTGAATGGAAGAGATCAACACCCGTCGGAGTGAATTCCCCAGCGTGGTGCCGAATCCACGTTCCAGCGGTTCGACGGTAAACTTGCCGTATCGGTCTGTGAGGGTGTCGGTTTCTACGACCACCCGTCCGGGCATGACAACGGACTTGAAATCTATCATTCTGATCACCTTCGTGCGATCCGGTCTTGCGCCGGAATCGGCGCCGCAATTTTACTTGGAATAGAGCTCCACGATCAGCTGCGGGCTGGCCGGAGGCTGAACTTCCTCCAAAGTAGGCAAGCGCTCCAAACGTCCGACCATCCGTTCCACATCCCGACTGACCCATGCCGGTGCGCCCAGCGACTCGGCAAGGCGCAGAGACTCCTGGACTACGACCATCTTCCGGCCCTTCTCGCAAATCATAATCTCATCCCCCACCTTGACCAGAACAGATGGGATATTGGTTCGTTTTCCGTTCAGGAGAACATGGTTGTGCCGTACCAACTGCCGTGCATGGGTACGCGACAACGCGAAACCCAGCCGATAAACCACATTATCCAGGCGGCGTTCGAGGAGATGGACCAGGTTCTCGCCGGTGACCCCACGCATTCGGGCCGCCTCTTTAAAATAGCGACGGAATTGCCTCTCGAGAACGCCGTAGGTTCGGCGGAATTTCTGTTTTGCGCGAAGTTGAGTGCCGTAATTGGAGACCTTGGCGACCCTGCGCTGGCCATGCTCACCCGGCGCGTACGTTCGAGCGCGCTTTTTAGCGGGATGAAACTGGCACTTGGCCGAGAGGCATTTCTGACCTTTCAGCATGAGTTTCGTGCCTTCGCGACGGCACAATTTGCAGACTGGACCTCGATAACGCGCCAAAGAACTTCTCCTTTCCTTACACACGCCGTCGCTGCGGCGGTCGGCATCCGTTATGGGGGATGGGCGTTACATCCTTAATCACCCGAATCTGAAGACCGGCGGCTTGCAGAGAACGAATCGCCGCTTCCCGCCCGGAGCCTGGCCCCTTCACCCAGACTTCAACACTGGACAAGCCATGCTCCATCGCTCGCTTGGTGGCTTCCGACGCCGTTACCTGCGCGGCATACGGCGTGCTTTTGCGGGATCCCTTGAATCCCATGTTGCCCGCGCTCGCCCAGGAAATCACATTGCCCTCCATATCGGTAACCGAGACAATGGTATTGTTAAATGTTGCCTGGATGTGAACCACCCCGCGCGGCACATTCTTCTTGACCTTCTTTTTCCCTCGAGTCTGACGTCCCATATTCGATGCTCCGTTCTGCCGTCCCTTATTTCTTCTTTGCCTTTGCGCCTACGGTTCGCCTGGGACCCTTGCGGGTTCTGGCATTTGTGCGGGTCCGCTGCCCGTGAACCGGCAGGCCGCGCCGATGGCGGAGACCCCGATAACACCCGATATCCATCAGGCGTTTGATATTGACATTGATCTCCCGACGCAGATCACCTTCCACAACACATTCCCGCTGGATGATACTGCTGATTTTGCTGATCTCCTCTTCGGACAGATCCTTCACACGCGTATCGGGACTGATCTGGGCGAGGTTCAGAATCCGGTTGGATAAGGCCCGCCCGATACCGAAGATATAAGTTAAACCGATTTCCACTCGCTTTTCGCGTGGAAGGTCAACGCCGGCAATACGTGCCACAGTGTTCCTCCATCATTCCTGGGGGACCCAAAGTCCCGCTTGAAGCGTTCAGCCCTGCCGCTGCTTGTGCCGTGGATTCTTGCAAATAACCCGAACCACGCCTTTGCGACGGATGACTTTGCATTTTTCGCAAATCGGTTTGACCGATGCTTTGACTTTCATGATCCACCTTCTTTCCTGCGATTTCTCGCCGGGGCCTCTCAGACAGTCCGATAGGTGATTCGTCCCCGGGTCAGATCGTACGGTGAAAGTTCCACCGTAACCTGATCCCCGGGAAGAATCCGGATGTAATGCATTCGCATCCGACCCGAAATGTGCGCAAGGACTTTATGCCCGTTCTCCAGTTCCACTCGAAACATGGCATTCGGGAGAGTCTCGATAATCTTCCCTGTCACTTCAATGACATTTTTCTTCGCCATTGCCTCGGATCGGTTTCTTTTCTCATTCCTTCACAGCTAGTCGACACGGGTCAGAATTTCCGGCCCGTCTTCTGTTACCGCGACAACATCCTCGAAATGGACGGACAGTTTGCGATCCTTTGTAATAACCGTCCATTCATCCGACAAGCGTTCTACTTCCCAATTTCCCGCGTTCAGCATCGGCTCGATGGCAAGAACAAGTCCCGGCCGGAGACGAATGTTCGGTCGCGGAATTCCGAAATTCGGGATCTGGGGGTCCTCATGCAACCGGCGTCCGATCCCGTGTCCCACATAATCCCGAACCACTTCATACCCGTTACGATGGGCGATGGCCTCAATGGTCATGCAAATATCGCCCAGTCGGTTCCCTACAACCGCCTTATTGCAGGCTTCCGATAAACAGATGCGAGCGGTCTGAATCTGACGCTCGGCAGCAGCGCTGATTTTCCCCACGGGGACGGTACGACACATGTCGCCGTAAAAATCCCTGTACCGGACCCCAACATCAATACTCACCAAATCTCCTTCCCTGAGTTTTCTGGAGGACGGGATTCCATGGACAACCTGTTCATTGACACTGGCACAGATCGTATTCGGATAATCCCGGTACCCTTTGAACGCGGGAATGGCGCCCCGTTCACGAATCAAACGATCTGCCTCTGCATCGAGGTCGAGGGTACTGATAGACGGCTCGACCATTTCCAGGAGATTCTGCATCACTTCGGCAACCAGTCGATTGCTTTCTCGAAGCCGCTGCAATTCCTCCGCTGATTTCAGTGTGGTCATCGTGTGTGTCCCCTGACAATCGCCGCGGCAAGACCGATAAAACCGCAGCTTATTATTGTAACCTTTTCCATCGACACAGACCAGTGTGCTTCACTTATTTTCAAGACCGTTCAAAACCTCCTGAATCCGTCCAAAGACACTATCCATATCTCCATCCCCGGAGATTGTCTTCAGCACGCCGCGTTTCCGGTAAAAATCCTCAACCTGAGCAGTCTGTTTCTTATACACTCTCAAACGATTCTCAATCACTTCCCGCCGATCATCCGGTCGTTGAACGACCGGGCCACCGCACCTGTCGCAAACATTCTCCACTTTCGGCGGCTGAGCGGACAGGTTATAGGTCGCTCCGCAATGGCGGCACACACGGCGCGAGGTAATCCGCTCGATGATCGTTTCATCATCCAGTTCGATGGAAAGCACCGCTGTAATGTTTTTTCCGCGTTCATGCAACCACTTCTCCAATTGCTCCGCCTGCTCCACATCCCGTGGGAACCCATCCAGGAGAAAGCCTTTTTGGCAGTCCGCCTGTCCGATGCGATCCAGGGCCATGGCAATGACAATCTCGTTGGGAACCAGTTCGCCCCTGATCACATACTCCTGGGCTTTCTTGCCGAGCTCCGTACCGTCACGCATGTTGGCGCGGAACAAATCTCCTGTGGAGACGTGGGGGATCCCCATCGCCTGGGCGATGCGCACGGCCTGCGTCCCTTTTCCCGCGCCGGGCGGACCGAAAATGAGCAGCTGCATTTTACATTCCTGACCGTCCATGAATGCGACCCTTGAGGATACGGTCGTACTCACGGATCTTGAGTTGGTTGTCGATTTGGCGAACGGTATCGATTGCGACCCCGACCACGATAATCAGTGAAGTTCCACCAAGGAAGTTGGCGATATTACCGGGAATCTCCATCTGCCGCTGGACAATGTCAGGAAAGACTGCAACCGCGGCAAGAAAAAACGCCCCGACCCAGGTAATCCGACGCAAAACACCCTCCAGGAACTCTTCGGTTTTCTTTCCGTGCGAAATGCCGGGGATCGCTCTTCCGCTTTTCTGAAGATTCTCCGCAACGGTTTTAGGATTGAATACAATCGCCGTATAGAAAAAGGAAAAGAATACGATTAAGACTACGTCAATTACGGTATAGGTCAGTGTCCCCGGGGTGAGAATGTTCACGATCCAAGTCAGGGAGGTGTGAATCCATGCCAGAGCGGGATTGGCCTCCAGAGGTGGTGTGAATTGCTGGAATGTCAACGGCAACATCAAAATGGAAGAGGCGAAAATAACGGGGATCACCCCCGCGGTATTTACTTTCAGATCCAGACGCGGCTGATGTCCGGCATACATTCGCCCCCCCCGGAAGGTCCGACCTCCCGGAAGTCCGATCCGGCGCTCGGCGAATTGGATGTAGACAATTCCCATGACTACCAGAATGAACATCACCAACGTGGCAAGCGCTTTCATCGGTGTGAAACTGGTACTGCCCGATTGAATGTAGAAAATGCCTGCCGCAACCGTGCTCGGCAGCCGGGCAACGATATTGGCGAAAATAATCAGCGAAATCCCGTTCCCAATCCCCCGTTCCGTGATCTGTTCGCCCATCCACATGATAAGAACCGTTCCCGTGGTCATGGCGAACATGCACATAATCCGGAAACCGATACCGTTATTGGGAACAATGGGCGCTCCACCCGCACCGGTCCAGGTCCCGACCGCCACGGAAAACATCAACGCCTGAAAGGCGGTAATGAGGACCGTGCCGTAGCGGGTCCATTGGTTGATTTTCTTGCGTCCCTCTTCGCCGCTTTTGGATATCTCCTCCAGGTACGGCCAGACCACCGTGAGGAGCTGAAGAATAATGGAGGCGCTGATATAGGGCATGATTCCCAAGGCGAAAATGGAAACGCGCCGAAATGCGCCGCCGGAGAAAAGGTCGATCAGGCTGAACATCCCGCCGGGCGCGCTGACCGATTTGATAGCTTGGGGATCGACACCCGGCACCGAGATAAAAGCCCCGATCTGCAAAATTGCGAGCATGGCCGCCGTAAACAGAATCCGCTTGCGGAGCTCGCGAACTCGAAATATGCGTACAACCTGATCAATCATCGTTCCGTGTTCCGATTCGAGCACGATGCTATTGGGCGGCTGCCTGGCGCGGTTGCGCCCCTCCACCGGCCCGGGCTAATTTTTCTCGCGCGGATGCGGTAAAAGCATCCGCCTGGACGGTCAAAGCGATTCCGATCTCGCCTCCGCCCAGGATTTTGATAAGGCGATCGGGGTGACGAACAAGCCCCTTCTCACGAAGAGACTGCGGTGTCACGGTCACACCGGCCTCGAATTTCGAAGCCAGAACTCCAAGGTTGACCACCTGGTATTCCTTGTGAGATGGATTTTTGAATCCGCGTTTTGGGATTCGACGGGCGAGGGACAT
>Ga0209201_1000226_pt1 | contig 84497 bp, 70 predicted proteins | sample AD_UKC055_MetaG_FD_184411 | JGI IMG/M metagenome (GOLD analysis project Ga0209201, IMG submission 184411) | Active sludge microbial communities of municipal wastewater-treating anaerobic digesters from USA - AD_UKC055_MetaG (SPAdes) (version 2) | ecosystem: Engineered > Bioreactor > Anaerobic >...
ACCATATTCTCCCGGAGAGAACGATGAGAATATCTGGTTAATCATAATCACAGCCTGCTCCATGTTACCGGCCCTGAAGAATATCCACATGAAGCTGACAAAGTTGAATGTGATGAGTATTCCGGCGATATGTGCGCCACGTTTTCTTACTGACACCTTCCCGAACAGCCAGCTCCAGATCTTTTCCACAACCAGTGCCACCCCGTGAAGCCCGCCCCAGACCACAAAACGTGTGGCAGCACCGTGCCACAGACCACCGAGCAACATCGTGACCATCAGGTTGATGCCGGTGCGCAACAGGCCTTTCCTGTTTCCCCCGAGAGGGATATAGAGATAATCTTTCAGCCACCTCGAAAGGGATATATGCCACCTCCTCCAGAATTCGCCAGGACTGGCAGCCTTGTACGGTGAGTTAAAGTTCAGCGGCAGTCTGAATCCCATCAGCATCGCGATACCGATGGCGATATCGGTATAGCCCGAGAAGTCAACGTAGATCTGCAAACCGTAGCCGTACACCGCCATCAGGTTTTCAAAACCCGAATAGATTGCCGGGGATTCAAAAACCCTGTCTATGAACCCGGTGGAGATGAGATCAGAGATCAGCATCTTCTTGATCAATCCCTGGAGGATGAGAAACAATCCGTACCCAAACTCGTTGCGGCTGATGGTATAATTACCGTGCATCTGCGGGATGAACTCCGACGCCCTTACGATGGGACCTGACACCAGTTGCGGGAAAAATGTCAGGTAGAATGCAAAATCTACAATGTTCCGTTCTGCCGCCATCTGCCCCCGGTAAACATCAATACTGTAGCTGAGTGCCTGGAAGGTGTAAAATGAGATGCCCACTGGCAGCATGATGGTGCTGACATCAAATTTCGTCCCGAACAGACTGTTTGACCAGGCTGAGAAGATGTCACGGCTGACCAGGTTGGTGTTGAACAGAGAGTTGATGAGGTCTGTAAAGAACCCGGCATATTTGAAGTATGAGAGGAAACCAAGAAGAATCACAAGGTTGGTTACCAGCCAGAATCTTTTACCGGCTCTGGTGCCTGCGCGGCCGGTCATGATGGCAGTGAAGAAGGTAAGCAGGGTGGTGAGCAGCAGAAGTATGATGAATAGTCCGCCAGTACGGTAATAAAAATAGAGGCTGACAACCAGCAGCCATGTGTGGCACATGGCTCTTCGCCTGTGCAGCAGGGCGAACCCCGTCATCACTACGAGGAAGAAAATCCAGAAGGAGAGTGTGGTAAAGATGAATGACTGCCCGGGGTGGTACCTGAGCAGAGACGCAATCCTGCCAATTACCGGGCTGGTGATGCTGTGTTCTTTTCTGCCTGAGATAGCTGTTTCTTCACTCTCCTCCCCGGATGCGGCTGTGATAACTGAACCGGTATCCCGCTCTGTAGCAAAGAGCGCGGTGTCAGGCTGAGCAGTCATGCGGGCCAGCAGCAAATCAGCCGTGGTTCTCAGACCGGCGGGAACGGAATCTGCGGCTGACTGATACACCTGTGCCATAGCTGGCGCCGTAACAGGCCGTGATGCCAGGAGGGAGGAATAAATCCTGGCCGCGATGGTGTCTGTTCCTGCATTTGAAAGGTGCGTCAGATCCCGGGATGAAAGGGGAGGATTGTGGTTGTACCAGGTGAGTATTGATCCCGGGCCGCCCATTGACTCCCATGCGTCCCAGAACACTGCACCAGTACGGTCAGCAACAGCCTTCTGGGCATCACGGATGGCCCTGATGTTGGGGAATTGGCGAATGGTGTCATTATCCCTCAGGGCCATGTCGGTCACGCTGACCAGCACCACAGGAACACCGCCGGAGACCTTCTTAAGGTAATCGACCTGCTTTACCAGTCCCTCTTCATAGTAATGGTACTCGCGTCTGACATTCCTTACCACGTTCAGGCCAAACTGCAGGAAGATGATGTCAGGCTTCAGGTCCGAATAGCATCCTTCGAAACCACGGCTGTCAGTCATTACAAACTCCAGTCCGGCGCTACCGCGAACGGGCACGTTATCTACAATCACGCCCGTGCTGCTCTCGAGGCTCAGTGCGTATATGTCAGGCGAATTGCGTCCGGTGAACTCTACCGTCACCTCAGAGAGTGACGGAAGGGGAACTGAGTACTCCATCGGTCCCTCGCCCATCTGCAGCATGGCAAAATCAACCAGTGAGCTGCCTGACTTTATGCCCACGAGAACCGTGTCATAATTGTTGCCGTAGAATATCCTGAGGTTGTCATACCGAGATACAGCCGGGTCAGCCCCGGAGACGGCGCTTATTCTCACGGTGGCAAAGGAGCGTGTCTGCATGCTGTCACCCGGAGGGGTGAAACGGCACAGTGCCAGCATGGGGCCCAGCCTGTTGTGGGACAATGTCCCGTTCCTGTAGTCAAGCAGAGTGTATCTCTTCCAGTTTGATGAGGATCGTACAACCCATGACCTTGTGTACATCACCGGCATCACCGGGGAGATCATGCCCGGGCCGGTGCCTCCTCCCTCCTCCCTCAGCTCACGCCTGAGAAAAGAGGTGACACGGTCACCCTCAATCTGTGAGTCACCGTAAAAGATTACCCTTACCTGCCTGCCTGCGGCAACTGAATCCATGATTGCATTGCCCGGATGAAAGGGTGCTCTTGCCAGGTTATTGACATACAGACCGGCGCGTGACCCGGTGTCATAGCTGCCGGAAGAGTTGGTGCGGGAATCAGTTGCGGAACCGGCCGAAGAAATACTGCGTGACCCGGCATCAGAGTTGCTGGAAGAGCCGGTGCGGGAATCAGTTGCGGAAATGCCGGGAGCACTGATGCGCGAATCAATTGCAGAGCTGCGGGGAGAAGTGGCGCATGAATCAATTGAGGAACCGGCCGAAGAAAGACTGCGTGACCCGGCATCAGAACCGGAGTGGAAAGAACCACCAAGTGACCCGGTGTCTGCTGTTTGTACGCTGTCATGTGCTGTGCTCTCCTGCTCGTGATGTATGACCTCCTTTCCCGGTCGCCAACTGCCGGTCAGCAGACTCAGGAGGAACGATGTCAGAACGACAGCAAGCAGAAATAGCAGGATTCTGCCGGGGCGCATTTTTCTTTATTATTCAGCTTTTCTTTCTGATCCGCAGCTTCTGACCCACCTTTATCCTTGAAGCATCGGTGATATTATTGAGGCTGAGGATGTCACTTACTGAAACACCACTGAACTTTTTGGCTATATCCCAAACCGTATCGCCATACCTTACGGTATATAACACGTAGTCACCTTCTCCGGAGGTTACAGGTAATGGCTGCGGTGATGCCAGTGCCAATGATGTGTTTCCCACAGGCTTGCCCTCCAACTGCTGCTTCTCGGCAAAGGTCATGCTGTTGATCTTGCTGTAACGCTCTGCCTTTGAAGGATCGACGTAAACCGTAAGCTTCTGCCCCACCCTGATGATGTTGCGATATATGTTGTTCCAGTATCTCAGTTCTGAAAGGGGTACATCATACCATTCCGAGATGAATCCGAGATTATCTCCCTCCTTCACGGTGTATGTCAGCCTGGTCTTGCCGGTGACATCCGGCGGTGTAAACGTCGATGCGGTACTCTGTGGCATTGAGGTCTGGTTGACCGTGGTCAGGTACTGGTCTTTCCTGTACCCTGTAATGGTGTCAGTCATTGCGATGAAGTCACCCAGCCTGTCAAGTGGCAGAGTGACGGGGCTGGGCCTGCTTCGTCCGGGAACAAGGCCTGTACGATATTGCGGATTCATCGCCCTGAGCTCCTCCAGCGGCAGGTCAAGCACCGCTGTTATCTGTTCAAGATGCATGTCGGTTGACACCATTACAGTGTCAACGGCAAGCGGCAGATTGATCTGAATGGGTGTGATATTATGTTCACGGTAGTAGTTCATCGCATAGGTGGCTGCAACATATGCCGGTATATAACCGCGGGTCTCACGGGGAAGACGGTAGTATATCTCCCAGTAATCCTTCCTGTTTCCCGACCGGCGGATAGCCTTGTTGACATTGCCCGGTCCGCAGTTGTATGCCGCAATTACCAGGATCCAGTCATTGTAGATACCGTACAAATCCTTCAGGTATTTTGCTGCAGCATGGGTTGCCCTGACCGGATCACGCCTCTCATCCACCACCGAATTGATCGTCAGACCGTACATCCTCCCGGTGCTGTACATGAACTGCCACAACCCCGTTGCACCTGCCCGGCTGACCGCATTGGGATTAAGGGCAGATTCAATGACTGCCATGTACTTAAGCTCCACCGGCAGCCCGTAAGAATCGAAGATATCCTCTATCATAGGGAAGTAATAGTCCTGCAGACCCAGCATAACCCTGAACTTGTCCACCTTCCGCTCCGTGTATACATGGATGTGATTGCGGACAATATTGTTGTAGGGTGGAATTATAATGGAGTTGATACGGCTGAGGCGGTCCTTGTAAATCGAATCGCTGAATTCATGTATAACCGAATCGGTAGAGGAAAGATCGGCACCTGCTACCGACATCCTGATGAACCAGTTGTTCAGGAGACTGTCGAGGTCATGCTCTATCAGCTCTGTTGATTCATCACTCCTGATTATTATTGTATCATTAACCGCCAGGGCGGGAAGCGCTACTATCGACAGGAACAGCGGAAGGATGATTTTCTTCAGATTCTTCTTCATAATAAAATTAAAACGTCTTTAACAGGGCAAATGTTATACCCGGAGATACTCCGGAATAGTTAAAACTCACCGGCACAACTGAAGCCCTGATGTCATCGGATATATCATAGTCAAAAAGGCTGGCATCTACATGCGCGTCAATAATCGTTAAAAGGTACCATGCCGCAATGCCAATATACGAAAGATCACGGTACTTCCGGTAATAGTCAACACCGTTCAGGAGAGTGGTTTTTACCCACGACTCGGTGGATGGATTGTAGGTTTTAGGGTGGAGTACCGGGTCATACTGTTCAGGATTCATGTTTACCAGAAGGTCGAGGTAACTGTCAGTCTCCGGAATGATATCGGTGAAATCCTGGTATGCATTTATAAATGTGTTGTAGTTTTTGGTATTGAAGGTGACGGCATAGCCAAGTGCACCGAAACCTGCATAGACTATCGGCACCTTCCAGTATTTGCGGTTGTATATCTGACCGAGGCCCGGCAGTGCTGCAGCATACATTGTCGCCCTGATTGGCTCAATTGAATATCTCTTTGCCCTCTCTTTTCTCACAGGCACAGTGTCAGCCGGCTGGGCCGTGCTGGTTAAGGTAATGACAAAAAGGAGAAAAGCTGCTATAGTGCTGCTGAGCTTCAAGGACAAACATTTTAGTTTGCCGGCAAATATAAATAAAATTACCTGTTAAGCTTGTCGAGCAATCCTATTATGCGTTCCATCTCCTCGCTGTCAGAGAATGGAATTACAATTTTTCCCCGGCCTTTTTGATTTATCCGGAATTGAACATCTGACTGGAAGAGGTTGCTGAGCTGTTTTGACAGCTCCTGGTATTCGGCGTTGAGCTTATTCTTTTTTTCAATTTTTGCAGGGTCTTTTGCCGCCTCCCTCTGAAGGCGCCTGACCAGGTCTTCCGTTGCCCGTACAGAGAGGTCCTCCTCGATGATATGATAGAAAACATTAATCTGCCTGGCCGGGTCTTCGATATTCACCAGGGTTCGTGCGTGTCCCATGGTGAGGTTACGGTTGCGGATGCCGAGCTGTATCTCTGCGGGCAGCCTCAGCAGGCGCAGGTAGTTGGCCACCGTTGAACGTTGTTTCCCCACCCTGTCACTGAGCTGTTCCTGGGTCAGGCTGCATTCCTCTATTAGGCGCTGGTAGGTTATCGCAACCTCAATGGCGTCGAGGTCTTCCCTCTGGATATTCTCCACGAGGGCCATCTCAAGCATAGCAGTGTCATCAGCCGTGCGGACATAGGCAGGAACGTGTGTCAGCCCGGCCATGCGCGCTGCACGAAGACGGCGTTCACCGGCAATGAGCTGGTAACGGCCGTCACCTGTCTCCCTGACGGTGAGCGGAACAACAATGCCCATCTGGCGGATGGAGGCGGCAAGCTCCTCAAGTGACTGGCTGTCGAAACGGGTACGTGGCTGAAAAGGATTGCCATCAATTGCGTCGATTTCTATCTGGAGGTTGGCCTCCACCTTCTTTTCGAGAGCCTCTTTTTCAACACCTTCAATAAGGGCTCCCAGACCTCTGCCCAGCGGGCTCTTTTTGCTCGTGTTCATTATGCGGATTAACGTTTTTAGTTATTCTGCCTGGCTTCCACCCTCTCAAGCAGTTCACGGGCCAGGTTGAGATAATTGACCGTACCCCTTGATTCAGCATCATAAAGTATGGCAGGCTGCCCGTAGCTGGGAGCCTCCGAGAGCTTTACGTTGCGTTGTATGATTGTATTGAAGACCATCTGCCGGAAATGGCGCGTGACCTCTTCAACCACCTGGTTAGCCAGGCGCAGGCGCGAGTCATACATGGTCAGCAGGAACCCCTCTATCTCAAGTGACTGATTCAGGTTGGACTGAATGATCTTGATGGTGTTGAGCAGCTTGCCCAGCCCCTCAAGCGCAAAATACTCACACTGCACGGGAATGATTACCGAGTCGGCAGCCGTGAGTGCATTGACCGTCAGCAGGCCGAGCGACGGGGAACAGTCTATCAGCACGTAATCATAATCGGTAACTATGGGTGCAAGTATCTTCTTCAGCGTTTTCTCCCTCTCGGGTCTCTCAAGCATCTCTATCTCCGCCCCCACAAGGTCAATATTGGAAGGTATGATCGACAGGTTGTCAATGCCGCACTGCAGTATAACCTGCCGTGGATTGACCCCGTCAATCAGGCAGTCATATATGGTTGTCTTCACCTGCTTCAGGTCTATGCCCACCCCCGAGGTGGCATTAGCCTGCGGATCAGCATCAACAATGAGAACCTTCTTTTCAAGCGCGGCCAGACTCGCAGCGAGATTGATTGCAGTGGTCGTCTTCCCTACTCCTCCTTTCTGATTGGCCAGTGCTATTATCCTTGACATATAATCCTGTTTTTCTTTTTATTAATGAGCTTCAAATTTACAATTAATGCCATTCTCCGGAAACCGGACCCGTATGTTATTGTAAACAATTTTTTCGGGGTTATTAACACGTTTTCAACAGGCAGTCCGGTTTGACCGGTCAATTCAGTTGCGCGAGACGGGTGAGACAGTAATCTCGAAAAGACGGGACCAGTATTTGCCGGTGACAAAGAGAGGCTGGCCAATTCAGTTGCGCGAAACGGGCGAGACAGTAATCTCGAAAAGACGGGACCAGTATTTGCCGGTGACAAAGAGACGCCGGCCCTCAGCATCCCAGGCAATGCCGTTAAGCACATCCGTCATGGAATCGCGCTCCTCACGCGGAAGAAGATTATTCAGCTCAACATATCCCAGCACCTTCCCGGTATGAGGATCAATCCGTGCAATCCTGTCAGTCTGCCAAATGTTAGCCCACAGCTCGCCGTCAATGATCTCAAGCTCATTCAGATTATCGACAACACCCTTGTTGTCCCACACATCAACCGAGGAAAGAACATTGAAATCAGCATCAAGGAACCAGATCACGTTTGTTCCGTCACTCATCACCAGGCTGTCACCCATTGTTGCAAGTCCCCATCCCTGGGTCTGATAATAGATACGCTTTACCTGGCGGAGAGTCTCCTTCTCATATACAAACCCCACCTTGCTGGTCCATGTGAGCTGGTAGATGAAATCTCCCAGCAACGACACCCCCTCACCGAACAGGGAGCCGTCGAGGTTCACCTGGCTGATTACCTTGCCTGTCTCCGCTTCCACCTTTCTGAGTGACGACTCTCCCTGCTGGCCTGTTCCCTCATAAAAGAACCCGTTGTCATATACCAGTCCCTGTGTATAGGCTCTCCTGTCATGCGGGTAGCTTTTGACAACCCTGTAACGGTACGTAACCGGTGTGATGTCTGAGGCCAAATTAATGAAGAGGGTCACCGTCTGGGGCCTGGAGGCCTGTGAGTATGCCACTGCCCTGACAGAGATTCTGCCCGGATTACCGTCCATATCAAGCTCCGCCATGGCGGGAATGGTCGTCAGCGTACGTGCCAGCCTGCTCCCTACCCACACCTGCACTGAGTCAACCTCTGTCTGTCCTGCAGCGGGACCAACGGAAAAAACGATCCTGTCGGTGCAGACATAGGACGCATTATCAGCAGGTGACAGCACCTCTATCAGTCTTTTGGCCGGTCTCGGGTCACTCTCTGTGGCAACAGCAGCATCTTCCACGGCCTTTGTTCCACGCTTCCCGGCAGAGCCGGAACATGAGACCACGGATACCAGCACCAGACTCAGCAGTGAGATATAACCAACAATTCTCTTCATGGGTTCTGTTCATTTTTTGCCAAACAGACTGAACCGGCGCCTTTTTATCCTGCGCATCGCCTCCTCCTCCCTTTCAGTCCATGGGTCAATCATGTGGAGAACCTCACCCCATCCCGGAAAACCGCCAGCGTTCCTGTCATCAATGAAGATGTCCACATTGATCTTCCTCGGGTTACCGTCTGTCCACTGTTCTTCCGGGTAATTACGGTTCACGGCATAAAATTCGATTCCATTCTGACTGCAAAAGTCGACGGCTTCCTGTAACTCCTTCCCCTCACGGAAGGTCCACAGGATGAGCAGCGCCCCCCTCTTCTGAAGCTCCTTCAGGGTGATGAAGGCAAAAAGCTTCTCTTTGCCGATGGCGGGATACTCATGTTCAACAATGGTGCCGTCAAAGTCAACTGCTATTTTTATATTGGTCAGGTCCCTCATGATCCGAAGGCAAAAATAAACAAATAATAATTGCCACTATTATTGTATTTTAGCGATGCCTCAAAAAGAGTTATGATAAAACATATCCCGAACACACTCACCCTTCTGAACCTTATATGTGGTTTTGCCGCAATAGTCTGTGTAATAAAAGGTTATAATGATTATGCATCATACTGCATCATAGTCGGAATGGTGTTTGATTTTTCAGATGGTTTTGCAGCCAGAGTGCTAAAGGCATATTCAGCCCTGGGAAAAGAACTGGACAGCCTTGCTGACATGGTAACCTTCGGGGTCGCTCCCGGCTCCATCGTATTCAACCTCCTAACCGCAGGGGGCATGACTGAACTGAAAGCCTTTGCCGTTGCAGTCATCATACCTGCCGCCTCAGCGCTGAGGCTTGCCAGATTCAACAATGACCCGGAGCAGTCATCATCATTCAGGGGATTAGCCACACCTGCAAGCGCCTTCACGATAGTCTCGGTCTCACTCGCCGCTGCATGGAGTGACTGCCGGATCTATGACATGATGGCCGGATCACCTCTGTTCATCAGCCTCCTCGCTCTCTTCCTGTCGGTAATGATGCTCCTCAATGTACGGATGTTTTCGCTCAAGTTCACCAGCCTGAAGTGGAAGGGAAACGAGGAGCGCCTCATCTTCGTGGCGGTAAGTATCCTGCTGCTTGTCATATTCAGGATCGCGGCGCTGCCAATGATAATGGCTGCCTATCTCCTCATTTCATTCATTTTCTCCGTCACTGCCGGCAGGAGGACATCCTCCGGCGTCATGTAGCTTCTTCATCACCACATCCTGGCAGCGGATCGATTCCTCATGAATCATCCGTATTACCCTGCCCACAAACTCAATGTCAAGACCCTCGCTGACACCCTGCTGTGTCCTCGACTCCAGGATCTCCAGCCACCGATCGAGCTGGAAGACGGTCACGCCGCTCCGGCACTTGTACTCTCCCATCTCCCCGGATATGCGCATCCTCGATGCGAGCAGTCCGATCAGCTGATAGTCAATTGAGTCTATCCTGTTGCGCAGTTCCTCGAGATGATTGATGAACCCGATATCACTGCTGGTGTGTGACCGGAAGAGCAGGCTTCCCATCATCTTCTCAAATTCGTCGGGAGTAAGCTGCTGCTCCCTGTCGCTCAGCGCACTGGCAGGGTCATGGTGTACCTCAATCATCAGTCCTGCCATGTTCATGTCAAGCGCTTTCTGTGCCATTTCCGGCACCAGGCTTGCCTTCCCTGACATGTGGCTGGGATCACAGATAACAGGAAGGGATGGTATCCGGCTCCGGAGCTCAATGGCCAGCTCCCACTGTGGAAGATTGCGGTAGCGGCTTTTGTTGTAGGGGGTGAAGCCCCTGTGAATTGCCGCTATCTTGCGTATGCCTGCGCTGTACACTCTCTCAATGGCTCCCTCCCACAGATCCAGGTCAGGACTGAGAGGGTTCTTGACCATCACGGGTATATCACTTCCCCGCAGGGCTGAAGCGATAGTGTCAACGCTGAACGGATTCGACACTGTGCGTGCCCCGATCCACAACGCATCAACGCCTGCCTCAATGGCAGCACGGGCATGCTCAGGTGATGCCACCTCCACCGCCACCCGGAGCCCTGTCTCCGCCTTTACCCTGCGAAGCCACTCCAGCGCCCTGAACCCCTCACCCGTGAATGAAGAGGGCCTTGAACGCGGTTTCCATAAACCGGCCCTCAGAAGATGAACCCTGCCCGTGGCTTTCAGCGCCCTGGCTGTGGCCATAAGCTGCTCCTCGCTCTCGGCGCTGCACGGCCCTGCAATTATTAAAGGCCCTTCGCCAAAACCCCACGATCCCGTCTGCACTATATCCATTGACACTGCCGCGTTAGTTTCCAGATTATCAGTATGTGTGATCATCGCCAGCCAGTTCCTCCCTGGTTATCCGGCTCCGGGTGATCGCGATCCAGGCATACCAAATATATGCCACAACAAACGGTATGATGAACGAAACATACATCATCGTCTTCAGGGTAAAGTAACTCGATGATGCCTTTGCCAGCGTCAGAGAGCTGCCAGGATCGGTTGATGACGGATAGAAAGCTGTCTCTCCGTAGCCTGCCATCAGGAACAGGGCAATTACTACCGGTACTGTTCCGAAACCGGCATACCATATTGCTCTTCGCGAACCCCTGAAGATACCCAGCCATAGTGATACAAGGACCAGTATCACTCCTCCCGCGAATAAAACCAGGGTGACGACGTTGCCAGCCAGGTTATGCAGGTAATGATATTTTACAAGTGTAACCTCTCCGGTGACCGGATCGGCCCTGTAACCTTTCCCGAGGAGAATAGCCGCGACAAATGCAAGAAAGAAGAGCAGGAACGGAACGGCATTTCTCACCAGTGCCTTCTTTATTGAAGCTGTCAGCTCCTTATCGTCTATGCTGTTTCCAAGGTACATCAGCCCCAGCACCCTGGCCAGGAAGAGCACCGCAAATCCAAGCAGCAGGTTAACAGGATTGATCAGTGCTTCCAGGCCGTGCCAGCCTGAGCCCCAGTGCACCCTGTTGAAAAGGTCGAGGGTGAAGTCAGAGCCTGTGAAGAAGGTGGCCACGGTCACTCCGATAAGGAACGGGCCCAGGCAGCCATTGATGAAGAGGAAGGTGTCAAAAAGACGTGTGCCATAGACGTTGGCAGGCATGGAGCGGTACTCGTAGGCTACTGCCTGTATGACAAAGCTGAACAGTATTGCCATCCATAACCAGTATGCCCCTCCGAAGCTGGTTGCATAGAAGAGCGGGAAAGAGGCGAAGAAGGCACCGCCGAATGTCACCAGGGTGGTGAAGGTGAAACCCCACTTCCGGCCAAGGGAATAGGTTACCATCTTCCGCTGAATGTCGTTTCGCGGAAGCGAAAAGATAAACGACTGTCCTCCCTGAACAAACATGAGGAAAACGAGGAGGCCTCCGAGAAGTGATATTATCAGCCACCAGTACTCGCGCAGGAACAAATAAGATATCTGCAATGTCATAATCCTTTCCTCCTACTGTTTTGGTCCGATTTTTATCTGTCTTACCATAATTGAAATCTCTGCAATAAGCAGGGCTGTGAACAGCACTGCAAAGAGCCAGAAAGTTGTCCGGACAGCGCCTGCACTGATATTTGTTACGGCCACATGAACAGGCATGAGGTTCTGTATAATCCAGGGCTGCCGGCCCATCTCTGTGACTATCCAGCCGAGCTCACTGGCCAGGTAAGCCAGCGGGATTGAGAAGAGTGCTATCCACAGGAACCAGGTATTCTTCTCCAGGGTCTTTCTCCGGTGGAACCAGATGGCAAGCACAAAAAGCAGGATAAAGAAGAAGCCCAGCCCCACCATAACCCTGAAGGCATAGAATGTCACCGGTACAGAGGGTATGACCTGCCAGGGATGATCAAAATAGCTGTACCCGAAATACCTGAAGTAGTTTTCTACGAAATCCTTATCCTCAAATCTGGCTGCCAGCATCGCCATTGAGTCAGTGTCACCGAGTTCCTTTGCCATCTTGTAGTCGATAAGCACCTGCCTTGCGTGACCTCCTCTTTCCATCATCTCACTGACAGAGAGAATACCTCTTTCAGGATTGCCGTTAACCAGGTCCTTCAGCCCGGGGACGTAACCGTCGCCCTTGCCTGTAGTCATGATTGAGAGCAGCCCGGGGATCTCAATCTTCAGCTTCATGCCATGTACCTTCTTCTCGCCAATCTTCTCGCCGCTGTCAGTAAGTGCACCGATAACCGTCAGGCCTGCGTCGCTCTTTCCCTCATACAGAGCCTCCATTGCAGCAAATTTAACCGGCTGCACCTGTGCCAGGGTACGTGCCGAAGAGTCTCCTGTCAGCGCCACCGCCAGCCCCGATACCAGGCCGAATATGCCGGCAATGAGTATACTCCTTCGTGCCAGCTCCTGCTCTCTCTTCCTTATCAGGAACCAGGCACTTATGCCAACAACAAAAACCGATGCCAGAACAAATCCGGATGTCACCGTGTGCAGGAATTTATCTACTGCAACAGGATTGAAGACCACTTCGCGGAAGCTGTTCATCTCATTGCGTGCGGTATCAGGATTGAAAGCCATGCCAACCGGGTTTTCCATCCATGCATTGGCAACCAGTATCCATAGGGCTGAAAGACTAGCGCCAATGGCAACAAGCCAGGTGGAGGCCAGGTGGAATTTTTTGCCCACCTTGTTCCAGCCGAAAAACATGACAGCCACGAAGGTTGTTTCAAGGAAGAAGGCCAGGATGCCTTCGACAGCCAGCGGCGCCCCGAAGATATCGCCCACAAACCACGAATAGTTCGACCAGTTGGTGCCAAATTCAAATTCAAGTATGATGCCGGTGGCCACCCCTATGGCGAAGTTGATGCCGAAGAGTGTCATCCAGAATTTTGTTATCTTCTTCCACATTTCATCACCGGTGCGCACATAGAGAGTCTCCATGAAGGCAAGAATAAATGAGAGGCCGAGCGTCAGAGGCACGAAGAGCCAGTGATAGATTGCTGTCAGTGCGAACTGAGCCCTTGACCAGTTTACAAGTGACAGGTCAAAGTTTTCAATCATATTGTCAGTTGTTTCCGGTTAATTGTTCAAGTACATAATCACTCCTCTCCCTGTCATTACTGAAGTTAACCTTCAGAAAATCAGGGAAGAAAAATATCCTGAGTATTAAAAAAATGATGAATAGCTTGACAAGGATTATTATCCAGACCTTTTTTCCCCACCATGACATGGTCCGGAAACCGTCATAATAGAATCTGAATATCCTGTTGACTGTTTTGGCTGCGCTGCCCATTATGGTTCCGGCTCTGTTTCTCTGATCTCTTTTCCCAGACCTGATGTAATCTTTCTTACCGGTCCGAAGTTATAGAAGAACTCACGTGCGAAAACCCTGAGAGCGGTATAGGCCGGCACCGCCAGAATCATTCCGATGATTCCTGCAAAGCTGCCAACGGCCAGGATTACCAGGAAGATCTCAATCGGATGGGCATTGACGCTTCGCGAATAGATCATCGGCTGGATAAGGTTGTTATCAATGATCTGGGTACAGGCAATGACGATAACCATATAGATTATAAGCAGCCATATCACAGGATAACCTGTTGTGGTCACCGCGGTGGCCACACCCATGAGAACTGCAGCGAAACCACCAAGCCAGGGGCCTACATAGGGGATGATGTTGAAGATCCCTATCAGCAGCCCCATCACCAGCGCCTGGTGGAACGGGAAACCGATAATGGTCATACCGATGGTGATGTTGATAAGCACCACGGTGCTCTGAAGAATGATACCTATGAAATACCTGATGAGCAGTTTCTTGATTGAATGAAGCACATTCCTGACCCGCTTTTCATACTGATCCGGCACCAACACCATGATCGTCTCCTTGAACAGCCCCTCATCCTTCAGGAAGAAGAATGCGAGGAAGGTTATAGCCACGAAGCCGACAACCATCTTGCGCAATACGGTAACAATATTCCCGGCAAAATCGGTAATGGAGGTCGGATTGAGAATGTTGGTTATTGTTGTGACAACAATGTCATACAGGGTTTTGTCAGCCGGCATATCCCGGTAAAACTTTCTCAGTACCGTATCAATCTTGTCAAGCTGGTCACGAAGACCCTGCACAATGGAACCGGCGTCAAAACCGGAAAGGGCATCAATCTGACGGCTCACCAGCGGGATGAAAATGGCAAAGAAGAGTGCAAAGAGCCCATAGAGCAACAGTAGAGTCAGCAACGAGCTGAGTGCCTTCGGGAATCTGAATTTCCAGATACGGATACCATTCAGCAGATCAACTACCGGCCTGCCAATTAGTGAGATCACCCCGGCAGCGAGGATATAGGCTATCATACTCCTGAAATACCAGAAAAGATAAACCAATATAGCCAGTCCTATAATTATGAGGATGTTACGGAGGGTAGTATTCATTGTCAAACAGGTCTCAAGCAATTGGTTTTCCGTACTTCACCGTGCGGGCAAACATTGCATTTTCAAAATTAGAAATAATTCCCGGTTTAACAACCTGATCATATAAAATGCCATTATGTCATGCTAAATATTGATTGCATGCCATTGTGTCATCTTTTTGGAAGCGGCACATGAATTGAAATATTAAGGGTGTAAAAGCAAATAAAAATAAAGTCTAATAATATAAAAAAGGAGGTTACTATGTTACCAACGATTACCAGAAGAGGTTACAAGCCGCTTACTTTATCGGATTTTCTCAATGAAGATTTCTTTCCCACATTCACCAGGTCATCAACCAGTTTGCCTGCAGTAAATATCAGGGAAGATGAGAAGGCGTTTTATCTTGAGCTTGCCGTTCCCGGCATGGACAAGAAGAACCTGAAGATTGAAGTAAAAGATGAGGTTCTCACCATTTCTTCGGAGCATAATGAGGAGAAGCATGATGAGCGGGAGGGTTACATGCGCAGGGAGTTCAGTTACAGCTCATTCTGCCGCAGTTTCTATCTTCCCGAGGATGTAAACGGAGATAAGATTAAAGCCAACTACAAGGATGGCATCCTGAACGTTGAGATTCCCAAACTTGAAGAAGAGAAGAAGAAGGAAAAGACCAGGACAATCTCAATCTCGTAACATCCACAACATTGCATCATAGTGCCGGGTCTGAGACCCGGCACTACCATTATGTCCGGATGATTCTGCATGCATGCACGTGGCGCCGGGTCTCAGATTCTGCATGCATGCACGTGGCGCCGGGCCTCAGACCCGGCGTTACCATATATAATATCCAATGTTATACAGGAGATGTCAATGCCTTTCCAAACCGCTCACCATATTCAATGAGCGTTTTGTCCTTACCATCCTCGGGAACAAACTTAAAGGCGGCTGGCTCTTCGAAATATTTCAATTTCAGGTTCTTCAGCATCTCCGCAATCATCGATGGCGCCTCACCACTCCAGCCGTATGATCCGAATGACCCTGCCAGCTTTCCCCTGTCACGCAACGGACTGACAACAGCCATGAGATTGTAGACCGGCAGAAGGGTGTTCTGGTTGATGGTAGGCGATCCGACTATGATGCCATCTGCTATGGCAATCTTCGAGTCAATCAATCCGATATCAGCCGTTTCAATGTCCAGAACCTCCACCTCCAGGTTTTCTGCCTTTGAAGCGCCTTCAGCTATCAACCTGGCCATCTCCGCTGTGTATCCGTATGCCGAGACATATGTTATCAGCACTCTCTTCACGCCTGACCGCTCAGTAAGAGCAAGATACTCTTCTGATAAACGGCGGGTTTCATCTACGATACTCTTCCAGTTCTTCCTGAGAACAGGGCCATGGCCGGGGGCAATCATTGAAATCTCAAGCGGGCGTATCTTCTCTATGGCCTTGACCATGAACTTGCTGTAAGGCTTCAGGATCACATCGAAATAATACCTGAAATCTGCCTGATAATCACCCACAAGATCGTCAAACAGCTCCGCATGGCAGTAATGCGCCCCGAATGAATCACATGTAAACAGTATCTTATCTTCCACAATGTATGTATAGATGCTGTCAGGCCAGTGAAGGTTCGGAGCCGAAATGAACTTCAGTGTCTTGTTGCCCAGGTCAAGTGTATCACCATCTTTCACGACCAGTGATTTGAAAGGCCTGTTTACTATGTCACCGAGATACCTGATTGTGTTGCCGCTTCCAACCACCACCGCCCCGGGAGCCAGATCCAGCAACTGACGCATGGCGCCGGAATGGTCGGGCTCAGTATGATCAAGGACTATGTATGCCAGTTCAGCAGGATCAGTGACCTGCCGGAGCTTGCTGAGAAAAACATCACTGAATTTCTCCTTGGCTGTTTCTATTATGGCCTTTTTCTCAGCGTTGATGAAATAGGAGTTATAGGTAGTGCCGTGATCAGTATGCATCACGATATCAAAAGTCCTGATGTCATAATCAAGCACTCCAATCCATTTTACATCAGGAGTAAGATCAATTACACGGTTGTCTGCTTTCATTTTTTTAAACATTAAATAACACTTGCAAGAATTGTTCTGCTGGCCCTGACCTGTTCAAACATCCTGACATCAACCACCGTTCCGGTGGGAAGGAAGATATCTACGCGCGAGCCAAACTTGATGAACCCCAGTTCATCGCCCTGATGCACCTTATCTCCCTTTTTCGAGTAGGTCACTATGCGACGGGCCACGGCACCTGCCACCTGCCTGACAAGAATCTCAGTGCCGTTCTCACTGGAAACAACCACACTGCTCCTTTCGTTCAATTCGGATGATTTCGGGCTTCGGGCATGAAATTTTTTGCCCGGCTGGTAGTGTGTCCAGGTAACGGTACCTGAGATTGGATACCTGTTGCTGTGCATGTTGAAGGGCGACATGAATATAGAGATCTGAAGGCGATTGTCCCTGAAATACTCCTTCTCATATGTCTCTTCAATAACCACAATCTTACCGTCAGCCGGTGCATAGACGAGAAGAGGGTTGGGCTCAAGCGGTCTGCCCGGTGTCCTGAAAAACATCACGATGAAAAGAAACAGGAGGAGTGACGCAAAAGCGGCCAGCCAGTGATAAAGCGTAGGGCCGGCCCACACCAGCCATACGGCGATGTTCAGGGCAACCAGCCCAAGAAATACACCTATAATTATCCTGTAACCCTCCCTGTGTATCCTGAATTTTCCAATAGTCATATCAAAGCATCGTTGCTATGTAAAGATAAACCAGCGGGAATGCCACTACCACGCTGTCAAACCTGTCAAGAAAGCCGCCGTGTCCCGGCAAAATTGTTCCTGAGTCCTTCAATCCCAGGCTCCGCTTGAGCATCGACTCCAGCAGGTCACCAAACGTTCCCCCCACGGAGATGATCAATGCAATGACCACCCACCCTTTGGTATCAGCCACGCCGAGCCACCCGGAAAAGAGCCTTGCCACGAGCAATGTCAGCGCCAGGCCGCCAAAGAAACCTTCCCATGTTTTCTTTGGTGATATACGTTTAAAGAGCTGGTGCCGCCCCAGGGCAGACCCTACAAGATAGGCACCGGTATCATTGGTCCATAGCAGCAGGAAAAAACCAACCATGATTCCGGGTGAGAATACAATCCCCTCCATCGGTATCAGCGGGCTTAAGCCTGTCTGGTTGAAAGCAGAGAAGGGAAACATGGAAAACGGCACTGCGGTGTACAGTATCGAGAAAAAAGTATGTGCCAGGGAATCAAAAGGTCTTTCCACGTTTCGGAACAACTCGATGATCATTATTATTGACATCACCGGGATCATTACAAGGAACCAGCTTCTCGGAACCCACCCCAGCGCCACTGTGGTGGAGATGACATAGAGAAGGAATCCACTGATTATTCCGGTGATCAGTTGAGGCCGTACCCCTGTACCCCTGACCATGAGGTAATACTCACGCTGTGTGCCGGCAATCATCACTGCACCAACAAGGAAGAATGATACAGGGTGGAGCCACAATCCACCAAGTACGAAAATCACTATGAAGGCACCGGTGACGGTGCGTCTGACAAAATTTGACACACTACAAATCCTTGATTATTTCCTTGGCTATGATCACATTGTCACGATGGACAAAAATCTCGATCTCACCTATCTTATATATGCGGTCACGCTTGTCTACCGCCACTGCATCGATTCCGTTTGACAGAAGCCTCTCAACGGCAATCTGACTTCTGACATCATCGCTGAAGCCTGCTATGACAACCCACTCATTCTCCATCACCGGGCTTTGGGACTTCAGTAGTTGTGGACTCAGCAGTGGTTTCAGCTTCCCGGGCCGGTGATCCGGTAGCTCCGCCCTCTTGTGCAGATGAGTCTGCAGCCTCCCGGGCCGGTGATCCGGTAGCTCCGCTCTCTTGTGCAGATGAGTCTGCAGCGGCATCCTCCGCGGCGGCATCCTCAGTCTTCTTGTCACCACGGCGCTTGCCGAAGATACGCTCAAGATCCTCACTGAAGATGACCTCCTTCTCAAGCAACAGCTCGGCAAGCTGTGTCAACCCGTCTAAATTGGCCGAGATGATCTCTTTAGCCTTCAGATATGAATCCTCGACAATTTTCCTTGCCTCTCTGTCAATCAGCTCGGCTGTCCTCTCACTGTACGGTTTGGTAAAGCCGTACTCATTCTGGCCGGAGGAGTCATAGAAACTGATATTACCCACCTCATCAGACATGCCGAAGTAGGCCACCATGGCATATGCCTGCTTGGTAACCTTCTCCAGGTCACTCAGTGCACCGGTTGATTTCTTTCCAATGACCAGCTCCTCAGCGGCTCTTCCGCCAAGGGCATAGGCCAGTTCGTCAAGTATGTGTTCACGCGTTGAGATAGACCTCTCCTCTGGCAGATACCACGCTGCGCCCAGCGCCTTGCCCCTTGGGATGATGGTCACCTTGAGCAACGGGCTGGCATGTTCGAGAAGCCAGCTGACAGTTGCATGACCGGCCTCATGGTAGGCAATGGTCCTCTTCTCCTCCATGGAGATGATTTTGTTCTTTCTCTCCAACCCTCCGATGATACGGTCAATGGCATCAAGGAAATCCTGCTTTTGAACCACACTCTTGTTCTTCCTCGCGGCAATAAGCGCAGCCTCATTGCACACGTTGGCAATGTCAGCCCCTGAGAATCCCGGAGTCTGCTTGGCCAGGAAGGAGATGTCAAACCCATCCTCAAGTTTGATCGGGCGGATGTGCACCTTGAAAATTGCCTCACGTTCATTCAGGTCAGGAAGCTCCACGTGTATCTGCCGGTCGAAACGGCCTGCCCTGAGCAGAGCCTTGTCAAGGATATCAGCTCTGTTGGTGGCTGCAAGGATAATCACTCCGCTGTTGGTACCAAACCCGTCCATCTCGGTAAGCAGCTGGTTAAGGGTATTCTCCCGCTCATCATTGGCGCCGAAATTGGGGTTACGGCCACGGGCACGCCCTACAGCATCAATCTCATCAATGAAGACAATACAGGGAGCCTTCTCCTTGGCCTGCTTGAACAGGTCCCTTACCCTCGAGGCACCCACACCCACAAACATCTCCACGAAGTCAGACCCTGAAATGGAGAAGAAAGGAACGTTGGCTTCACCGGCAACAGCCTTGGCCAGCAATGTTTTTCCCGTTCCTGGAGGACCGATAAGCAAAGCTCCCTTGGGTATCTTGCCACCCAGAGAGGTGTATTTTTTCGGATTCTTGAGAAAATCAACTATCTCCATAACCTCTGTCTTGGCCTCCTCAAGGCCTGCCACGTCATTGAAGTTGATCTTGATATGGGTATCCTTGTCAAATATCTGGGCTTTTGATTTCCCGACACTGAAGATGCCACCGGCACCGCCACCGGCACCGGAAGACATGCGGCGTATGAAATAGATCCAGATAGCGGCTATCAGAATGATCGGAAGCATGAACCCAAGGAACGTTCCCAGGTAGTCCTTCCTTTTCTGATATTCAGGATATATGCGCTGATCTTCCGTATAACCGGCCTTCTCCTGTGCCTCATCAAAAAACTTCTGAAAAAGCTCAACAGTGCCTATGGTATGATAGTAATGTGGCTTGGGCGGCTGCAGTCCGAAATTCCGTTGCTCCGCAAAATCAGGATAACGACCGCTCTTGAGGGAGTCAGGGAAGAGATATATCTCCGCCTGTTCCTCGTTGACTATGATCACCTTCTCGATGTCATGGTGCATGATCATCTCCTCTATCTCCCTCTGGCCCGCCTTCCGGGTATACTTGCCGGAACTGAGGACCTGGAAAACGATGAATGTCAGCAACAGAATCGCGAACAGCCAGCTGGAATTAAACCATGACTTGCCGCTACTCTTTTCATTCTTGCCTGACTTGGGAGTATTGCTTTCTGCCATAAATAAATCATCCTTTCTTTTCCATGTTGTCATCGATAAACGTTATGCGGCCGTCAGCCCATAACGACTCGAGGTCATAAAAGTCCCTGTAAGGCTTCTGGAAGATATGCACCAGAATGTCACCGTAGTCAAGCAATACCCAGATGCAGTTTTCCCTGCCCTCAATGCGGCAGGGCTTTACCCCTGTCTCTCTCCTGACCACATCCTCCACTGACCATACAAGTGAATCAACCAGTCTGGTTGAGGCGGCGTGACTGATAACGAACCAGTCACAAATCCTGTTTTCAATATTCCTCAGATCTATCAGAGCCACCTTCTCACCCTTTTTCTCCAGCAGACCCCTGACAATGCTGTCGGTCACCCCGGTGGACTCCTTCCTGCCTTTTCCCATCAATAATCTTTTCAGTTATAAACAGTTCTGTAAGCAGATGCAAAATTACAAACATTTATCCGTATTTTGGTCCGCCTTTAGTTCTTTTCACAATTTGGGTGCCAATTTGATCAGAACGGTTATTACTGCCGCTTTCCGTCAGAAAAGCACCCCTTTGTCAGATGATTGTCATGATAGTAGGTACATATGTCAGGCACTTCAGGAAAGTGTCATCCACGAACTCAATTGCAGCTGCCATGCTGAAAGAGCAGGCTCCTGCCGAAGGTACAGTGATAACCGCTTCATACCAGGAGAGCGGCAGGGGACAGCCTGGCAACAGCTGGGAGAGTGAGTCAGGCAAGAATTTGATTATGAGTGTAATACTTTACCCGGTCATGGTCCGGCCGGCTGATCAGTTCATCATTTCAAGGATGGTCGCGCTGGCAGTTCACGACGTGGTATCGAAATATACGAAGAATGCGAGCATCAAGTGGCCCAATGACATCTATGTGAATAATGACAAAATTGCAGGCATTCTGATCGAGAACAGTATCATGGGCGAGACTCTCAGCAGCAGTGTAGCGGGCATCGGACTCAATGTAAACCAGATTGTCTTCAGGAGCGGTGCACCAAATCCTGTCTCACTGAAGCAGGTTACAGGCACCACCCATAATCTCAAGGCTGTGAAAGAGGAAATGATGGCTGCCCTTGACAGGAGGTACGCGATGGTCAGCAGTGGAGAAACTGCCGTGCTGGAAAATGAATACCAGCAGCTCCTCTACCGGGCCGGAGAATGGCACCGCTATTCAGATGACAACGGCGAGTTTGAAGGGATGATAGAGAGAGTTATGGCTGACGGCATGCTCTCCGTCAGGAGACGGGACGGCACCAGCCGGCTATATGCTTTCAGGGAGATTGATTATATCCTCTGATCATGTCATAACCGTCGTATGACTCTATGATGTCCATCAGCATGTCAAGGTATCGTCCTGCCGAATCACCAATGAGCATCCTCATCAGGGGGTTCATCTCCAGCCCGGTGTCAAGACGAACCGCTGATCTCATCGCGCTGATGAATCCGATGGTGATCCTCACCTTTACCCTGCCGGTGAGGAACGACTCTGCCTCATAGGATATCTCCGAATGAGGCAATGCTTCTGCCCGTGTCACGGTGATTCGTCCTGCCCTGTCAGTTTCGAAACTGCACCTCTCTTCAGTGGCTTCCCAACCTGTGACTGAACCGGAAGGGAGTACCGCATGTAGATTATTCATGTCTGTCATGAATGCGTAGAGGTCTCTGTCTCCACATGGTACCTCTACCCTCCTGCTGATAAAAGTGGTCACCGGACTCATATCAGGGTCCTTTCTTCTTTCTTAATAATCAATAACCTGCCTCTTCTTTCACTTTCTACTTTTCACTCCTTCCCTGTTCCCCAGGAGGCGGGGTCCCTGCGCCACTTCTTCAGTGTCTCCACGTCGTTGTGGGAAATATAGCCTGATGCAGCGGCCATGTCTACCAGCACGTTGTAGTTGCTGAGAGTATCGAGCCTGCACTCTTCCGCCCGGAAGGCGTCAACCGCCTTCGCAAAGCCATAGGTAAAAATGGCAATCATTCCCAGCACCTCACATCCCGCTTCGCGGAGGGCCCTGACAGCGCCCAGGCTGCTTCCGCCGGTTGAAACCAGGTCTTCTATCACAACCACCTTCTGCCCTTTTTCATAACTACCCTCAATCTGGTTTCCAAGACCATGATCCTTGGCGCCTGACCTGACGTATACAAAGGGCATTCCCAGTGCGTCAGCCACCAGAACGCCATGAGCGATGGCACCCGTTGCCACTCCGGCTATCAGGTCAGCACCCGGGTAAAGCTCCCTCACCCTGGTGACAAAGGAGTCACGGATGAACCCGCGAACCTCCGGAAAAGAGAGGGTCATACGGTTATCGCAGTAAATGGGCGACTTCCAACCGGAGGCCCATGTGAAAGGTTTTGCCGGTTGTAGTTTTATTGCTTTAATTTGCAGTAGGTATTCTGCGGTTTTTCTGGCTGTTTTGTTCATAATGGTGAAGTATAAGGTATATTTTGACAACAGGGTTATTACTCTCTCCCCCGAGCCTGACAGGGTTCAAAAATACACCCTTTACCATAAATATAACCAGCCGGAGGAACTCTTCACCCAAATATCACAGTTTGCAGTCAATAATGAAATCCCCTCACTGAATATTTATTCATTGGATATCAACAACCTCTGGAAGGTCTTTTCCTCATGGTTTGTAGTTATTAACGCTGCCGGAGGCCTGGTGGAACACCCCTCGGGCCGCTACCTCTTCATCAAGAGATATGGCCGGTGGGACCTGCCGAAGGGTCATATGGAGGAGAATGAGACACCTGAAGAGTGTGCCATCAGGGAGGTCACGGAAGAGTGCAACATTCATGGCCACATCATAAAGGGAACTCTTCCACCGAGCTACCACACCTACCTCTTTGACAACAAGCCTTACATGAAAAAGACAAGCTGGTTCAGGATGAGCTACAGCGGAGAAATGATCACTGACCCTCAGGCATCGGAGGGAATTACCCATGCACAATGGCTTGTACCTAACGAGATAGCAAGAATCAAGTCAAACACATTCCAGTCGCTTCTTGATCTGTTGAATTTTACCCTCAGGGTATAATAATCAGGCTTGTGCCGCAGGCTCTGACCTGCCGCAAAATGACCGGGGCTGTGCCGCAGGCTCTGACCTGCCGCAAAATGACCGGGGCTGTCCGCTGTGCCACCGGACATCCCGTGAAAATAGTGCCGGCAGAACCTCTTATTTCCCCAGGTATTCAGAAATATTTATCGCTGCAGGAACGAACATGGAGACATCGCCACCGTTTTTGATTATATCTCGGACTATTGTGGAGTTGATCGGGGTATGCTCGGCGCTGGTAAGAAGGAACACGGTATCTATTTCCGGGGCCATCTTCCGGTTCATCTGACCCATCGCCCTCTCATATTCAAAATCTGCCGCGGTACGCAGGCCCCTTATGATATACCGTGCTCCGCAACTACGGCAGAATTCCACCGTTAGTCCGCTGTAGCGGGTAACCTCAATCCTGCTCTCTCCCTCGAATACTCTGCAGATCATCTTCATACGCATCTCTGTGCTGAAGAGGTTTTTCTTGTCGGAATTCTCCCCGACTGCAATGACAATTTTGTCAAAGAGCCTGAGGCATCTTTTTACAAGTGATTCATGACCTACAGTGAAAGGATCAAACGAACCCGGGAAAAGAGCAACTTTATCCATGACCTGATTATGCTGTTATTCAAATTCAATTATCCTCGGATTTGCCACCTTCTGCTGCAGCAGCACATGGTCAAGCACATCCATTATTGTACTTACATACTTGAATTTCAGTCCTTTGACATACTTCTCCTGAATCTCCTCCACATCCTTCCGGTTATGTTCAGAGAGCACTATCACCTTTATGCCGGCACGCTTGGCTGCCAGGATCTTCTCCTTGATGCCGCCAACGGGAAGTACCTTTCCCCTCAGGGTTATCTCTCCGGTCATAGCCACATATTTCTTTACTTTCCTCTGTGTGAAGGCCGAAGCTATTGAAACTGCCATGGTTATGCCGGCGGAAGGACCGTCCTTCGGGATGGCTCCTTCAGGAACATGGATGTGAATATTCCATTTCTCCGCGAAGGTCTCCGGCAGGTTGAGGAGTGAGGCATGCGCTTTCAGGTATTCAAGGGCGATCACGGCCGATTCCTTCATCACCTCACCCAGGTTGCCGGTAAGTGTCAGATTGCCCTTGCCACGGCTGAGGCTTGTCTCCACGAAGAGTATCTCTCCGCCCGTGGCGGTCCATGCAAGGCCGGTGACAACGCCCGCCTGGTCATTGCCGTCATAAATATCCTTCAGGTACTTAGGCGGACCAAGTATCTCCTCCACCATGGCAGAGGTGATCTCCGGTTCAGGCTTGTTTTCAAAGGCTATCTCACGTGCCCTGAACCTGACCAGTTTGGCTATCCTCTTGTCAAGCTCCCTGACACCCGATTCGCGCGTATATTTCTGTATCACCTCCTCAATAACCTCACGGCTGAGCATGAACTGCTCCGGTGTCACACCATGCGCATCAAGCTGTTTGGGTATCAGGTGCTTCACGGCTATCTCACGTTTCTCCTCAACAAGGTATCCCGATATCTCTATCAGCTCCATCCTGTCACGCAGGGCCGGACTCACTGTTGAGAGCGTGTTGGCTGTGGCTATGAACAGTACCTTGGAGAGATCATACTCCAGCTCCAGGAAATTATCGTAGAAATGCGTGTTCTGTTCGGGGTCAAGCACCTCCAGGAGGGCCGACGACGGGTCTCCCCTGAAATCCTGTCCAACCTTGTCTATCTCGTCAAGGATGAAGACGGGATTTGAAGAGCCTGCCCTTCGGATGTTCTGCACCACCCTGCCCGGCATGGCTCCGATGTAGGTCTTGCGGTGCCCCCTGATCTCCGCCTCGTCATGCAATCCGCCCAGCGACATGCGGGCATATTTGCGGCCCAGTGCCCGGGCAACAGACTTGCCCAGCGAGGTCTTGCCCACTCCAGGCGGGCCGTAAAGACAGAGGATGGGTGACTTCAGGTCGCCCTTCAGCTTCAGCACGGCAAGGTGTTCCAGTATCCTCTCCTTGACCTCCTCAAGCCCGTAGTGATCTTCATCAAGTACGCTTTTGGCATTCTCAAGATCAAGATTATCAGTGGTATATTCATTCCAGGGCAACTCAAGCAGGGTCTGGATGTAGTTGACCTGCACCGAGTATTCGGCGGCAGCCGGATTGAGACGTGACAGCTTGTCAAGCTCCCTGTTGAAGACCTTCGCAACATCCTCACCCCAGGCTCTCTTCGCTCCCCGGGAGCGAAACTCCTCAACCTCCTTCTCGATGGGACTTCCTCCCAGCTCATTCTGAATAGTCTTCATCTGCTGATGAAGCAGGAACTCACGCTGCTGCTGGTCAATCTCGTACTTTACCTTCGACTGCAGTTCGTTCTTCAGCTCCAGCAACTGTATCTCACGAACGAGGTGCTCAAGCAGCCTCAGCCCGCGCTCCCTGATCGAGCCCGCTTCCAGGAGCTTCTGCTTGTCAGTGACGTTGATCTCAGTGTTGGCACAGATATAATTTATCAGGTAGGTGCTGTTCTCAATGTTCCTCACGGCAAAAGTGGCCTCAGGACTGATGTTCGGGTTGAGCTTGACAATCTTGACAGAGAGATCCTTCAGTGATCCGATTATTACCTCGAAGTCTTTCTCATCATCCACTCCCCTCGGTTCGGGCATGGCCCTTATCTGTGCCGTCATATAGGGCGTGGTCTGGATTATGTTGTCTATTGCAACTCTTTTCCTGCCCTGGATAATGGCAGTGGTAGTGCCGTCAGGCATCTCCAGAAGCTTTACCACATGACCCAGGGTTCCCACCGCATTCAGGTCACGCACCCCGGGGTCATCCACCTCGGCGTCAAGCTGCGCCACTGCAGCAACCAGTTTGTCGCCACGGTATGCGTCGCGCACAAGCTGCACCGACTTGGAACGCCCCACGGCAATGGGTATCACAACCCCCGGAAAAAGAACGGTGTTACGAAGCGGCAACAGGGGAATACTCCCCGGAATCTGAACATCCTCCAGCTCCTGGTCATCACCATCGGTAAGGATGGGGATTATCTCCCTCCCCTCATCAATCAGCTCATGCAAACCGATCCTGTCCCAATTTCCGTAAACCTTTTTTTCCATATGGAGTAAAAGTATGCAAATTTACTTAATATTACTCTAACTGTGCCGGCATCCTCCTTATCCGGGCGGCATATGCAACAATAAAACAAAAAAAAGGGCCACCTTGTTTAAGGCAGCCCTCTATCATGTGACTTTCAGTTACTTCGTCTTCTTTGCAAGATGATCCTTGTAACGGTTCATGAACTTGTCTACCCTTCCTGCTGTGTCAACCAGCTTCATCTTACCCGTGTAGAAAGGATGCGATGTGTTTGAAATCTCAAGCTTGATGAGCGGATACTCCTTACCGTCCTCCCATTTGATGGTATCACGTGAACTGACCGTTGAACGTGTCATAAAGGTGTATCCGTTTGACATATCCTGAAATACAACCAGCCTGTAATTGTTCGGATGTATACCTTCTTTCATCTCTTGTATAATTAATTACTGTTCAAAAATCCCTTTTTCAAGGGAGTGCAAAGATAGCTAACAATAAAGAAAATGCAAAAGAGTATCAAAAAAATTTCACTTCTTCTGTCCGGCCTGTCTGGCGGCCCTGTTCTCCTCCATCTCGTCCTTGTACATTTTAAACGGGAGGGTGTCATCTATCATATATCTCAGGGTAAGGTGGACCTTTGCCCTTGTAGCGCCAATAGCCTCGTAAATTGATATCATCTTCGGATTGAAATCTCCTACCCATGAGAGCTCAAGCTCCCTGTAGTACCTCTTCTTTCTGAAGACGCGGAAGAGCTCCAGGAAAATAGCCGATTCAATGCCGGCATTCTGGTAAGATGGGTGTACCCCGGCAACAAACGCTCTGACCCTGGTCATCTCATGAGTCATCTTGTACCAGAGGAAACGGATCTTGTTCAGCAATGTCAGGCGGCCGTTGAAGTGCCTGATGATCTGGTTCAGGTCCGGGAAAATGATGAAAAATGCCACAGGCTTGTCATTATGGTATGCAAACCAGATCAGCTCGGGGTCAATAAAGGCACTGGCCTGGTGCAGGGTGTCCTCTATCCTCGCCGGATCAAGCGGGGTGAAGTCCTCCTTGAATACTGCCCATGTAGCGTTGTAAATCTCCACCATGTCGGCAGCAAATTTGTCACGCTGCGAAAAGTCAAAATGGCGGTAAGAGTATCCGGGCCTCTTTGAAATCCACTCGGCTATCTTCCTGAACCGTTCGGGAAAGACTTCCACCGCGGCTACATCCTTATGGTAACTGTATTGCTCGAAGTAGGTCCGGAAACCGTAATCGGTAAAATAGTGTTTGTAGTAGGGTTTGTTGTAGGGCATTCCGAAGCCGGGCTGCATGAATCCTTCCACCAGCAGACCCCAGTAGTTGTCATTATCTCCGAAGTTGATAGGGCCGTCCATTGCCTTCATCCCTCTCTCCGTCAGCCACTGCCGGGCAGTGTCAAAGAGAAGGAAGGCAGCATCGCGCGATTCTATCACCTCGAAAAAGCCAAGGCCTCCGGTGGGCTGCCTGTTTGCCTTTGAGCGTATCTCATCAATGAATGCCGCCACCCTGCCTATGGTGTTGCCATCTCCGTCAGAGAGGATCCAGCGCACTGCCTCGCCGTGCCTGAAAGCAACATTGCGTTCATGGCTAAAGACAGCCTCTGTCTCACTGTCAAGAGGGCAGACCCAGTTGGGGTCTCCCCTGTAAAGCTTTTTCGGAAAATCAATGAATTCCTTTCTGAGGGATTCAGTGGTTACTTCTGTTATTTTCATCGTCTTCAGGTCTGAAGGTTGAACCACGGGCTTACTCTCTCCATTCCGGTACCGGTCTGGTCACGGTGGGTAAATTCATTAGTGCGTCTGCTGTATATATAATCCTTACTCCATTCAGCAGCATTGTCACGGATTTCTGCCAGAGCGGCAATAACCATTTCAAGCTCAGCGTCTGTCATGGTGGGATGGATTGACAGCCTGACCCATCCGGGTTTTTCTGACAGGTCACCCCTGTTGATCATCTCTGTAATCCGGCGGCTGTGGTCATAGGTAACATCAAGCAGGTAATGACCGTAGGTTCCTGCACAGGCGCAGCCGCCTCTGACCTGGATGCCGTAACGGTCACTCAACAGCTTGACCACCAGGTTATAGTGGAGGTCGTCAATATAAAAGGAGAGTGCGCCCAGCCGATGCCTGACATTTGAAGCCAGGATATGCAGCCCCGGTATGGCTGACAACCCGCTGAAAGTCATGGCCAGGAGCTCCTCCTCGCGGGCCATTATCTTTGCGGTGCCCATCTGCTCTTTCAGCCTGATTGCCAGGGCAGCCCTCATCATCTGCAGAAAAGCCGGGGTACCGCCGTCTTCCCTTGACTCGATGTTGTCAACATACTTGTACTCACCCCACGGATTGGTCCAGTCAACCGTGCCTCCTCCGGGCTGGTCCGGTACTGATGATTTGTATAATGACTTATCAAACAGCATGATTCCTGATGAACCCGGTCCGCCCAGGAACTTATGTGGTGAAAAGAAAATGGCATCCAGCTTTTCCATCGGGTCATCCGGATGCATGTTTATGTCAACATATGGAGCCGAGGCTGCGAAATCAATGAAGCAGAGACCGCCGTGCTCATGCATTATGCGTGCCAGGGTGTGATAGGGAGTGAAAGCCCCCGTTACGTTTGAGCAGCCCGAAAATGATCCTATTTTGAATTTTCTGTCACTGTATTTTTCCAGCGCTTTCCTCAGGTTCTCCGGGTCAACCGTGAGGTCGCTTCCCGGTTCAATGATTACCACATCAGCAAGGGTCTCATACCATGAGGTCTGATTCGAATGGTGTTCGATATGGGTTATAAAGACAACCGGACGGTCTGTAGCGTCCAGGCAGCCTGCCTTTCCGGGGTAGAGGCAACCCTTGAGCCCCAGTATCCTCTGCAATTTGTTTATGACAGCCGTCATGCCGGCTCCTGCGCCAATTAGCACGTCGTCAGGCCCGGCATTCACATGCTTCTTGATTATCTCCTGGGCATAATGATATGCCCACGTCATCATGGAACCCGTTTCGGAGGTTTCGGTATGTGTGTTGGCGACGAAAGGTCCGATAATATGGCTTATCTTTTCTTCTATCGGCCCGTACAGCCTTCCGCTGGCTATCCAGTCACAATAGATGATCTTCTTAAGCCCGTACGGAGAAATGTAGTTCTGGTCAATCCCTACAATATTCCTTCTGAATGTGCCAAAATAATCCTCCAGACTGCTGTTGTGAAAAGCCATTTTTTACAGGCGTTATAATACGTCCCAAATATAATTCTTTTTGGAATTGGGTATGAAGCATGTGCACTTCCTCAGTTTACCTGAGTGAATCAGTAGATGTCTATGATGCGGTGGTCAATCAGCACAAATAGCAGGATGAGCAGTGCAGAATAGATGATCCACCGGGTGAGGGGTATATATTCCGCGGGTCTGATCTTCATTTTTTTCCACACGTAATAGATAAGGAATATCTTTTCGAGAAAATAGACAATGAAGGTTGCCAGTGCAACGCCAACCACCCCGTATGGTTTTATAAGCAGCAGGCTGAGCGGGATGTTTACAGCTAATTCAATGGTAGCAGTATAGAGTGTCACATTGGTTTTACGCCTTCCTATCACGATGGTCTGAGGGAATACCAGCCTTGGAATAATCAAAAGCAGGTAGATCATGAACACGTCAGCGCTGCGTGTAAACTCGGGGGTGAAGAGGCGCGGATAGACCCATCTGGCCACGAGCATCGTAACCATTGAGATCGGGAAGAGGTATTTGATCAGCCTGTCAGACCGTTTCCGGAGTGTCACCAGGGCTTCGCGCATCCCTTCCCTGGTACTGAACTGAGGCAGGAGGGCGTTGCTCAGTCCGTTGGCAAGAAGCAGAACAAGGGGAAACTCCTTTGCCCCGTAACGATACATTGCAAAGACACCGGGATCGGAATAGCGGGCGGAGACAATGATTCCGTCAACGTACTGTGCCGAGCCGCTTATCAGGAAGGCAAGGATGAGAGGCATCCCCACCCTGAGGTGTTCCCTGATGAATTCCGGCGACACCCTGAGGAGCGTGTACCTTCGAAGAAGGGTGATGAGCCAGACCCACCGCGCGGCAGTGATTGCAAAGAGCCCCCAGATAGCGCTCTTCTCATCGTATCCGGCAATCACCGGCGCCAGAACGAGCAGCAACTGGGCAGAGTAGGTATAGATACCGTACTGGAGTATCCTGTGAGGACGCTTGTTCAGCAGGTAGATGTATTCAATGAGGGCAACGGGATTGCTGACCAGGATATAAAGCAGCAGCAGGTTGGGATAGGGAATGTCAGTATCTGCCTGTGATGATTCAAGCATGAACCTGATGGGTATGCCCAGAATGAATACCATCAGGCTGAAGAAAGAGATCAGAAGGAACGCATTGTAGATCTCGGGTGATTTTCTCCCCGCCCTTGTTCCGTCGGTTTTGAAAGTCCGGTTGCGTTCATAGAGGGTGAGAAGTGACTGGATTATGCCGGTGACCCAGAAGAAGCTGAGCAGGCTGGAGATAAAGAGAAACAGCTCCCAGTTGCCTATCTGTGCCCGGGTGAGATGGCTTTTGGTAAATACGATACTGATAATGAGAAAGGTAAGGAATCTCAGCAGCTGTACTGCCTGCAGTCCCGAGATGTTGTCTATGATCTTCAGCCTGCTCAAACTGTCACGTTATGTATCGGAAATGCCCTGATGCCACAATAATTATACCATCCCGTTTTTTGGTGCGGCAAAGTTACTATTTGCACGAATTGATAACAAAGTAAAAATGACTGCTTGCATAAATGGGATTTTTGCTGTTTCTTTGTACTCCGCAAAAACGGTGGTTGTAGCTCAGTTGGTGAGAGCGCCAGATTGTGGATCTGGAGGTCGCCGGTTCGAGGCCGGTCTTCCACCCTGCCAAATAAAGCTGACCCTGATTAAATCAGTGTCAGCTTTATTTTTAAACCGAATCAATAACCTTTTTATTTCCCCTTTTCCTAAATCCTCATCTGTTCTTTATCACAGAGAAATCCTACCAACTTTTTCTGACTATTATATCATATTTATCAAAAATACGGAATGCTTAGTTCGAAGTTAATTGCCCCCCACCTGCCGCTTCAGCGCTCTCCTGTATTTATATCCGGCTGCTACCGCCAGGCTGATGAGAACCGCCACTGCCACATAAACAAACGCCGGTACCGGTACTGCATCGCCGCCGGCATAGGAGTGCAGCCCCGACAGGTAATAGTTGACACCGAAATAGGTCATCAGTACCGACGAGAGCGCAAACAGCGAAAGGAGATTGAAGATGTACGTCTCCTTCATCCCCGGCATCATTCTCGAATGTGTCACCAGAGTGTACACAATGATGGTGATCAGTGACCAAGTCTCCTTCGGGTCCCAGCCCCAGTACCGGCCCCACGATTCATTGGCCCATATAGCCCCAAGGAAGGTGCCGATAGTCAGGAAATAGAGTCCCAGGGTCAGAGTCCTGTAATTGATAACAGTAAGCTCATCGATCACGGCACTGATCCTCGCCCTGTTACCATCATGGATGAAGAGCATCATCACAAGAACGATTATTCCGAGGATGGCGCCCAGACCCAGGAATCCGTAGCTGCCGGTGATGACGGAGACATGAAGGGTAAGCCAGTATGAACGTAACACGGGTACCAGGTTCGTGATCTCCGGATCCATGAAACTCAGATGAGCAACCATCAGTGTCAGTCCGCCAAGAACAGAGGTGGCCGCCAGAGTCAATAGTGACCTCCTGCTGAAGATCAGCCCCGCCAGCAATGTAACCCATGAAATGAACAGCATTGATTCATAACCGTTGCTCATCGGCGAATGCCCGGAAATATACCACCTGATGCCAAGCCCGAGGGTGTGAAACAGGAAACCGGCAGCCACCAGCAGGGCAAGAACCTTAAGAACCGCTCCACTGAGTTCCCTGCCCCTGATAATCATCGTAATAATGGCAATGATCATTATCAGCCCAACGGCAGCATACCATGGGAAAAGCTTCTCAAATATCCTGGCCTTATAATAGAATAGTTCAGCCTTGACCTTGCACTCTGAAGGCAGTTCATAACCGGCATGACGGTGCTGGTAGTCGGTGAGCGCTGTGATATAGTCTGCCGGGGGAGCCATTGGGTGCCCCACTGAAGTAACAGACTGAGCCCACAGCGGAATGAGACTAATCACAAAGAGAGAATCCTCCTGCCCGATACCGTGCCTGACAGCCTCCTCAGCGCTTCCCCAGTGGTCAGTGCCGTCGCGCAGCGGAAAAATATGCATGAAATCTCCCCTCGACATCATATAGCAGATGTTGACTCTCTCATCCACCTTAATTACTTCCTTGTCAAACTTCGTGCGCTCAGTCACACTCTTTGCATAGGCCTTGTCAACAAGCGGCCCAAGCAGGTAACCGCCATCTTTGGCCAGCTTTACGATATCAGAAAAAGCAGCCTTTTCACCCTCAAGGTTAAGCTCACGGCGGAGCTCCGCGCTTGAAACCTTTATAAGCGCCACATTTTGCCAGTGATAAAAATCAAATGAGCAGCCAAGGAATACCTGCATCGGAGACATCCCTTCAAAACTATTCTCCCCTGCCACTTTCCGCAGGATATCACTGCTGATGGTATAAAGGGGTTTTGTCCTGCCCTTCTGGTCTTGTGCCAGCACTGCGCCGAAACTGTCTGCCGCCTTCCGCTCTATCACCAGATGCTGACTCTTCAGCGGTGACAGGGAGGTCAGAAGAATCAAAACAAGGGCAGCAGCAGGTTTGCGGTAATTCGAGGCCCAGTGCCCGGGAGTCACTGTACGGAAGAATGATTTCCTGTTGAGAAGTGAGAGAATTATGAAAAGAAACAGCAAACCATAACCTGTGTAAGTGGTGTACATCCCTGCCGGATCATGGTTGACAGACAGGACAGTACCAAGCTCGTCACTATCATAGGAGGACTGGTAAAAACGATACCCGCGGTATTTCAATATATGATTCATGTAAATGTCATAAGGCATTACGGTGCCGTGCTCCGGATCACTGAGAATCACCCTGCTCGTGAATCCTGACGGGCTGTTTGAGCCAGGATAGTGCTCCACGATAAAATCGTCAAGCCTGAGGCTGAAGGGCAGTTCCCTTACGCTGGCGCCGTAACTCACTCTGGCAGTCAGCCTGCCGGCATCGCCGCTCCATTCCGACCGCTCTTCCCCCTCATCATCCCACAGCCAGATTGTTTCCTGAAAACCATCACCCTTCAGGAAAAACTCCAGTGCACCCCCGGCACTTTGTTCTTCCGCAGTGACCGAGGGCACTATGGCACCGCTCATGGTCATCATCCGGGGCATTATCCTGTAGCTGCCGGCGGTGTAAACGGTGCCTGCCATCAGTGGCACAAGAGAGTCAGCAGGGTGTTCTGCCGACTTCATCTCCTGCATTGCCGTCGACCTGAGTCCCGTGGATGAACTGATAAAGAACAGATTCCCGTCAGTTGTCACGGTGATGTCAGCCGGGGTCCCGAAACCAGCCTTCATGTCACCTATCATCACTGTCCTTCCCATCGCCAGAACCACAGTTTCACTGCTGACCATGTCAGAGGTGAAGAGCAGTGATACCATTGGCTCTCCTCCGGGAGTCTCCTGCACCGTTTTTACGGCACCGGCAATATACCTTTCAAAGGTCAGGGTCGCTTTCGTCCCGTCAGCCTCAAGGCTCTTACAGTATTTGCCGTGCCGGCCTCCGTATATACTGAGAGGCTCTGAGTGACTGTCTGGCAGGGCGCCATCATCCCCTGCAAGCTCGAATATGAGGGTGGCGCCAGAGGAGTATGTGACATTGGAGGAGTCTCCCTCCCTGATATGCATCATGCCGTCATAACCCGTATACCTGGTTATTGCAGCGCCTGCAACCATAACTATAAATGCTGCATGAAACAGAAGCAGTGTAAGCTTTTCCCTGCGCCACAGCCTGAAGGTGTAGATCTGCCCGGCCAGATTCAGGGTCAGCATCAGAAAGAGCAGCTCAAACCACCGGGTGTTGTAAACTGCTGCCCTGGCAGCCTCCTGTCCGAAATCGTTCTCAATGAATGTTGCTGCAGCCAGTGATGCTGCGAGAGCAATGAAGAGAACAGCCATCATTACAGGTGAAATCAGGAACCTTAATGCTTTCATGAAATCAGTTTTATACAAATCTATCTATTTTCGGAAATCACCGCAGTTTTATATGCCAAGTATCATGTGCATCAAAAAAACCCGGATGGCAGATTGGAGCCTGTCATCCGGGCGACTATTTAATGCTTTCCCGCATCATTAAGGCGATGCCGGGATAACGGAAGGAGGTGCGTCAGCCTATCTTATAGAGGCCAAGTAGTTTTTCCTCGAAAGAGTCTATATACTCTGACCTCACGCGGTTTTCCGATACAGCGAGGGGAATAAACAATTCGGCCAGGGAGGTGCGGCAGGCATCACGCTGGGCATCATCGAGCAGCAGGTAACCCATGACAATGTTAGCTGCCATCTCAACAAGGCGGCGTGCATGGAAATCTGTCAGTTCATTGTTGCCGGCAGAAACCACCTGTGCAACCCTCTTCTCATAATCATCCGTCAGGGAGACAAGCTCCTTCTTCAGGTGATCAAGCTCAGGCCTGAGCTCCCTCTTTTCATATTCACGTATCTGATTCAGGTACCCTCCTGTTGTCACTCCCCTGATGGCAGCAACGACCTGCAACTGAGATGTGCCTTCATAAATGGAGGTGATCCGTGCGTCACGGTAAAGCCTCTCAACGGGAAAATCCTTAATGAAGCCTGCTCCGCCATGTATCTGTACCGCGTCATAGGCAATACTGTTGCACCACTCACTGCTGACCAGCTTCACCATCGGAGTGTAGATGTCTGCCAGCCTGGTGTTGATCTTCAGATCGTCACGTTCCTCTTTTGTTAGCTGGCGCTCCGCTGCAATAAATGACCATGCCTTGTATGTGTCAACGAAGCGGGCAGTCTCATAGAGGAGTGAACGCATCGCCGCAAGGCGGACCTTCATCAGGGTCAGTATCTCATAGACAGCCGGGAACTGGTCAATTGTCTTTCCGAACTGTTTCCTCTCTGAGGCATATTTCCTGGCCTCCTCGTAGGCAGCCTGGGCTATTCCTACTGACTGTGCTCCTACACCGAGGCGGGCGCCGTTCATCAGTGACATGACATACTTGATGAGACCCAGACGGCGCTCACCTATTAGTTTTACCGGCACATTCCGGAAGGCCAGTTCGCAGGTGGGTGAGCCCTTGATGCCCATCTTGTTCTCGATACGTCTGACGATGACGCCCCCATCAGCCCTGTCATAAATAAAGAGTGACAGTCCCCTGCCATCAGAGGTCCCCTCTTCGGAGCGGGCAAGGACCAGGGAGATTTCGGCATCGCCGTTGGTGATGAAACGCTTCACCCCGTTAAGCAGCCATACACCTCTTTCCTCGTCATAGTGAGCCTTGAGCTGCACTGCCTGCAGGTCAGACCCGGCATCCGGCTCGGTAAGGTCCATGGAGGCTGTGGCACCTTTATTGAACCTGGGAAGAAACTCCTGCTTTATCTCGTCACTTGCAAACTCGAGGATAGTCTCACCGCAGTCCTGCAGCCCCCAGATGTTTGCAAATCCTGCATCAGCCCTTGAAACCAGCTCAGCAGCCATGACATATGGTACCATCGGGAAATTCAGTCCGTCATACTGCCTCGGAAAATTCATCCCTATCACCCCTGCTTTGGTGAGCGTCTCATGGTTTTCACGTGTGCCCCTGGCATAGGTAACATGACCGCCAGTCACCGTGGGGCCCTCAAGATCAACATCCTCCGCATTTGGTGCAATGACCTCGGCACAGATGGCGCCAATGATCTCCAGCACCTTGTCATAATTGTCCATGGCATCCTCGAAGTCATGCGGGGCATAGTCATATTTCTCCTTATCCCTGTAATCCATCTCCTTCAGCCTGACGATCTTCTCCATCGCCGGGTGTCTAAGGTGGAACCTGAGATCCTTGTTGTCAGTATAGAAATTTGCCATTGGTGTTTCTTTTTGCGTTCAGACTGCTGTTGATTTTACCTGGCGTTAGCCTTGTAGTATTTGATAAGCTTCGGAATGACCGTGGCCACATCACCGTTTATGACATAGTCGGCAATAGTGTTGATGGGCGCCACAGGGTCATTGTTGATGGCTATGATCTTTCCGCTCTGGTTCATCCCGGCGGTATGCTGAATCTGACCTGAGATGCCGCATGCTATATAGAGCTTTGGCCTCACTGTCACCCCGGTCTGTCCTACCTGGCGCTCATGCCCGGCAAACCCTGCATCTACGGCAGCCCTTGAAGCACCCACCTCGCCGCCAAGCACGGAAGCAAGCTCGTAAAGCATGGCGAAATTCTCTTTCGATCCCATCCCGTAACCGCCGGAAACAATTATCCGGGCCGACTTGATATCCACCTTCCTTGCCTCCATGTGCCTTTCAATAATCTCCACGGCAAGGTCTTCGGGTCTGATGAAGGAGGCAACATCTATCTTCCTGAGCTCTCCCCTGTAATTCTTGTCTGCGATCTCGCGCTTCATAACCCCCTCACGTACGGTGGCCATCTGTGGCCGGTGGTCAGGATTGACGATGGTGGCAATAATGTTACCGCCAAAAGCAGGCCTGATCTGATAGAGCAGGTTTTTATACGTGGTATCGGTCTTGCTGACATAATGGTCGCCTATCTCAAGGCTGGTGCAGTCGGCTGTCAGCCCGCTGTGCAGGAGTGACGAGACTCTTGGGCCAAGGTCACGGCCTGTGGATGTGGCTCCCATCAGTGCAATCTGTGGTTTCTCCTGCCTGAAAAGACCGGTGATCACCGAGGTGTAAGGCATTGTACGGTAGTGCTCCAGCACCGGGTCATCAGCCACATGTACCACATCGACACCATAGGGGAAAAGTTCGTTTTCGATGCCTTCCAGCCCGTTGCCAAGCACCACCGCTTCGAGGCGGCAGCCAAGGGTGTTGGCCAGTGACCTGCCCCTGGTGAGCAACTCAAGGCTGACGTCGGCAGGCCTGCCTTCATCAAGCTCACAAAAGACGATTAGATTGTTCACTGCAACTATAGTTTTATCCGTTTATCAACCAATTGTATGATCCTCAAGCAACTCCCTGACCAGTGACTCAACATCTGCGTCTGACGAGGTAAGGCGCTTCGACTCCTTTGCCTGGAGGATTATGTTCTCAATTTCCTTCACCTTTGTGGGTGACCCGGAGAGACCGAGCTGCTCACGGTCAGCCCCGATGGCATCAACGCCCCATTCAGTTAACCTGATGGATGACCTGCCTGCAGCAATGTAGTCAGAGCTTTCAGTCTGAAGCTCGGTATCAGTGCGTGCATACTTGTACTTCATCACCAGCCTGGCATTGCGATAACGGCATGCCGGCGCTGTTCCGTTCACTGTAACTACCAGCGGAAGAGGAGCTGATACTGTCTCCACTCCCCTCTCAAGACGGCGGCGAATTATCAGTTTGTCGCCCTCGAAATGCATCTCTTCTGCATAGGTCACCTGCGGCCATCCCAGTTTCTCTGCCACCTGCGGCCCCACCTGGGCGGTGTCACCGTCAATGGCCTGCCGTCCTCCTATGACCAGGTCAGGCGCCAGTCTGCGCACTGCCAGCGCAAGAGCATACGACGTGGCCAGCGTGTCTGAACCGGCAAAAGCCCTGTCAGTAAGCAGTACGCCATCATCTGCTCCACGGTACAGTCCCTCCCGTATTATCTCCGCAGCCCTGACCGGACCCATCGTAAGCAGCGTTACCGTTACACCTTCATAACGCTCCTTTATTCTCAAAGCCTGCTCCAGGGCATTCAGATCCTCGGGATTAAATATGGCAGGCAGAACACTCCTGTTCACCGTCCCGTCAGCTTTCATGGCATCAGGACCAACATTTCGCGTGTCAGGAACCTGCTTGGCAAGTACAACGATCTTGATTCCGTTCATCTCATTATCGCTTTTGAAGTGGCAAATATAATAATAAAACCATATCACCAAACGAATAAAAATGATTTTTATTTACACCGGTCGAAAGATAATTGATATATATTGAACTGTATATTACATTATTATAAGGCTTTTGCCGAACATATATCAAGTACGTTCGAAAACTAAAGCTTCTTAATTCCCCGCTCTGTCACGGGTATTGAAAAATCAGTTAATTTCGCCGCCGACAAAATCACTCATTTATTATCTCCCATGAAAGGCAGACCATACGCAGCCCTAGTTCTTTCAATGATTTTCTGGGCACTCTCATTTGTATGGTTCAAGGTTGCCAACGTTGATTATAACCCCATAACCATCGTCTTTATCAGGCTGTGCATTGCAATACTCTTTCTCACGGGTTTTATATGGATCACCGGACGGTTCACACCCATACAAAAGGGAGACCGGAAGTATTTCTTCCTACTTGCGCTGTTTGAGCCTTTCCTTTACTTCCTGGGTGAAAGCTTCGGACTGACATATGTCTCGTCAACGGTGGGTTCGGTAATAATTTCAACCATACCGGTCTTTGCAGTCATCTTCGCATGGGTAATCCATCGTGAGCGGCTGAAACTGATTAACTATCTGGGAGTTATTCTCTCATTCATAGGAGTTTTAATATTCATCACCAACAAATCCGGTAATATCGTGATGAACCCGAAAGGACTGGCGCTGATGTTCCTCGCCGTGGTCTCGGCCGTCGGTTACAACATGGTTCTTCGCCGTCTGGCTTATGATTATGATCCGGTCATAATAGTCAACACTCAAAATATTATTGGTGCAATTCTATTCCTTCCACTCTTCCTTGTGCTGGATCTGAAGGACCTGCTTGCCACAGGCATCGTGACGAAGAGCTTTGGCTCGATAATTTTCCTGGCCATCTTCGCCTCGTGCGGAGCATTCGTGCTTTATGCCTATTCAGTCAGGTTTGTCGGGATTGCCCGTGCAAACATATTCAGCAATCTTATTCCGGTGTTCACTGCAATCTTTGCCTTCTTCATCGTTGGCGACAGGCTGACGGTGAGAAACGGGATAGGGATGGCAATTGTGATTGCCGGCCTCTTCCTTTCCCAGGCATGGAATAACAGGAAGGCAGGGGTTGATGCCGGCTTTACAGGGAAGGGTGACTGACAATCCTGAAATACCAGCTTTGATCATTCCATTTTGCCGGGATTATTATCTTTGTCCTTAATGATTCTGAGGATGAGGCACAGGGCTCCCAATCTGCTTTCCGGCATTGCTGTTCTGCAACGGTGGGCTGTCGTCCTCATATTCCTCACGGCTCTGCCCGGTCCGGCGCTTAAAGGCCAGACCGGCGGTGATAATACCTACGAGTTTCTTAACCTCAGCCATTCGGCATTTGCCAATGCCACCGGCGGAATATCCGTCGCCTCCTGGCGAAGCGACCTGACCCTGCCCTACTTCAACCCGGCTATGCTCAATGCGGCGATGGACAATGATATCTCGCTGAGCTTCTCATCATGGTTTGCAGGAATCAGGTATGGCTATGCCTCCTGGGCGCATAGCACAGCCACCGCGGGCAACTTCGCCGGGGGGATAAGCTTTGCAAGCTACGGCACCTTCACCGAGGCCGACGAGGCAGGTAATATCACCGGCAGCTTCACCGCTGCCGAATATGGGTTCAACATCATCTGGTCATGGCAGATCGACTCCTCCTTCTCCGTGGGTGTGAACCTCAAGCCTGTGATCTCAAACCTCGAACGCTATTTTTCTGCAGGCCTCTGTGCCGATATCGGGGCAACATACCGCAATGAGCGGCTGCTGCTCGATGCCGGGCTGGTAATCCGCAACGCCGGACTGCAGCTTGTCGGTTATACCGGTGACGGAGGTGAGCCGCTTCCGTTTGAGATTATTGCCGGAGCCACCAAGAGGCTCGCCCATGCCCCCTTCAGCTTCTCGCTCACACTCAGGCATCTGGAGAAGCCTGACATGACTTTTGATTATAATCCCGAAGATGATGCCGGTCAGGGCAGTTTCGGAGAGAACATTCTCAGGCACATTGTCCTGGGTGTCGAGATTCTTCCGTCAGACGCATTCTGGATAGGCGCCGGCCTTGACTACCAGCGCAGGGCTGAGATGCGGACCGGGCAGCGGACCGGTATGGCAGGCTTTACGGCAGGGTTCGGAATACGCACAAAGGCCTTTGAACTGGCTTTCGCCCATGGCGCATTTCATCCGGCAGGCGGATCAAACCACATTACCGTTACACTGAAACCTTATATTATATTTAAAAAAACAGAACATGCTGAACCTTAACTGCATCTGTTCGTTTTAACCTGAAAGAGACAATGACAAGAAAAAAAAGAAAAATAATCATTACGGTTGACGGATACTCGTCGTGTGGCAAAAGCACCTTCGCGAAAGCGATAGCAAGGGAACTGGGATATATCTATATCGACTCGGGAGCAATGTACAGGGCTGTCACTCTCTTCGCGCTGAGGCGCGGACTGGCAGGAAACGGCATTGCCGACGAGGCCGGGATACTGCAGGCTCTTCCGGAGATCACCATCACCTTCAAACCCGACAGCGAGACAGGATTCTCAGCCACTTATCTCAATGGCGAGAAGGTGGAGAGGGAGATACGTGACCGCGAGGTCTCGGATAACGTCAGCCCCGTCAGCACCATTGCCGGCGTGAGAGCCAGGATGGTGGAGCTGCAACGGTCAATGGGCGCCGGCGGGGGTGTGGTGATGGACGGCCGTGACATTGGAACGGTGGTCTTCCCGGACGCCCGGCTAAAGATCTTCATGACAGCCAGGCCCGAGGTGAGAGCACAGAGACGGTACCTAGAGCTTGTGAACAAGGGACTGCCGGCTGACTTTGATGCGGTGATGAAAAACATAAGCGAACGTGACAGGATAGACTCATCGAGGGAGGTGAGCCCGCTCCGGCAGGCTGATGATGCAGTTGTGCTTGACAACAGCGACATGACACCCGATGAACAGATGGTCTGGTTCAGAGAGCTTTACAGAAAAAGGATAAATGAAAGTTGATATAGAAGAGAGTTCGGGATTCTGTTTCGGAGTTAAAAATGCCGTTACAATCGCTGAGGATGTCCTGCGCGACGGAGAAACCGTCTACTGCCTCGGTGAGATAGTACACAATGACATCGAGGTGGCCAGGCTGACCAGCCTCGGACTGAAGGCAATCACCTATGAGGAGTTTGCAACCCTGCGCGACAATAAGGTGTTGATAAGGGCGCACGGTGAACCCTCCTCCACATATGAAAAGGCAAGGGAGAACAACATCACGATCATTGACGCCACCTGCCCTATTGTCAGGTCAATGCAGGAGAAAATACGAAAGGTGGCCGAACTGTCGCGTGACGAGAAGGGACAGATAGTCATCTACGGCAAGGAGGGTCATGCCGAGGTCATAGGGCTGATGAGTGCCGCGGGGCCCGGGGGCATACTGGTGACCGGCAAGGGAGACCTTCGCAGGATAGACTACACCAGGCCGGTATACCTCTTCTCGCAGACCACCAAGAGCAAGGTGCAGTACGATGTTGTGGCTGAGATTATCAGGCTCAATATGGAAAAGGTCTCGCCTGATCATTCATCGTCCAACCTGAAGGTGCACAACACCATCTGCAGGCAGGTGTCAGAACGTGAACCACGTCTGAGGGAATTTGCTTCGAAGCATGATGTGATAGTTTTTGTCAGCGGCAGGAACAGCTCCAACGGCCGCATGCTTTTCGAAGTGTGCCTTAAGGTGAACCCCCGCTCCTACTTTATCTCCTCGCCCGATGAGCTGAAGCGCAAATGGTTCAATGATTCAGCCAGTGCAGGGATATGCGGCGCAACATCCACCCCCGGATGGCTCATACAGGAGGTTGCAGATATTGTCGCTGCGATATGATATTGTTATTTTCAAAATTGCCGGAACATGATAATTAAGTATTTTAGCATCAACAAATAATTTCTGAAATGGCAAAAATTAATAAGATAGGTGTTCTCACATCAGGCGGAGATGCTCCCGGAATGAATGCAGCTATCCGCGCCGTAACGCGCACAGCTATTTATAACGGGCTTGAGGTGGTTGGCATCAGGCACGGTTACATGGGCATGATCAATGCCAACTTCAAACAGCTCTACGCCCACTCGGTTTCAGACACCATACAGCGAGGCGGCACAATTCTCAAGACAGCCAGATGCGATCCCTTCCGTACTCCCGAGGGGAGGAAGATTGCTTATGAGAACCTCAGGGCAGCAGGCATCGATGGCGTTGTTGTTATAGGAGGTGACGGCTCATTCAAGGGAGCGGGCATGTTCAATGGAGAGTATAACATCCCGTTCGTGGGTGTGCCCTGCACGATAGATAATGACATATATGGCACTGACTACACGATAGGCTATGACACCGCGCTCAACACCGTGGTGGAGGCTGTTGACAAGATCCGTGATACCGCCAGCGCCCTCAACAGGATGTTTTTTGTGGAGGTGATGGGCGCCGAGGCAGGCCACATTGCCCTTTACAGCGGAATCGCCTGCGGCGCTGAAGCTATCATCATGCCTGAGATAAAGGGTGAGATGCGTGATATCACCAAGATGATAGAGACGGGTAACAAGCGAAAAAAATCAAGCAATATCATCATTGTTGCTGAGGGCGATGAAGAGGGTGGCGCCATAGCACTGGCCGAGAAGCTCAAACCTCAGCTCAAGGACTACGAGGTACGGGTTGCCATTCTTGGACACCTTCAGCGCGGAGGGTCGCCGTCAGCGCTTGACCGTGTTAACGCCAGCAGGCTGGGAAATGCTGCTGTAGAGGCACTCCTTGACGGCCAGCAGAGCGTAATGGTAGGACTCCAGAATGACGAAATAGTGCTCATTCCATTCAGGAAAGCCGTAAAACTGCATAAAGGCCTTAACCAGCACCTTGTTGACATTATTGATATACTTAATGTCTGAGAAAGAACGTTTTGTTTTTAATGGGACCTTCTGAAGTATTTTTCACCGATATGCACAGCACATCATCGCTGAACCTGCTTAAAAAGCTGGAGAAGCTGATGATGGCAGCCGGTTTCGAAAAAATCGATTTCAACCGTAAGATGACGGCAATAAAGGTCCATTTCGGTGAGCCGGGCAACCTTGCATATCTCAGGCCAAACTTCGCGGCACAGGTGGTTTCCATGATAAGGGGGAAAGGTGGCAAAGCATACCTGACCGACTGCAACACCCTCTATTCAGGGGAGAGGAGAAATGCTCCCGATCACCTTGATGCAGCATTCTCCAACGGCTACAATATCCTCAGCGCAGGGTGCCATGTGATAATTGGCGACGGAGTCAAGGGGACTGATTACCGTGAGATAGAGGTTAACCTCGATTATACCAGGACAGCGATGATCGGTACGGCTATAGCCGATGCTGATATAATTATCACCCTCAATCACTTCAAGGGGCATGAGCAGACTGGTTTCGGAGGCGCACTGAAGAACCTCGGTATGGGATGTGCTTCCATCGGAGGAAAGCTTTTCCTGCACTCGGGGAGTCAGCCGGTCATTGACCTGAAGAACTGTACCGGTTGCAACATGTGCGTCAGCAGCTGTGCCCATGATGCTGTTCACATGAGTGAAGACGGGAAGGCACAGATTGATAACGAAAGATGTACCGGCTGCGGACAGTGCGTGGCTGTCTGCCAGTTTGATGCTGCGAGGGTTCGATGGAGCGCAGATGGAGATATTCTCAGCAAAAAGATAGCCGAGTATGCCTGTGCGGTGGTTAAGGGAAAGCCTGCACTACATGTCAATTTTATCATGGATGTCTCGCCCGACTGCGATTGCTGGGGACACAATGACATGCCGCTGGTTGAGGACATAGGCATTGCGGCTTCCACAGACCCCCTTGCCCTTGACAAGGCATGCGCCGATATGGTCATGGAAGCGCCTGCGGCACGGCATTTGAGGTATAAGGATAATGATCTCCGGGGGGAGGATAAGTTTCGGATAGCTCATGGCAACACCGACTGGAACATTGGACTGCTTCACGGGGAGAAGATTAAGCTTGGATCTTTATCATACAAACTGGTTGAGATATGAAGGAATCATCATCAAAGCGAATGGCCATCCTCATCGTAGAGGATGACCCGTACAGCCAGCTTTATTTTGCAAAGCTGTTGTCAGGTATGTATGACACTGCCGTGGCCGATTGCGCCGCAGATGCATGGGATCTGCTTCATGACCGGAAGTTTGATCTGGTTCTGATGGATATCTCCCTGAAGGGTGATGAGGATGGTCTCTCGCTGACGCGCAGGCTGCGTGCCGAGGAGGATTTTAAGAAACTGCCTATTATAGCGGTGACGGCCTATGCATTCCCTGATGACCGTAAGCGTGCAATGAAAGCCGGTTGCACTGATTATCTGCCCAAGCCGGTGAGCAGCAATGACCTGTATCGCAAGATCACGGAATTTACCCGTTAATAGTCAAAAAGTCTCTGCGGGATAAGGGTTTTTGCAAACTAATCACAGCGCCCGGGGTGCCCGGGGATTAATAAGAACAGAATGAGTCAGGCTCTTTTACGGGCTAGTGATGATACTTGATTCAGTCGCTTCTATGCACAGTGATGGCATTTTAGTCAGTCCCTATTATGAGCGTTCAGTCTCTATTGTGAACAGTGATGTCATTTGATTCCAGCTCTCTAATGTGAAGTGATAGCTCTCAATTGAGTCCCTTTTGTGCGCAGTGATGGCACTCAACAGTCTCCCTCTGTGCGCAGTGATGATACTTGATTCTGTCCCTCCTATGGGTGATGATGGCACTTAAATCTCAGGACACATTATTTTTACCATCACCTGGCTTCTTGGAAACTGATTAGTCACAAATTTTATTATTTTTGCCAACCTGAACTATTGTTCAGGCCGTTCTTTGTCGTTGAATTGACGGAGGGCGAACAACTCCTTCTCCGCCGGTTGGCGGATGTAGGGTTAAATCGGGGTGTAGCGCAGTTGGTAGCGTACTACGTTCGGGACGTAGGGGTCGGAAGTTCGAGTCTTCTCACCCCGACTGAGTTAAACAGAATGCCGTTGTAAATCAATCAATTACAACGGCATTTTTTATTGTAGTAGAAAAAGTGGTAGAAAATTTATTCTTTTATCATCTTAAATCCTTTTAAAAATCGTATAATATCTGCTCCTTGGTAAGTATGCGGCTCGATAGCCGTTTAACCGTAATATTGTCAAATCCGCTTTTAATCCGTTCAATCCTTTGGATAAAAGAATCTATTTCGTTTTCATTCTTTATTATTAAGTACTTTATGTCGTCTGGGGTAAAATGCAATCGGTAATTTCTTGCCAATAAATTATTTGCCATGTTTCTAAACTCACGATTTTCATATTGCTCTTTTTGCAAATGAATATAGACTTCTTGATGATCTATTTCAGGTATCCATCGCCATTCTCTTTCATCGTAAAATCTTTTATCATGTTTTTTTCCTTGTTTCGTAAACTTCCCTTCATATGGTTTTGTAAACATCATAAAATCAGAAATAATCCTGTTTAACTTTCGATTATTGTCTGATTCCTCCTCGGACGTATTTTCGATATACCATTTAATCATCTTTGCCAGATTAGCAGAAGTTCTTGATTCGGGAGTAGCATAAAGAATTGGACTTAAATTGTTTTGATATCCCCAATTCTTGGTCATCCCGATCCCATAATCACCGTAATCACCTATATGTTTCTTAATCTTGGAAAGAGGTATGTCACAAAAGCATATCATGGGAAAAGCCAAGTCAAAATGGTTGAGATTCGTATCGCTAAGATAATCGGTAGTCTCAAGGCAGTACTTCGGCTGGAAGTTGTTCGTCAAGATGCCAAGAAGATTATCTAACGTTGGGGTAAAATGATATAAAGTATTTGAACTAAGATTCTCTGATATCTTGTTTGCCATATATTGTCAATCTTTGCTAATACTTGATTTCAGATATGTTATCTCACACCCTTTGCACAATCTCTTCTCTTGATAATATTCAGCGATATCATACCATCCATTCGTTTTTTGGTAAATATCCAATCCACGACCAAGAACTATTTTCCAGCCGTTGTCAAGCACTATCGAACGGTCATGAGTGTTTTCATTAAATTCATATGAAAATTGTATAGCAAGCGATTCCAATGAATCAGCCATTTCCTTAAATGCGTCTTTGGAATTCTCAATATATTCTTCGTTGTTGTTGGTGATCAGGTGGAGTTTAACATCTTCCAAATCTTCCTTTTTTGTTGATACCAGTTTTGCAAACTCCATGAAGTTCCGTAGTTGGTATGGTAATCTTATGTAAGGATCGGTTATGGTTATTTCTTTTGCACCAATAAGATACGCACCGAAGAGCATATCATACGATATACCTGACTGATTATCCCGGATGATCTTCTGACCTTCGGTTAACTCAAATACTTTTATTGGTTCAGCCGGAACAGTTACGGGGGGAATATCTTCTGCCACTGAGTCATCATCATCCTGCAGACCCAGCAGGTTTTTGTTCTCAATATATTCGAGGGTTTGAACAAGTGTTTTTTTCTTGGTTTGTCTGTTCATATATGAAAAATCAACCCTTTCAAAGGTTTCATCCATTTTCCGGAGTTGATCTTTCACTCTTCTTCGATTTTCAATAGCAAATTCAAGCATGGATTTGGCTTCATCTTCAGTAAATTCTCCATGTGGGAATATAATCTTCACTAAGCCTGAAAAGGTTTTTGCTATTGATGTTTTATCACGAGTTGTGATGGTATCTGATAATTCAAAATATTTGTTGTAATCATTCATTCGGTCTTCTTTACGAAGTTCCTTCATAACACCTGCCAAATAATCAACGATGAATCCATAACCATCGGTGAACATCTCATTACGTAACTTTTGCACTTCCCATCCAGCCAGATAGCAATGCACCCTGTCAAGGAATGCCGTGTCGTAATACTCTTTTGGCAATGCATCAAACAGATTGCTGTGCTTCAACATGTAGGTTACGGTATGCTCAGTGTTGCCAATAAAAGCCATCGATGCCGATGCTCCATAAATTTCTTTCCCCCGGCTGAATGATTTGTTCGCCATGTAGTTTTTCATGATATCAACCAATCCACGGTCAACTTTTTTGGACTTGCCAGCAAACTCATCGTATGCAACTACATCCCAATAGCCAACCAATCCGATATCTCCAGTGCTGTTATTGACAAATAGTTTGGCTTTACTTACTTCACCCCCTGATATCAGAATACCATGTGGTGACATCTCCGAGTAAATATGGCTCTTACCCGTTCCTTTTGCACCCAGTTCAATCACGTTATAATTGTTCTCGCAAAAAGGAATCAAACGAGCCAACTGAATGAGTTTTGAGCGGAAGGTGAACTCTTCCGGATTAAGACCAATGGATTGCATCAACAGGTCGATCCATTCATCGGTGCTGAAGTATTTGCGGATTCCCTTGTATTCATCCACATCCACATTTGCTATCTGTATTGGTTTCAGACTTTCAATAATCCAAGGCGTAGAATCTCTTTCTTCGGATGGTTGATACCCCATCGTGACTAAGCACCAAACTCCACCCGATAACAACTTTTGATTCTGTTTTACGATTCCTTCATTTATCGGCACTTTAGTGAGACCGAGGTTGGCGAACGAAGTTTCGTACATATCTCGCTTATCATTCAACCGAACCAATACTTTATCGATAATCCGGTGCGACTTGGTTTCCCTTATGGTTGCTTTGATCAATTGCGCTTCATCCCGGTGAACGAAATGTTTTGCGATAATGCTCTTGACTGTCTCTACCCCTTGGGCAATGGTTGGTTCATCATCAGTGGCACAATACTGTCCAAGCAGGTATTCCAGAACGTATGTTGGTACAATGGCGTTACCTTTCACCAGTTTGGTCAGGTCTTTTCTGACCACCTTGCCAGCGAAATGCTGATTTATTTTTTGATCCAGTTCATTCATATTACATCTCGTCAAAATCGTTCGTAAATGAAATATTCAATGTGTAGGAGTATTCTTTGTATGTTTTCCATTTGCTTGATCCTTCCACGGGTTCTTCCAGTAGCAACTTCACCCTTTGATTCTTATATGTTCCGCTTGCCTTTGAACTCAGATGGAAATGATACTTCACTTCCCGCATTCTTTCAGCACCTTCAGCAATATCAAAATTATATGAGAACTGGTCACTGAGTACTTCGCCATCTTCGGAGTAAATGGCACTACGAATCTGCCGTGATAAAACTTTTTCGCTTACAAGATCAGTCTGTAGGAAAGAAACTGCAAGAATGTTGGTTGTTATCTTATCAGTTGATTTGATTATATCCACATCCACCTGTTTTGTCGTGTCCAGACGTGTTTTTGTGACTTTTAAGAGGGGGATCACGATTTCCTGAAGCGATGCTCCACCATGAACATATCGTGATCCTGCGCCCTTAACTCGAATTCTATTGATCGATTTTGGGATCAACACTTCCGCATCCCCGGCAAGATTGAGTTGGTCTGCAGTAAAATGTTTGGTACTTGCATCGCCTTTCAGGTTCTTCCCGATAACGTACCGTCTTGATTCTTTCCATATTTCACCCTTGACTTCACCTATAGAAAAATCACTATCTACCAATTCATTATTTTGATATAAAAAGCCGTGATCAGCCGTAATGAACATGTTAGTGCCATTCATATTTGCGATCTTTTTAATCACATCCATCAGGAAGTCCAGTTCCTGTTCCACTGCTTCAAATACCTTATCTTCTGAAGTTTTATCATCACCAACTTTATCAATGCGGTTGTGGTAGATATATATCAAATCGTACTGTTTCACAAATTCACGTCCATCTGTGGCTGAATTCATTTTCATGAATTCTTCAGCACCTATTGCTGTGGCTCTGACACCAGCCATTTGTTCCAGTATCTTGGTTCTTCCCTGCACACCTTGGGTAGAATTACCGTTGATAAGAATGTTTTCACTCTCTGGCTGGAATGACATATTTGCATTTGGTAGCAATGCTGCCATTCCCAATTGAGTGTAAGACGGCAATGTGGAAACCATATATTCAAGTTCACCTTCAAAACGCTTTTCGGTCTGGATTTTCTGCAAATACTCCCATCCACATTCATAGCGTAATGCATCCGAGATAATGATGAAAAGTCTTTGTCCCTTTGTGATAACTGGTTTTATATGGTCATTGAAGAACCTGTGCTGTGCTGTTGTTGGAAGATTGTGCCACTTATCTGCAGCATCAATAACCTTTTGCCACTTGTTCCCGTAATTAAGTAACCAATCATTGCAATATACCTTCTCCACTTGATCGGTTAGTGGCTGCAACACTTTGTTTTGTTTTGCCTTGCGGTAATGTGCAATGTATTTTCTATAGAAATTGTCAATTTTATATAAGTTCTGAACATAAGACTGGATACCCTCGATAAAAGATTCAACTTTTGCCTTGTCGGTTTTCCTGACAGCAGTGATCATCTGCATTCCATTCACCAGACATGCATAAAAGTCTTCATAATCGGGATACCAGTATTTGTTTTCTCTTTGTTTTATGAGTTGATTCAGCCTGTCATTGGATATCGCTTCATCACAAATTAGTTGGGCGAGTTCCGATATGATTCGCTTATCGATCAATTCGAAAAGATCGTCCTGAATAATATCCTCAACTCTGATCTTGTTTAAGGATGATTCTAATTTTATATCCTCAGCGATCTTATTTGATAATTTTCTATAAGCCTGTTTGTACGATATGGAATCCTGCCACATTCCAATAAGTATCTTCGATTCTTTCGCAATACTTGTTCTCTTTCCGAAGGAGATATTGCTATTAAAAACTTCAAGCAGGAAATCATATATGGTGGGTGTTTCATTGGCATAACCATATTTCCGGGCAATCTCTTTCCAGTAAAAGTTTTTCAGGTTATATCGCTCCAGTTCCCTGTCATATCGTTCGTTACCGTCATTGAAAGCAGAAGCGTGAATCTGAAGAAATGAAATAAGACTAACATTTTCAGTATTAAACAATACAGCGAGCATCTTGTATCGAATGGCTTGGTAGTCATCATCCTTACCAAGAAGTGCCTTCAGATACGCCCTTCGTTCTTTGTTTTTAAAGAATTCGATGTGTTCAGCAATCAGGTTAGTGAAGTCATAATCAAGTTCCAGTTCTTGCGCAAACATCGCCTCTTGTCGTGTCTGAAACACATAATGAGCAAGTTCGATGTCCAACAACCAGTTATCAGTATTATTCGGTTTTATTTGCGGGAAATAGAGCAAGAACTTAGAGCACGGTTTTTCTTTAATTGCAAGGTGCTTTACGTAAAACTCGTTGTTCTTTACTATAATCTTTTCTACACCAGTCAAGACCAACTCATCGAACTCATCTTTCAATTGTTCGGCTTCATCGTACCAGAAGATGATTCGATGCTTGTCGAATAATTTCGATATTGCTTCTTCAATCTTGCTCATCTTATTTGGCTTGTATCAATCCAATCAAACTGCTTTACCTTCTTCTTTGTAGCTGGGTCATTCAAACCATGAACCTCTTTTACTGCTTTACCGAACTTGTTATAGTTTACCAGCACACCATCATCCAAATCAATTTCAATTCGTTCTGTTGCCAGTGGGTACAGAATATCCCTTTCATATTCATGCAGTTCAACCAGCATCTTTTGGATGTTATCACTTTCTTTAATGGCTTTGGATTTGTCTGATGCAGAACCAGTAGCCTGTACATGTTGAAGATGTTCCTTGCGTGTGTTTAATTTGCCGATAAATTCTTTCAGGTACTTGTTTAAAATGTTGCTGACCGTATTTGGTGTGTATCTGTGCATATAAATCAACACGTTGAATGAACCTTTAGGTGATGAGAACATCCAGTAAATCGGACGTCTTTTATAGCGTTTAATATGGTCAGGATAAAAATCTTTGATGAAATATTTCCGAATGTCTTTACCAATCTGTTCCTCAATAAAGGCAAGATTTTTATTGAAATTTTTTTCTCCAAATGTGACTTTCAAAAACTTATAAAATTTACTTACAATATCATCTTCAAACCATGCATCATCAAGTATGGGGATGATGTTATCACCATCTGGCATGAATGTACAATCGGTCTTGTTTTTTTCGATTTTCAACAAGTAGTCCTCCAATGTCTCTCCTTGATTTGCAAGTATAAATCCCCCTTTATCCAAACTAAATCTACCAAAAAAACAGCCTACTGCAATACTTAAATATTGGATTATAATTTCACTGTTATTAATAGGCAAATCAATTTCATTGTAATTTTCTACTTCATTATTTGCTGTACTCCGAATGAGTTTTTTATTTAGACCTGACAACACTATTTTATCAACTTCATCTTGCAAAATATGAACGTCTTTTAATGATATTTGAGATGATATTTCATCTGATAACTGGTATTGGTCAATTAACATTCTGTTGAGTATTTCTTCTTGCTGGTGTAAGGAAAAAAACTTTGATTGCCAAAAGAATTTATGGCTGTCAACAGCATCTTCTAATGTTAAATTTTCATCGAAAGCCTGTTTAATTAATTCATGTTTCTCAAACTCCCATGAAACTTCTTTTGAATCCCAGTCTTTTTTTGTAATCTCAACGCAACTCTTTACTAATTCAATTATTTTATTGACCTCATCCTCCTTAACTACTGGTATAACCTTTAAATCCCCAACCTGAGTGACCATTGTTGGATTAGTTAGGTCAGTAAGAAATGGCGTTAAATTTGAATTTAGTAATCCTAAAAAGAAATAGATAAGTTCAAAATCGAACCGTTCTTCATCAATAAATATACTACTTCCCTGTACGTCAAATATATGACCATAGTTCTTTAGTCTTAATGATATTTTTCCTGTAAGATTGAAAGTTAAACCTCTTCGGAAGTAGTATTCAGGATTCCTAATAACGGAGCGAGGAAATTTCTTTATCTCTTCACCATTATTAAGCCAATTTATTACAAAATATTCATTTCCATAAAACTTTTTATAACCACCACCTTTATCATATGGCAACCACTTTGATTTGTTATCGTAACATTGCAAATTCGCTTTAAAAGAAGATAATGAAATCTCCCAATGATATCTTATGAATCTATCATTACTGCTCGATGCCAGACCTTGTTTTACACTTAAAAAATCATCTAATGATGATGATTGCGAAAATCTTTTTATAGCGTTACTATTTAGTTTAAACGCAAAAGGCTTCTGTTTTAATTTCATGAACTCCTTCAAATAAACATATCGCCTTTTGGCTACCGAAAGCATTTTTGCTTTATTTGTATAAGAGACCAAATCAATGAATAATGAAGTTAAATCAGATTTTCTTTTTCTTATTAGAAAAGCACATGACTTGACAACTTCTCCCGAGATAGTCTCAAAAACACCACTGCCAAGAATTAAAGCATTTAAGAGTTCGTATTCTTTTACAAAAGAATCTCTAAATCTCATGTAATCTCGGGTAAACATCCAAGATATTTGAGTTATCATACTTATAAGTCCATCTTGAAAAGAGTAGCCGATGCATCTTTTTAAAAAGGCTGAATATAAGTCTCGTGAGACGTCAGTGTAACTATTTTCCTTTAACCAAACTGAGGTAGTACTATACATCTTGCGTGACCCAAGATATGGTGGATTTGTAACCACACAATGAAATTTCATTGCAAGGAAACTAATTTGTCTTAATGAGTATATTAATGATCTTACATGATTTTGCTGAAAAACATCAGTATTTGGTAAGAATTGTGTTAACCCTTCGGTGACATGGGTAATTTCAGAAATATCAGCCTGTGGATTAATTAATGAACCAAAGTGTGTTGCATATCTCATCTGTAATAAATCGCAGAAGAGTCCTTGTGATATTTTAATATTTCCTAAATCGAAAATTTCTTTTATTTCTTCTTTAAGTATTTGCAAATCCAGATAACAAATAATATTTGGTTTAATATCTTTATGAAAGACTCTTCGATTATATTCCCGTGCCTTCATCATTAATGCAAGTGCCGATAGTTGTGATGCACGTTCATCAATTTCGAATCCATGCAGGTTTCTTTCAATTATTAGTTGGGGTATTTCAGTGATGTTATATCCTTCTTCTTCGTAAATCTTCGTAAATAAGTCAAAAGCATATACAAGAATATGTCCGCTTCCGCTGGCAGGGTCTAAGAATTTTATCTCTTCAGGTGATTGAATCTTCAGATAATTATCGCCTTCAAGAGATTCTGATTCAATGAAGTATGGCATGTGCTTTCGCAGATGTGATTTGGGTCGGTTTTGCAGCCATAGTTTTCCCAAGGTGTTCTGTACCATATATTCCACAATCCACCTTGGTGTAAACAACTGAGTGGCGGCTGGAATGTCTTCCTTCTTTACCTTGGATTTGGATGCAAATACTTCATCTTTCTTTTCCGAAATATAAAACTGATATAACCAACCAATAATTTCCACATTCCTGCAATCTTCCAGTAACATACCATCACGAACATCTTTCACAACCGAAAAATCACTGGTGAGGTCATCAGGTAACAGAAGTTCGGTATAATCGTTTATTTTTTCGAAAAGGAAAGGGAAAGCAGTATTTAAATGATTACAAGAGGCGATTAATAATTCTTTAAACGCTTCGTTCTGTGGGTTGCTACTTGATAATTTACCATCCAACAGATTAAAAATTTTCTGCCGATTTACCTTTAGATCATCAGGTATATTGCCACGCTTTGCTTCATCCAAAATCTCTGGGACACTATATCCATCCTTGGGTGTTATAATGCGGATGCCCAATGGTTGATATTCGTTAACATCCATGAAGCGTAGTGCCATCAGACGATTGAACCAAGTATAAGCAACCTTTTCAATCAACTGCTCTTTGGTTGTTCTGCCAAGTTCCTGCCTGAGTTGTTTTAATTGTTCGGTTCTTTCACGCAACTCAGCCGAATCGGTAGTTAAAACAAAGTTGAGTTTTGCACCTACCTGATCCAATAACTTTCTTCGGGATTCCTGTGCAAATTTTTTAAGATGGTTGGTATTCATGAATTCAGTGATATCCTCTTGTGTTCGTTAATTAATTCAGTCAGTTTGGCTTTCAGTGCTTCCACATATTTTTCCACATCCTCTTTAGTTCTGAGTTCGGTTTTCGTAAAATTTACCTTCACGTTATTTATTCTTTGGTAGTGAACAACAGGTGCATCATTCGTTTCAGGTGGCATGGCAAGTTTTGCCATTTCATTCAATTGTTTTTCCAACAACTCTCCCTTAACGTTTGCACGTGTGCCCCTTAAATTGGCAATAAAACGCTGGTCTTTTAACTTCTTGGCTTCATCATCAAATGGTTTCAGTACCTGTATGCGCTTACTTCCATCCAAAATTTTAAAATCATCGTGGGATTGAATTCTCTTTACCGCATTTTCAATCTCGGTCTTGGTAAGTTTTCGTTCTTCATCAATTTGTGCAAGAACCTTTTCTGTCAATGTATCTTTTGCGGATTTGGCATCCTTAATAAGATTACCATAATAAGGGGTTTCGTGATCATTTACTTCTCGAAGCACATCAAGTTCAGGACACTGCATATATTCGAGGTTGGATTGGTCACCCGTGAAGAATTTCCGAATAGAATCATAAATATTCTTCTGCTCACCATTCCAAAATCGCTTTATGGGATCAACTGATTTTTCTTTATGATCAAGCAAGACATCTTCAAAGTCTGCAATGTTGTTCAAGTAGTAGTTATAGTCCTTCTTTGTAAGGGTTTCCACAAATTCAGCCACAGGATCAAGCACTTTCAGAAATGGATAGGTTTCCTTGGTCATCAGCATCTGGTTAAGCCAACCCAATTCAATTGTCAGTTTGCTTTTAAATGCCATTGCCACTTCTTTTGCTTCTTTTGCCGGGCATGGTTCATCAAAACAGTCACTATAGACTGTCATAAGTTGTTTGATAAGTTTTGGGTCGTAATCGACTTGTGGTTCGAGTAAAGTATTGCTGTAAAGCCGATTGTTTGTGAAAGCATTCAGAGCGGCATCATCATCGAGTAGATTTGAATCCTGCGATAGTTCAACCCTTCCTCGCTTATACAATTTAGCAGCAATGCTGAATACGGCATTTTGATACCATCCATACGGTTTTTTTGCAAAGTGGTCACGGATATCCGTCAGCGATGTCCTCTCCGACATCTTTTTTCTTCTGTGAATAATGTTTAAAACTTCACTCTCGGCTTCAGACATAGTTGAATCATCCGTGCCGAACAGATCGTCCTGATTGTTTTTGATAATGGCTTTAATGGTCTCTTCCGAGAATTGAGTGCTGCCGAGCATCTTCAGGTTTGGATATGCCAATTTTATGAGATTCTGGAAGGCATAGACCAACCTTGTCTTTCCATCAGACGTGCCATTTACGTCCTGTTTCATACCGTTCATGTAAACAGTTGACTCGCCAAGCAATTTTTTCAGGTGGGTGGTAAGGGTCGCCCATCTTAAATTATTTTGAACCCCTTTCTCCCCTAAAATACGTTTTACATTTTCCTTATTGTTTGAAGATATGTTTTGCCGGATAAACTTTTCAGTTTTTATGTGCATTCTGATATCCTGCAATAAATATTCATCATACGGCAAAACCATCATCAGAAGGGTGTTGTACCCCATTGTCTGGGACTTGAAGAAATCCTCCCGATCGTGATCTTGAAAGTTTGGAGTTATAATTTCAATGGTGAGTTCCTTCTCTCTTCCAACAATAATTCCATCGATTTTGCTGGTGAATTCATATTCCTGTTTGTTGTCCAGATAGCGGATTTTATTTTCTCCGATAATGGTGTCGAATATGATTTTTTTGAATAGATCGGTTACCTGACCATCGTCAATATCGGTTGCTTTAATCTCTTCTTCAATATCTTTCTCATCATCAGTGAGGTATTCATAAAGTTCACCTGTTCTTTGGATATAAGTTTGGTTCTCAAGTAAGGCAAGTGCCTCGTTGATCTTTTTATCGTGTTCTTTTAAATCAACCTTCATGTTGTCAATCATCAGAGTTGAAATATTCCGGGCAGTGGTTTTAAAATTGCTGTAATATTTCACCATGAACAGAGCCTTCAGTACTTTCACGGCAAATGGGTTATCAACCTGCCTTTCAGCAAGTATCAAAGCACTCTGTAACTCACCACGGATCGTTGAACGTATGCCCTCGAACAACAGATCGAAACTGACGAAAGCATTCTGGTCTTTGATTGCTATCTGTTGTATCACATGCTGGAACACCCCAAGCATTGAACGTTCACCAACGGAAGCGTGTTTACCCTGAAAAGCGTTATGATTAGATAATGCCCTGATGCACTGCTGGAACAAATCAAACTGATATGAAACAAATGGATATTTACTGATAAAATCCTTCTCGTTTTGATAACCCTTAAATTGAACACCCACTTCAGAAAATGACAGCAGGGTTTCCATATTGGACTGTTCTTTTTTCCAAGCGGTTTTCAGAAGGTCTCTTGCAGGGTCGGTTTTACTGAGCAACCTCTTCTCGATCACTTCATCCACGTTAGCGGAGGTCAATGGTATTTTTAATTTAAACCTTGCCTGAATTTTCGAAAAATCATTCTGCTGACTCTTAGTCATATCACCTACAACACGTTCCATGTCTTCCTGTGATGTGACCAGTATCCATGAGTTACCTTTTGTTTTTGTGGCAAGTGTTTCGGCAATTGTCTGAAGGTTCAGCATCAGTTTAGTATTTTCCGATATGAACTGACCAACTTCATCCACGAAGAAATTCAGCCTGAATCCCTTCGGTTTGGTTTTAATATATTCGCTAACCTTTGTGCAAAAATCATCCACCGATATGCTGGAATCTGTTCTTATGGTATCGATAATGTTGTGATATTTCTCAGGTGTATCGCCCATTAATTTTGAAAGAACCTGACCAATACCTTCTTTTACTTTCGGTGAGAAATATTTTCTTCGTGCATTTGACCAAAACTCACCTGTTAACTTTTCAAAATCTTCCTGAAATTCCTTGTATTGTCCTTCGTGATCGATCCAACGCTCAAACTCTGCAACATGGCGTTGTGCACCGAAATATCCAAGATGGTCATTAAAAACTTTGTAGAATACGGTCAGAAGTGCATCTTCTTCCTGCTTGCTCGTTATCTGTGCCTGTTGGTCGATGTTAAACAATATCGATTCCGATGGGATACGTGTGGCACTAAGTATATCAGCCTTGAGTATTTTGTCGGTCTCAATCTTTTCAGCAAACAGTTCGCCAAGCCTGTAACCGTTAAACTCCTTGTTTTCCAATACATACGATAATATCTTCAGCAGGTGTGATTTGCCAGAACCGAAGAAGCCAGAAATCCAGACACCATTTGCAACACGATAATCATTGTAGGCGGAGAAGAAGTCGCTAATTTTTTTTGATACTTCATTAGTGACAACATATTCAACCACTTCATCCAATACGTGGTCTTGATCATCTGCTTTTATAACCGTCTCGATGGTACGGTTAATGTCTTTTACGAAGAAATCTTTGAGAATCATTTCTTTAATTTATAGTTAGCGATGTTGAATGCACGGTAGTAGTTATCGTCTTTCATCAGACCAAAGAGTTCCAGTGAATACCCGTTGTAATCACCAGCAAAGAAGGCAACTGTGGGTGCTTTCTTGGCAACGTTTTGAAGATTGTTCAAAACATTGTGGCTTCGTATAAACGGAAATACCAGACCAATTCCAGTAATGAAATAAACCTTGGCAGAACAATTGTCGATCAGGCTTTTGATCTTGGGGATCAGAACTTCATTCATGTCCAATATGGATTGAAGTGCTTCTTTAAATTCCACTTTATCCATTGTCTTTTCAAGTTCGAATATTTCACCCTCGCCAAGTTCAGCACTCATCAAATCTAAGGCGATGTCATAAAGATTAATGTCCAGAACGGGGATACCATTGACTTCGAGTTTCTTCTGAAGATTACGGATCGCTCTATCCACATCCACATGTTGCTTCGGGTCATATGCTGCAATAAAGAATGGGATTTCACCACCAAGTGATTCCATTCGCAGGAACTCCGGATTGCTTATGACCCGGTAAAGGTGCTCGAACTTATGAACAATATCTTCCATATCAATTTCTTAGTTGTTTGATGTCTTGATCGGGCATCATGAATATTTTAAGCCATCCAGGGTCGTCCCAGACAATTGCATTTATAACGTCTTGGTGAAGTATTTGTGGTTGAATCATTTTGTCAACTGGATTATTGATTATACCAGCCTGTTCAAGTATTCGAAACATCACCTGCTTGGCTTTCTTTCTGGTCGATTCAGAGAACCCATCAAGTTCAGGATGAAGTAGTGTTTTGCTTGAAATGAATGAAGCATAATCAGACTCGTGTAACTGATAATCAAAGACCAACACCTTATCTCGGATCACCTCTATGGTAAAATCCCGTATGAAAGTATAATGCTTGCACACGGCAAGAAATGCGATCTGCTTTTGGGAGTTAAGGTCTCCCCTGATCAGTATATCACGTTGCTCTGGGGACAATTTTTTAAGTCTTTGTCTGATTTCACGAAATTCCCGGTCAGTTGTTCTTCTTTTACCGGTATTAAAAACAACACCACTTTCTTTGACTGTAGCAAGATCGGTTATATCATCCACATTTGCAGTTGTTGCGACCTTAACCATTTCCTGTAACCGTAATGAAGCAGCGGTAAAAGACAGTACGTATTTCGATTTGGTCTTCATCAGTGATGGATAAGGGTCTTTACCGGAACATCAAGAATTTCACTGATCTTGTTCAGATGCGCTTTCTTAGGGATGCTTTTGCCCGAACACCAACTGGATAGCGTCACTTCACTTACCCCAATTTTATCAGCAAGCCATTTTTGCTTGAGACCCTTGGCTTTCAGGAGTTCTTTAAGAAGCATAGATTTAAGAAAAGTTAAAGTTTGGAACATCCGAAATTAAGAAAATTTCACCACTAAACTCCATGATGAATCGAAAATACTTTCATAGGTTAAGCGATCATTTGCCATTTGGAGAGCGTCATTGACACCGAGCGAAGCAATTGTTAATTTGATGATAATGAAGAGAGAAACGTCAGCATTAATCCACCTTTATTACCTCAGAGCATTTACTGCGTACTTTTGATTCAAGAGATGATTGTTTCCAGAAATCGTCACCATCAGTAATTTGCTCTGGAGGTACGAGCAACAATTTTAAATCATCGACTGATAGTTGGTGTACGAAATCCAAAAATTGTTCGTGTAAAATTGCACAGTATTTTGCATCAATTTTTTTCTGAAGAGAGCCAAAAATCCGGTTGTACACCTGTTCTATTTTAGCCACATTATTGTCCGTGTATGAACCAGAATCAACCGTATCAATTGCTTGTGCCTTGTTCTCTTCGGAATTTTCAATGACCTCCAATTCGAAATAATCTTTTTCACTATTATGATCCAGACACACAGTTGAAATCGTTGTTTCGGTTGAGATATTGACATCATCTTCTTCATTTATTTTTGTTACCTCTCCATCAATATCAAGTACATCCGATACTGCTTGCATCATGTGTTTATATTCATGGTATTCATTTTTGTATTTTTTAACACATATTAATGAAAGACCTGATATCTCCGCTACCTTCTTTTGGGTAATCTTTTCGTTATTTGCAGATATGTACTCAATTGCTTCCCATATTCTTCGTTTTGAATCTTCCACCTTAGGAGCGTTTTTTATTTTGCATGTCACGCTTCTCTTTTCGTTTGGTGTAAGGGTTGATTGTTTAGACCAAAACGATCTCTGCCTTTTATAATACCTGCTGAAATCAATCTCCCCTTTCTTATACCTTTTCCAGTTCGTGTTATATGATTTCAAGATTTCATTATACGGTAAAGGCGGAGCACATATCGTCTTATTGATGTGTAAAATAAATTTCAGGATATCTCTGCGAATAACCGGATCATGACTATCACGAGAACCAGCATTCAGGTAAATTAATTTTAGTGTTAATGCTCCAATGAAATTATGTCGGTTACCATCATATATTTTCTTGTCTTTCAACGGATGCAAGTTTACGTCAATGACATCAATACCTTCCGGTATGTATATTGGAATATTTGGGTCTGGAAACCATTTTTCATCAACTTCCTGTTTAAACTTTAATTTATAATTCCTTGCAGCATCATTCATCAAATTGTTGAGATGACTATCAGTGAAGAAGGTATACGGAGTGTATATTATTTCTCCTTCCTTATGTACACTGCATATACCTTTTTCTTTTTCATTACCAATTGAATACTGATTACATAAGTTATGTACACTGGGTATACCTTTTTTATCTGTTGAAGAATTTAGATTATCATCCTGTATATATGCACTGCGTATACCTTCTCTACTTTCTTCGATAATTTTATTTATATTGAGAACAGAAGGTGATTCATTGATATATATATTATTATCAAACGGTAGTACTGTGTATCTGGTTAAAGACTTGCTTGATTTGTCCAGTAGTCCATCAAAGTATCTTGAACTTATAAAATCGTATTTATCGTTGAAGTCATCGTTGTCTTTTATTCTGTCAACCAGAGCAATAATATGCAATCCTATTTTGCTTAACGATAAATTACAGGCAACTACCCAATCATATCTTGAGATGATCTTCTGTTTATAATCCATTGCCAGTTCTCTTGATTGAAAATCATCAATATCCAAGAACATCAGGTTGGTAATGGATTTTAGATGGTCTGTGTCTTTATGTCCATTAAATCTGGCATTATAACAAATCGCTGGTAACTGCACTTTTCTTTCATCATAAGCGGTATTTTTAATACCATTGACGTATTTATGTAAAAGATACGTATCAGGCTGGATGTCGTAGGCAAGATTATATTTGATTTTCTGTAAAACATCCCATAGATATATCTGACCCGTCACGGTCGCCCCTGATATGTGTGGGAATGTATCCAGAACAGTCCCGAAGATATTATGTAAATTTTCTTTATCGTATTGAAACTTTACGTTATCGAAATCTTGTAATACATTCATAATTAATCATTTTTAGTTTTGGAGAGAGACCCGGCATGAGTCTCTCTTCATTTTATTAAATCTTCAAGTGGATTGAACCTGTCTCATCAACCTCTTGAATCAGCCGCCTAACCGCTTCTCGGATGATCTCACTAACACTAATTCCGGTCTTTTTCCTGAAATCTCTTAATCTTTTGATCATGCTTTCATCCATCCGTGAATAAAGGATTTGCTTCTTCGGTTCGTAGACTAACTTGTAGCCATCAATCGTCTCATTCATTGTAATATGTATTTAATTAAAGTAATTTTTGTCGGGTACTTGTCTCCCCGTTGTACTTATAAATACTATCAAATTTGAAAAACGACATGGCATTTTGTGTTTTTCAATTACTGAATTTTGGATGGTTGAAGTTATTTGTGACCGAAACCATTTCATCACCGATCATAAGGAACAATACGCCATTCTTCCCGGCAAACCCTTTTATATGACTTGCTAACACTGGTTTGGTAATATGCTCCTTTAAGATCGGGTAATTCAGTGCTGAGACCTTATCTTTGAGTTTAAGTTCAGCCTGTTCATCTGTATAACACAGACAATCTGTAAGGTAAATAATTGTTTTTTCCATATTTATAATTTTAAAGTTTATTATCTCAAATCTGTCGGCATCTCAGAAAAACATTATTTGCTGCCGATCCGATACATAGCATATAGCCATGCCTCACCAAATGCGCTCATTAATGGCTCACGTTTAGTTTTTGGTTGTTTGTTGTAACCCGAACGGTTACTGAGACAGCGCAGTTCCTGAATCAGATCAGGCAGTTCGGTTGTATGAATAATGCAAAATTAAACTCAAACAAGATACGATTTACGCCATTTTATCAACAAGATGTATTAGATTGTATTTCTGATAATTATAAGGGCGCATTTTTCATTTCTTATTAGAAAACAACACCAATTTCAAACGGAGAAGAAGAGAATTCCGCTTGATTTTCATTTTTCAATTCACAACGACACTGGATTCATTAGGAATCACCTTAGATTATGAATGGTATGTCCTTTGCCATAAGAAATAAATTGAGCATACAATTGTTTAAAAATTAAATAATGTATTGAATTATTATAGGTTAACTCATTACCCCAGATCAGTTTGGATTCAAAAGAGTATGTTGGTCTCCGCTCATACGCATCACACTCTCATCAATTTCAATAATACTGTAATCAGGAAATTGTTCTTTCAAGAGGTCAAATGCTTCTGGACTAAACGGTATCAGATTCCAGAGCATCGTTTTGCATCTGGTGATTATTATTTCTTTTTCCTCATGCAGGATATCCAAAACATAAAAATTCATATCTGTTCTGCTGTGATGGTCTTTGGAATTCAATCTTCTTCAAATGTTAAGGTGGCATGGTAAGAATTACATATTCTTCATACCACCTTTATATCTTTTGCTCTTAATTCTGGGACTCAAACTCAGGGCAAGTTGCCGTTTCATATGCAACTGCCATCCTATACTGGGTGTAGGTTGCTTGCCATAAAAAGTGCACCAATGCATAAGTATTTGTACTGGATGCACCAAAAGGCTTGAAGGTTGGTTTTTTTATTCTCTTTTCAACGAACCTGAAACCGCAATCATGGGGTGTATAGTCAGGCTTCACATACACTTCAATATATCCCTTCTTGTGCTTATTGGCTTCCCAAAATTTGCCGAGTTCATCCTTATACTTATTAATGAAATCGAGTTGCCCTTGCAGGTGTTTCTTCTGGTAGCCATTAATCATCTCTTTTCCTGCTGATTGTTTCCCGTTACAACTCAGGCAAAGTTCCACGAAGTCATCTATTGGAATTTTACCATCCCATCTGACCCAAGCATCCTCAACATACATTTCAATGCCTTCCCAATATTTCATTGGAATCGGACTGAATGAACAAATCCACTTATCCACCGGACTTCCTATGCTTCTTGAATGAATATCAATGGCATTCCACATTGGTTCGGAAATCCCGCTCACATACCTATGTTTTGCCCATGATATCACAGGAATGGTTTCATTGATTAAAATCCGGCACATGCCAATTTCCTTTTTCATGTAATTGTTATTAAGAGCAACAACATCAATCGCATCAGCCGGATATACTTTACCCTTTTCTAACTCATCAACATTAAGAACTTTCCCAACGTTGCAAGCGACTTCCCATTCAGGACTTTTTGTCAGCCACACTGCTGGTTTTTCATGTTTTTCCAAAAGAGCCTTAGAAGTTTCGATGATGCCATATCTTACTATACTTGGGAGATGGCATCCTTTTGTGTAATGATAGTAACTCATATTATTATTTATTTATTGGTTAATATTCAGTCCTAATTTTCACCTTGGTAGTACGTAAAAACCTGAAAAATATGGCAAGGTCAAAAATTGTTTTTGACAGAAGCGTCTACACTAAGACCGCTCTATTTTGATGTTAAACAGGCAATTGAGCCTTATTTCACTCTTAAACCTAAATCTGGATATACCAGTATTCAGGTGACGAATATTTATATTTCGTTGATGGCGAATTATCAGAAACGGATGTAAAATCGCTTTTTTACAGCAGGATTAGTACCTGAAAACGGCAGATTTTTGGATGAAGCATAATTTGCTGATCCGGATTTAGCAGATTTAGCCAACTGATCCCGGTCAATTAATTGGTCAAGAATATTACGTTAAAAAATGTCAGCGAAGAGTTCATTAAGTGGTATCTCATAAAAGTCGGCAAGAATATATAAATGTTGAATACGGAAGAACCCATTGTTTTCAATTTTTGAGATACTATTGCGGGATAAATTTATACTACTGGCTACTTGACCCTGTGTGTAACCTGAATTAATACGCAACTCTTTCAAGAAAGTTGATAAATATGTATGTCGATTGTCACATTTGTATGGCTGTTCTGGTGTCATGTCTGATTTCGATTACTCGATTATAAATACGGATGCCAACAATTATTTTCATGATAAAAAACCATAATTATGGATAACAGTACCTTTTTGGTACTATAATGGGTGTTTAAGAGCACTTTTTCAAATGCGATGTGTCATATAATCAATAGTATAACAGTAGAAACTATGATTTTGGGGTGATTTTTTGGAAAAAACAGCAGAATGTTGCCCCGACATGCTGATCGACAGTGTTGGAAAATATTTCTATTAATAGGTGAAAGTGTTATAAATCTTTGAAAAATTCTTCCGGTAGAATGTTGTGATGCTTCTTATAATACAGCAGAATCTGGCAAATAGACGAAAACTGGCAGTCTAAATAACCCCTTTCTATGCCAAAGTACGTATTACGTGCCAACCCCATTTCCTTTGACAATTGGATATAACCTTTCTTCTGATCCTTCCGGAGTTGTTTAATCTTTGCCCCCAGTCTTAGCATCAATTCTTTCTGCTCGTCAGATATCTCATCCGGGTTTTTCACGATGTATTTTATTTCAAAATTACAATATTTTGCCCATATGTATGGTTAGTCGAAAAAATAACTATATTTGCCCTTACATATGGGCAGCACATGAAACAGAGATTCCGGCATGAAATGTACATCACAAACGAAGAATCCATGATTTGGTTTTTGCTCTTGATTGAGGTCGATGAAAAAGATATACCGATAAGGACGTATATCATACCAATGCCCAAGCCAGACTATAGGTTTAAAATTTACCCACATATAAAGAATTGAGAGTTATGAAGAAAATCGCCCTATATGTTCGTGTGTCAACTACAGAGCAAACAGTTATAAACCAGCGAATAAGGTTAGTTGAATATGCCGAAAAGAATGGATATGACTATGATCTGTTTGAGGAAATAGAAAGCACCAGAAAGACCAGACCAGTTAAACAGGCACTTTTGGCACGGTTGCGGAATCATGAGTATGATGCTGTCATCGTTTATAAACTCGATAGGTGGGCACGATCCAGCACGGAACTTATTTTGGATACGAAAGAATTGTTGGACAAAGGCATTGGGTTTATTTCAATATCAGATAATCTTGATTTCTCAACTGCAGCAGGGAAGTTGCAATTCGCCATCCTGTCAGCGTTTGCGGAATTTGAACGTGAACTCATCCGGGAAAGAACAATTGAAGGCTTGAGAAGAGCAAAGATGCAAGGAAAACAATCCGGAAGACCCAAGGGAAGCAAGGACACAAAGAAGCGCAGGAGATCAGGTTATATTCTTAGGGAAGCAAGAAAGAGACAGAATGTGGATTCGTTGAACGGGATAAATCATTCCATTGAAAGTTATATTGATGTATAATGAATACTAATTGTCAGAAGAGAATTTACATCATGATTATCTGAAATAATTGTTTAATATGGTTATATGAATTTTATACTTGGATGGAAACAGACTGATATATAGGTGAATAATTACTAACTTTCAAGATTGAAACAGCCATGAATTATTAATGTCAACAAAAGACCATAGAGCGATTTATATACACTGCGATGGGTCGATGATGCCAAATACTAAATCAAGTGGTGGAATCGGTTACATTATTAAGTTCCCTGACGAGTTTGAATTAGATGATATTAGCGACATTGAAGGAACGTTCGAGGATGCTAATATAGAAAGATTAGAAATCTTGGCATTAATAAAGGGGATGCAAGGATTTATTGATTGGATTAGTAGAAGCCATTTCAATTTATCGCCCATATCCAAAATTGTATTAATTACGGACAGATTTGATTTACAAGATGATGAAAGAACAAGTCCATTCAAAATAGGTGAATGGCGCAAACATGCAGGTAAAAATTACGAAGGGAAAGAAATTTTAAACTGGGATTTGCTTAATGAACTTGATAAGACAAGAACCAAACTCCGTAAACTAACTTGGAAGTCTGTACGAATCGAGTATAGAAGAAGAAAATTCAACAAGGAAGCAGACAAACTATCCAAAAAAGCCAGAGAAATAGGAATTCCGAATAAGAAGATTGCAATAGTCGGTCATAAAATCGGTAGAAGAAAATTTGATGGACAGGAAATTGATTATAAAAAAATCATTCCCAATAGTACAGTTAATATTCATGTTTTTCGAAAAAGACCCATAAAAGAACAATGGGAAATTAATGCTGAAATAATATCAGGAAATTATATTGGAAGACGAATTAAGATAATTACCGACTATAAATTACAGAAAAAACTAATGCGAGGGAATATGTTTACGGTTAAAATAAAAGCAGTCTACACCTACCATGTCGAAATTTTTCGAACGATAAAGAAATTGAAAAAGTGAACCATTTGAAACCCAATAATACAGAATTAGAATTTTTAACATTAGCCTACAATAGGTTTTATGATTTGTATGATGAAATTATGGAAGATAATTTCTGGACTAAAAGTGAGTGGGAAAGATTTTCAAAAATAAAACAGGCATTTGATATTTATACTGAAGTATTGAAATACGAGCCTCTAAAACAAGTAATCGAGCATTTAAAGACTTCACGACCTCCAATGGAATCTGAAATTGGAAGTGAATTATTCAAGTTTGTAAGAAACCTTATTTCCCATTTTCCGTATTTTCAATCATGGAATTCCGTATGGATAAAAAAATCCATCGTAAATTGGAATAAAGAAGGACTTAGGATTGATAAGTTTCTGAAAAAATATGAGGGTCATGAACCTGTGAAATACCGATTTTGGGAAGAACAAAAGAGAAGAATGACATATTTGAGCATTTGTTTCCCAGAGCAATATTTAAACGACTCATATATTTATCTTAAAGATATAATATCAGAAAAAGAAGGTGTTAAATTTTCTTTCATTCTTATGAGAAAGATAATGGATCAGGTGACTGAAGTCAAAGAGAATAAATAATCAAACAAACCTACCCCAAATAATTCCTGTGTGATTTTTATATTAGAAAACCCTGTCATCCTCCCCTGTAATACGGGTATCAAAAAACAGTCCGTTTATTTAAGGACAATGAAGTTTGATGGTAATAATTCTTTTGAATCATTAATCTAATACTACGAGAAAACCCTTCTTCCTGTATTTCCAGAGAAATCGATTGTTGGGTCGTCCCCGATCAAAAACATAATCAAAGTCACATATTTCGTAACCGATGTCCTTATGCGTTTTGTAAAAATCATAGTTATGTTGGACTACACTTATATGCTTCCCCTGTAAAGGATCAAAACTGAAATGCAATAGTAAATTATCAAAATGGATCACAAAATTATTCAGTATCCCCCTAACATGTTTAATATCGTGGATTCGAAAAGTAAAATTGAAGTTCTTATCAGCAACGATTATTTCTCTATCACTCCAATAATGAAATATTTGATGCGGAAGGAGATAGTCTTTGATAAAGTGATGCACCCCAGTAGTATCATAAATTTTGATTCTGTTTTTATGATATAATGCGAAAAACAATACCAAAAGTTCCATTACCATACTCTGAGCGTCTCCTTCACAATAATCAAAAGCATATAGTCGTGAATTGAAATCCCCTTTATGCAACTCTTTCCCTTTGGAATATAATTCGGTAATAGCCGCTACTGCAAGATCAAAATTATAACCTGACGATATCCTTTCAAGAATTGTTTTCTGGTTGTTTTCCAATTTCTTATATTCAGTTAAGAATTCCGATTTTGATACCACATAAGCGATGTTGTTGTATAAAACTATTGGCATAATGGCAATGATTTAGTGTGGATAATTATCGCATGAAATTTTCATAGTGCTTAATGCAGATGGAATCATTAAAGGTATATTTAAAAATTGATCATCAAAAAAGTAGTATATTAGTAATCAGTCAGGCTACCTGAATGCATAATATTTTCTGATGATTTGTAAACAAGAAAGAATATATTGATAGTTGAAGATAGCCGAATAAACGAACACTGAAAGGATGCATTCCAGACTTGTATAAGCGTTCTTAATCGGGATATTAATGCACTGTCATCAACTTGGCTATTGAATACGCAATATGTTAGTTATAGTTTCAATTATTCGTAATTGTTATGACTTTAACAGTCAAATGCATGAACAGTATATCCCCAAAAAAGTATGTGCCATTTCTAAGAGAAAATGGTAAATATTCGTACGTAGAGTATTCAAGCCTGAGTCCAGTATTTGATGAAATCGAATTTGATGCCGCTGATCTTTTTTCTGAAGGATATGCTGTAGTTACAATCAATGGCAAGTCGGGTTTTATCAATGAGTATGGTGATTTGGTTATCCCACCGTTTTATGATAGTGCCTCCGGATTTTCTGAAGGTTTGGCGATGGTGGAACAGGAAGGTTTATTTGGTTTTGTAAATGTGAAGGGTGAAATCATAGTCCCAATCAGATATGACAATGCAAATGATTTTTATAATGGGACTACGGAGGTAGAATCAGGAAATTTATATGGCATAGTTGATAAGAACGGGAAAGAAATATTTCCGCCAAGTAGTGGTGAGGTCGTTATCTTTTCTGAAGGTTTGGCTCACATAAGTGACGAGTGGGGGTACAACCATGGATTTATTGATATTCAAGGTAAGATCGTCATTTCGAAAATATACTATTCTGCAAGAGAATTTTCAAGCGGACTCGCCCCTGTTGAATGGAAAGGGACTTGGGGGTTCATCGACCGGGAGATGAATACAAAAATCCCATTTGCATTCGAGGATGCATATAGTTTCAAGGAAAGTATCGCAGGTGTACGTTTAAACAGAAGATGGGGGTTTATTAGTACCATTGGAGAAGTTGTAATTCCATACAAATATGATAAGTTAACAGATTTTCACCGTGTTATGCACGAAGGCAGGATCGGAGTAATGAAGAATGATCGACATGGCTTTATTGATATATTGGGCAATGAAATTGTTCCGTTAAAATACGACCAGACATTTTGGTTCTCAGAAGGAATGGCTGCGGTTCAATTAAAAAACAAATGGGGATTCGTAAATAAGGAAGGTAAAGAAGTTATCCCTCCGAAAATTCAATATGTACGTTTCTTTTCTGATGGTCTTGCGTGGTTCTCACAAGACAGGCGGGATGGTTTTATCGACATGGACGGCAATATTGTGATTCCGCCCAAATACGATCGTGCGGGAAATTTTGGTGATGGACTTGCCAGCGTTGAATCAGACGGACGATCATTTTATATAGATAAATTCGGCAGAGAATTTAAGGAATGAAAATGCCGAGATTAAAATTCAACCATTAGTTTTATCAAGTACCCAAAGCAAATTTGGTCATTAAATCTCTCTACTATATAATTTTGATAATAACCTGCTTACGGATGGCAACATTAAAAATAAACGAACTTGAAGAGGTGGTCATTAATTACCACGATCTTGATGGCTGTGGGGATATCCTTTACGTATTCCAGTTCATGTTTGATAAAAAAAATGTTTTGAATGCGGAGATATTAAGTGAGCGGAATAAGGATGGCGTATTTATCATATCCGATTGCGACTTTGAAAAGTGTGGTTTAATTAGTTTTTTCGAACAGGTTGTTGATACGAAAAATAGCCTGAATTACGAAAATATCGAACAACCTGTCATTAAGATAAAATGCAGAGCATGGAATGAATTCAAAGATTATCGTATTGCCAAGTGGACAAATGCTAAACACCATGATGGCACAAGGAAGTACCAAGAAGGGTCTGTTGAATCTATGCTGGAATACTGGGAGAAAGAGGTTGAATTGATCTTTACGATTGACTCGATATTTACAATTAACCGGGAATGTTATTCAAGCATTTCATTACACTATGCTACAAATACAGATGTGCTTCGAAAATTTGTGGATGAATTGAAATCAGAATATCAGGAATTCAAAAGAAAAAATCTTGAAAAACATAATCTTTTGTCACAGTGAAATTAGAATTAGAACTGCGCTATTCCCCGGAATCATGATATTTCCTTAATTGCTCTTAGAGTTTATTATCCTGACAATAAAGATGCTTATAATAACATGCTTAAATGATTGCGGACATATCATCAAGATGATGGACACCAAGATCAATGTTAGCACTAACATTTTACGATAACTCTTGTTCATTGAAATAAAATAATAGGCGACAAACCCTCCTTCCTTCTTTAGCAGACAGGACTTTTATCAGACATTACATCAATTGATCTGTCGCCTTTTTTCTCTTGCAGGTCAGGGCAATTTAACCTATGGCGGCACACCACCCATGTACGCATGGGAATGCAGCGAGACAATATTTCAAATCGGTGTGCCGCCTCTTTTTACTAATTATCTAAACATTCTTGATAAAACACACAATAAAACCTAAACACAGTTAGTTATTGTTATTGATATATCAATTTAACATTGGTTATTAATACACTGAATTCCTGATTATCCAATAATAGATTTTCCCTAAAAATCATTGGCTCATTTTCAGCATAATTAACTAAAATAAATATAGTTATGAAAAAGTTCTATATCGTATTTCCAGCACTTGTCTTGACAATTGCATTGATTTTAGTAACGGCATGTAAAAAAGAAGAACCTGCCACTAAACCTTCTTTGTCTACAACCCCTGTTACAAACATTACAACCACAACAGCAACAAGCGGTGGTTTAATTTCCGATGATGGTGGAGCAACTATAACTGCTAATGGGGTTTGCTGGGGTAAAACTGAAAACCCTACTATTGAAGGTATCAAAACAACTGAGGGTATAAGCACGGGGCAATTCGTAAGTAATCTTACAGGATTGGATGCGGGTACTACTTATCATGCAAGAGCATATGCAACAAATGAAGTTGGGACTTCTTACGGTGCTGATATGACATTTCTGACATTAGGGCAAGTACCATCAGGTTTGACCCAGTTACCATCCAGCGTAACATACACAAGTGCAACTCTGAATGGAACTGTTAACCCACATGATCTGTCTACAACAGTTACGTTTGAATATGGATTAACAACGAGTTATGGGAGCACCGCTGAGGCTTCTCCAAGTCCTGCTACCGGCAATGAAATGGTTAACGTAAGTGCTCAAATCTCTGGTTTGTTTCCTGCTACGACTTATCATTACCGTATAAAAACAGTCAACTCGCTGGGAACGACCTATAGTGAAGACATGACTTTTACAACACCAGCAATACCCCCGGCAGCGACCACTGCAGATGCCACAGACAAAACGGCAACAGGGGCAACGTTGAATGGGATCGTAAATGCAAACAATTCATCAACTACAGTGACATTTGAGTATGGTGCAACTACAGCCTACGGGCAGACAGTAACCGCCATTCCAAGTCAGGTGACAGGAACTACAAATACTAATGTCAGTGCTGGCATCACAGGACTTACAGCAGGAACAACATATCACTTTAGGGTGAAAGCGGTAAATACTGCTGGAACAACCTATGGAAGCGATATGACCTTTACTACAGTGGGTCTTGCCCCAACAGCAACAACACTTGCTGCAACAAATAAAACGGCAACAGGTGCGAAACTGAATGGTAGTCTAAATGCGAACAATGCATCAACAACTGTGACATTTGAATATGGTCTAACCGCAAGTTATGGACAAACGGTCACCGCCTCTCCGAGTCCTGTTACAGGCAACTCAAATACCAATGTGGGTGCAACAATTACAGGACTGACGGCTGGTACTACATACCATTTCAGGGTGAAGGCGGTAAATGCTGTTGGAACAACCTATGGAAGCGATATGACCTTTACTACAGAGGGTCTTGCTCCAACTGCAACAACGCTGGATGCAACCAATAAGACATCTACTGGCGCAACATTGAACGCAACCGTAAATGCAAATATGGTTTCAACTACTGTCACATTCGAGTATGGTACGACAACAAGTTACGGACAGACAATTACCGCTTCTCCGAATCCTGTTACAGGCAGTACGAATACTAATGTCAGTGCGACAATTACAGGTCTGACAGCAGGTACGACATATCATTTCAGGGTTAAAGCGGTAAATTCTGTTGGCACAACTTATGGCGTTGATAAGTCATTTGCAACCCTAACCCTTCCCCCCACAAATGGTTTGGTCGGTTATTGGTCATTTACGGGCAATGCAAATGATGAAAGTGGATATAATCATAATGGAACTGTAACAGGTGCTGTCTTAACAAGTAATCGGATGGAAGCATCTAATAGTGCTTATTCTTTCGATGGATTAAGCGATTACATCTACATAACTAATTCAAGTCTGGTGTCAGGTGGTTATGCTACAATATCTATATGGGTTAAAACCGATGGTTTAGGAACATACTATCCTATAATCTCTGGGAATCAGAATGACTACAATATCTTCATCGAAAAAGACTCTGTAATGCTTTGGATTGTAACAAATAAACCGACAGGGTCATCGCCATGTACATCCTTTACAACAAAATATGGATACTTACCTCCCAACCAATGGAATCATATAGTAATGACCTATGATGGTACTACCTTGAAAATGTTTATAAATAACATATTATCAAAATCTTCCCCAGCCACAGGTCAGATATGGACTCCGCAATCGGATTATTTAGCATTCGGTGTGTATTTTCTGAATGGCAGTCCAAATGCTACAAATACTTACAAGGGGAAATTAGATGATGTGAGAATTTATAACAGAGCACTGAGTACTGATGAGATAAATGCTCTCTACCATGAGGGTGGATGGTGATCAATGGTATTAATTGTATTAAATTAAGGCGACTCAATTTATATTTGAGTCGCTTTTATTTTAACATTGGGTGACCAACTTAGAGGCAGTCCTTCCATGCCCACAGCACGGGGTGAGATGCATAGATATCTCAATGAGGGCACTTCTCTTACTTTTCATTGATTTGGCTAAAATGTAACTACACCTATAGAGAATATAGAGCAATTCATACAGAATTCAGGGCATTTCTTACAATCTTCTAAACTTTTAAGTGATTGTGTGCAACACAATTGCGATGTATCACGTTTAAGAAGTGTTATACCCATTTATTAACGGGAATTAGTCATATCTCCTTAACAATAAACCAATTGTCATGAAAAAAAATATATCTGTTATTTTTTGCAGTCTTCTATTGTCAACCCTTGGACATGCCCAATGGGAACAATCCAGCAACGGTATCTGGGGTGGAAATATTAATGTTGTGTCTGTTGACCCATTAACAAATTACCTGTATGCGGGTACTCAATATGGTATCTATAAATCTACTAATAATGGCAGCAGTTGGACAGCCAATAACAATGGTTTGTTGTACCCTGATGTAAGAGCGATAGCCATTAGTGGAAGCAACATCTTTGCAGGAACTAATGGTGGTGGAGTTTTTTTATCAACTGATTATGGTAGTAGTTGGATACTCATGAATGAAGGTTTGACTGACCTTCGAGTGAATTCTATTGCCATTAGCGGAAACAATATTTTTGCAGGAACTCGTAATGGAATTTTTTTATCAACTGATTATGGCAATAGTTGGATTGCTGTGAATAGTGGCTTAACAGATTATTATGTGCGCTCATTAACAATAAGTGGGAACAATATTTTTGCAGGAACTGGTCGTGGTGTTTTTTTATCGACCAATAATGGCAGCAATTGGACGGCAGTAAACAACGGATTACCAATTGCCCTTATTTATGCTATAGCCAGTAGCGGGAACAATGTTTTTGTAGGAACTTCTTTAGGAGTGTATTTAACTACCAATAATGGCAGTAGTTGGACGGCAGTAAACAATGGATTACCATCTATGACTTTAGTCTCTTCTTTAGCCATAAGTGGGAACAATATTTATGCAGGAATGGTAGGTGGTGATGGTATATTCCTCTCAACCAATAATGGCAGCACTTGGACACAAGTAAGTAATGGGTTACCAACCATTTATGTGAATTCAATAGCCATTGGCGGCAGCAATATCTTCGCTGGTACTGGTAACGGGGTCTATTTATCATCCAACAATGGCAGTAGTTGGACATCGGTAAATTATGGAATAACCAATACTGTGACGTATTCTATAGCAAATAACGGGAGCAATTGGTTTGTAGCAACCTCCACAAATGGAGTATTCTTCTCAAACAATAATGCAAGTACATGGTCTACAGTAAATAATGGCTTGTCAAATCCAAGTGTGTATTCTTTAGCCACCAGTGGTAATAATATTTTTGCAGGAACTGCAGGTGGGGGTGTGTTTTTCTCTGCCAATAATGGCAGCAGTTGGACTCCTGTAAATAATGGATTATCAAATTTATCTGTTCGGTCATTAGCCATAAATGGCAGTAATATTTTTGCAGGAACTAATGGTGGGGGTGTGTTCATATCAACAAATAATGGCAGCAGTTGGATTCCAGTGAATAATGGGTTATCAAATCTACAGGTAATTACATTTGCAATAAGCGGGAGTAATCTCTTTGCAGGGTCTTATGGTGGGGGTGTGTTCTTATCAACAAATAATGGCAGCAGTTGGATTCCAGTGAATAATGGGTTATCAAATTTAATGGTGACTACTTTAGTCATAAGCGGTAGTAATATTTTTGCTGGTACTACCAATGGTTTCTTCTTATCAACCAATAACGGAAATAGTTGGACAGAATTGAATAAGGAAATATCAAATACTTTTGTGTATTCATTAGCAATAAGTGATAAGGGTATTTTTGCAGGAACTCTCGGTGGTATGTTCTTTTCTATGGATAATGGCAGTTCATGGAAAGAAGTTAATGATGGCATTTCAATTGGTGGTTTACCAGTATTAGCATTTAAAATTGATGGAGACTATATTTTTGCAGGAACTGCTTGTGGTGTTTGGAAACGAGCACTTTCGGATTTCAATGTTTGTGATGTTTCAACAAATTCCATAAGTTTTAATGCTTCAAACAGTACGGCAACCTTTAATATAACTTCGAATGTGAACTGGACTGTCTCAAGTTCTGCATCTTGGTTGACTGCAAGTAGTACAAGTGGATCAGGAAATGGTACAATAACATTAACAGCAGAAGAAGCGACAGTCCCAAGAACTGCTCAAATAACAGTATCCAGTGAAGGATTACCTGATAAAGTGATTACAGTTTCCCAAGATGCAGTTGGAGAGTGGAAATCCACAAACAATGGTCTTTATGGTGGAGAAGTTAATAGTATAACTGTTGATCCAATAACCAATTTTATGTATGCAGGTACAAATTTCGGTGGTGTTTTTAAATCCACAGATAATGGCAGTAACTGGACTGCTGTGAATAAGGGATTATCTTATGATGGATTAAAAGTAATGTCAATTGCTGTGAGCGGAAACAATCTTTTCGCAGGGACAGGACTTGGCATTTATTTGTCTTCCGATAATGGTAGCATTTGGACTCCGGTGAACAATGGATTGATAAACAATGATGAAGATTTTTCAGTATATACATTTGCAATTAATGCAGACAAGATTATTGCAGGTACAGATCGTGGTGTATATTTATCTTCAAACAACGGTAATAGTTGGACTAAATTGACAAACGGACTGCCCGATAATTCAGTACGGGCATTAGCGATAAGCGGAAGCAATATTTTTGCTGGGACACAAGGTTCTGGTATTTATTTGTCAACAGATAACGGTAGCAGTTGGGAAGCCATGAATAATGGGATATTCGGCTCTTTTCACATTAATTCAATAGCCATAAGTGGTAGTAACATATTTGCAGGAACTTCCGACAGTAAAGTTTTCTTATCTACCAATAATGGTAGCAATTGGACAGACGTCAGTAATGGTCTTCCATCATCAGGGGATCATTATTATTACATTCAAACACTTGCCATCAATGGGAGTAATATTTTTGCCGGAATAGAAGAACAAGGTGTTTATATGTCTAACAACAATGGCAGTAGTTGGTCTGCCGTCAATAATGGTTTGTCGGGCGTAGGATTAAATGTAGAAACACTTGCCATAAATGGTAGTAAAATTTTTGCAGGAACATCGGGAGAAGGCATTTACGTCTCATCAAACAACGGTGTGAGTTGGACAGAAACAAATGCTGGTTTAACTAATAATCCCATATTAAGTTATGCAGCCAATGGCGAAAATATATTTGCTGTAAATGGCATAAGTATCTACTTATCAACAAATAATGGAGATAATTGGGTTGAGGTGAATAACGGCTTACCAAACCCCTGCCATTCTGGGAAAGTTCTTACGGACGGAAATTACATATTAGTCCTGTCTTATGCCGGGAACGACCTCTACTCATCAACAGATAATGGGAGCAATTGGAAGTCGATCATTGGCACTTTACCTGAAAATTCATACGTGGATGAAATTACTGCAGACGATGGTAAGATATTCTTAATGACATCACAAAACGATGTATACCTTTCAACAAATAACGGTAGTACATGGACATTCGTTAATACATCCTCGTTAAACGCTCCTGTCAATACGGTTGAGTTTAGAGACGGTAGACTTTATGCAGTCACTATGCAGAATGGTGGTGTTCACTTATCAACAAATAATGGTGAAGGTTGGGTAAATATAAATAAGGGTTTGGAGGATATTTACGTATATGATTTAATAATAAGTGAAGATTTGATTTTCGCATTGACGGATGGTAGTGGAGTCTATTTATCATCAGACAATGGTGCTACTTGGTCTCTAATAGGATTTGAAGATTCATATGTATACGAAAATGGAATTACCACATCTGGTGGAAGCATCTTTATCGGAACAGAAATGGAAGGAGTCTTTATGTCTACTGATATGGGTAGTACATGGGCAGCGATCAACAGTGGTTTATCTGGAGGTGGCTTGATAGTGGCTTCACTGATTTCACACGGGGAGAGTGTATATGCCGGGACTGCTGCAGGTGCATGGAAACGTTCGCTTTCCGAGGTGATCATCTTACAGGCTTCTCCTGCAACTCTAAGCATTGATGCTGAAAGTAATAGCACAGCAACATTTAATATAACATCCAACGTAAATTGGACATTATCCAATACCGAGTCTTGGCTGACACTCAGCACTACCAACGGTACGGGAAATGCAACAATTACTGCTACTGCACAAAAGAACCCTACAACCAACACTCGAAATGCCACTATTACTGTTCAAGGGACTGGGGCAGAAAATCAGTCCGTTGTGGTGACACAGAAAGGGTCAACGACAGGCATCGAGGAATCGGAGCAGGATGGTGTTTCAATTTATCCGAACCCGGTGAGTGCCACATTGAGGATCGAGGGAATTGGTGATGATTCAAAGGTACATATCTATAATATTAACGGCATGTTGGTATTGAGCATTGAAAAGCCAGAAAATCTCATTGACATAAGCGACCTGCCAAGCGGTGCTTACTTTATCAGAGTTAAGGACAAGTCGAGATTTGTGACAAAAAAGTTTGTGAAACAATAGTATTAAGTACCGCATCCCTTTTACATTACTCTAATCTTTCATCAGGTGAATCGTTACCCAGAGTAACATATTAGGTGGAAATCATTATGTAGTGAAATATCTGAATATCTTTATATAGAAGATTAAGATATAGACAGGGTTTAGGTACTAACTACTTATTCTAAGACGCTGAATAAAATTCCGGATCATTTTCATTATTTTTAATATGCTTTATCCACTGAAGAATCAAGTATTCGTAAGGATTGGTAGATAGGTTCTTTGCAATTAGTCCAAAATATTAATCGGTTTAATCCTGATTGGTTATGAACAACATCACCGAGGGTGTTTTTACTTCTGGATCAAGTTTCCGGGCGAAAGCAGAAGCAAAGGCACGAAATTATAGAGTTACAAACCTTCTCCTGCAAGATTTTGATACATATGGGCATATATTGACAGAGGAAGATGCTAAGATTGGTTACAACTTCTTGCCATCCATGCGAAAAGAAATCTTATCTGCAGTGAGAAAAAGAAATGACCAAGGCAAGGGTGTTGATATGAACCGAACCACCAAAAACATGCTGTCATCACAAGCAATGTGCTTCAATCTGTTTGTGCCACTGAATTTGAATAAAAAATTCGCCACAACATTTTTCAAGCAACTCTTGGGAGATTGTCAGGCTATCATTGGCGATATCGAAATCGAATACACTCCATCAACATCAATTTTTCATGACCAGTCCGGAAAAGGTGGTGTTGACTGTGATGCATTGTTGCAATACGAGAATAACGCCGGACAGCATTCAATACTTATAATGGAAACCAAATATGTTGAAACCGAATTTAGTATATGTGGCTTCAGAAAAAATGTAATGAATAAACAAAACAAGAAAAGAGACTTATGTCCGCCCGATACAATTGTTAATCAAGGTTTTTCTAACTGTCGTTATCATTACAAAAAGCATTATAAATATTGGGAGGTGGCTGAAGAGAGCGAATTATTTAAAATGGAATTGATTCATGATAATCTCTGTCCGTTTGGCGGTGCATTATGGCAGTTGTGGGTCAACATGACATTGGCTTATGCGGTGGCAAAAGAGAAGGGGTGTGACGACTTTGGTTATGCAGTTATCTGTCATGAGAGGAACAGTAAATTATCTGATAACGGGAAAGTTTTTACGGATTTCAAACGATTATTAAAGAACCCAAATAAATTCAAGGTCATATATTTAAGTGATATTAAGAAATCATTTGAATCGACTGAAGGTGGTTTCTCAGATATCGGCTGGACAATGGAATTTGCTGAAAGGTATTGTTTTGAAATATAATAATTACCGGGGAATGCCTATCTATGATCAAATACAAGACATACTAAAAGATCGGATTGGCAGTATTGTCACTGCCTCGGAGATCAAGCATGCACTAAAAACAAAATATGGCACAAATGCCAGCAGCATCATTCCTTCTGACTATTGTTACAACAGGTTTAATAAAGGCATTAGATTCAATAAGCATATTTTTGAGTACATCGATCATAAAACTTACAAATACTTAGGTGAGAATTATCTGTTTACTGGCTTGATCTTTCATAAACCAGCAAATCAGGACAAAGATTTCATTGTAGGTGAATGGATCGTTGGAAGGAAGATATTTTACTTGACACCTGTCCTGAAAGACTCCCCGGAAGGGTTGAAGATTGCGGATCACTCCGCAAGGATGGTTGTTAAATTGACTGATCCCAGACCATCGGGTGCTGATATACCTACCACTAATAAGCATCATTCCTTTCTTCCACAATTACATTCTGTTTCGCAGATAAAAGATTTAATTTCAAGAGCAGATGATTATGATGAAACGAAGAGATTGATCAACAAGATTGATGGTCTCAAGACAGCCAGAGAACCGTTTTATCTTGATATAAATGAGTTGGATGATATCTTTCATTGGAAACTCAGGGGTCAGTATTCCCGGCAGAAAAGGAACACTCAACTCAACACAGATGAATTGGTGAGAGATGTTACGAAATACGCTTTCTCCATATCAGGAAGCGATGAGAGTAATGTGGTTAAATTAATGCTGAAAGCACTGATTATTTTACATGGTGTACAAATACCTGTAGCTTCAGCAATAATGACTTTATGTTACCCGGAGAAGTATTGCGTAGTTGATTTCAGAGGATGGAGACAGGTATACGGCAAAGAAAAGGAGCACGGGAATTATACCATCACGGAATATCTTGAATATTGGACAATCATAAAATGCACTGCCAACAAATATGGTGTCACTCCACAGGAATTGGACATGGCTTTATGGCAGTATGATATTGAAAATTGCCGCAATAAATAAAACAGATCATCTTCTATTCTTCTCCGGTGATCTCATCGACAATCATTTTCACCTGATCAGAATTGAGCGTTCCGTATTTCAACAACTCAGAAGCGATTCTTAAAATGATTTGCTTATTAATTTTGAGGTTAAATAATTGGAAAGTGTAAGCAATAAGAAATTTCTTATAGATACTCCCAAAAGGTTCAGGCTGGTTTATCAATGGACTATTTTTCAAGTTTTTAATATCAATTTTTGATCCTTTGCGATCGAAATCTTTTGAAAAAATCCTCTGGGCGACATAGCCTCCAACAATAGTCACATCCTCCTTAAAACAATTACAAAAAGCATCCGGTGATAGTCTTGAGTAAGAGAACGGTTCATCAGTGTGGTATGGTAAAGTTGGTTGCACGTACCCAAGCGACCTGCCATCGGAGTTAACAGCCAATAGATTTGGGTTAATTGTCACGTGTGAGAAGGGTAGTCCGGTCAAAACGTGTCCCAAAACATGACCTGATTCGTGGATCGCTATTTGTTTTTTATCTGGAGGCATATGTTCATATGTGAGTATGATATCTTTATGATCCGGGCATAATCTTAATCCACCATGAGCGAGATGTTAATATTATAAACTCCGAACTCTTATAATAAATACAGATAGGGCAGACAATGGACATTCATTGGAGTCAGGAGGGTATCCGGGGGATAGGATACCCCCCCCCCGGCTTGAATGTACAGACGGGTAGGTCATACATGAGTCTAATTTCTAAGGTATTAGATTTTTGCTTTAATACGAGGCGACTCAAAATTTTTCTAAAAAATAAAATTGAATCTGTTAAAACTGGAAGTAATTTTTTTAAAAAAAAAGAAATGAAATTGATGAATACATCTTCTTTGAATGGACAAATCTGGACTATCTAAACACCCTGTTCATTTCTCTCTTCATATGGTCATCGGATACTTTTATGTACCTTCTCATAACTGAGTAACTTCCCTGACCAGTCCATTTTAATATCACTTCCACAGGAACTTTCTTCTGGATACAAATTGAAATAAAGGTATCTCTTCCGTTATGGCTGGTTCTTTTCTTCCATTTCAGTTCTTCGAACATGTCTTCCAGATTATCATTGTATTTCTGGTTGCTAATCCGGAGTGAGGATGTATCAAAATCGTATTTTTCAAGAACTGCTTTACTGTATTTGTTTAAATTGATGTAGATGGTGTTGTCCTCTTTTGTCTCGGCTGTTTTCTGTGGATTAATTACGATTCGGTTATTTTCAATCTTATCAGGGGTTATTTTATCAATATCGGAATACCTGAGTCCAGTGCTGCACTGCAAGAGGAAACGGTCTTTAGTTTTTTCAAGCACTGGATTAGCAAATTCCTTTTGTGTTAATTCTATGAATTCACTGTACGATAATGGATTGGCTTCATTGGCTTTTTTCTTCCCCTTTTTGAAGTCTTCATCCATAAATGAATCATCGAGTTGAATTTTAAGTTCATGTCGCCTTTTGTAGTAATGCTTTAAGAAGGTCTTTAAGACCGTGAAGGTCTTTTCAACCGTTGAAGTGTCATATTGAACTCCATTCATCCAAACGCTGAAATTGTCACTGAAGGTAAGGGTCATGTCTGGGAAGAACAATTTCTTTCCCGTATGCTTTTCATAATTTACTAATCTGTTTTTTACGGTAGTGAATTCTTTCCAAGTACCACGGGCAGCACCGTTGGCTTTTCTATACTCAACATATTCTTCAAGATATTCTGTGATGCCTTTAACGCTGGACTGCTTTTCTGGTGGAAAAAGTTCAAGCAGTTTTTCGAAATCCGTACGAAACTTTTCAATATTTGAGGCTAATATCGAAGGTGCACGAAAACTTAATGGAATTACTTTGCGGTTGTTAAGATATGTTTCGATAGCATTATTTTTATCTGTAATAATTACATTCTTTTCATTACAAAGCGGGTCTTTATCAAGAACCAATTTTTTTTTCTGTGACCAGTTTTGAGGGTGAACCCATATTTCGGTGGAGATTCGTAGTATTTTTTTCCTGTAATCACCAGTACCATGGTAGGAGTATTTGAGAACCTCAATATAAACCTTGACTTCGCCATCAGCATTCTTCTGTTTGGGAATAATCATTTTTCGAACCTTCCAGTCAGTTTTACCAAAGTAACTCTGGAAAATTTCTTTTACATTTACTCCATTAATATTATTCATGGTAGTAGAAAAAATGTGAATATTCGATAATGTCCATAAATTTAGGTTATTATTGCAGATTATCAATAGAAAAATGCAATAATTTATCAAATGTAGTAGAAAATCAATAATTGATTATCAGCCAGATAGTCTGAAAATAAAATCTTCTCACCCCGACTGAGTAAGTCAAAATGCCGCTGTAAATCAAGTGATTGCAGCGGCATTTTTGTTTGTGGTGGAAAAAGTGGCAGAAAATTCTTACTTTACTTTCAATTTTGCTTTTTCCATTATTATTCACACATTGTGTGTACAACATCGCTGAAGATAGCATCTTCAGTCTGATGTTCCATAAGGAGCATTTCTCTTTTATAACCAAATAAGCAGGTATCTCCTTCCTCCAATTCTGCATCAGTGAATCCGCAGTGCCCTACTAATACTATATCTATTTCATCTATAATCTGTTACAGAAATATGATTTAAAAGATATTTATAGTACAAAAAAAATTATGCGTTGTTTGAGTATGTATATACATCATTGGAACAGATATTTAGATCCAAAAATAAGAAACATTGCAAAGGTTGGAGCGAAAGATTTTAATATGTTAATGATTCGTTGAAGATGAAACTGGAGAGAAAAACCAGTAATTAATACGATATTGTCCATAAAGATTAATTACAATATCTTTAATATTACAAAAATCATTCATCATGGAACGTCTTATAGCTGAAAACAAAACATATAAGTATTACGAGTACACCAACGAAGCGGAATTTGAAAAGATTATTGTTGATAATGCCAAACAGATATTCGGGAAGAATACCGTATATATCGACATCAAAAAGAAAATTGGTGATAATATTGTCACAATCCCTGATGGTTACCTCATAGATTTTTCTTTTGCTGAAAAGCCTCGATTATACATTATCGAGAATGAGATTTCTACTCATGATCCTTACAGACATATTGGTTCACAGTTACTCAAATTCGGCATTAGTTACAAAGCCAGTGGCAGAAACATAAAGAAGTTCATCCTTGACTTTTTAATGACAAACAAAGATTACTATGATTTTGTCGAGAAGCGCTCTAAAACAGCTGGATATCGCAATATAGACGCATTTTTGGATGCCATTATTTTTGATATTCCTGTTGCAGCAATTGTCATTATAGATAAATCATCGACCGAACTTGAGAATGTATTGAGCCAACTTACAATGGATACTGATATCATTGAATTTCAAACCTTTGTTGATAATGATGAACGTATTCATAAATTCATACCATTCAATGAAGAAATTCGTGATATTGAAGAGGGTGAAAAGAGAGATGTAAAGGTTGAGGAACTGGACACGATTGTTGTTCCTGCTCAGGCAGAAGGGTTTCAGTCGGTATTTATCGAAAGCAATGCATGGTGGGCAATCAGAATTTCATCTTCAATGCTGAATCGCATCAAATATATTGCGGTATATCAAGTTGCGCCAATTTCTGCAATAACTCATGTTGCTGAGGTATCAAGAATCGAAAAATATAAGGATACCAATAAGTATATCGTTTATTTTAAAGAATCTGCCAGGGAGATTAATCCTGTAAAACTTGATACTAAGAAAAAAGGAAGTGCACCGCAAGCACCAAGATATACAACCTATGAGAAATTGATGAATGGGAAGGTATTGTCGGATGTGTTTTGATTTGTTAACCGTGGCTTGATAATTTTACAGAAAAAAAGTTGCATAACTGAAAACTACATTGTTATCGGAGGCACTGCCTGTGATTTTGTGCTTGCTGAAGCAGTAAATGGTTAGTAAAAATATCCCTGCTGTCATATCAAGTACTGATTATTAGGGAGTATAGATTAGATTGTGTAAACGCTAACTGAGAGGTAGCTTTGCCAACACAAAAATTGGGAAAGCTAACCTCGAAAGTTTATTAGTTTTAATTT